>WNGQ01000742.1_pt1 | contig 33578 bp, 25 predicted proteins | sample 5407661 | NCBI WGS metagenome assembly WNGQ01 (sample SAMN13153382, study PRJNA577476) | soil metagenome | isolation source: 60 cm soil or saprolite under Garry oak tree replicate 2 | place: USA:California | collected 2016-06-15 | reverse complement strand
AACCAGGGCGCGACGAGCTCAACGTCGCAGACTGTGACCGTCACGCAGCCGAATTCGCCGCCGGTCGTGAACGCCGGGCCGGACCAGACCGCAGTAACCGGTCTGCTCTACTCGTTCAGCTGGAGTTTCAGCGACGCAAACAACAACGGGCCGTGGTCGTACACGATCGACTGGGGCGACGGCTCGAGGTCAACGGGCAGCGTGTCGAGCCAGGGCACATACAGCGCTGGCCACACGTATGTCATTCTCTTGCCCAGGAACTTCACGATCCGTGTGACTGTGACGGATGCCGCAGGCGCCTCAGGGTCGGATACAAAGGTGGTCAGCGTGCTGTTACTGTGATCTCGCAGCCAGCCGTTTAGGGGAGGAACGCGATGACGTCGCGGCGCGTCGCTTTCGCGAGGATCTTCGTAGCTGCCGCGTTTGTCGCGGCCTGCAGTGATGCCGTGAGCCCTCCCGCCGGCATCGTGCGGGGTGGGCCCGGCCTCCCGATGTTTGACGTCGCGGCGACCGGCGATCAAAATGGCGGGCTCAACCAGAGCGGGACGGTGATCGGGGCGCGATTCCCCACGAACCCGCACCGGGGCGACGCGATCATCGCCACCTTCTTCTGGCTCGGCTCGACCAACACCAACATCATCGACTCGGTGACTGACTTCCTCACCGACGCCAACTCCACGCGGGTCGGCAACACCTACCGGCTGGTGGAGTATGTCGGCGCCGGCGGCGTTTCAATGGCCACTTATGTCGCGACCAACGTGCAGAACTTCCCCGACCCGAGCGACCCGCAGCCTACCGCAGGGTTGGCGGTTCGGGCGAATCTGTCGACGGCGGTGACGGACGGTGGGATTCTCATCTCGGCATGGAGCGGCGTCGCGGACGTGTCGGCCGAACATCACTCGGCGTCGGGGGCCGGGTCGACCCCGACTGTCGCCGCCCCGGGGGCGATCACGATCGGCGCGGGGTCGCTCGCCTACGGGGTGACGATGTCCAACGCGGTGGTCAGCCGCAACGGTCCTCCCCAGGGGTTTACGAATCTCGCCGTGCAGTCCGACGCCTCGATCGCGGACCAGGCCGACTACCTCCTGTCAGCGAGTGGGGGGACCGCCGACCCGCGCTGGACGTGGAACTTCAGTCAGCCGAGTACGTGGCTGGCGACGGTGCTCTCGCTCACGACCACGACGACCACGCCCCCTCCCCCTCCCCCTCCCGGTGGCTCCGGCAACCTGACGGCGACGGCGACCACCTCGGGTTCGAATCTGGATCCCGACGGCTACACCGTGACGGTGGACGGGACGACGAGCCAGCCGATCGCCACCAACGGCGGCAGCGTCACGTTTACGGGGCTGGCGTCGGGCAGCCACACGGTCGCGATTTCGGGCGTGGCGCCGAACTGCACGGTGAGCGGTGGGACCTCCCAGACCGTGAGCGTGCCTTCCGGCGGGACGGCGACGGCGTCGTTCTCGGCGACTTGCACGGCGCCGCCATCCGGCGCCATCACGCTCGACACGCATATCGGGACCGCCAATCAGACCAACCTCAACCTCCTGATCAAGGGGTTCGACAACGGCAACCCGCGGCACGGGGATGCGATCGTTGCAACCTTCTTCTGGGTCAGCGCGACCACCACCAACATCATCGACTCGGTAACCGACGTCACGAACGACGCGAACTTCACGCGGGTCGGCAACACGTATCACCTGGTCAGGTTCGTGCACTCCGGCAACAGCTCGACGGCCACGTATGTGGCGACGAACGTCCAGAACTTTCCCGACACAAATCAGACCCCGAGGCTGGCAGTACGCGCGAACCTGCGGGAGACGATTTCGGACGGCGGGCTGGAGCTCTCGGCCTGGAGCGGCGTGGCGAGCGACTTCAACCAGGCGATGGGAGCAAGCAGTTCGGGCTTCGGGTCGGGCACGACGTTCACGGCCGATCCGGGCGCGATCACTATCGCGGCGGGAGCGCTGGTCTACGGCGCGTCCGTCGTGTCCAACAGCGGCGTGGTCGACGCTGCGCCGCCCCCGGAGTTTACGCTCGTCAATGTGCTGAGCGACAACGTCTTCATCCACGAGGCCAATTACCTGGTGTCGGCCACGGCGCGCTCGGTCGACCCGCAGTGGAGGTGGACCTTCAACCAACCGAGCACCTGGCTCGCCACGGTGCTCGCGCTCAACCCGGGGACGGCTCCGACGAACCAGCCGCCGGTGGCGGCGTTCAGCTCGAGCTGTAGCGCGTTGACCTGCAGCTTCACCAGCACGAGCAGCGATCCCGACGGCACGATCGCGAGCTACAGCTGGACGTTCGGCGACGGAGCGACATCCACGGTTCCGAATCCGTCCCACAGCTACGCGGCGGCGGGCAGCTACACGGTGACACTCACGGTCACGGATAATCAGGGAGCGACGAACGCGGTCTCGCACAGCGTGACAGTGACGGCGGCGAACCAGCCGCCGGTGGCGGCGTTCAGCTCGAGCTGTAGCGCGTTGACGTGCAGCTTCACGAGCACGAGCAGTGATCCCGACGGCACGATCGCGAGCTACAGCTGGACATTCGGCGACGGGGCGACGTCGACGGTCCAGAATCCGTCCCACACGTACGCGGCGGGTGGAACCTACACTGTGACGCTCACCGTCACGGACAACCAGAGCGCGACGAACGCGGTCTCGCACAGCGTGACGGTGACCGCGGCGAACCAGGCCCCCACCGCGAACTTCACGTTCAGCTGCTCCGGATTGAGCTGCAGCTTCACGAGCACGAGCAGCGATCCGGACGGCTCGATCGCGGGCTACAGCTGGAACTTCGGGGACGCCACGACCTCGACCGCCCAGAACCCGTCGCACACCTACGCGGCCGGCGGGAGCTACACGGTCACGCTCCAAGTGACGGACAATCAGGGCGCGCAGAGCACCACGACCTCGAAGACGGTGACAGTGACCGCGCCGAACCAGCCGCCGACGGCGAACTTTACGTCGAGCTGCTCGGCGCTGAGCTGCAACTTCACAAGCACGAGCAGTGATCCCGATGGCTCGATTGCGAGCTACAGCTGGACGTTCGGCGATGGCGGCACGTCGACGGCGCAGAATCCGTCGCACAGCTACACGGCGGCGGGCAGCTACACCGTGTCGCTGCGGGTGACCGACAACCAGGGCGCCCAGAGCACCACGACCTCGAAGACGGTGACAGTGACGGCGCCGAACCAGCCGCCAACGGCGAACTTCACGTTCAGCTGCTCGGCGCTGAGCTGCAACTTCACGAGCACGAGCAGTGATCCCGATGGCTCGATTGCGAGCTACAGCTGGACGTTCGGCGACGGCGGCACGTCGACGGCGCAGAATCCGTCGCACAGCTACGCGGCGGCGGGCAGCTACACCGTGTCGCTGCGGGTGACCGACAATCAGGGCGCCCAGAGCACCACGACCTCGAAGACGGTCACGGTGACGGCCCCGAACCAGCCGCCGACGGCGAACTTCACGTCGAGCTGCAGCGGACTGACCTGCTCCTTTACCAGCACGAGCAGCGATCCGGATGGTTCGATCGCGAGTTACAGCTGGACGTTCGGGGACGGCGCGACATCGACCGCCCAGAATCCCTCGCATACATATGCGGCGGGTGGCAGCTACACAGTCGGTTTGCGCGTCACCGACAACCAGGGCGCGCAAAGCACGACGACGTCGAAGACGGTGACGGTGACGGCCCCGAACAGCCCGCCGGTCGTGAACGCCGGAGCGGACGAGACCGTGGTGCTCGGGGTCCTCTACACGCTGACCGCATCATTCAGCGACCCAGACAACGGGCCCTGGAATTACACGATCGATTGGGGCGACGGGTCGACGTCATCGGGGAGCCGGTCGAGCGCGGGCTCGTTCTCGGCGACGCACACCTATCTCGGCATCCTGACCCAGCGCACGATTCGCGTCACGGTGACGGATAGTCTCGGCGCGTCCGGCTCGGACACGAAAGTGATCACGCTCGTGCTGTGACCGCTGACTGTAGCGTCGCCGCCACGCGTTGCCGCACGGGCCCAACGCATCACCCAGGGGCGGCGCGGGGATTAACAGGCACACACGTTGCACCTCTGCGGGCCATGATCGCTCACCACTTCACGGTCGACCTCGAGGAGTACTTCCAGGTCTCGGCGTTCGAGTCCCGCGTGGCGCGGTCCCAATGGGGGCGGTTCGAGTCCCGGGTGGTGGGGCAGGTCGCCCAGCTGCTCGATCTCTTGGACCGGCACGAAGCGCGCGCGACGTTCTTCGTGCTCGGCTGGCTGGCGTACCGGCAGGGCGACTTGATCCGCGCAATCGCGCGCGCGGGGCATGAAGTCGCGTCGCACGGCTGGAATCATGCGCGCGTGACCCACCAGAGCCCGGCTCAGTTTCGGTCCTCGATCCGGCGAACCAAGGACACGCTCGAACAGATAAGCGGGGCGCCTGTCCTGGGCTTCCGGGCGCCCAGCTTCTCCATCGTGCCGGGTCGGGAGTGGGCGCTCGACATCCTTGTAGAGGAAGGCTATCGCTACGATTCCAGCCTGTTTCCGGTCCGGCGCCCGGGTTACGGCTACCCAGCCGGGTCGCCGGACCCGCATTGGCTCGAGCGCCCCAGCGGCCGGCTCGCCGAGATCCCCCCAACGACGCTGCACTGGTGCGGTCTACGCTTGCCCGCCGCTGGCGGGGCGTACTTCCGCCTGCTCCCTTACGGCCTCGTTCGAGCCGCCTTCCGCCAGTGCGAGGGTCGCGGCGTGTCTGGCACCTTCTATATCCATCCGTGGGAGCTTGATCCTGCGCAGCCCCGTCTCCCGGTTTCCTGGTTGACGCGCGTGCGCCACTACACCGGCCTGCGGCGGACGGCGGAGCGGCTTGACTGGTTGCTGGGTGACTTCCGGTTCACGGCGGTCCGCGACACCGTCGCCGCGCTTGCAGCCGCGCCCGGCCATCAGCTCGCAGCCACGCGGCCATGATCGCTACCGTGCCTCAGGTGGAGGTGTTTGCCGGACCGGGAGCCGACTGGGACGCGTGCGTACAGACAGCGTCGGGGTGGACACATTTCCATCGCTGGGGTTGGAAGGCCGTCATCGAACGGGTTTTCGGGCACGAATGCCTGTATCTCGCGGCACGCGATGCGGGAGGGCACGTGGCCGCCGTGTTGCCGCTTGTCCAGGTCAGGAGCTTCCTCTTTGGAGACTACTTGGTCTCCATGCCGTTCGTGAACTACGGAGGTCCGCTCGGCGACGACTTGGCAATGCGGATGCTGGTGCGACATGCGGTGCGCGTTGCGCGGGAACGTCGAGTCGATCTGCTGGAGCTGCGCAACCGGGAACGCCTCGCCTTGGATTTCCCCGTGTCCCGTCGCAAGATCACTTGCGTCCTCGATCTGACGGCCGGGGCCGGCAACGGGGAAGCAGTATGGGAGCGGCTGAGTTCAAACGTGCGCCGGAAGGTGCGCCACGCGCAGAAGGATGGCGTCAACGTCAGGTTCGGGCTCGAACAACTGGACGGATTCTACGAGGTGTTCTCTCGGCACATGCGCGACCTCGGCACACCCACGCTGCCACGACGGTTCTTCGAGGCTCTCGCCGAGCAGTTTCCGCAGGACATGTGGGTCGGTTGTGCGTACCATGAGGGGATACCAGTAGCCGCCGGCTGCGGATTTCAGTGGGCTGGCGAGCTCGAGCTGACCTGGGTATCGGCCCTCCAGGAATATCACCGCGGCTACGCAAACATGCTGTTGTATTGGGCATTCATCGAGCGGGCGGCGAATCAGGGTCTCCGCGTCTTCAATTTTGGCCGCTGTACGCCCGGTGGCGGTACACATCGGTTCAAGCAACAGTGGGGCTCGCGCGATGTGCCTCTGCTGTGGTATCAACCCGTCGCGGGCCGCCGAGCCGCTACGCCCTCACCCCACGAGCGCACCTTTGCCTGGGGCCCGGTCGTCTGGAAGCGGCTGCCGCTCGCCGTCGCGAACGCCCTGGGACCGGCGATCGTCCGGATGATTCCGTAGCATCTTCGTGTAAAGCTGCAGATAGCGGTCCATCATCACGTCGAACGTATACGATTCCGTTGCTCGCGCCTGCGCCGCGGCACCCAACCGGCGCGCCTCTGCGGGATCGGCGAGTAGCGTGTCCAACGCCTGGGCGAGTGCTGCTGGGTCGCGGGCCGGGACCATCACGCCGGCGCGCCCGCCGTCGAGAACGGTCGGCACTTCACCCACCGCGCTGGCGACGACGGGCCGCCCAGCCAGCATCGCTTCGAGAAGTGCCAGCGGGACTCCCTCGGAGAGCGAGGGCAGCACGAACACGTTCGCGCCGGCCAGCACATTCCCGATGTCCGACCGTAGACCCAGTAAGTGGAAGCGGTCGCTCACCTGAAGGGCGCGGGCGCGGTCGCGTAGCCTTTCCTCCAAGTCCCCCCGACCCGCGATGGCGACGTGCAGACTCGGGTAGCGCGGGGCGAGCAGGGCCAACGCCTCGAGTAGGTAACCGTGCCCCTTGACCGGATACAGGTTGCCGACTGCCACGACGAGTTGATCGGTGCTTCCCAACCGGAGTTCGTCTCGCAGCGAGGAATGGACGACGGGCTGCGGCGCGCGCACGCCGTTCGGGATGGTCACGATTCGCGATGGGCGGATCCACAGGTCCTGGGCCAGATGGTGAGCGAGGCTCTTGGACACGGTAACGACTGAATCGCTGGCGAGGGCCGCGAGGCGCAGCGCGATGCGCCGCTGCAGCCGACCGGCGTAGTAGCGGCCGCCATGCATTGTGAACAGGTGTGGGACCCCGGCCCGCCGGGCCGCCCAGGCGCCGTACACCGCCATAGTGAATTCGTGACTGTGAGCCAATGCGACGCGGTGCCGCCGCAGCGTATCGGTGAGCCAACGTGCGAACGTCGGCGAAAACGGGCGCTCGAGACGAAACGGCTCAACCAGGACGCCGGTCCCGCTCAGTTCGCGCGCGAGCCAACCCTCGCCTGCCGCTGGGACGACGATGATGTTCTCGCTGCCGGCAGCTTGCAATCCGGCGGCGACGCTGGCCACCATGCGCTCGGCGCCACCCGGGCCGTCCGACTCGATCAGGTGCGCGAAGCGCACGCCGCGCCAACGCGCAGTTTGGACCGGCGTCATCTGTAGCGCCGGAAACTCAGCCCGGCGGTCCATGCATGAAAGGCAGCGTCTCCGATGCCCGAAGGCACGTTGACCCGAGGGAGCGTCCAGGCATCAGGCGTCGCGATTCGGCGATCCGCGGCGAGGGTGAATGCGGCGCGATAGCCCGCTGAATAGACCGCGCGGCGCACCCGGTCATTCCACAGGCCGTAGGGGTAGGCGAAGAACTCCGGGGTCACGCCGGTACGATCCTTGATGACTTCGCGGCTGCCCACGACCTCACCGCGCAGGTCGCGCTCGTCCAGCGCCGGGAGCGAACGATGCGTCGCCGAGTGCACTCCGAGCCCCAAGCCTGACCTGGCAGCAGCTGCGATCGTGTCCCATCGAGCGGGCTGGCACCAGCGTGGAGGGTGCGAGAGAGAGAGGCAATGTGCGGGCGCGAGCGATGCCACAATAGTCGCGCCGTCACCGCGAAACGCAGTGAGCCAGTGCCGGCGGCGAGTTTCCGAGTAGGTACGCACCACCTCGGGATCGTCCCACCAGAAACGGGCGTCGCTCCCAGGCGCCTCGGCGACGATGAAGACCGTCGCCGGAATACTCAAGTCTCGCAGCAGTGGCCACGCGTGATCGAAGACGCCGGCGTAGCCGTCGTCGAACGTCACGGCCGCTACGCCACGGAGCGATTCCCGATTCGACCAGCGTTCCACGAACTCGTGGAGCGAGACGACCTCGTGGTTGCCCGCGAGCCATCGCACTTGTCGTTCGAAGGTGCGCAGCGGCATATGGAGGCCGAGATTGTCACGCCAACCAGCGTCGGTGTCTGCGACGATGTTGTGGTAGCACAAGACGACGCCCCCGGTCGACAGTCGTCGCGCGAGGGCAGTCACTCCCGACAACTGCAGCGCCCGGTAGCACATCGACGCTAATCTCAAGGCACGCCCACCGTCAGATTGCTGGGGACTAGCTTCTCTGCCGCACGGCCAGTGCCGGGCAGGTATACCTCGACCAGGTCGCTGAGGCGAGTCAAGAGCTTCTCCGGATTGAAGCGCTCATTCACGTCGCGTCGGGCGTTGCGGCCCATCTCCGCTGCGGTTGTCGGGTTCGCCAGGAGCGAGGCGATTGCCTGGGCCAGGGTCGCGTCGTTGCCGGGGGGCACCAAGAGGCCGGTCACGCCGGGCTGGATGATCTCGGGAATCCCACCGACTTGAGTAGCCACCACGGGCTTGCCCCTCGCCATCGCCTCGAGGGCGGCCAACCCGAACGCCTCCTCCCACACGGAGGGCACGACACAGACATCGGCGGCCTCGAGGAGCGCTTCCCGATCAGTGCGATAGCCGAGCAAATGGATGCGGTCTCGTGACGGCAGCGAATCGCGTAGGGCTTGCAAGCTGGCGAAGGCAGGGCCGTCGCCGGCGTAAAGGAGGATCGGTCCGGGTTGGAGACGATCAAACGCCCGGAGTAGGTGATCGACACCCTTCTCTTGCGTTGCTCGGCAAGTGCAGGCGATGATCGGCGCGTTTTCATCAAGCTTCAGTGCGTGGCGGGCAACGCGTTTGCCGTCGTCCGTCACCGGTGGCACGGCGACGCTGTTCCAGACGCGGGTTACGCGCCCCGCAGGGATCATCGCGACCTCTCGCTGCCGGCGGGCGACGAAATCGCTGACGGCGATCACGCGGTCGGCCGTCAATCCGGGGACGCGCGCGAGGGCCCACTTCGCAAGCCGCTTGGCGCCGCGCGGAACGGTCCGTGCTCCGGACGTGTGGTCGTGGACGATGATCGCGCGAACTCCGGCCGCACGTAGCACGGGGTAGAACGACGAGCACGCAGGCCGGTCGGTGAGATAGACCAGCTGCACACGCTCGCGGCGTACGAAGTCGAGAGTCTGGCGCAGCGATGCTACCGTCTCCAGCCGCGCATCCAGGACGACCGGCTCAGCCGGCGTGCCGCGAAGCGTCCGCGGCGGCGACGGGATGTCGGGATAGGCCACGAAAGTCCGGACGCCTTTTGGCGCTAGCCGCGTCCCCACTCCCGCGTATAGCCCTTCGATGAAGTCCCAGGCGTAGCCCGTGTTGGCGGGGAAATTGGCGACGAAGAGGATCGTGCTGGAGTACGCGGTGGAGCGGGACATGACCCTGAGGTGATCGCGCAACTTCTGTGCCCTCAGGAAGTTGGCATGCATCATGCCGCTCGGTCACGACACCATTCATGGAGGCCGGATACTGTGGCGTGCGCGCTGCACCCCCTCGACTCGGTCACCCTCCTGGTCCTGCTCGCTGGCTGCTTGACACCAGCGGATGGATCGCCAGGCGACAGCACGAGGATCGCCATCGTGTCGGGCAACCAGCAAGGCGCTCCGCTTGGGCAGTCGCTGCCCGAACCGCTGACTGTCGGCGTCTTTAATGGCAGGGCAGTGAAACACGCGCGGGTTACGTGGACGGTCACCCACGGTAACGGCCTGGTGAGCGCGGACACGACTACGGTTTCGGACTCCGGTACGTCCGCGGTCGCGTACACGGTCGGTGACACTCCGGGGACCGATAGTGTGCGCGCCACCCTGGCCGGCACGACCGATGCCGTCACATTCGCCGTCGTTGCGGGAGAACGCCGCAGTCCGTGGCCCGGCGAGCCGGCAGGATTCAAACCCATCACGGACTGGCCGTACAATCTCCTCGTGACGCGGAGTGACGGCGCAGTGAGCACCGGTGCCAACGTTTGGAATCAGTCCCCCGGGACTGGGCTGGCCGCGGTGGTTCCTGATTCCAGTGCTCCTTTGTCACCTCCGAATGTCCTCGAGATCACCTATCCCGTCGGCTTGCCGAGTGGGTCGGAGCCGTGGACGCTGTATTTCAATCCCAGGCCAGCTGGGCGTGAGTTCTATACGGCGTTCTGGTGGAAAGCCAATGCAGGTTGGCAGGGCGATCCCAGCGGGATCAACAAGATCATCTTCTGGCAGGACAGCGCACCGGCCAGTGCCAATCTCATCGTCATGATGAACAACCAGCGCCAGCCCGACTACGTCCTCACGGTGACGCTCGAATTCAATCAGGCGAGCAACGCGCAGCTTGTGAACTCGGCCGGGGGCGGAACCGTGTGGCATGTGTTCGGGAACGTCCACGGAAATTACGTGATCGTCCCGGGCAACTGGTACCGGATCGAGCTCTACTTCAAGGGCAGCACAACGCCGACCTCGCAGGACGGCGTGTTGCGCTGGTGGGCCACCAAGCGTGGCGACTGGTCCCCGACGCAGGTTGGGGACTACACGAACGTGAACTTCGACACGCCGAATTTCATCCAGTTTAGTTTCGCGCCCACGTGGGGCGGCAACAGCGGCGTGGCCAAGCGGCGCAAGGATTATTACCGGATCGACCACGTACACCTGAGCGGACCTTGAGCGGCAGACATCGCGACGGTCATCACGTCAGTCTGGCCGCGGCTGCCGCGGGAGCCCGGCTGCTTCTCATCGGTATGCTCGGATGCGGCTCCGGGCTCCGCGCGTCATCGGACGCCGGAGCCGACACCGTCTTCGTGGAGGATTTCGAGTCGGGAACGCTCGGGGCATGGTCCGACGGCGTCGATCCGGCGCGCCATCACGTCGTCACGGATCCGAGCCAGGCGCAATCGGGCAGTCGGTACCTCCAGGTGACATACCGCGCCGGTGGCGACGGCGGGTGGCTGACGCATTTCCTCCCGCGCGGCTACGACTCTTTGTATGTGAGCTACTACGTCCGCTTCCCGGCGGGATGGCAGGGCGGGACAAAGCTCGTTGCCCTCTACGGTTCTCGAACTGACGATCAATGGTCGGCCTTCGGAAAAGCCGGCATGTGTCCTGGTGGCGACGATTTCTTTGCGGCGATGCTCATCGCCGAGGTAACGGGTGACCCTGGCCCGCTGCGTTTCTATTCCTATTACCCGGCGATGGCACGAGAACCCGACGGCGTCACTTGCTGGGGCCGCTTCGGCGACCGGACCGAGCGCTACGTCGAACCACTCACAATGGGTCGGGGCATCTGGCACCACCTGGAGTTCTGGGTGAAGCTCAACACGCCGGGACATGAGAACGCCACACAGAGTTTCTGGCTCGACGGCGTACCGCGTGGCACATGGTCGGGGTTCAGTTTCCGGCGCAGCTCTCGGTTGCGGCTCAATGCTGTGCAACTCACGTTCAACCGCGGGATTTCCGGCGGACCCACGACGGAAACGCTCGACGTTGATCACCTCGTTGTGAGGACCAGACCCAACGCGTTGCCGCCGGATATGTGACGCGAGCCACGCGTCCTTCCTCACGACGTTCGGATTCTCGTTGCTAGTCCAGCAGATCGCCCCGCTTGCGCGTCTTTGGTGGTTGTTGCTATCGTGCCACAGTTCGATGGCGCCACAACGGACCGAAAACGTCGTGATCGTCGTCGCATCCTGCGCAGTGCCCCGCAGGTAAACTGGGATGCTGTAGCAAATTTGGGACGCTGCTCAGAGCAAAACCGCTGAAAGGCGGTGACGCAGAGCTACGGGACTACCGCAACGACGTTGCCAAGTCCGCCGAGCCGCCAGCGCTGACCCGCAGGGTCGATGCTGGCGGCTCTTTTTTGGGGAGTAGTTAGAACGGCGTAGGTCGGCAGGATCGCACCCCCCTCGCCCGGGGGAGCGCGAAAAGGCAAACCCGGCGAAAGCCGGCGACGCAAAGCCACGAGGCTACCGCACGCGATCGCGTGCCACGCCAGTCGAGCTGCCGAACCTCCAGGGGAGGGGTTATGTACGTTCGCAGCGCGCAGTCCTGGGTTCTGATGGCGGTGGTGCTGCTCGCGGCCTGCGATCTACGGCCGCGGAATAGCACCGGCGTGGACAACCCCGTGACCGGGGTCGTCGTCTATCCCGACAGCCTGACACTCGATCCTCAACAGAGCTTCCAATTTCGCGTCTTCGGTCGCACGCAGGCCGGCGACAGCGTGCCCGTGTCGGTTCGCTGGTCGGCTTCCGCGGGTTCGATTTCCGCGGCCGGAGTCTACACGGCGGACACATCGGCCGCCGACGCAACCGTGACAGCGACGCTCGCCAACTCGACTGTCAACGGCAGCTCGAACGTCAAGAAGAACCGGCTCGTCCAGTTGGTCATCGACCCCAAGAGCACGACGCTCACGGTCGGTGGGCTCCAGCAGTTCTCCGTGTTTGGACGCAAGAGCGCGGGGGACAGCGTCAGTGTCGCCGTCACGTATTCGGGGACGGGCGGGGCGATCTCCGGTGCCGGTGCATACACCGCCGGTCAGACGGCCGGTAATTACCGCGTGATCGCCAAGCAGAACGGCGGGTCGCTGGCCGACACGTCTGCCGTTACGGTGTCCGCTGTGCCACCGCCGCCGCCACCGCCGCCGCCGCCATCGCCGCCGGGAACGGTCAATGACCTGGCGGTTGCTTCACCGACGGCCAACTCCGTGACCCTGTCCTTTACAGAGGTGAACGACGGAACGGGGCAACCAGCGACGTATGATGTGCGGTTCGCGATCGCACCGTTGACGTGGAGTTCCGGACAGGATGTGTCGCAGGGCACGTGCCAGCTGCCGATGGCCGGCACCGTAATCGGCGCCCGGCGTACCTGCACGGTGCTGGGGCTCGCCGCCGCGACCGCCTATCAGTTCCAGCTCGTCGCGTTCCGGGGGACGCTGAACGTCGATGCGGTGTTCGGTGGCGTGTCGAACGTCGGGAACGCGACCACGTCGGCAAGCACGGCACCCGTCGCAACCGTGGCGGTAAGTCCGGCGAGCGCGAGTATCGGCGTCGCCGGGACGCAGCAGTTGACAGCCACGCTCCGGGATGCCGGAGGCAACGTGCTCACGGGACGGACGGTCACGTGGGCGAGCACCAACACTCTCGTTGCCACCGTGAGCGGCAGCGGGTTGGTGAGCGGTCTTCTGGCCGGTTCGGTGACGATCACGGCGACGAGCGAAGGGCAGAACGGTCCCGCGACGATTACGGTGACCGCGCTGCCGCCTCCCCCGCCCCCGCCCCCGCCACCGGGGTGGACGCACGAGCCGAGCGGCTTCACGGTCATCGAGGACAACGGCTGGGAGTCAGGGTTGCTCGGCAACTGGACGCTGTACTACCAGACGGCCGACAAGCCGATCACGGTCGAACCGATTACCGATTCGCCGATAGGGGAAGCGAAGGCCTTCCAGATTGGCTACCTGGCGGGCCTCGTGGGCGGCGGCGGGACGGAAGCGCGCTTTGAGATTCCCGCGGCCTACCAGCGCAACGAGATCTTCGTGGGCTACTGGGTGCAGGTGAACCCGCAGTGGCAGGGGCACGACTCGGGGATCAACAAGATGATCTTCCTGGACGATGGCGCGGCAGCGGGGACGTTCTCGGCGATGTGGTATGAGATGTTCGGCTCGGGGAGCAGTCCGCTGGATCTGTACGTGGTGAATCAGAGCGGCAGTGGGCCGGGGGGGTTTCATGAGAACGTGAATCAGATCGAGTTTACGCGGGGCGTGTGGCACAAGGTGGAGATTTACCAGCACCAGGGGAGTCCCGGGATCGTGCGCGTGTGGGTGGACGATGTGTTGGCGGTCGATCGGTCCGATGTGTATACGAACGCTGCCCCGCTCGACGCCGTCGCGATCAGCGGTATCTGGGGTGGCGTCGGTGACGTGAAGCTGCAGTTCGACTACATGCGCTTCGACCGCATCCACATCAGCGTGCACTAAGAGACAGGAGCAAAGAGCTGTGCCGTTCACGTTCAAGATCTCCGTGCGGTTGGCGCTCATGAAAGCATCGTCTGCCCTGGCTCTCGCACTCGTTTGCACGGGGTGCGAGCTGCCAGGCAGGCGTGTCACGGATCCCAACCCACCGAACGTAGTGCAGGTCGTCACTTCACCTGTTGTCGTCACTCTTGATCCCTATCAATCACAACAGTTCCTGGCTTTGGGACGCACACAAGCCGGGGACGGCGTTGCCATCGACGTACACTGGAGTGCGACCGGTGGAACAATAACGCCGGGCGGTTTCTATTCCGCCGACTCGGTCTTCGGCGACTATCAGGTGACCGCCACAGCGACTGCATCCCTTCTCTCGGGGACGTCGCAGGTGAAAAACCGGGGTCCGCTCATGCAGGTCATTGTGACTCCGGGAGCGGCCTCGCTGGACGTGGGAAGCAGCCTGCAGTTCTCGGCGTACGCAAAGCGCAAGAACGGTGACAGCGTCGCCGTGAGCGTGACTTATGGCGCGACCGGTGGAACGGTCACGGCAGGTGGCTTGTACACGGCAGGCCCGACGCCGGGAACGTATCGCCTGATTGCGACTCAGAGCGGCGCGACACTGGCGGATACGGCCGTGATTACCGAAACGAGTAATCCGGTGCCGCCACCGCCACCGCCGCCGCCGCCACCACCGCCGCCCCCGCCGCCGCCGCCCCCGCCACCGGCTCCTGGGACGGTGAACGACCTATCGGTTGCAAGCGTGACCGACAGTTCGGTGACCCTCGCGTTCACGGAAGTGAACGACGGAACGGGTCAACCGGCGAAGTACGACGTTCGTTGGGCGGCCGGCGCACTCACGTGGTCCGCGGCGACCGATGTCGCCCGCGGCAGCTGCGCTGTCCCATTGGCTGGGACGTCGATCGGAGCGAGGCGAAGCTGCACTGTCTTGGGTCTGCAAGCAGCCACCGCGTATCAGTTCCAGCTCGTGGCGTACCGCGGCACGCTGAACGTCGATGCGGTGTTCGGTGGCTTCTCCAACGTTGCGAGCGGAACGACGACGTCGGTTTCGCCACCGCCACCGCCACCGCCACCGCCACCACCGCCGCCGCCGCCTCCTCCGCCACCGCCTGGAGTGCTGGTTCAAGAGGGGTTCGAGGACGCAGCGTTTGCGGCACGGGGTTGGTACGACAACACGAGTCCGGTCCTCACGACCGCTCAGCACTCGAGCGGCACAAGCGCACTGGAGCTGCACTTCCAGACTGGTGCGACCCTGCCGGTGGCCGGGGGGTCGATGCGCCACCTGTTCCCGGCCACTCCGACGGTGTACGTGAGCTACTGGGTCAAGTACAGCAGCAACTGGGTTGGCTCGGCGAGGCCGTATCACCCGCACGAGTTCCTCGTGCTGAGCGATCAGGATGGTGACTGGGACGGGCCGTCGAACAACTGGCTCACCGTGTATATCGAGCACAACTATCAAAACGGTGGGATCCCGCGCCTGGCAATGCAGGACAACAAGGCGATCAACACCAGTTTCGGCACACCGCCCGTAAACCTGGTCGGCGTCACGGAGAACCGGTCGACGGGCGGATGCAACGGCATCGTCGAGCTCAACATCTTGTCGGAATGCTTCAACATGCCGCCCTGGTACAACGATAAGCAGCTCTCGGCGGCGCAGGTCTGGTTCCAGCCAACGCCGGGCCCTGGCTACAAGGGCGACTGGAACCACGTCGAGGCCTACTTCCAGATGAATTCGGTCGTGGGCGGCATCGGCGTGGCGGACGGCGTGATGCAGTACTGGTTCAACGGGACGCTCGTGATCGATCGGCACGACATTCTGTTTCGCACCGGCGCGCGGCCGACGATTCAGTTCCACCAGTTCTTGATCGCCGCCTACATCGGCGACGGCTCGCCGGTGGATCAGTACATGTGGGTCGATGACCTTACCATAGCAACCGGGAAGCCTTGATCTCCCTAATCCGTAGCGTGGTTGATAAAGGCGCAGTAATAAGGAAGGGACCGGGGGGTGCACGGCGGCGTGAGTCGCGTGCTCTATCGATCGGTACGAATCCAGGCTCTGCTGCTGAGTGTGGGAATCGTCGTGACGGCAATGCAGAACCGCCATACGGCGTAGAACGGCAGGAACGCGAAAGCCCCGATCGCGCGGATGGGCTCGGGGTCTCGTCCGAGGGCGGCAAGCGTGTAGACCACCGGGCGCAGCAGCGTAGCGAGGAGCGCGGCCGCAAGCCAGTTGCCCGCCGGAGGGTGGAGCAGCAGGGCGACAGTCTCGGCGACACTCACGAGACAAAGGTGCACGATGGGCCCCGGGGCACTCAACTCGGCCAGGCCGTCGAGCTTTTGCGCCACTCGTGTTTGACGGGAGCGAATCAATGGCAACGCGTGGGTGGCGAGAACCGCCAGCTTTCCAGCCGTCCAGCGGCGACGCTGGCTGGCGCCCGCCTTCAGTGTCGCGGCCTCTTGGGCGTAGATCTGTGCTCCCGGCACAGCTTCGATCGACACTCCTCGCTCGGTGAGGAGTGCGTAAAGTTCCCAGTCCTCCGACAGCGAGTAGGCGGTCCAGCCGTGCGCGGCTAGCACGCTCGAGCCGACGCACATGCCGGCGCTGAGGGGCACGTTCACTCCGGCCCGCGTTTTCAGCACGTAGGCGAGCCCGTGGTTTGCTCCAGAAAGGACGGCCGCCATCCGCGTCAGCGCGTTCTCTGAGCGATTGCTGACGCCGTTGTAGGGCTGCAGTGCCTTGTGTGCGAGCGGCGCTGCGACTGCGAGCTGCGCCGCGAATTTCCGATCGACCTCGGTGTCGGCATCCACGATGACGACGGCGTCGTAGTCCGTCACACGCAGCTGTGACAACGCCCAGGCGATAGCGCGTGGTTTGCCCGCCTCATTCGGCGCGGTGCGTACCAGGCAACGTACCCCCGCCGCACCCGCGATGTCGGCTGTCCGATCACGGCAATTGTCCGCAATCACGACGATTTCGATGCGCTCCCGAGGGTAGCGCAGTCGCCGCAGCGACTGCAGGCAAGACGGGAGGAGGAGTTCCTCGTCGTGCGCGGGGACGAGAAACAGGAACTGTGGTGATCCCGGTGTTGTGGTGCCGGTCCGCCGACCTCGACGAATCGAGATGCGCACCAAGCTCACCAGGTCCGACACTGTCGGCAGCGCGAGGACCACGAAGAGGAGCACCAGTGCGATCGAAAGGGCGATCATGGGGCAGACCACCCGGGGCCTCGAGAGGCTCGGTGGCTTCGCTGGTCGACAAGTGCCCGCCTTGCTGCCCGAACGTGAGGGGTGCCGAGGGGGCGGCTGACCTTCTGGAGCCCGACCGCGAGGGCTGCGAGCGTGTACAGCATGTCCGAGTATGCCAGCGACAGGAAGCACCCACCGACGACGAACCCGACGAGCGCCGCCATGAGGCTTTGCGCGAGACGGGGCGCGTCGGTGGCGGAGTCGCTCCCCTTGCGCGGCTGTCGGGCCAAGCGTCGCAGCGCCAGGAACGCACTGGCAATCCATGCGACGAAGAGGATCAGGCCCGGAAGGCCGAGTTCAGCGCCCACTTGAATGAAAACGTTATGCGCAGCGCCCCATCGCACCCCAATGCCGCGCTCCTGGAGTCTGGCCAGCGGTGAGATAGTGCCTTCTGCCACCTGGAAGTTGCTGATTCCCACACCGAGCATGGGGCGCCCCGCCATATAGCCGAGGCCACGCGTCCAGATTTTCACGCGACCCGCTTCCGACGTGGTGTTGTAGTCCTGATTGGGGTGCACGATCGTTTGCATCTGGGTCCAGTACTGATCGCTCGCGCTGGCCGCGGCTACGGCGAGAATCGCGACGAGACCCGCGAGTCGCGCGCGCGCCGGAACGGTCGTAAAGCCGAGCAGGACGAAGGCCGTCACGCCGAGGAAAGCGAGGAACCCTCCCCGAGAGCCTGACCGGATCAATCCCACCGCCAATACGACGAGCCCGGCGACCGCCAGCACACGCAGAAGCGGGCGGCGTTGCGCCAGCACGAAGTAGAGACCCAGCGGCATCGCCGTGGCGATCAGCGTTGCAAGATCGTTCCCGTCGTAGTAGTAGAGTTGTCCGAGGCGCCAGTCACCGTCACTGAGTTGGAACCGCGACAGCACGACTGCTGTGTACAGGACCGTGACGGCGAAGTAGGCGAGGCTGAGCCGCTCGACGTCGCGAGCGCTGCGCACGCTGCCGGCGACCACGATGAACATCACGAGCGTGCGGGCGAAGTCGGTCCACGCCCGGAATGCGACCCCCTGATTCAGCGCGGCGGGGACGGAAAACGCGCCCCAGAGCAGCAGCCCGAGCAGGCAAGTGGTTGTGGCGGACCGAAGGCGAGCGACGCGCCGTTGGCCGGACTGCTGGAGGAGATACAAGCCGATAGCCAGCACCGCCGCCACGAACAGCGGTTTGAGGGTCAGCAGCACCGGGAACAGTTGATGTGCGCGACCAACCGCCGTGGCGATATAGACCGCGACGCACGCGAGCAACAGATCCCATGCCGGCGTCCGCGCTCTTTGCGTCGGCGCGACAACCCCGGGGTCGCCGGACTGCCGCACAGCCTCAGCCATACGCCTGCGTCATCGCGGCGGGCGCGGCCGCCCGAGGCGCCGAGACAGTGGGCGCTGCGGCCTCGCCGGCGGCGGTGAGGAGCTTCGCCGCCACGGTGGCATCGTAGCGGCGCGGCCGCAAGATCGACCACACGGCCAGCGGTCGTGCCCGCTCGCGACGAGCGAGCGCCGCGACGAACCGCATCACGCTGACCGCGGCGGCGAGGAGGCTGATCGGCACCCACAACACGGTTCCGCGCCAGCCATGCTCGCGGAACCGGCGCAGCAGTTGCCCGCGTGTGCGAATGGTTGGGTCGAGGAGGTTGACGATGTGTGGCGCGTCGGCAAAGTGACGGGCGCACCATGCAACCGCGGCGGCCGCTCGCCCGACCTCACACACGGCGAAGGGCAGGCCGGGGCGGCCGAAGCCCAAGTGCCAGCGCTCGAACAGCCGGCGCCCGACGAGTCCCGGCACGTCGATGTCCTCCCAGTCGATCAGAGCGGCGGGGCGAACGATCCGCGCGACGACATCCTGACGCGCGTGCGCCGCGGTGACGAGCTCCTCGGCGGCGCACTTCCCCCACGTGTACGGACCGAGGCGCTCCGCATGGGCCGCGAGCGGCGTTTCCTCCGTCTGACGCTCGCGGGCCGATCGCGGGGGCCGCAGCACGGAGATGCTGCTCACGTAGACCAGCCGGCGCACTCCAGCCGCGGTCATCCCGCGCAGCACCTGACGCGTCGCGTCGACGCTGTCGCGCTGGTGGGCCTCGAAACCTCCGGACGTTGCGGCGGCGGCATGGAGGACGACCGACGCGCCGGCGAAGACCTCGTAGGGGACCTGTGCGCCGAGGTCCACGCGGACCCACTCGTGCACGTGGGGATCGTCGGACGGCTGTGAGCGGTACATGGCGCGTACACGAAAACCGCGACGCGTGAGCTCGCGCGTGAGGGCGCGTCCGAGAAACCCCGCGGCTCCGGTGACCACAGCGACCGGTGCCCCTGGCCCGCCGGCCGGGGAGGGGGGGGAGGAGGCAGCGCGATCGCGCAGTGCGGGCCGGCTCCTACTGGGGACTTGGACCGCGAGCTCCTCGTAGATGTCGGTGACACGTCTCAGATGTTCGATGGAGAGAGGGGAACGATTGCCAGAAGTCACCGCCGCGTAGAATTCGCCGATCAGCTCCGCGAGCCCCGGGTAGGCGACCCCGCGAAGCAGGCGACGGGTGAGGCCGCCCGCAGTGCGCCACGCCAATTGCCCCGCTTCCACGAAGGGATTGGCGATCTTCTCCAGCGGACTCGTGCCATCGTTCCCCGCGCCGAGCACGGTTCCGCGCACGAAATCGGTCGTGAGGGATCCATGTGCCCCCGTCACAGTGAGCGTTGAGGCGACCGGCCGTGCGCGCAGGCTGACTGCGAGACGGCCCGTCACCTCGCCCGCCCGCAACACCGCATGAAGGTCCGTCGCCGTCGCTGTCACATGGACGAGCTGCGGCGCGGCCCCCCCGATCCCGGTGTTTGGAAGGAAGTGCGTGAGCGCGGCCACCAGCGTGTAGAGGGGATGAGGCAGCACATCGAGCAATTGTTCGCCGAGGGCGGCCGGAGCCGATCGGTACGGGTGGAGGCGTGGTGGTCGAAATGCGAAATAGCTGTCCACGAGCACCGGGGGCTGCAGCGTGGTCGCGCGCTCCAGCAGTTCGCGGAACGCGGGATCGCGAACCAGCTGATGACCGGCACAGAGCAGCAGCCCGCGGTCGCGTCCCAAAGCGAAGAGCGCTTCGGCATCGCCCCGCGTTTCCACGAACGGCTTCTCGACGTAGACGTGGGCGCCGGCGAGGAGCGCCTGGCGGGCGAGGTCGAAGTGCGTTGCCGGTTGTGTGCAGATGTGGACGACGTCCGGTCGCGCGTCAGTCAACAATTCTGCCACGGTGGGATACGCGGAGGCGCCTGCGCGCCGTGCGAGCGCATGCGCGGCGTCAAGGCGGAGATCACAAACTCCTGCGACCACGTGCGGGGTCGCCACGCGTCGTAACGCGTCTAGATGTTGGCCGGCCATCTGGCCGGCGCCGATGAACCCGATTCGGAGCGGTGGCGCTACGGGGACTTGCATCCGCGAGTCAGGCCGCCGGGACGGGGGGGGCCTGCGCCACAACCGTGAGCAGGAATTCGCTCACACCGAGCAGGCCCTTGAGATTCGCGCGGCGCTCCGGCGCGACGAGGTCAGCCTGCAAGGCCTCGCGATAGGAGCCCGCTTCCCACTGCAGCTCTCTGAAGCCGTGTTGGCGCAGAAGCTGGCGTGCGCGGGGCGGCGTGAAGGTGTGAGGGTGGCCCGCGTCCACACGCAGCCGCGAAAGCGCGCGGTGCACGACGAAGCCCCAGGGTGTTCGACAGTTGACCGTGAGATACAGGACCCCTGCCGCCGCCAGCGCACGTCTCAGCTCGCGCATCGCCGCCGCGACGTCGCGGACGTGATCGATGCAGTTCTCGATGATTGCGAGATCGTAATGCCCACTCGAGACGGGGAGCGCCTCCACCGACCCCGGTCGGTACTGGACCGTGGGTGCGCGCAGGGCGGTGAGTGTTGCGTTGGCCGCGTAGTGCGGCTCCAACGGGTCCACGGCGACGCGTTCCACGGCCGGGAAGAACCCCACCACGCCGACCGGGCCGCTGCCGACTTCGATAACGCGGGCGCCACCATCGGCCAGGTGGCCGAGCCCGACGCTGCGGAGCCTGAGCTGGAGCTGCTCGGCCCGCCACCGATACCACTCCAGTTGTGAGACGGAGCCCGTGGCGATGCGAGAGGCGACCGACTCCCAATAGCCACGCTCGTATTGTTGGGCGCGTTGCCAGCGAGCCAGACTCACCATGCACCCTCCCTGGGTCGGCAACCCGTATTGCAAAACCAACGCCACGCTCAGCTATGGCGACTTCCAGGTCACCTGTTGCGTCGACGCCATATGCCTGCGGGCGGCGGGAACGGCCCGCATGTTGCGGGGCCCGACAGACGCATGGTCCTCGACCTCATGCGGGGTGCAGCCCGCCTCCTGCGGAGCGTCCCGCGCCGGCTGCGCGGGCGCCAGTCCGTCTTCACGCGCATCTATGCGACCAATGAATGGGGGAGCCCGGAATCTGTGTCGGGCTACGGTTCGACGCTCCAGGAAACGCGCGTGGCGCGGCGGGTCTTGCCGTCCCTCCTGACACGTTATGGAGTGGAAGTGCTTCTGGATATTCCCTGCGGCGACTGCCACTGGATGCGCGAGATCGACTTCTGCGGCCGCACCTACGTTGGGGCCGACATCGTCGCCGAGCTCATCGACCGCAACCAAAGCACGTACGGTGGTCCGAATCGCAGCTTCATGCATCGAGACGTCGTGCGCGATCCGCTGCCGCCCACAGACCTCGTGCTGTGCCGGGACTGCATGATCCATCTTTCGAATGCCGACGTAATCGAAGCACTCCGGAATGTTCGGAGCAGTGGCGCCCGCTACCTCCTCGCCACGACGTATGCCGCTCGCCCCACCAATCCCGACATCGTCACGGGCGATTGGCGAGCCATCAACCTACAGGCGCCGCCGTTCCAACTCCCGCCGCCCCTCGAGTTGATCAGCGAGGAGTGGGACTGGGCCGACGGCTACCACGCCGATAAGTGTCTCGCGCTCTGGGACACTGCAGTGCTCCCGTGCTGAGCCGGAGCGTCTTCGACGAAGAGGCGGTGCCAGGTCGAGAAGCACAGCAAGGCCAACAGAATCCGCTCCTGATTCTGTCGTCCCGTCAGGTGGTCGCGGAGTAGCGTATCTACCACCCGAGCATCGAAGTATCCGAGGCGATGCTGCCGCGCGGCAGAGAGCTCGTCTGTCAACAACGGGCGCAGCTCGTTGCGCATCCACGCCGCCGTTGGTCCCACGAATCCGCGCTTGGGTGCCCGGAAATGCGCCGCGGGCAGGCGCGAGCGCAGCGCGCGTCGGAGCAGCCGCTTGTTTTGCCAGACCGGAGCGGGACCGATTTTCACGCGTTGTGGGATCGGGAAGGCAGCCTCGACGAGGATGTGATCGACGAACGGCACGCGGATCTCGAGCGAGTGCGCCATGGACAGCCGGTCGCTGAGCGCGAGGATATCATCGGGCAAGAACGTCGTGTAGTCCATGTACAACCCGGCAGCCAGTCCTGAGACGGCGTTCCCTTGCGCGGCGAAGACATCGCGGAACCTGGAGGTAGCCGCTCGTCCGGAGATGTTCGCGCGCAGGGTCGGCGCATAGAGTGCCAGCCGTTCTTCGTTCGAGAGCCGGCTCATCAGGCCCAGGAAACGATCGGGAATCGCGCCGTTGCCGGTGGCGAGGAATCGCTTCAGCCGGTCGATGCCGAGCGCGCCGTCGCTCGGCTCCGGGAGCCAGCGGCTCAGAGCGCCGATGCCATGCCGGAGCTGAGCCGGCAGCTTGGCGTAGTACTCGGTCGCGAGCAAGCCGATGTGGCGGCGATAGCCCGCGAATAGCTCATCACCGCCAATGCCGGTCAGCGCGACTTTATACTGACTGCCCACGGCTTGCGACAACAGCCAGGTCGGGATCGCCGAGTCGTCGGCGTGCGGCTCATCGAGAGCACGGACGATCGGCTCGAAGATGTTCTGAAGCTCGGGATGGATGTCGACCACGGTGAGCTCGGCGCCGTGCCGGGCAGCCAGCCCGCGCGCGAGGGCTGTCTCGTCGGCCGCTGCCCCCCCCGAGCCCGAGTACCGGGCGGTGAACGCATGCGGCACGTCGCCGGCGGACGCCATGCTCGCAACGACCGCGGATGAATCGAGACCGCCGCTCAGGAAGACGGCGACAGGGACATCGCTTACGAGATGCGCTGCGACGGACTCGTCGAGCCAATCCCGCACGCGTGCTTCCGGCCGGAGGGGGCTGTCCCGATCCTCGACCGGGAAACGCCAGTAGCGGCGGGTGACGGAAAGACCGTTATCGCGGCGCCAGAGGAGCGTGTGGCCGGGCTCGAGCTTACGAACGTCGAGAAATGGTGTGCGCGGGGCAGGGACGTAGCCGAGCTGGAAGAAGCTGTCGAGTGCCTCCCAATCGAGCTCACGCGAGGTGAGAGCGGTCGCGTGCAGCGCCTTCAGCTCGGATGCGAACGCGATCCCCCAGGGTCCTGATACGACATACAAGGGCTTGATGCCGAATCGATCGCGCGCCAGGAACAGGGAGCCCCCCCCCTCGGTCTCGTCCCAGATGGCACAGGCGAACATCCCCCTGAGCGATGTCACGCAGTCGACGCCCTGCTCTTCGTAGAGGTGCAGGATCGTCTCCGTGTCGCCCGACGAGCGGAACGTGTGTCCCCGGGCCGCGAGGCGGCGGCGGAGCTCCCTGTAGTTGTAGATCTCCCCGTTGAAGACGATCAGCTTGGACCGATCTTCGTTGAAAATCGGCTGTTGCCCGTTGCTCAGGTCGATGATGCTGAGCCGGCGCATCCCGAGACCGACGGCGCCCCGCACGTAGACGCCCTCATCATCAGGGCCGCGGTGGCGTAACGCGGAACACATCCGGCGGACGAGGTCTTCCGGTACGTGGCGTTCGGGATCTCGGTAGGCGATGCCGGCGATGCCACACATGAGGGCACGCGAGCGCAAGAGTGGCGCCACCCTGCCCGTATCGGTTTTCCGGCCTCCGGCGGCCGCAGGCGTTGCGTCGACGCCACACCCACGGACCTATAGAGGGCACAGCCCCCGCGGCACAGTTCTCTCAAGAGAACTCGGGCACAGTCATGGACGTGCTACTCACCGATGGCAATGAGCGCGCCGCGCTCGCCGCGGCTCGATCCCTGATTCGGGCTGGCTTCGAGGTTGGCGTTGCGGCGAGCCGCCGGTTCTCGCTAGCGGGCGTGTCGCGCGGGGTGTGCCGGCTGCGGTTGGCGACTGAACCGCTGGGCGATCCCGCCGGTTACGTCGCGGAAGTGGCCGGGCTGGTATCGCGGCTCGGGGTAGGCGTGCTGTTGCCGGTCACGGACGCGTCCGTTGAGGCGATCCTCGACGGCCGCCGGCAGATCCCCAAGTCGGTGGCGCTGCCGTTCCCTCGCCTGGAAACCTATCGCAAGGCTTCGGATAAAGCCGCGATGCTGCGCGTCGCTCGCGAAGCGGGGCTGGGAGTTCCGGAGACAATGATGCTTGCAGCGGCAGAGGCGGAGTTGCCGGGAGAGGATTTTTTTCCCGCAGTCCTCAAGCCGCATCGCTCCGTTGTGCGTGGTCGGCATTTTGGCGTGCAGTTTGTGAACTCACGCGACCAGTGCCGCACCGCGGTCCGCACACTCCCTGACATCGCATTTCCAGTGTTGTTGCAACGGCGCGTCCGAGGCCCCGGTGAAGGGCTCTTCGTGCTGCGTTGGAATGGTCGAGTAGTCGCAGAGTTTGCTCACCGCCGCCTGCGGGAGAAGCCGCCGGAGGGCGGCGTGAGCGTGTACCGCGAAAGCATTGCGTTCGATAGCGACCTCGCTACGGCGGGACGTCGCATGCTCGAGGCCCTGAATTGGCAGGGTGCCGCGATGATCGAGTGTAAGCGGGATCAAGCTACAGGCCAGCACGTGTTCATGGAGGTCAACGGACGTCTGTGGGGATCGCTCCAGCTGGCGATCGATGCCGGCGTCGATTTTCCGCGCCTGCTCGTCGCCTGCGCGCTCGGACACAGCGTGCCGGCGGTGACGCAGTATCGGGTGGGCGTGCGGAGCCGTTGGTTTTGGGGCGACGTCGATCACCTGTACCTGCAGCTGCGCAACGGCGGCGGCCCGGCGGTAAAACTCGCCGCGGTGCGTGACTTCCTGCGCGTTGGAGTCCGGCGAACGGGCGAGGAAATCTGGCGGTGGCGTGACCCCGCGCCGTTCTTGCTCGAGTCGCTCCAACAACTGGGTCTCGCCCGATGAGCGTCGTGCTCAGCACATCGAGCGTCGGCGTTACGCGCATGTCGCTGACCGATGCGCTTGCCCTCGGCCCCGCGACGTGGGAGACGCTGGAAGCGAGCACCGCATCGCCGTCGCCGTTCATGAGCTGGGCGTGGTATCGCGCGTGGGCGGACGCCTCTCCCTCCGCCGAGGTTGCGGCGAGCGAAGCGCTGGTGCTCCGCGGCGCGGAGGGCGTCGTCCAGGCGGTGCTTCCGGTCCGGCTGCGGCGTGTCGCGTTCCACCGCGTGCCGGTCACCGCGCTCACGTGGGCCTCTGGCGATGTGGGATGTCCGGACCACCTCGATGTCCTGGCGATGCCGGGAAGTCCCGTAGCCGAGTTCGCGCCTTCTCTCGACGCATTGCCGTGGGAGCTACTGATCCTCAGCAACCTGGCACCCAATGCAATCACGACGCGCCGCTTGTACGAATCGATCGCCGCGCGGGGGTACGCGGTCCGTCGCCAACGGCTGTGGGTGTGTCCGTATCTCGAGTTGTGCGATGACTGGGAACAGTACCTCGGCACCTTGACGCCCACGCGTCGTCAGACGCTGCGTCGCAAGGAGCGGCAGTTACGACGCCAGCACGCGATGAGGATTACGGACTACGAGGACGACCGCGTAGAAGCGGGCTTGAGCCACCTCATGTCCCTGCACGAGCGCCGGTGGGAAGGCGAGGAAGGCGCGTTCCAGGACCGCGGCGTGAGACGGCTGCACCGCCGGTTTGCTACCGAACTCGCGGCACGCAGGCGGCTCTGGCTGTCCACGCTGGATATCGATGGCGCGCCCGTCGCCGCCTGGTACGGGTTCACGTGGGGCGACACGGTCTACTTCTACCAAAGTGGCCGCGATCCCGACTGGGAGCGCCAAAGTGTTGGTCTCGTCCTCATGGCGACGATGATCCGGCGCGCCATCGAGCGCGGCTACCGGCGCTTTGACTTCTTGCGCGGCGCCGACGCTTACAAGCAGCAATGGACGACGACTCAACGGATCACCGAAGAGATCACGATCTACCGTCGCGGATGGCGTGGGCGCGTGCTGCGCGCGCTGGACGCAGCTGGTGAGTTGCGCACTCGTTGGGGGGGCAGGGCCGGAGCCGCCGATGCGTGAGATTCCGCTTATCGTGTCGCTCGACACGGAAGAGGATAATTGGAGTCGCAGCCGCACTGATGTGACCGTGGAGAACATCGGCGAGTTGCGGCGACAGGCGCGGTTCTTCGAGAGCCTGGGTGTGCGGCCCACCTACTTCACGAGTTATCACGTGGCCATCGATCCCTGCGCGGCCGCCGTGATGTGCGACATCGGAGGCGAAGGCCGCGCAGAGATCGGCGCTCACCTACATCCGTGGAACACGCCGCCGCTCACCGAAGCGTTCGTGCCGCGCAACTCCATGGTCAAGAACCTGCCCGCCGACCTGCAGCGGGCCAAGATCCGGACGCTGACAGAAGCGATGCAGCAGGCGTTCGGACAACGGCCCACCGCGTTTCGGGCGGGACGCTACGGCATCGGCCCGGACACGGTTGCCGCCCTGGTGTCGTGCGGGTATCGGGTGGACTCGAGCGTCAGCCCGTTCGTCAGTCTGGAAGCGGTGGATGATGGTCCGACGTTCGTCGGCGCTCCAATCGTGCCGTACCGCCTGGGATCTGACCGGGACGTCCGGACGCCCGTTCCGGATGGGCCCATCGTGGAGGTTCCTCTGTCGTACGGGTTCAGCCGAGGACCGTTCAGCGTGTTTGAGCCTGTGCAGCGCTTGCTCGAGGCAGCGCCCCTTTCGCTGCACCTACCGGGCATCGCCGTCCGCACCGGCTTGGTCCGCCGTCTCAGCCTCAGTCCGGAGTTCCAATCAGTCGCCCAGATGTTGACGCTGTCCGCCCGTTTACTGGAACATGGTGCGCGGCATCTGCACATCAGCTGGCATACGCCCAGTCTCAAGCCCGGCCTGAGCCCCTTCACGCGCACCACAGCGGATGTCGAACGGCTCTTCGCCACGATCGAAGGCTACCTGGAGAAGTTGGCGAACCTGACCCCGTTCCGGTTCGTCACCGTCAACGAGGCTGCCGCGGTACTCATGGAGGCTCCCGCATGCTAAAGAGTGTCGGAAGCAATTGGGTCGTCACGGCGCTGATGATCGTTGTGCTCTACCTGCTGACGCCGTTCACGCTTCACAAGCTCGGGGTCGACGGGTACGGCACCTGGATGCTGATCACGTCCATGAACGGGTATCTCGGGCTCCTCGTGCTAGGCGTGCCGATGGCGTCCGTTCGTTACTTCGCTCAGCATGCCGCCAAGGGCGACAGCCGCAGTCTCAACGAGGCGATCAGCAGCTGCACGGGACTGTATCTGCTCCTCGGGCTCATCGCGCTGGTGATTGGACTGGGCCTGTATGCACTGTTCACACTCTACGGTATCCCGACGCCGCGCCACACCGACGCGCGCTTGGCGTTCGCGGTCATGGCGCTGTTCGTGGCGGCGGGATTCATTGGGCTCCTGCCCGACGGAATCATGGCGGCGCACGGCGACTTCGTGCCGCGCAATGTGATCCGCCTGGCCAGCGTGCTGCTCCGGCTCGGCCTCACGGTCGGACTCCTCACGCTCAAGGCCTCCCTGACGCTGTTGGCGCTCGTTCAACTGGCCTGCCTGGCGTTCGATTTCACGGCGTGCGTGCTGTTCATCCGACACCGGCACCCCGAGATACGTCTGGGATTGGGGGGGTTCAACTGGGGCGTGGTACGCCAAATCTTTTCCTTCAGCCTCTTCGTGCTCGTGCTCAACGCCGGGTCTCGTCTCTCGTTCGAAACGGACTCGCTCGTCATCGGGGCGTTCATGAACGTGAGCTCGATTCCGTATTTCACCGTCGCGAACAGCTTCATCATCTACCTGATGGAGTTCGTGATCGCGATCGCGGCGGTTGTGATGCCGGCCGCCACGCGGCTGCAAACGCAGGGGAAGACGGCGGATCTCCGCGAGATCTTTCTCAAATGGTCCAAGGTCGCACTCTCGGTGACGATCATGGCCGGCCTGTTTTTCGTCGTGCTGGGGCCGCGTTTCATTGCCTGGTGGGTCGGTCCGCAGTTCGAGCACGCGGCGGGACAGGTGCTCCAGATCCTCATGCTTTCGTACTTGATCTTCCTACCGGTGCGCGGCGTCGCGCTCCCGATCCTGATGGGCCTGGGCAAGCCCCGCCTGCCAACGATCGGGTTTCTCGTCGCCGGCCTTGTGAACCTTGGGCTGAGTATTCTGCTCGTGCACCCGCTGGGGCTTGCCGGTGTTGCGCTCGGCACCGCCATTCCCAACGTCCTGTTCGCGGCCGCCGTCCTAGTCCAAACGTGCCGAGAATTGCAGACGCCGGTCGCGGAGTACGTCCGGTACGTCGTGCCGCGGGCCGTGTTGGGCGCCGTGCCGGTGCTGGCCGTGCTGCTGTGGTTCAAGCTAGGGCTGGGCGTACGTGGCCTGGCCGGACTCGCCGTGGCCGGGGTCGCCATGGTGGTGGTCTTTGGACTCATGTGGGTCTTGTTCGTGTATCGGAACGACCGATATGTCGACGTACGGAGTCGGATTCCACTGCTGCGCGTTTTGGGGAGAGCATGACGCCGGGCCGGAGGGTTGGGCCCGCACGTGTGGCGGTGGCGCAACAGGTAAAACTCTCGCCCTGCGATTCCGCGCTCGCTCACGTGACTGGCACAGCGCGTGCTCCCTCGGTTCACATCCCCATGCCTCGCATAGGTCCCATATGACGTCTTGGATCTTGATCGCCGCGCTCACCGGCCTCGTCCTCGTCATCAGCGCCGAATTGGCCACCCGCTGGTGGATCCGGCGGTTCACGCGGTATTGCGTCTGGCCGCCAAGCATGCGCCTGGAGGTGCGTCAGCATCCTGGCGTTTTTCCCGAGCTCGAGCCGCGCGTCCGCTTCGAAGTCAACGCCGACGGTGAGCGCGGCGGCGACCCGCGCGCGCACGAACCAGGCCTGTGCCGGATCCTCGTGGCTGGAGGAAGCTCCGTCGAGTGTTTTGCGCTCGACCAGCAAACGAGTTGGCCGGCGGTCGTCGAACGCCTGCTCAACCGCCCCGATGCGCTGCGCACGCTCGCTGCGCGCCGCGTGCATGTCGGGAACATTGGCCACTCCGGCGTGGGCGCAGCGGAGCTCGAGCTGATTCTCGAGCGTGTCCTGCCGGGCTATGACCGCCTGGACGTGATTGTCCTCATGGTCGGTGCGAGCACCGTGTACCACTGGCTCGAGGATGGTGCGCCGCCCGCGCAATCGCCGGCGGTTGTCCCGGAGGAGCTGCTGTTCGCGCGGCACCCACAGCAACCATTCGGCTGGAAACCGCGCACCTCGGCGCTGCTCGAGCTTGTCCGGCGGCTGCGCCAGGCGTGGCTGCACCCGGTGGAAATCAAGGAGAACGCGGGCGCGTGGCTTGTGGCCGGGCGGAAAATGCGGGCGGAGGCGAAGGACATCCGCACGACCGTACCGGATCCGGGCGCCGTCCTGAAACATTTCGAGCGCCATTTCCGCCGCGCGCTCCTCCACGCGACTGCCCGGGCGCCGCGCGTGCTCGTGGCGCGCCAGCCGTGGTTCGAAAAAAAGTATACGGACCAAGAGCAGGCGCGCTTCTGGCACGGCGGGATCGGGAGACCGTGGAAGGAAAAGGTCAGCGTGTACTTCAGCGTCGACGTGATCAACCGCCTCTTGAGCCTGATCGATGCGCGCGCGATCGCGGTCGCCGAAGAGCTCGGCGTGCAGCACATCACCCTGCAGCCACTGCTGAACCAGGGTCTGCGCCATTACTACGACCATGACCATTTTACGCCCGAGGGGGCTGCGGTGGCGGCACAGGCAATCGCGGCCGCGCTCACGGGAGTGGGCTACGCCACGACGCCGACTCTTTTCGGAGAGACGTCCGTGCGGCGAGGCACGCTTCCGCGGATTCCGCTGGCGGTACGCTTGGCATGATCGTCGGGATCGGGCTCGACATCGTCGAAATCGCGCGCTGGTCGCGCGTCCTCGCGAAGATCGAGGAGCAGGTCTTCACCCCACGAGAGCTCGCGGCTTGTGCGAACCGCGTTGACCGGGTGGATGCGCTGGCCGCGCGCTTCGCCGCGAAAGAAGCGTGTCTCAAGGCGCTGCACGCTGGGATCCGTCACGGCGCGCTGCGACAAGTCGAGCTGGTGTCGGCCTCAGGCGGTGCTCCCGAAATCCGATTGCTGGGCGTGCTCGTCGAGCAAGCGCGCGAATCTGGCGTTCGTACCGCACATGTCAGCCTGTCTCACCAGCAAGGGTTCGCCGCCGCGGTGGTCATCCTGGAAGGGACGGGGAAGCGCGCGCCCGTGGCGCTCGAGACCAGGTCGACGCGGGGGAGTACATGGTAATCATGCACGTGGTCGCGCCCGCCACATTTGGCGGACTCGAGCGCGTGGTGCAAATGCTGGGGATGGGGCTGCGGGGGATGGGACACGAGGTTCACATCGTATCCGTGGTCGCTGAACCTGGGGCTGGCGAACCCTTTCTCTTTCCGTTGTCCGACGCGGGGGTGAACACGCATCAGATCGTTGTCTCTGCACGGGGCTATGCGCGCGAGCGCGCCGCGATCGCGGCATTATGCCGGCGCCTGCGCCCCGATGCGGTCCATACCCATGGCTATCGGCCCGACGTCCTCGACGCCGGTGTGGCGCGGCATTTCGGCATCCCGGTCATTACCACGGCGCACGGCTTCACCGGCGGCCCCTGGAGAAATCGCGTTTACGAGTATCTCCAGCGTCGCGCGTTTCGCCGGTTCGACGCGGTGGTCGCCGTCTCCCGGCCGCTGAGTGACTGCCTCGCGCGCGCCGGTGTATCCCGGTCGCGCATTCATACATTGCCCAACGCGTGGCGCCGGATCTCGCCAGCGCTCGACCGCGACGCCGCGCGCGGCGCGCTTGCGATTCCACGAGCGGACTTTGCTGTCGGTTGGGTCGGCCGGCTCAGCGCGGAGAAGGGGCCCGATGTGCTGTTGGAGGCTCTGACGCACCTCAACGATGTACCGCTCACAGTTTCGATGATCGGGACCGGGGTCCAACAGCTGGCCCTGCAGGCGCGCGCGAGCCGATTGGGAGTCGCAGACCGAATTCGTTGGCACGGCGAGGTGGCGGATGCGGAGCGCGTGTACACGGCGTTCGACGTTTGTGTCCTCAGCTCGCGGACCGAAGGCACCCCGGTCGCCCTCTTCGAGGCCATGGCGGCGGGCGTTCCCGTGGTCGCGACCGCCGTGGGTGGAGTTCCCGATGTCCTGACATCGGAAGAAGCCGTGCTCGTCGCGTCAGAGGATCCCGGGGCGTTGGCGGCGGGGATTCGCGATGTCTACGCGCATCCCGCCGCGGCGGCGCGGCGGGCCCGCGCGGCCCGTGTCCGCCTGGAGCGCGAGTTCGGCGTGGGGCCCTGGCTCGATCGCTACGTCGAGATCTACCGGCTCGTCGCGCGGGGCGGGGGCGGGGGCGGGGGCGCCTTGACACCGGTCGCGGCATGATGCTCCTCCCCGCGCTCGGAGTCGCGCTGGCTGCCGGCTTCTGCCTGTACACGTATCTCGGTTATCCGGCCATCCTCAGGCTGCTGAGCCTGCGCAAACGGCACGCGCAGCGGCGATCCTCAGCCCCGATTCCTCCGCGCATTAGCATCGTGATTCCCGTCTACAACGAGGTGGCCGTCATTGCGGGGACGCTGGAGCGGATTCTTGCGATCGACTATCCGGCCGATCGACGGCAGATCCTCGTCGTATCCGACGCGTCAGCAGACGGGACCGACGAGATCGTCCGCAGATTTGCGGGCCGCGGCGTCGAGCTGCTGCGGCTGCCGCGGCGGCAGGGGAAGACGGCGGCTGAGAACGCCGCCCGACCACTGCTGACGGGCGAGATCATCGTCAACACCGATGGATCGGTCCGTATCGATCCCGGCGCGATCCAGGCGCTGGTGGCCGCGTTCGACGATGCGGAGGTCGGTGTCGCATCGGGTCGTGACGTGAGCGTCACGAACGTGGCGGAGCGCGTGAATAGCGGAGAGGGAACGTACGTCGGGTACGAAATGTGGATCCGCGATCTGGAGACGGCCGTAGACGGAATCGTCGGCGCCTCTGGCTGCTTATATGCGATCCGCGTCAAGCTGCACATGCAACCAATCCGTGAGGACCGCAGTCGAGATTTTGCTGCGGCCCTGACAGCCCGGGAGCACGGGCTTCGCGCGGTATCGGTGCCGGACGCGATCTGCTATGTGCCGCGCGGCCGCTCACTGCACCAGGAGTATCGGCGGAAAGTCCGTACCATCACGCGCGGCCTGGCCACGCTCACCTATAAACGCGCACTCCTCAACCCACTCCGGTACGGGGTGTTCTCCTGGATGCTGTTCAGCCACAAGGTCAGCCGCTGGCTCGTGCCCTGGAGCTTGGTCGCCGCTGGTTTCGCCCTCGTGGATCTCGCGTTCGCTAGCGAGTGGGCTCGGGTGCTACTCGTCATCAGCGGAGTGGCGATGACGTTGGCGGCATTGGGTTGGCTCTGGCCCGACGAGACGTCAGTACCGCGCTTGCTCGGGCTGCCGGCCTATGTCGTGGCGGGAAACGTGGCCGTGTTGCATGCCTGGCTCCGGTTGCTCACCGGGCGCGCCACGCCGGTGTGGGAGCCGACGCGCCGCGACGCCGTTCCGTCGAGTTAACCCCGCGAGCCTCTTCCGTTCGTGCCCGGTTGTCCGCCGTTGCCGTTGCTGCGGTGGGCGGACACATAGCGCGCGATGTCGGCGAGCGTCCCCAGGTTGCTTTCCGTGATGTCCTCATCTGCCACGACGACCCCGAACTCGCTGCGCAGAAAGGCGATCAGCTCCATCACGCCCATGGAGTCGATCACGCCTCGCTGCAGGAGGCGGTCCTGGTCGCCCAGCGTCAAGCCGGGCCGCATATACAGGAAGGTCTCGTTCACGTACGCGCGCGTGCGCGCCAGAATGGCTGCCTCGTCCATAGCGGGGTGCGTCTCCGTTGGGTTCACGATCATCCTACCGCCGCGACGCGGTTGTCGTGTGGCGCCGGGCGCGCCGAGCCTCGCGCGTCACTCGTGATGAATTGGCGATGCCACAACTCTGTCGAGAGAATGGCGACGAGCGCCTGACTCTCGCGAAATCCCATCGGGGTACCGGCTCGGCAGCGTCGCACCAGGCCCGCCACCGCTGCCGGCTCGAACAGGCCGGTCCGCGCGACGCTGCGCTGCTCCAGTAGCTCTTCCACGTAATCCGGCGGTGCCGGCGTGAAGAAGGCGGGGACATCGGGCGCGCGATACGGCTGTTTGGGCCGCTGCTGCACGGC
>WNGQ01001250.1_pt1 | contig 33613 bp, 25 predicted proteins | sample 5407661 | NCBI WGS metagenome assembly WNGQ01 (sample SAMN13153382, study PRJNA577476) | soil metagenome | isolation source: 60 cm soil or saprolite under Garry oak tree replicate 2 | place: USA:California | collected 2016-06-15 | reverse complement strand
CATTCTTGCTACGAACCGCCCTGGGGGTGAGGTACTGGCCGGCGACGATTCGTATCTGGGTGCCTGGAGCTACGAAAAGAGCAGCGACGGTGCGCCGTTGTGGACGATCGGCGGACCCCACGGCGTTCTCCAGATGCCGCGCGGCGTGACGCTGGACGTGAAGAACAAGAGCATTATAGCCAGTGACAAGCGGCTCAATTCGGTGCTCACGTTCCATTTGCCCGAAATGTTCTGAGATCGTAGCCGCGGGCTTTATGCCCACGTCCAAGCACAATCAACCTAAATGCGAACGCGGGCTAAAGCCCGCGACTACATGCTTCGCCTAAACGTTGTCACAATATGTAGTTGCGGGCTTTAGCCCGCGTTTGTACCAAGTTTGGCCAGCGGACGGCTGGCCAAACTGCCGTTTCCAGGATCAAAGAATTATTCTGCTGGAACTTGAACGCTGGCCCCCGCCCCCGAACGAACCGCCCATCTGGAATGGTTTTCTGGAGTTGAATTTCTCCCTCGAATGAACTTGACACCCCAAATAGGGCAGTATAGTCTCCCCGACAAATTAGCCGAATTAGCTCATAACGGAGGAAGCGTCTTGGGCCAAGTGATATGGCTGGGGCGCTATCTCACTTGAAAGGGGGGATGGGTGAAACCTATTTTGACAGCTTTTTTTATAGGCTTGTTCGGATCGGTGATGACCTGCAGCAGCGCTTGGGCACAGGCGACAGCTCAGATCAGCGGGGCCGTCCAGGATCAGAGCGGGGCGGTGTTGCCCGGCGCGGAAGTCACTGCAACGCAAACCGACACGGGCGTTAGCCGGATGACGATCACGAATGAAACCGGACACTACGTGCTGCCCAATCTGCCGTTAGGCCCTTACAGATTGGAGGCGGGTTTGCCGGGGTTCCGCACGTTCGTGCAGACGGGAATTGTCTTACAAGTCAATAGCAACCCGACCATCAATATTCTCCTTCAGGTCGGCCAGGTTTCCGAACAGGTAGAAGTGCAGGCCAATGCGGGCCTGGTCGAGACACGCAGCGTCAGTGTTGGCCAGGTCATGGAAACCGCGCGAATCGTGGAACTGCCACTGAACGGCCGCAACGCGCAGGAACTCATACTGCTCGGCGGCGCCGCCCAACAGGTATCTCCGGCGGGTGGATACAGCTTCGGTGGGACGAGGCTGGCGATTGCGACGGCAGGCAGCATTGGTACGGGAACGGACTACACACTGGATGGAATTCGCCATATCGACCCTTACGATAGTTTGGCTTTGCCACTTCCATTTCCTGATGCGCTGGCCGAGTTCAAAACAGAAATCGGCGGACAGTCGGCGCAGCAAGCTCGGGGATCGCAGGTGAGTGCGGTGACCAAGTCGGGCACGAACGCGTTTCACGGCGATCTGTTCGAATTTGTTCGCAACGATCTGTTCAATGCCACGAACTATTTTGCGGCTGTGGATCCCTCAACGGGCCAGAAGAAGCACAGCACGGTGAAGCGCAACCAGTTCGGCGGCACGATCGGCGGACCGATAATGAAGAACAAACTCTTTTTCTTTGGAGGTTATCAAGGCACAACGCTCCGCCAGGATGCGAAAAATTTGCGAAATTACGTTCCAACAGCCGCCATGCTTGCGGGCGACTTTACAGCCTTTGCCTCTGCAGCCTGCAATACCAAAGGCGCCGTGACGCTGAAGGCACCCTTTGTCAACAATCAGATCGACCCGAAGTTGTTCGATCCCGTCGCGGTGAAACTTTCCGCACTCCTCCCGAAGGCCGATGACGCCTGCGGGCAGGTGCTTTACGGCCAGAGAAATCCGATCGACGATAAACAGTGGGTGACCCGGATTGATTATCAAGCCAGCCCGAAGCATTCGGTGTTCGGGCGTGCTCTTGCTTCCTATGAAGACAATCTCATTCCGGCAGGGCAGGAGAATATATTGAGTGCTGGAAACAGTCGATATGACAGATCCTATGCGTTCACGCTCGGCAGCACATATTTGCTCAGTCCGAGTACGGTCAACGCATTCCGCGTGTCTTATTCCAGGGTCACTCAAAATCAACAGACACCAAACTACGGTTTTAGTGCCTCGAAGCTGGGTTCGAAGGTATACGACTATCTGCCCAATGTCATGGGTCTGAACATCACCAGCGGTTTTACGCTGACGGGGAACCCCCGGAGAATCGCAGCCAATCTTTATCAGATTGCGGACGATGTCAGCTTGACTCGCGGAACCCATCAGTTCGGCTTCGGAGGCCGCGTGGCACAGTCGAGGACCATCGGAGAGACCGGCGACACCATTCTGCCGAACTTCACCATCAGCGGCGAAGCCACCGGTACAGGATTGTCAGATTTTCTTTTGGGAAAAGTGGCAAGCTTCCTTCAGGGTATCGGTTCCGGCAATTACTTGAGGATGAAGTACGTCTCTTTATATGCCCAAGACACTTGGCAATTGAAACCACGCTTCAACGTGAGCTACGGGTTGCGTTGGTCCCCGGTGCTTCCATTGGTAGATTACCGCCGGCCCGTACCGAATGTTTCGAACTTCGATGAGAGCAGGTTCTTGCAGGGAATCCGGAGTCAGATCTTTGTGAATGCGCCCCCTGGCTTGATCTACGTGGGGGATCCAGGATTGGTACAAGCCAATAATGGCGCCAATGCAGCGAAGCCGCAGGCGGATCTGTGGAAGCCCTATTGGAAGGACTTCGCGCCACGTCTGGGTTTCGCGTGGGATGTCCGCGGCGATGGCCGCACGTCTCTACGCGCCTCTTACGGGATCAACTATGAAGAGTACGGCGCGCTTTACCGCCTAGGTACTGCACAACAGCAGCCACCTTGGGGTTCAAGCGCAACTCTACTTGCTCCCGTAGGGGGGTTGGACGATCCATGGGCCGGCATTCTAGGCGGGAATCCGCATCCGCTTCGTCTCAACCCCAACATGCCGTTTGTCTCGAATGGCGTTTACCAACCGACCAATCCCAATCTGACTCCGACTTATACCCAAACGTGGAACTTGAGCCTGCAGCGGGAAGTGGCGTCCGGCACACTCGTGTCGGTGGCCTATCTCGGAACCGAAATCACACATCTTCAGTCCGCGGAACCACTCAACCAGTCCGTTTACATCCCTGGCGCCGGCGATGCTAACGGCAACTGCTTCCTTAATGGCAGCGCAGTCTATTTCAAGGTTGCTCCAGGCGCTGCTTGCTCCACACTCGGAAATACACAAGACCGCCGCAGGTTGAGCTTACTGAGACCTCAGTTCAAAGACGCAATTGGAAGAATGGGTGACATTGTGAACGGGGGTACCCAGAGTTATAACGGTGTACTCTTTTCAGTACAGAAACGTACTACGCAGGGCATCACGGTCAACGCGAACTATACCTTGTCCCATTGCATCGGTGACTATATGGGAAGATCCAATTCCGGCTATGGCACCAGTGTAGATCAAACGTACCAGGATCCTAACAATCGCCGCAAGGATCGCGGCAATTGCGAAGTGGATGCGCGGCACGTCTTCAATTTCACATCAGTAGCCGAGACACCGAAATTTGCCAATCGTACCGTGAACATGCTTGGCAGCGGATGGCGATTATCGGCGCTTTATCGAGCTTTGACCGGAGCTATCAACGCGGCGAACGCATCGAGCGGAGTGCGTACGGTGACGCTCGGCGCCGCGAGCGCTGGCCAAAGAGGCAATGTTGCGGGTGGCGACGTCTGCCTCTGCGACATTAGCAATCAACGTCCCAACCTCCTGTTACCCAACCAGGTGTACCTGGACAAATCGGGAAGGCCCAACACGCAGTACCTTAATCCAGCGGCGTTCGGTTCACCGGCGCCAGGCACTCTCGGAAATCTCGGACGCGTGACTCTTTCACTGCCGCTGTTCTGGCAATTCGACATGGCTGTGGCCCGTACGTTTCATGTCCGCGAAAGTCAGTCTGTGGAGTTTCGAGTAGAAGCGTTTAATGTGTTGAATAGTTTCCGCCCAGGAACACAAGGTGGCGGTGCGGTTGTCGATACGAATCTGACGTCAGCTCAGTTCGGCAGGATTCTTACAGCGCTGGATCCGAGAATCATGCAGTTCGCGTTGAAATATTTGTTCTGAAATCTAGATTTCTGGCGCCAATCGGAGGACCCCAAACAGACTATGGAAGGTAAGATCGCTCTCGAAGAGCATTTCGCGATCCCGGAAACGATCAGTTCGACTCATGACGAAAAATATACAGGTTGGTTCCCCGCGTGGCCGGATATCAAGCGGCGGTTGCTCGATCTGCACGATCTCCGTTTACCGGAAATGGACAAACACGGAATCGAGCTGGTGATCCTATCGCTGCACAACCCCGCCGTCCAGGGTATACCCGACCCGCGGCGCGCCGTTGAGATCGCGCGTAAGGCCAATGATCTGCTCGCGGATTTCGTCGCGAAACGCCCGGATCGTTTCGCTGGTTTTGCGGCACTGCCGATGCAGGACCCGGACGCGGCGATAACCGAACTGACGCGGTGCGTCCAGGAACTGGGCTTCAAAGGAACCATGGTGAATGGTTACTCGCAAATCGGAGATCCGAATACCGTCGTGTATCTGGATGATTCTCGCTATTTGCCGTTCTGGGCGAAAATGGAACAGCTCGACGTTCCTTTGTACCTGCATCCGCGCGACCCGCTGCCAAACCGCGAGCCCGTCTACGATGGGCATCCATGGTTCATGGGTTCGGCCTGGGCCTTTGGCGTCGAAACCGCGATTCATGCGCTGCGTCTCATGGGAAGTGGGCTCTTCGATCGATTCCCGCGTCTCAATATCATCCTCGGTCACCTTGGAGAGGGTTTGCCGTATATGATCTGGCGGATAGATCACCGGATCAGCCAGACGCCACGCGGTATTCCCGCGCGTCGAAAGATGGCCGACTATCTTGGCGACAACGTCTATCTCACCGTCAGCGGGAATTTCCGCACACCGACACTCATCGACGCGATGATGGAAGTGGGATCCGACCGAATTATGTTCTCCGTCGACTATCCATTCGAACAGACCATCGAGGCCGTGAAATGGTTCGATGAACTGCACATTTCCGAGAGGGACCGCCGCAAAATAGGGCGCACCAACGCTATGGCCCTATTCAAGTTGGGCGGCAGCACAAAAGCGGCTTCTCTGCGATGAGGTGCTTTGCACAACGAATCGTCGGCGGCGAAGAGAATGCCAGTTCGTAACTGTAAGGTCGGTCTGTCAAGGTGTGAACGAATTGAACAGATAGGGAAAAAGTAGGTAGTGGACGACTTTGGAGTTGAGTGTCCAATTAGCGATGATCTGGTGCGGGCATATTCCCCTCTCTGGCAAAGGAGGGGTGGCTGCGCGACCAAGAAAATTTCGCGAAGCCACCTTAGCTGGCGCAGACGGGCATGAGCGGAGCGAATGTGAGCCCGACAGGGCGAAACAAGGTAGAGTGGTTCGTTCAAGCCACCGATTAATCGGCAGTTGACCGAACCACCCCGTTCTTGATGTTTCGCCCTACCGGGCTCACGCTTCGCGCCGCGCTTTCAAAGGAACGGGGACATTTACTTGATGCGCGGCCACCCCTCCTTTGCCAAGGAGTATCCAGAGCTGTCCTGCTGGCCAGCGCCAAAACACACAAGAAACTGCGCCCTCGAAAACAAAAGACTTATCGGCCTACTTCCTTGAGAGGGGAATATCTGCGCCTTTCAAAATAGCCCACCACCAAAAAGTACTTCGGATGAGAATTGAGAATCACCCTATGAGCTGGAAAGAGACGACCGCATGAGCACTGAAACCACCACGCCACCGGCCGCGCTCGAACGTCCATCCAAAGTATCGCTGCGTGTAAATATCGGTCAGGTTCTCTGTGTCATCGTTCCGCTCATCCTCTGGTTCGCCCCACTTGACATTGAAGCCGTTGCCAAGCACGCGCTGGCCATCACGTCTTTCATGCTTCTGGCCTGGATTACTGAAGCGATGGATTATGCGCTGGCCGGGCTGATCGGCTGTTATTTGTACTGGGCTTTGAAGGTGGCTCCCTTCAATGTGGCCTTCGGCGGTTTTGCGACGGACACACCTTGGTTCTTGTTCGGCGCCATTCTGTTTGGAACGATGGTGACGAAATCCGGATTGGCCCGGAGGGTCGCGTTTCTCGTGACGCAGCGGGTGGGAAACACCTATTCGGGAATCCTGCTTGGTCTCATCATCACCGATTTCCTGCTGACCTTCATCGTCCCTTCGGGAGTCGCGCGCATAGTGATTATGGCGGCGGTGGCATTGGGCTTCATCGAGGCGTTTGGCATGGGACCCGGCAGCAACGTGGGCCGGGGAATGTTCCTGATCATTACGTATTCTGCGGGACTCTTCGACAAAATGATCATTGCCGGCGCTTCCTCCATCACGGCCCGAGGGCTCATCGAGAGGGTGGGCGGCGTTCAGGTCCTCTGGAGCCAGTGGTTTCTGGCATACTTGCCTTGCAGTCTGATCACGATCTTGGTTGCCTGGCGTCTCACGCTCCGGCTCTTTCCGCCGGAAAAGCTAGCGTTGGCTGACGACGGCAATTATGTGCGAAACGAAATCAGGAAGATTGGGTCCTGGACGCCACTCGAGAAGAAAGCGGCCTTCTTCAGTTTCGTCGCCATGGCTCTATGGCTTACCGATTCTGTTCACGGGATTGCGCCTTCAATCATCGGTCTGGGTATCGGACTCTGCGCCGTTCTGCCTACTGTGGGAGTTCTCACCATCGCGGACATGAAACGGGTGAACTATCTACCCGTGTTCTTTGTGGCGACTGCCGTCAGCATGGGGGACGTCCTTATTCAGTCCAAGGGACTCAACCTGCTCACCAACTTCGTGTTTGATTGGATGGAACCGTTGCTGACGAATGTCTTCACTTCGACGTTGGTCCTCTATTGGACTGGGTTCGTCTATCACTTCTTCCTTGCAAGTGAAATCTCGATGCTCGGAACGTCTATGCCGCTGCTCATGAATTTCGTGAAATCGCACGGCCTCAGCCCGCTGATGCTCGGCATGGTCTGGTCGTTTTCGGCCGGTGGAAAAATTTTTGTGTATCAGTCGGCGGTCACAATCGTCGGCTACTCTTACGGCTTTTTCGAAGGCAAGGACCTGCTCCGTATCGGGCTATACCTGACTGTCCTCGAATCATTAATCCTTTTGTTGCTGGTGCCTTATTACTGGCCCCTGATAGGAATTCGTGATCGCCAACCGGATCCTCGCGAACGGAGGTGTGGCGGATGCTTACGGCCACGTCAGCGTCCGCCATCCCACCAGACCTGAGCGATTCTTCCTGGCTCGGATGCTCGCTCCGGAGATGGTCGAGCGCGGTGACCTCCTGGAATTCGGCTTGGATGGCGAACCGGTCAGCGACGGCCGCACGCCATGTGTCGAACGATTCATTCACAGCGGAATTTACGAAGCGCGCCCGGAAGTTCAGTCAGTCGTGCACGCGCATGCCGAAGACACTCTGCCCTTCGGAATCTCGGATGCTCCGCTGCGGCCCGTCATCCACTCCGGAAGTTTCATCGGAATCCATGTGCCGGTTTGGGATATCGCCGACAATTTCGGGGATACGAACCTTCTGGTCACGAACACGGCGCAGGGACGCGATTTGGCGCGTTGCCTCGGCAACAACAACGTCGTATTGATGCGCGGCCACGGATTTGCTGCGGCAGCACGATCGCTCATCGAGGTCATCAGGATTTCCGTGTACCTGCCACGCAATGCGCGTGTGCAACTAGCGGCGATGCAGATCGGCAAGTACAAGCCGCTGTCGGAGGGTGAGATCGCCGCGCGGGCGGCCGGTTACAAGCCTTACTCGGCGCAAACGTGGCGCGCCTGGGAATATTGGGCGAAGAGAGCAGGTTGCGGCCATATGGTGGGGGAACGCCCGATCACCGACGCCAAAAAGCCAGACAAGGGTTGAGGAGAGCCGAACGCGGGCTAAAGCTTGGCTTTATGCCTGGGAAGCCTGGGAAGTATACGCATTTGATTGCGTCGAGTGATCTAAACTCCCCTCCTTGGAAAAGGAGGGGTGGACGCGCCGTCAAGAAATATCCCCGTTCCTTTGAAAGGCGCGGACGGGGTGGTTCGTTCCAACTCCAAAACAATTTCTCTTGAACGAACCACCCCGTCTGCGCCCGTCAAGGTGGCTTCGCGATATTTTCTTAATGGGCGCAGCCACCCCTCCTTTCCCAAGGAGGGGAATTCGTTTCAAAACCCTCAACTTCGGCAACAATCAAATGCGTATACTTTCCAGGGCTAAAGCCCGCGACTACATGTATTTTTCGCCGCCAATTCTCAGAAGATTTCCGGTACCGAAAAGGTCAGGACACCGTTCAGGCGCATATCGGAAATGATGACCTCTTTATTTTTTGGGTTCAATACCACTCCGAAGGGTTTCTTGAGCGTTGTTTTAGAGCTCACCGGGATCTTCCACTTCGGAGGAATATCTCCGTTATCATCGTACGTCCAGATTCCCAGAAAGGCATCCGGGGGCTCCATTAGATTCACAAGCCCCGGCATAGTCGCCACGATCAGCTTCTTGGGAGGATAGACGGCCATTTGGTTAATTCGAATAATCCCCGATTTGGGACCACGGATCACCGCTCTGGGTTTCACGTTGCCATTATCGGTACGATTGAAAATCAAAATCGATCCATCTGGATCGTTTCCTTGTTTGTTAAATCCTACGACTAGGACGTTGTTGATCGGATCGACGGCGAGTGACTCGGCGTTCGCCAGCAGCGTGTTTGGACCCTCAATAATGCGAATGGGCGCGATGTCACCGTTGGCTTCGCGCGGATAGACCCGGATTCTGTTGCCGGAAGGCACGAAAATTTCGTTGTGAATCGGGTCCACATCTAAACGGGTGGCTCCCCCCTGGGTATGGGGGCCCTGAATGATTCGAATGGGACCTTCCTGTCCAGTGGCTCCTCCGCGGAACGTCAGGATCGCATTTGCAAACGGGTTGCCCACGACAAATTCATCATGTATCTCATCGTAGCGAATATCGTGCATGGTTCGGGACAGTTTGCTGGTCTGGCCAAACACCGTGCGGGCTGGAGCTTGTCCTTTGTTCGCCAACCTGGCGAATGCCGCAATTTGCGGATGGGCCACTCAGTTGGGCACCAGGATCTGGTCCCGCTTCGTGTCGTACCCGACCGCTCCGGGGTTACCAATGTTGAGAGCTGTGGAGTCGGCAGGTCCTCCCCGGATGATTCGCAACGGCTTGACATCTCCGTTTGCCGTCACGGGAAAAAACAATATGGAGTGTGTCCCCATGCTGGCCACAGAGATTTCTCCATTCTTGACATCCAGGGCAAGGCCGGGAGGATTCTTGATCCCGGTATTAGGACCTTTAATCATCCGGATCGGGGCGACATTTCCCTTGTCGCCCGTGCGAAACACCAGGATTGAATCGTCGGCATCATTGGCCAAAAACAGTTCCTGCCGTTCTTCGTGTACCACCATGTGGGCAGGCCAATTGAGCATTGTCTGCGAGCCTTCGATGATCCACAGAGGTTTCGTATTCCCGGCAGCCTCCAGCGGATAAACAGTAATCGACGGCGGCTCAAATTTGCCGTAGGTTCCAGCAGCCCGCCTGCCCCCACGTGATCCAGGCGCGCTCACCTGGGCATTGCCAAAATTACTCACAAACATGAGCTTGTTTTTCGTGTCCAGAGCGATCCCGTGTGGATCCTCCAGCTGCGTATCATTGCCCTCGAGAACCCGAAGCGGCTTCTCATCCCCGGACGCCTGCTTGCGGTAAACGACCACCGAGTTCTGGTGCTGGACGGTCAAAAACATTTCTTGCTTTTCCTCGTTGACCGCGATCCCGAAAGTTCCGTGGGGAGCGGCCAAGTATCGCGTTGGCGTGGCATTCCCGTGAGCGTCTGGAGAAAATACAGGCAGCCAGTTCTGCGTGTCGTTGTTGAGAACATAGACTTCTTTGGTCACCGGGTCGATATACACGCCGCACATCATCTCCGCGTAGGTGCCTGGCCCGGAAATGACGCGTTTCGGTTCGGTAAAACGAGCTCGAGGAGCAGTGTTGTCCCGGCGGTCATATTCCAGGATTTGAAACAAGTTCTCGTCGGTCACCACGAGCATGTTCGCGTCGGCATTGATCGCCACTGCGCTGAAGGAGGGATAGGAATCTTTGATCATCCGCACCGGCGACCGCTCAATCGTAACGGTTCTGGCTTCAGTCCGGCCTTGGGCCGCTTGTCCCGCATAGACAAGCCCTGAAATCTCCCAACCTCCACGCGCGACCGTGTCCGCTAGCCACACAACCAGGCCGGCGCAAACCGCCGATAGCAGCCAAATCTTCCAGATGCGACGAGCTTTACTCATTGCTGAGCCTCCTTCAAATTCCAGGACCCATGATGTGCCTGAATAGTGGCGTGATTATCAGAGGACTGATAATCAAAGTCAAGCAATGCAAGGATGTTGGAAAATTGATGCGAAAGCGGGCTTTAGCCCGCGGTGTGGGACGAATGTTGAACTAGAACGTATTCCACTCCTTGCAAAGGAGGGGAGGCCGCGCCATCAAAAAAAGATGCCGAAGGCCACCAAAGCTGGCGCGGACGGAGTGGTCAGTCCTCGAAACGTGTTGGGAATGCGTTTCGAAACATCTCATCTCAATGACCACCCCGTCTGCGCCTTTAAGGTGGCTTCGCAGCATTTTCTTGTTGGCGCAGCTACCCCTCCTGTTCCAGAGCTTGACCAGCGCGTGGCGTTTCTTGTCTTTCTCTGCCGTAGCGGTCGTGCCGCCCTGAGTCTGCGCGGCGATGGCGGCAATGAAATCCGTAAGCGCCGTCTGCACCGCCGCCAGTCTGTTTTGGACCGTTCCGTACAAATCATCGAAAAAGTCACAGTCTCCTTTTTTGATTTGGAATAACGGTCCGAGGCAGGTATAACAATCGCGATTTTCAAAGAATCAATGTTGCTCATCGACTCAGGGGGACATGATGAAGGGAATCTTTGCGGTGTTGTTGCTCTGTCTGGTCTTTTCAAGCGACGTGCTGGCGCAGAGTGGGAACGCGTCGGTCGGTGGATTCGTTCAGGACGCAAGTCAGGCCTTTATTCCTGGGCGTAACGGTCACGGCGACAAACGTTCAAACTGGAATCACGACGACCGTGATCACCAATGAATCGGGGGCCTATAACATTCCCAGTCTTCTGCCGGGAAACTACAGGTTGACCGCGGAGCTGGCGGGATTCAGAACTCAGGTATTCAACGATGTCCAACTTGGACAGAGCGCAGCAGCCCGATATAACTTCATGCTCCAGGTTGGTTCCGCGGCGACCGCAGTTGAAGTCACGGCCGAGGCGACGGCGCTTATCGCCGAATCGTCACCGACTATCGGGCAGGTGCTCGCGGAAAAACAGGTTCGTGACCTTCCCCTGGTGAGTAACAACGTTCTCGATCTGATGCAGACAATGGCGGGAGTACGTGGCGCGACTCTCGGCGAATCCACAACGTTTGCCGGCATCAGCACAGGTATGGTCAATACGGTGCGCGACGGGCTGAGTGTTCAGGATGGCCGGTATGCGAATGGTGTGGGCGCGACGACGCAAATTCATCCGGACATGGTCGGTGAATTCCGCGTCATCCTCACACCCGTGGACGCCGAGCTTGGCCGCGGGAACGGCCAAGTGCAAATCCTCACACGTTCGGGAACCAATCAATTTCACGGCAGCGGGGTTTGGACTATTCGCAATTCAGCACTTGACGCGAATACCTGGAGCAACAATAAACAGGTTGTCAACGGCGTTTGGACTCCGGGTCAATCCACCTGGATCAATCGCAATCAGCTCACGGGGAGCCTGGGCGGGCCGATTGTCAAGAATAAGACGTTTTTCTTTGCTCTGTGGGACAAGCAGTTCGAACGAGAGCGCGTGACTGTGAGACCGGTCGTACTCACACCCTGCGCTCGCAATGGCATTTTCCGTTACTGGGAAGGATGGGGAAACGGGAATACCCTTACACCCACAACGACAACAGGCGTCCCGACGATAGCGTCAGTGGATTCTTTTGGCAACCCTGTGCGTCCGGCGACAAATACGAACGGTACTCCCTATACGGGCAGCTTCGATACTTCAACGTGTTCGGCCCACTCGCGAACACACCCACGACACCCGATTGTTCCGACGCAGTCACACCGGGCAATCCCTGGGATGCAAACCGCACAAGAATGGATCCCGTTGGAGTCACGCAGAAATACCTGAGCGCGATGCCGCTCCCAAATATTTACGACGGCGGAGATGGTCTGAATACCGCGGTGTATCAATGGGTCTATCGCGGCCACAACAACGGGAACTACGGACAGGCCACAGGAACCAGTACGGATACAGACCGGAAGGAAATCAATCTCAAAATCGACCACAACATTAATTCGCGCAACAAACTTGCTCTCAACGGCAGCTATGAATTGCTCGATGGCGACTATCTACAGAATGTCCAAAACCAATGGCCGAATGGATTCACGTCCCAGATAATCCGCCGTCCGAGAGTATTCACGGCTAATTTCACATCTACGATACGGCCGACACTGCTGAATGAGGCGCGGTTCGGTTATCGCGCGAACAAGCATATTATCTGGGCGCCATGGGAAGTGACGGATCCCGACAAGCGAAAACTCCCTGCATCGTACCTTCTGCAAGGAGGCCAGGGATCCCCGATCGCATACGCTCCGGCAAACGTGCAAGGGAGCGCGGCGCAAACGGCGATGACGCCGAACGGGTACTTCTGCGTGACGAATTGTGCTCAACAAGGTAACCGGACGCCTCTTTCGGATTATTCCGATACCGTCAGTTGGACCAAAGGCAAGCACGCATTCAGAGGAGGAGTGGACTTTCGTTTCGGCTACACGCGAGGATCTGAAACGCCCACTGCTCCGATACCGAAAGCGAACGTGTCCGGCTCCGGCGCCGGATTAAACCCAGTGCAGGCGTTTACGAATGCGGCCAACTTCCCGGGTCTCGTCAGCAACAACCAGTCGATGGCAAACAGCCTTTTATATTTTCTTGCCGGTTCGGTCGGCAGCGCGCAGCAGTATTACTTCATTCAATCCCCCAACCATAACAATCAATGGATGAGTTATCTCGACCGCAACAGGAAAATCAATGAACCGCATCAAAATGAATTTGCCCTGTTCTTCAAAGACGATTGGAGAGTGCGTCCGTCCCTGACACTCAATCTCGGACTCCGGTACGAATATTACGGAGTACCGTACGAAGGCCAGGGGCTGACGATAGTTCCCAAGAACGGTGCTGGTCTCGCTTTATTCGGAGTTTCCGGCCGCAGCTTCGATCGTTGGATGCGTCCCGACAATGGAGTGGACCTGAGCCTTGTTACAGACCTTCAATTCGTCGGACCGAAAACCTCGCAGCCCGACAAAACCATTTGGCCGGATGATTGGAAAAATTTCGGTCCCGCTGTGGGTTTCGCCTGGGCGCTCCCGTGGTTTGGCAAAGACAAAACAAATGTGCGCGGCGGATATCAAATCACCTATCCCGGAGGCGGCCACTTCGGGAATCTTGTCAATTACATTTTTGCAGCTCCCGGCTTCGTCAATCTCGCGCAAACTTCGGGACCAACCGATGGCAGCTACTTCGATCTTCGCAACCTGCCGAGCTTAATTCCGATACCGCCCAATTCGCTGCCGATGCAGCCGATACCCATTCAGAAACAGAATCAAAACGCGCACGCGTTCGATCCAAACTATGTGACGCCCTATATCCAGAACCTGACGCTCTCAGTGACGCGCGAGATTTCGCGGAACCTCACGCTGGATGTCCGGTATGTCGGAACCCGCGGTCTGAAGCTGACCGGATTCTTCGATCTCAACTCACCCGACGTGTTTTACAATCCAACGCTGTTCGATGCTCTCCAGCGAACAAGAAGAGGTGAAGACGTACCGCTCTTCGACCAGATGTTTTTAGGATTGAGCCTCGTTCCCGGAACGCCGGCCGTAAACGGCACCACGCAGCGAGGCTCACAGCAACTGCGGCTGAGCACGACTTTCAGAGATGCTCTTGCCAACGGAGACTTTGTGACCGTGGCCAACAGTCTCAACACCTACTACAATATCGGATCCGGCCCAACCGGCACAGTTGTAGGCGCTCCCGGTGAACGCGGCACAGTGCTGCGCAGGGCGAATAAAGGATTCAACATCGCAGGAGGAACGACAATAGCTGGTGGACCCATCGTACCCGCTGGCTTATTTCCGGAAAACTGGATAGCTGCGAATCCGCAGTTTAATCAGGCGAACTACTGGACGAATTCGGGCAAATCGAACTACCACTCCCTTCAGGTGCAGGGCACGTTGCGGCCGACCGAAGGCCTGAGTTTGCAAGGAACCTATATGTGGTCGCGGGCTTTGGAACTTCCAGGCGTGGGATCAAGTCTAGCCAGTGGCCTGCAAACTGCGCCATCGTGGACCGATCCCACGGACAGAGATAAGGACTATGCGCTCAGCGCAAACCACGTCACGCATGATTTCCGGTCTTATGGCACATTTGCATTACCCATCGGGCCGAATAAACTGCTCCTCGGCAAAAGTTCGGGATGGGTTGCCGGGCTCGTCGAAGGTTGGCAGACAAGTTTCATTCTGAACTTGAGCACAGGAAACGCGGCGAGTGTAACTTCCACTTATCTTAATGGTGCGATCTTGACTGCCGGGGCAGCGACCGTGGAGCCCACCGGACTATATGGCAATTCCGCTCCGGACATCGTCGGACCGTTTCCGATAAAGGATTTCGGAAAAGTTCAGTGGAATGGCGATTATGGCAGCTATTTCGGTTCGCACTTTGCGAGAGTCAGCGATCCGCAATGCGGGCAGGTCGCCGGCAATCTGAAGCAGTATTGCACACTGCAGGCAGTGACAGATGCGAACACCGGCCAGCTTCTTCTCCAAAATCCTCAGCCCGGAAAAAGAGGCACGCTTGGCCGGCAAACCATGGAGCTACCCGGAATCTGGGCATTCGACGCGGCGATGAGCAAGAGCGTCCGCATCTCGGAAAACAAGAGTATTCTCGTGCGCATGGACGCCACGAACGTGTTGAATCATCCGAATGTGGGTAACTGCCCCACCACGACGGGACCTCAGTGCACTCCAGTACTGAACATCAACGGCACGAACCCGTTTGGATTCATCCAAACCAAAGGGGATCAGACTCGACAGTTCAAAGGAACAGTGCGGTTCAATTTTTGACGGAAAACGCGGGTTACTTGCCACCGAACAGCGGACGATAGTCGCGATTGTTTTCGCAGATGATTCGTCGATTTGATTCAAGCTCATCATTACCGGAAAGTGCCAGTGCCTAGCGGCTTGACCGCAGAAGCCTGCACTTCTGCAGCGGCCGGTCTGCCAATTGTCCAAGAATTGCTGACCGTGGCATTCTCAGAAGATTTCCGGTAGCGAAAACACCAGAACACCCTGATTGCGCATGTCGGAGATAATCACTTCCTTATTTTTCGGATTCAAGACCACACCGAAGGGCTTTTTGAGCTTGGTCCGATCATTTGCTGGAATCTTCCACTTTGGCGGGACGTCACCGTTATCGTCGTAGCTCCAGACTCCTAAGAAGGCGCCGTCCGGCTCCATGTTATCGATGATTCCTGGCATAGCCCCTACAATCAGCTTGCGCTGCGGATAGAGTTGCATCTGGTTAATCCGAATAATTCCCGATTTCGGCCCGCGGATGACGCCACGCGGTTTCACGTTGCCACTGTCCGTCCGATTGAACACGAGAATTGCGCCCTTCTCCAGGCTCTCGCTGTCCTCTAGCGTAATTGGTTCGTCAGATCCGAAATTGCTATTTAACCCGATGACCAGGATATCGTTGATCGGATCCACAGCGATCCCGTACGGGCGCTTCAACTGGGTATCCGGACCTCTAATGACACGGATGGGCGCGACGTCACCATTGGCTTCGCGCGGGTAAACCGTCACAGTGTTGCCGGTATACGTGAAAATCTCGTTGTGAATCGGGTCTACGTCTAACCGGCTGCCGATCGCTCCGGTCTTGGGACCCTGGATGATTCGAATGGGGCCTTCCTGTCCATCGGCGGCTCCGCGGAACGTCAGGATTGCCTGAGCGTAGGGAACAGGTACAACAATTTCGTCATGCACGGCGTCGTAGCGGACGTCATGCATTGTTCGAGACAGTTTGCTGGCTTGACCATATAGTGCTCGAACTGGGGCTTGTCCTCCGTTCGCCAACCTGGCGAATATCGCAATCTGCGGATGAGCCACTCAGTTGGGCACGAGAATCTGTTCGCGTTTGGTGTCGTAGCCGACGGCTCCAGGATTCCCGATCATGAGACCCACGGCGCCAGCGGGCCCTCCTCGAATTGTTCGAGCCGGAGCGACATCCCCATTGGCTGCCACTGGGAAAACCGTTATCGAAGGTGTTCCCATATTCGCCACATACAGTTCTCCCAATTTCGCGTCCAGCGCGATTCCCGGCGGACTTTTGATCCCGGTTTTGGGACCCTTGATGACTCGGATCGGGGCCGCATCGCCCTCATCGCTCGCGCGAAATACCACGATGGAATTGTCGGCATCATTGGCAACGAACAGTTCCTGGCGTTCTTCGTGAAAGGCCATATGTGCAGGCCAATTCATCAATGTCTTCGGTCCTTCAATGATACGTACAGGTTTGATATTCCCTGAACCTTCCATCGGATAAACAGTAATCGAGGGCGGATCAAACTTTCCATATCGTCCTGAGCCGGCTTCCCCCCTCAAGTTGGCATTGCCAAAATTGCTCACGAAGATGAGCTTGTTTTTAAAATCCAGTGCAATTCCGTGCGGGTCCTCCAGGTGTGTGTCATTGCCCTGAATCGTCCGCAGGGGTTTTTCTCCCCCGGAAGCTTGTTTACGATAAACCACGATCTTGTTGTCGCTCTGGATGGTCATGTAGAGGAGCTGCTTCTCCTCGTCCGCCGCCATTTGGAAAGGGTGACCGGGAATATTCAGCGCCCGGTTCGGCGCCACATTTCCGCGAGCATCTGTAGAAAAAATCGGCATCCAGTTCTGTGTGTCCCCGTTGAGGGCATAGATCTCTTTCGTCTTGGGGTCGATATAGACTCCGCATATCATCTCGGCCTTGGTGTTTGTTCCCGAAATGATCCGCTTGGGTTCTGTGAGACGAGCTCGGGGAGGAGTACTTTCTCGACGGTCGTACTCCATGATTCGAAACATATTTTCGTCCGAGACCACAAGCATGTTGCTGTCGGAATCGACGGCCACGGCGCTAAAGCTAGGATTGGGATCTTTGATGAAACGCAGCGGGGGCCGCTCGATGACCACGGGTTTTCTATCCACTTGGCCCTGCGCGAGAATTGCTTGAGCCAGCCAGACGGTGAAACCCAATAACAACAACTGAAACGGCCAAACTGTTTTATAACGAGAAATTTTACCCATTACTGAGCCTCCTTATGATCACCGGTTCCCGGCAACGCTGGAGTCCGGAACAAGCATCCGCTTCACAAAACGAGAGTATCGTTCAAAAGATTTCGGGCACCGAAAACGTCAACACGCCATTCAGGCGCATATTGGAAATGATGACCTCTTTATTCTTCGGGTGCAAGACAACTCCGAATGGTTTCTTGAGTGTCGTTTTGGGCCGATCGGGATCTTCCATTTCGGAGGAAACCAAAATTGAACATTCGAATCTGCAGGTCTGTCGCGGGGCACTTCTTGAAGAGATCAAATTTCGTCCAGTCCTTCCTAAAGATCAACTACGTCGCACCCACTGACCTCCCTTGGTTAAGAATCGCCGGGAGAGTCAACCGCCGAAATATCGCGTCCGCTTCGGCCGGCGACAATTTCGATCTCTCATCGAGCCACCAAGTGATGACGGACATCAGAGCGCCAACGACAAACTGAATGACAGCATTTCTAGGAAGTTCTGAGGAGCGCTCGTTTGGCGAAAGCGTTTTCAAATCATTTCGCACCAGGTCCGCGAGCAGCGCCCGCAACTCGCTCATAACAACCGTGCCGCTTTGCCGGCCCACGATTGCGTGATAGACATTCCGGTGGGAATGCACGTGCTCAAACAGAGCAAGACTGAATCCGAAGCCCCTCTCTCGAAAACTCCCCTTCTGCGCAAGCGCGGCACGCTGATGTGCGACCAAATGCTTGCTCAAATTCTTCAAACCGCTGATCAGTAGATCCTGTTTGCCGACGTAGTGAGTATAAAACGTCGATCTCCCCACATTTGCTCGGTCGATGATGTCCTGAACGCTGATGACTTCGTAGCCTTTCTCGATCATCAGTGAGATCAGGGCCTGATGCAGCACGTCTCGGGTCCGTTGTACGCGACGATCCACACGGTCCTCCAAGTTTTTCTCTGGACAAATCGACGCCGAATGTCCAGTAACGAACATTTCGGCATTGATGGTCATAGTTCGATTGTAGGCCATCGCGTACGTTACTGAACATGATGTTCATTACGTTCACGAATCGGATTTGAATCCCACGAAAGGAGCGGAATATGAAAACCGTTACCCCATCCGACAGCGATGACCACAAGCAATCGTCAACCAAGCGACACTGGAAGATTGGCGGATCAACTCCACCGCGGGCTGTGACATGGCTCACATGGCCGATCTTGTTCACCTTCAATATCGGCCTTGCCATGCGCGCGATCATGCAGCATGGGAATTATTCGAGCGTGCTAACGACGCTTTTGATCACGGATGTCGTCGTTCTCGTGACGCTGGAGTCTTTGTTTCCCGTTCAACGCCAGTGGAAGATGACATGGCGATCTTTCCGTCGTGATCTCAAATACATCGTGGCCGGGGGCGCAACCTTTGCCGTCATCGACGGCGTCTTCGGTTTGGCGTCGATTCAACTCAATACAGGTCACGTCGGACCCATTACTAATTGGCCACTGTATCTCTCTGTACCAGTGGCCCTGCTGGTTGTCGAGTTTCTCAACTACTGGCAACACCGATGGAGTCATGAATTGAGCGGTAGCCTTGGGAGTTTCCTGTGGCGGAGCCATGCAGCGCATCATCTCCCCGAGCAAGTGTACGTTTTAATGCACCCGGCGTCTCATCCGATTAACGGATTCGTCGTCCGAGGCTTAGTGACCCTGCTGCCCCTGTACTATCTCGGGGCAAGTCCAGAAACGGTGCTTTTGTTCAGCACCATCGTCACTTTTCAAGCGTTGATTTCGCACTGCAATGTGGACATACGCGCCGGATGGTTCAACTATGTCTTTGTTGGGACGGAGCTACATCGCTTTCACCACAGTGCGAGTCTTTCCGAGTCGAAGAACTACGCTGTCACGCTGTCGTTCCTCGACATCATATTTGGCACTTTCTATTACCGGCCGGGGAGCTTGCCAGAGAGGCTCGGGGTAGTCGATCCGAGTGCCTATCCCAACTCCAACGAGTTCTGGCAGGTCATGAGGCTTCCGTTCGAGGGGGAGCTTGAGCAGGGGTTCAGCATTGCTCCTGTTGCCGATTTGCGGTGAGGTACGACGCGCTTCACGGGTTCCGTGGGCGCGTTGACATCGGGCTTGCGGGTGTTTCTGAAATGGCGTACTTAGGGTTAAGCGATGCCGCTCGCAGCGGCAACAGCAGCATCTTCATTTAGTGAACAACCAGATCCAACTGCTGCCCGCCGGTCGTGCGGAAGAGAACCGTTCCCGATGAGGTCTGATCCGTCACATTGTTGAGTATGATGAACTCCGTCGTGTAACCGCCGGCATCCACGAAATGAGGGAAGATGACTGGGGCAGACGATCCCTGAGTGAGTTCGTCGACGGGTGGCACGGTCGAGATCAGAAAGTCGGACCGTTCGTTGATACGGCCGCGCAAACCTGCGAGAGAAAGCGTGTTGGACGAACTTATCCGAAGAATCCCTTGGAAATCGCTTGATAAAGACGGAAAGATCTCATTGGCGAATTTCGCAACCTTGCCGCCAACAGGAATCGTTAATGAACTGGTCAGGCCTGTAGAAGTCCCATCCAGCCGGAACACTTCAAGGCGGACAGTGGCCGCCGTCGGGTCCGCATTTGCAATGGCCAACCCGCTCTGAATAGATCCAACCGAACCCAGAACGCCAGAATTTTGGATGTATGTTCGAAATTGGGTTCCGCGGGTCCCGGTGATCGCCGCTTCGGAAACCCTAACGCCACCAGAAGTGAATGAAAAAATGCCCAGGGGTATCGGTGTTCGATCCCCTGTTGTGGGGGTGATACGGACGGATCCTGTCTGTACTGTTGGTCCGGCATTGGGTAACAGGAATTTGAGGGTTCTTCTTCCCGGAATGGAATAATCCACGCTGGTCGCCGTCACGGTCCCGACTGGTACCGTTACCGGGTTCCCGAGGCCATCCATAAACGCCAACGTACCCGTTACTGGAGCATCCACCGTATTGACAAGAACCAGTTCCGTTCTCCAACCCCCACCCACCGCAAAGTGAGGCAGATAAGCCGGCAGAATAGACGCTGGAACAGATGGGTCGATAACCGGCAGGGTCGATACCAGAAACTCACCACGTTCGTTTGTGAAGCCGCGCAGGACTGTGACTCCGATAGGAGCGCTGGCCGTAAATGTGAGCGTTCCTTCAAGCGGCCGGAGGGCGAATGGCGGCTCATTCAAGAACTTGGCAATTTGGCTGTTGGCGGAAATGGTGACCGACCCGGTAACAAAGCTCCGGACATTACTCGAATCGGTGACGACGTAGTCGACGGTAACGTCCTCATTGTTGGGATTCGCGATGGCGATCCCCGTATTCACCGGACCGCTCATCTCAACGTAGTGCAAGCCGGTGGTTATCAGACGAGAGATGGAAACCCCTGTTTCGGACACGAGCGTCCCGTTCTGTCTCAACCCAAAAATCGCCACTCCGTCCGGAGCTAAACTTGCCGCATCCGGCTGAATGAGCGCGTATCCGACGGTTAGCGCCGAGTCACCGCCAGCGCTCTGGAATGACACTCCTCCTTTGTCCTTAATTGAGAAGGTCTTCGACCCCTTGGATCCATGACAGAAATTCCGCGGGGAAGCGCTATTGCGTGGCAGAGGAGTAACGCGTGAAAAATCGGAAGAATTGCTGTCGTTGTCCGTGCACCCTCCGCTTTTTCGCACGTACGCTACAAGGTCCAAATCGCCTAGCGGCCTCAGTGCGCGTGATTCGTAACATGACGTACTTCCGTACCCTACAAGGTCCAGAACTTTTGTGTCTGACGAGCAACCGGTATCCAGCGCGGCGGTATCGCTCACCAGCGCGACCTTCCCGGCCTGGAGTGGAAGCGTGAGACTAATTGTGCGATCGGCCTGCGGAAGGCTGACATTGCCGCCGGTGGCGTCCGCATAAATCAGATAATACTGCCCCGGCCCAATGCTGCCGGAAAGCGGGAAAACCTGCTGCCAGGTGTTGGAGTTCTCCTGCGAATACTGGAGCGTGATCCCCGGGAGAGCGACAGCCGTGGTTCCCCTATTGAACAACTCGATATATTGGTAGCGTAGTTTCAACTCGCTTTGCCCGGTTCCAAGATACAGTTGGCTGATGACCAGGTTTGAAGACGTCGCCCCCGCCGGACTCGGCGAAACCGCGGCGAGCAGGCTCAGGAGCACGAGCAGTCGAATCGAAATTTTCATTTTGCACTCCTTGCAGTCCCTACAAGCGAAGCACAGTATATCGATAGTCGGCGAGTTTGCAAGAATTTGATTCCCCCTATCTGCGATGTATTCGGGAGAGATCGCATTGGCAGCAGACGGCAGCGTGCCGGGAACGTGCGATCCTGCTATGACGAACTGAACATCTGGAAAATGTGGCGCGATTTCACTCAGCCGAAAATCCGCTGCCTCCACGTTTCGAGCATGTCGAAAATTGCCGAGGAACAGAACTTCAACGGGCCGGTCACAACCCGGTCAGCCAGCCTGCCAGGCCTGCACAACCGTGCATAATGCCCCTACTGCGCGACATTACTGGACAATCGCCTCCGGTTTGTGAGATAGGCTAAGTTCAATCCACCTGACTGAGGACGGTTACTCATGGCGCGCAGACCACTGATCGGTTTTGTGTTGGTGCTGTTGCTTGCAGGCTCGGCGGAAGCTCAATCGCGGCTGAACTTCCCGAGGGTGCTTCCGTTACAGGAACTAAGGACGACTGGTTTTGGCTTGGTGAACACCGCGTCTTCGCCGGTCGTGGCCAACTTCACCTTTTATGGTATCGATGGTCAGATTGCAGGTTCGTCAAGTCTGAGTGTTCAGGCGGGAGGTCAAGTCGCCAAACTGGGTTCCGAGATTTTCACTTCTGCCAATGCGAGTGGCTGGGTCCAAGTGACGAGCTCCAGCTCCGAACTACAAGGTTTCGAGCTGGTTGGTGATTTTGCGACCGTTTCTGAGGGAACCGGCCCTGCTGCGGAATCTACGCAACTCGCTGTGATCGATTTTTCGCGCGAAGACGTGATTCATATTGTGAACACGGCCTCCCAGGCCGGAACCGTCCAGATCACTCTTCACGACGCTAATGGTGGAACACTCGACACACGCTCGGTAGCGCTGGCGCGGTTTCAACCGTTCTCGCTTCGTTTGGGTGATGCCAATGACGACGATAACATCGACCTCGTGACGCTCAGCGCCGATGTCCAGATCAGCGCGTCCATCACTTCCAAGTTGTCCGGCGGGCGGGATATTGCCGTGACGAATGCTATTCCGATACTGGGTGCTCCTTCGGATCTCTTGTTCCCCTTCGCACCAATCGGACCTCAGGGAAGTTCGAATTGGACGACCTTCATCGGTGTTTCAAACCTCGCGGCGGCATCGCAAACAGTATCGATCGCTTTCACGCCAGATGGCGGTGCGCCCGTAACGATCCAGCGAACTCTGGCTCCACGTGCCTCCCTGGGGGATTCTGTCGGCCGCCTCTTTGCGCTTTCGGCAAACGTCCTTACTGCCGGATGGATTCGGGTTTACGGCTCCGGGCCTTTGGCGGGCGTGGTGGCGTATCAAGATTCGGCGACCGGATCGTTGGCCACTGTGCCGTCGCAGTCGGTGGGCGCCAATCGTTTCTTCTTCGGCCATATTGCGAGTCTTGCACCTTGGTACACCGGTATCGCTCTCCTGAACACAAATCCGGTCGCGGCCAGTGTCGAGGTGTTTGCGATCGATTCCAGCGGGCAACTGGTGGGTTCCCCCGCGGCGTTTTCGTTAGCTGGCGGCAGTCGAAGGTCGGCTCTGTTGTCCGGACTGGTGCCCCAAGTCCTGCAACGCTCCGTTGATGGCGGTTTTGTGTTCGTTAGGACCACCAACGGTATTTCGCTGTACGGTTTTGAGCTCTTCGGCCATTCCATCTTCCCGATACTGGCGAACGTACAGGGATTTGCGCTGTCGTCCACCAGTACATTTGCACCTCCATCGGGTGGCGGCACGACCGGGCAAATAACTCTGGATCGCCTCACTTTTACCGATGGAACGAATTCCAAAGGACAGTTTCGGCCTCAGGACACCATTGTCTACGTTGCGACCGTTACAAATTCCGCTGGCGCATCCGTGTCGGCGCAAATGACGTATGACGTGAAAGATCCTCGAGGACAGGGCATGCTTACGACGTCGACCTCCCTGACGTTGCCAGTCGGCCCCAGCGACGTGCCGTTCTCCAGTTTCATTCCATCCAATGCATTGAACGGCCAGTACACGTCAACTGCCACGCTCCGCTATCAGAAACAGACAGTCACCAAGTCCGCTGTCTTTGATGTGAGCGGCGGTACGACAACGCCAAGCTTGGCACAAGAGGTTCCATTTTCGACGTCCACGCTCGATGTTTTCCGGATTGCCTTTCGGCCTGGAGAGGTTGCGCGTTTCGTGTTACCAACATCGAATTTCATGAGTCCGGTTGCCGATGCTGCGCTGAACTACCAACTCATCGGTCCCGGCGGCTTCATTGCCGGAATCGGATCGCTGAGTTATGCCGTACCGAGTGGACTTTCCAGCCGTACTATCGACGTTACTCTACCGGCTTCTGCGCCGCTCGGAATCTATGCCTTCTTGGCGAGATTGACTGCGGGAGGGACCACGTCGACCAAGGGGACCGCTATTACCATCGCTCCTACAAGCTCAACCGAGACCGCGGACATCGATACCGTTTTCGTTACGGACAGCGACGGAATTCCGAGAGCCGGATTCACACCCGGGAGTAACATCCGGCTGGTTGTCTCCCGGCTCAGTTTTTTTGGCGTAACAATACCGGCGACCATACGCTATACAGTGACCGGTCCAAACTCATCTACCGTCGCCGATCAACCGTTAGCAGTAAACCTTGCGACTGGACAGTCCCTCGGTTTCCTCCCGTTAGGCCTGAGCTCAAGTGCGGTCACTGGAACCTACACCTTTCAAGCCACTCTAACCTATCTGGACAATACCAACACGACAAAGACGTCAACACTCAGCACACAGTTCACCATAGCCAATACCCCTCCCAGTCTCCCGGCGGGCATTAGTGTACGGCGCCTTCACGTCGCAGACTACAATTTCGTCGCGCGCACGTCGTACTCTCCAGGCGAATTTATCATTCTCAACCGCACCGTCTACAGCACGTTCACCACATCTGTTGCGGGAACGGTCCGGTACCTGCTAATGCTCGGTCAAAACACGGCCTTCGATCAATCCTTTGATACGACTTTCTTTCCCGGTGTGAACACAAGCTATCTTGTTTTGTTGGGATCGGCGTCTCTTCCAGTGGGGACTTATACTTTCAACCTGACTGCCACGGCACAAGGGCAGCAGTCCATGGGTTCGACGTCGTTCTTGTTTACGGGGCCGCCTGCCCCAACTCTAAACTTTGACCTGTTTGCCGGCGATGCGAAGAGGCCAGACTGCCAGGCCTGCACAACCGTGCATAATGCTACTGCGACACTACTGGACAGGCGCCCCCGCTTCCGAGTAGAGGAAGCCACTATCGGTCCTTAGGGCTTGCGCAAAAATAACTTAGCAGAATGCCCGATCGGGATCTGACCAATGTTCAATTCCCAATGCTCAATTCCTATCCGAACAGAGGGAGGCTCTTGGCCATGATGCGAATCGGCTGAGAATTGCACATTGGGAATTGAACATTGGTCAGATCCTGGGTCTGATGCGGAGCAGCGGATACTGCCTTAGAGAAATTAACGTATAAGCCTTGAAGGTTTGGTGGTCTTATGGAATCAAAGATGTTTGATCGCTTGGTATGGCAACCGGACCGCATGCTCCTTGATGATCTAGTCTTTCGGATTGAGCACTACCGGTCCGCAGACTGGGATGGAGGCGACCATTTCCGTTTCTACAAGATCAAAGAACTGGTCGATCAATACGCAAACTTCTGCTCCCGCCGTTCCGATTTCTTCCCCCAGCGAGTGATAGAACTGGGCATATTTGACGGAGGCAGCACCGCGTTCTGGTATGAACTGTTCAGGCCACAAAAACATGTCGCACTCGACGTCCAGGATCAAACCCACACCGCCTATTTCAGCCGCTATATCGAGTCTCGGAAGTTGGACGGGCAGATCAAGACGTACTGGAAGACGGACCAAGCAGACAAAGCCCGGCTCCGAACGATTGTTGAAACAGAGTTTGATCGCGCTCTCGATCTGGTGATCGATGATGCCTCGCATTTGTACAAGCAGACCCGGGCCAGTTTCGAGGCTTTGTTCCCACCGCTAAAGTCGGGCGGTCTGTACATCATAGAAGATTGGGCCTGGGGCCACTGGCCCATGTTCTTTTCTCCGGACCACCCTCTCGCGAGCGAGGAACCACTGACACGATTAGTCGTTGAACTGATCGAAGCCACTGGGACATCGACCCAGCTTATTTCGAGTGTCGTCGTGTATCAGGGGTTCGTGGTCGTCGAACGCGGTCCACAACAAATAGAGAAAGCTGCAGACTTCAATCTCGACGATTACATCGCCCGTCGCCCGCAGCAGTGAGCTTTGCCCTCCGCGTCTCCTTTCCTTGACACTCCGAGGAAAAGGGTCAAAGTCTTGTCGGTCTTTTAGAACGAACCGGCCGAGCGCTCGCTAGTCTAGCTGAGGTCCACGAAATGAGGAATGCCGTTGAGGATCATCCGCAGCGCCAGAGCCGCGAAGGCCAGCAGGACGAATACAAAGTAGGCCGGCTGTTGCCGTGTTAGCTGGAGCGTATAGAAGCGGCCCTTCTCGGTGGTGTTGATCTCATCGAGGGCACGCACGAGGTGACTGGGGTTCCGAACGTCAAAAAATTTCCCGCCTGTGGTGCCGACTCCCTCGGCGATCTGCTGCGAAGCGCCCGGCTCCAGGGCCACTCCGATAAAATAAATACGAGTGCCTTCCTGACGCGCCTTTTCTAGTTCCTTCATAGGATCCCTGCCGTAATTGTCGTTCCCGTCGCTGAAGAGAACGATGACCTGGCCTTTGGCGCGGCGGCCGTGTTCTCTGCTGAATACAAAGAAGTCCTGGGCGGTGGCAAGACCTTCGCCGATGGCCGTGTATCCCTCGTTCACGAGGGTCTGCACGTTCACCAGCTTCAGATACGACAGCAGACTCTCGTGATCGAACGTGGCGGGCGAGACCAGATACGAGCTATTGGAAAATACCACCAGGCCAATGGCGTCACCCGGCCGGCGCTTGATGAATTCGGTTGCGCTCACTTTAACGGCTTCAATTCGCGTACCCTTCCCCAGCGATTCCTCCATGCTCTGGGAAAGGTCCAGCACGATCATGATCTGCAACCCGCCGCGCTCAATGCGGTTCAGGACAAGCGGGTAGACCGGGCCAAGCAGGGCGACGAGCAGGAAACCAACCGCCGCGCCCTCCAGGATGGTGGGCATCCGCAGAATGGGGCTTGGCCCGCCGATCTCTTCCCGCAGGTGCTGCACGAGAGAATGTCCCCAATAATGCCGTCTCCAGAAGCGCACGGCCACCGCGATCAGCAGCAGCGGAACCGCTACATAAATCCACTGAAGATGCTGGAACGTCATCGCTCGGCTACCTCTTGGTGTTCAAAATTTCCCGCATATCCTGCGCCACGGCATGCGCGGCTCCCGTGTTGGACGACACGCCGTCTCGCGTGTAGCGCAATGTCTCGCAGGCCTCCAGCACCTTGGCTACTTTTTGCGTCAGGTCCGGTTCGGCGCCCAGGCGCTGCATCTCTTCCCGCATCTCGTCGGCCGTCAGTCCCATGGTGGGAGTATCCAGGTAATACCCGATGTACTCCTTCAGGTTCTGGTAGGAATGGTCGTAAAAGCTCAAACAGGCCTTCGGATCGGCGAATTCCGCAGGAACGCCGCTGACCCACCGGGCGCGCACCGCTTCCATCGCTTTGCGGCGATCCGGACCTTTGCGAGCTTTCCTTCTCTTGACGAACAGGGCCAGTTCCCAGCCCGACGCAACGACCAGAACCGCAAAGCAAACCCATGCCAGGGCGGGCAACACCCAGCGGCTGCGATCCCACGAGTTCACCGTAATGGCGTCGCGGATATCTTCGGGCTGCGGCGGCAAGGTGCTGCGGATTCCGATGACGGGCCCAGTAATCGTCAGACTTTCGGCATCCGCCTGATCCACACCGACTGTTTTCTTGTCTTTTCGGAAATAGTACAGAGTGAATTGTGGAATCTGCATGCTGGTCTGGCCGGTGACGAAATTGGCCAGGGTCAGGTCCACAAACAGTTTCCGGCCAGTGTTCTTCTGAACGACCAGATTTTTGCCGACGTCCATCACCTGGAACGGGTCCATGTTCACGGTCTCTCTGGTCAGGTTGTCCAACACGAATTCGTAATCGGAGGGGTAATCCACGATGATCAGGTAATGGAATTGGTCGCCGACCCAGACGGCCGTGTGGTCCAGACGCGTGGTAAACGTTATGTTCGAAGGGGGAGGAACGACCTCCGGCGCTTTCTGTGCCCAGGTATACCTGCTCCCCAGGGTCAGCGCGAGGCACAGCAACGCCGCTATCATCCTTCTTCGCGTCGAGTTGCCTCCGAACAATTCCGTCCATGATTGAAGGAAGCCGTTCATACTTTCTTCCGCCTTTCAAATAGCATCATCAGGGGATCCATAAACGCCTCCCCGACGTTCAAAAACAGGCATTCCATTCCGAGCGAGTAAAACAGATCCCGCAATTTCGTTTTGCGTTTCTCCACCAAAGCGTCAAAGGCGCTCCTCTGATGCGAGGAAAGGCTGAGCAACATTTCCTCGCGGCCCTCGGCCGAGCGGAAGCGGAGCAGCCCTCTTCCTAAAGGAAGGTTGCTTTCCAGTTGATCCATGAAAACGATGGGGACGACGTCGTGTTTTTGCGCCAGCACCTTGAGATCGGGCAGTTCCGCCAGTTGGGTCACGTTGGGGTCTGTAATGAAATCCGAGAGGAGAAACACGCTGGACATGCTCCGAAGCTGGCTGCGCAGGAAACGCAATGCGCGCTCCCAGTCGGTTCCCGAGTGGCTCGGCTTCAGGTTGTAAAGCTGCTCAATCACCCGCCACACATGCCCGCGGCCCTTGCGCGCCGGCTCGTAGGCTTCCACGTGATCGCTGAACGCCAGGAATCCGAAGTTGCAATTATCGCTGACTGCAGAAAAGCCGAGCGTGGCGCCCACCTGCATGACACGCAGTTTCTTCGAGTGTTTCGCCGTCGAGAAATGCATCGAACGCGAAACATCCACCACCAGAAACACGGAAACTTCCCGTTCCTCAAAATGGCGCTTGAGATAGATTTCCTGCATTCGCGCCGAAACGTTCCAGTCGATGCGCCGGAAATCCTCGCCAACCTGGTATTTGCGGTGGGACTCAAATTCGTAGCCGGAGCCCTTCAATGGACTGCGGCTCTGCCCGAAACGCAGGTTGCGAATGCGGCGCGCCACACTGATTTCGAGGTATCGAAGCTCTTCGGCCAACTCTGGCGCTAGCGCCATAATATGCTCTTAAGGAATCGGAGTATGTCTCAACACTTCGGCCAGGATTTGGTCGGATGCCACGTTTTCGACTTCGGCCCGGATGGTGCGAACGATTCTGTGATGCAGCACATCGGTTGCGATGTACTTCACATCCGATGGCAGAACGTAATCGCGCGCCCGGAAAAAAGCGACCGCACGGCACATCGCCAGCAGATGATTGTAAGAGCGCGGCGACGCGCCGTGCATGACCATCTCCTTCACAATCGGCAAAGCGTTCGAGCGGGTGTTGCGGGTGTTCTGGCCGATGGCAACGATGTAACGGCGAATCTTATCGTCCACGTACACCCGGCCGATCAGTTGCCGTATCCAGAGGACCGCTTGCGGATCGGCTACTGATTCCAGCCGCGTCTTCTCCAGGCTGGCCGAGAGCATCTGGTATTCGCTTTCCGGCGACGGATAATGCACTCGAACCATCATGCAAAAACGGTCGAGCTGCGCTTCCGGCAGCGAAAACACGCCTTCCTGCTCCACCGGGTTCTGAGTCGCCAGAACCCAGAAGGGATCGTCCAAAGCGTAGGTGGTCTCGCCGATCGTCACCTGCCGCTCTTGCATGGCCTCCAGCAACGCGCTCTGCGTCTTCTGGGAAGCGCGGTTGATTTCATCCGCCAGAATGATGTTGGCGAAGATAGGACCCTTTTCCGTACGGAACTGGCCGGTCTTGCTGTCGAAAATTCTTGTTCCCAGAATGTCGGCGGGAAGCATATCCGGGGTGAACTGAATGCGCTGGAACTTGGCGTCAATGGTATTCGCAATGGCGGAGACGAGCAGCGTTTTCGCGAGGCCGGGCACGCCTTCGAGCAAAATGTGTCCCGAGCCCACTTTCTCTTCCTGGCCCTTCTTGAATGAGTAAGGGATGCGGCCGAACAACCCGATCAGGATGCGCCGGATCAGATCGTCCTGGCCGACGATCACCTTCCGGATCTGCTCCTCGATCTGGCCGATGATTTCCCAGGCCTGCTCTTTTGTTTCCGGTCGTACCTGCAGAGGATTCCTCCCTGGCCGCGACATGCCGCGCTATAAAAAGATGCCTGCCACCAGGCATGCGAAGGCGGCCATCAGAAAATAAATATACAAGTCCTTGCGGACGGCGTTCGATTGGAAGCCGGCCACGGGCCGGCCGGTAAACAGGATTTCCTCCATCGCCTCGTCGACCTGTTTGTCACTCTCGCCCCGGAAAAACCGTCCGCCGGTTTTTTCGGAGATCGCTCGCATGGTTTTCATTTCTGCTTTGCTGACCAGCCGCGTCCCTCCCTCGCGCTGGAGGTACTTCACCACCTGTCCGTTCAAGCCTCCCGCCATCACCAGCGGCACGTACGAGCCATTCGAGGTGCCCAGACCGAAGGTGTAGATTTTAATCCCCGATTTCACCACATCAGCCAGCGGCCTCTCCAGCTCGTGCGCCGTATCGTCGCCGTCGGAAAGCAGAACGAAGACGACGCGGCGCGTCTTGGCGGCTCCCGGATCGAACTTCTGTTCCGCCGCGACCAGCCGCATCGCGTTCGTCAGCGCCGATCCCACGTTGGTGCCGGGCTCCGGCGTATCCTCCTGGTTGAGATAATCGAAATAGAGCAGGATGCTTTGCGGGTCGCTGGTCATATAGGACAACACCACACTGGTCCAGTTAAATACGATCAGCCCGTAACGGTCCTGGGGCTGCTTCAGATAGATGAATCTCTGGATGATTCGCTCGGCGCGGCCCAACCGGCTGGGGTCCATGTCGCGTCCATACATGGACGGGGAAATATCCATCAAGAAAACCAAATCCGTGGGTGTCGGAACCGCCCGCAGTTCCCGGACAATCGCTCTGGGGTAAGCGAGGCCAACCGCCATCAGCGTGAGTGCGCCCACAAACAGCAAGCCTCGGAACCATGCCCTACCCGACCAGGAGATTCTCGAGATGGACTCGAGGTTGTCGATGTTGCCGAACCGGATCCGCATCCGCCGCTGGTGCCATACGCCGATTCCCCAGAGCAGGATCACAAAGGGAACGACCAGCAACAGCCAGAAGTATTCTTGCCTTGCAAATTCCATCAGAACCTATCCTGCTGAGTATCCGAGAGGAGTGATAACCGTGCGGGATTGGTAATGGCCGGTTTCATTGTTGCTGATCGGCCGGAAGGGCCTGCGGTTGCATCTCTTTGACCCTGACGTTCTCCATCAGGATTTTGATCTTTCCCGGCTGATCCTGGTTCATGAGATTCCGAATATAATTGACGTACTCAAAATTGTATTTGGCGTCCCAGTCGTTCGGGGAGAGGCGCAGGGAATCGCGCAGATTGTCCTCGGCCGCGCGCAGGGCCTCCTCCAGCAGGCGCGGGTCCTTCTTAGTCGATTCGCGGTAATTCTTGAATGCTTTGCGGAAAGCGATTTCGCCCTTCAACAGCAGGAATCTGCCATCGTTGTTACTGGTGGCGCCGGCGATTTCGGCTTCGCGGTCCATTCGTTCCTGGGCATCGTCATAGCGCCCGAGCGCATAGAGCAAGCGCGTTTGGTTCAGGATAAGGTTCCGGCGGTCTTTCACCGGAATCGCGCGCAGAGCGCCGATAGACCGCAGCCGCTGGTCGATGCTGTCGTACCGCTTCAGCGCAGCGTCCGCGTCGCCCCGGCTATACTCTTCCGCAGCCTGATCCATGTCGCGCAACAGCGAGCCATAACTTAGCCCGATGACCGTCACGATCAGCAGCACGATGGCCGCAAAAATCTTGCCGAATTGTTGGCCATATTGTTTCCGGGCCATTTGTTTGCCTGCCTATGTAAATCAAATGAGTATAGAGTCCGATATTAAACCTGCGGGGACCAGCTTAGTACTTAGTTTCATAGATGCGGTGACGTATTTTCCCTCATCCGGCCCTTCGGGCCACCTTCTCCCAGGGGGAGAAGGACCATTCGGAAGGTTGGTCCCTCTCCCTCTGGGAGAGGGTGCCGCGAAGCGGCGGGTGAGGGCGTATTAGGAAGTGGTGCACTTAGGCAGCGGAGTTGGAGTGAGTAAACCTCAACGTCTATACGGCGACAACCTGGTCGATCTCCCCCAGAAGAAGACGGAGCCGGTGGATTTTTCCATCCTCGCCATACTGTAGAAACACCGCTCCCGGCGCCGTAAATCTTCGACGATCCTCACGCAAGGAATAGGTTGCGATGATCTGGAACGCAACACCAGTTCCGCCCCAAGGCAGTGGCGTGGAGTAGACCAGCCGCCACCCTTCGAACTCCCCCGTAGGCCCCCCAGTCTGACGTTTGATAATGTAGTTAAGCCTCACCTGAGATCTCGCAATCCGATCGACCCATTTCCGGACATTCCCGCTCCCACGAAGCATAACCGGTCCTATCTGATCTTCGTCGTGTGGCGGTACCTCCGCGAGCACATCGGGAGCGAAAAGGTCCATCATGCTATTGACCACTTCCTCAACCCCCTCTTCCTTTCCGTCCACGGATAAGTGCCAGTCGTCGAGGGAATTCAGCCGCTTCATCCATTCGTCGGCCAGCTTTTGCTGTGGCGAGTCAGCCGGAGCCTGAGCTTGAAACTCAAACGTGGCCAAGAATGTGATCAAAGCCGAAATAATAATCAGTCGACGCATAGAGCCGGTTCCTTTGAAACTAAAACCTGTTTACGGTCTGATGAGGAAACCCTTACCGGTGTCCTCGCGGTGTGAGAAGTGGCAGCCGCCGCAATTTTTCTGAAGACCTGTGTACGACTCCAGCGCCGCCTTCGTATCGCTTTTGGCTGCGGCGCCAACTGCCGCGGCGGCATCACCCGCGCGTTTCGCGAAATCAACCGCATCTTTGGTTTTGAGGGGCGCCCAAAACGCCTCAGTCTCCTTGAACAGTCCTTGCAGTTTGGCAGCATCTTCAATGGCCGCAGCCGCGGAATTCGCATCCAGATTCTTCTTCAGGCTGGCGAATGTTGCTCCGACATCCTTCATTATTTGATCATAGGGCCTGTGTTGCTGCGCGAATGCCGTGGCTCCCGCAAAAACTGCCGCGATAACGATCATGACTAGAACAAACTGTCGGTTCATCTTTTCCCCCTGACTGTTTCTGTGAGCAATCCAGCCTTCGGCGAACTCACCGAAGACTGGATTCAAAAATTATCAAACCAAGGTGTCTGTCTTTCGCACTATCCAGGATTCTTCCGTTCGACAATAAAGTGGATACAGTTTTCTTATTTCGCGCAGCGGAAACCTATCGTGGTGCTACGGAGGTCCGGATCACTGAAGTTGCGGTAATTCACCGTCTTCTCTTCCCCGTGACCACCCTGGTCAAAAAAACCGGCGCCTCGAACACTTCGATATCGACCGGTCTCCGGCCCCTTTGGATTCTGTTTCGGCATGAAAGGATAGTAATTGGCGTCATACCAGTCATTGGTCCACTCCATAACGTTTCCGGTCATGTCGTATAGACCGTACCCGTTGGGAGTAAATGATCCGACGGCCATGGCATACCTACGGCCAATGACTGCCGGCGCGGCGGTGCTGGTGATGCGTCCGGACGTCTGTGGTGCGAGCAGCCTTTCTTCGCCCCTGTCGATTTCGGCATCCCCCCATGAGTAATGATTCCGATCGAGTCCGCCTCGCGCGGCTTTCTCCCATTCCGCTTCCGTGGGAAGACGTTTGCCCGCCCACTTGCAGAAGTCGGTCGCTTCGAACCAGTTGACGTTGAAGACAGGAAACCGCTCTTCCCCATTTGGGATCTT
>WNGQ01002066.1_pt1 | contig 33640 bp, 32 predicted proteins | sample 5407661 | NCBI WGS metagenome assembly WNGQ01 (sample SAMN13153382, study PRJNA577476) | soil metagenome | isolation source: 60 cm soil or saprolite under Garry oak tree replicate 2 | place: USA:California | collected 2016-06-15 | reverse complement strand
TGGTGCGGAAGGGGATGGGTCTCCACCTGCGGCCAATTGCGGGATTCGAGCAGTACGGCCGTTGCGGTACAGCGGCTTACGTCAGGCCCTGCGCGAAAAAAAACGAAAATCGCTTCGCAACCATGAAATTTCGGTTAGTCATGGGTGCTTCTCTGGGGGTTGGTGTTTGGAGCTTGGTGCTTATTCACGGGCTCACTCCCACGCGGTAGAACCACGGCCCCGCTCCGATGGCGTTGGTGTCGGTGTAGGTGGTCGTGCCGGTTTGACCCGGGATGCCCGTCGCCACCGGCGTGAATGTTGGTGACGCTGCCAGATTCACGGCGCGCTCCAGGAAATAGCTCACCCCGGCGACGCTCTGCCAGATCACGATAACATTTGTTCCTCCGCTCACGGGCGCCAGCAGGCGCAACGCTGAGAGCGCATTGGTGGGATCGGTCCCGCAAATCCATTCCTGCCAGTTGTTCAGACCGTCCCCGTCCGGGTCGGTAAAATCCGCCGAGCCGTCGGTGGGCAGGTTGTATTGCTGCAACCAGACGTAGGGAATGATCGAAGTCGGCGATTGAAATTCATACGCGCCAATATCTACGGTGCCGCCCGCGATGCGCGGGTTGCCGTCCAGGTCGGGGCCGGCGGGCGCGAGCGCATTCCGCCCGGCATTGATGCAGGGTGAGTTGGATTGCAGTCGCAGATTGCCGCCAGCCGGGTCCACGAATAATGGGGCCTCGGTGATGTTGCCCACGCCATTGGTTGGGAGCGGCGTCGTGCAGGAATGATTAATAGTGCTGGAGTAACCATAATTCGCGCCCTGCGGCGCGATGTTGAAATAGACAATGCAGTTGTTCAGTGCGCCGCCGGCGGCACCGCCGCCGATGTCGGCGGAGTTACCGCTCAACGTGCAGTTGTTGAGTGTGCCACCGGCTGCCCCGCCACCGAAACCATGGAAGGCGCCATGAGCCGAATTGTTGGTGAGGGTGCAATCGAGCGCGCCACCGCCCGAGCCACCATCGCCGGAGTTGGGCACGGTGCCCGGGACTGAGTTGCCAGCCAGCATGCAATTGTACAGGGTGCAGTTAGCGGCGCCGCCACCGCCGGCCAAAGCCGAATTGCCCGTCAGCGTGCAGTTGTAGAGCGTGGCGTTGAACGCCCCGCCACCAACGACATAACCAGAATAGATCTCTCCTGCGGCCTGATTGCCGCTCAGAATGCAGTTGGTCAGCGTGCCGCCGTATACCCCGGCCCCGTAGAAATGCTGCATAGCGGTAGAAAGAAACCAGCCATTGGTCAAAGTGAAACCGGAGAGGCTTGCACCGTTGGCTAGGTACGCGCATGCAGCCCATCCGCCTCCGTCGATAGTCGTGGAGTGTGGACCGTTAGCGCTCTGGAGGCTCAGCGGTTTGTCCACCTCTACGCGGAAATCGACCCCACCACCACCACCCCCCCGGTGGCGTAGATTCCATTGGTCACCACGATCTGGTCGCGCGCCACGGAGGCATCGACGGCATCCTGGATGTTTGTGGCGGCCGTGGCCCAACTGAGGTAGGGCCGCGTGGCGTTGGTGCAGTTCAGGTCCACGTAGTGGACGGCGGCCAAGGCGCTCCCGGCAATTCCGGCAAGTGCAAGAAGGATAGCGACACCGAAAAACCGCGGCGCCAAAGTTGAGGAATGGTTCAGGTTATTCATAGCAGTTCTCTTTCCTCTCTTTTTCTTGGGAATTCGTGTTCATTGGTGTCCATTTGTGGTTAAGCCTTTCCTTTTCAGTGCGTGAGCCGATAGAACGTGTTGCCGCTGGTGGCCGGTGACAGAATGACCTGATTCTCCAGATTCGTAACCACTGGAGGAGGATTGGTCACGGCCACCCAGTTGCTCGTGGTCAAATCGGAATTCTGTTGCAAGCGCAGGTCCGACGCCCAGGATGGCCACGAAAGGACGATCTGGCTGCCGGCCAACGCTATGCTCAAGGAGAGCGCCGGGACGCTCAGCCGGAAGACTGTGCCGAAGCCATTCGCGCCGCCATTGGGCGTCGTGCCATAGAAATTGCCATCCGTAGCCTGCACCAATGGCGCTGCCGGATTGGCGCCATTGAACCCATCAAAATAGAGGAGAGTGGTTAGCGCGCCGCTGGGAATCATTCTGAACACCGTGCCGAAACCGTAAGCGCCGCCGACGGTCGTCGTGCCATAGAAGTAACCATCCTTGCCCTCGACCAGCGCAGCTCGAGGCCACTGGCCATCGCTGCCACCGGTAAAGGAATAAAGCCAGGTGAGCAGGCCGGTTGGGGTCATTTTAAATACCCTGCCGCTACGGTTGGCGCCACCATCCAAGGTTGTGCCATAAAAATTGCCGTCGCTGCTCTGTACCGGCCGGTCGCGAGGACTAAACCGATTGGTCCCGGTCCCGTTAAACAAGGTAGTCAGAGTGCCTGTGGTGGTTATCTTAAAGAGCGTACCATCGTAAGGACTCGGGGCACCATACCTTAATGTTACGCCGTAGAGATTGCCATCATTGCCCTGGACCAACCCGCCTCGAGGATTAGCGCCATCGGCGCCGCTGAAGCCGTGCAGGGCAGTGAGCGTGCCGTTGGGCAACATCTTGAACACGGTCCCGTCGCCACTACCTCCACCACTCGAGGTCGTCCCATAGAAATTACCGTCGGTGGCCTGAACCAGTCCCCAAGGATTACCGCCATCGCTTCCGAAAGTGAACGCGTGCAAAGTGGTCAACGCGCCGTTGATGGTCATTCTGAATACCGTGCCGCCGAAGTTCGCGCCCCCAGAGGAGGTTGTGCTGTAGAGATTACCATCGGCGGCCTGTATCAGCCCAGCCCTGGGCGCCCCTCCATCGTTTCCGCCACTGAATGCGTGCAGAGTGCCCAGCGCGCCGTTGGTGGTGATTCTGAACACCGTCCCGGCACGGCTCGCGCCGCCGGAATTTGCCGTGCCATAGAAACTACCATTCGTGGCTTGCACCAGCGGCGCTAAGGGATTGGAGCCATCATTGGCATCCTTGAAAGAGTACAGGGTGGCCAGCGTGGTCCCTGGTACCGAGACCGGGATTACCGCCAGCATACCTCCGGCATTGGTCACCGATCCCAAAGTGTTGCTCACGACCACGGAATAGGCGCCGGCATCGGCGGGGCTTACGTTGCGAAGCGTCAGAACACTGGTGTTGCCGCCACTGATTATATTGGTCCCATGGTTCTGCCATTGGTAGAACAACGGCTGGCTTCCGACTGCCCCCACCGCGAAGGTAGCTGTCGCTCCCGGCAGCACCGTCTGATTGGTGGGTGGCGTGACAATTACTGGCGGGGACGCGACTGTGAGAAGCGTGGCGGCACTTTGCGCCGCGCCAGCGATATTGGTGACGGAAACGGTATAGGTTCCGGCGTCAGTCGAAGATACGTTGCTGATGGTCAGGGTGCTGGTGGCGGAGCCGCTGATGCGGCCATCATCGGTCAGAGAGTTTGTGTCTCGGTTCCAGGTGTAAAACACCAGCGCATTGCTGGCGGCCACGACCTTGAACGCCGCCGTGCCTCCTTCCGGCACCGTCTGATCGACCGGCCCGGTAATAATTACTGGCGGCGTAACCACAGCCAGCGTGAACAACCGGCTCTGCGCCGAACCGTCGTTCAGATTGGTGAACCACACATTGGTGGCATAACTTCCGGCCGTCAAGTTTGTCGCGTCCGTATTCAGGCTCAGGGTTACAGTCGTTGCGGGCGCGCCGGGCGCCAGGGTGCCACTTGTGGCTGATGCCTCGAGCCAGGACGCCGTGTATGCGAGCGTCCAATCCAGCGCCGCCGCCCCGGAGTTGGTCAACGAATAGCTCTGCGCCGTCGGGCTGAATGGACCGCCGGCAGGGCCGCTGGCCGTGAAGCTCGTCACCGGCGAGACCTGCAGGAGCTGGGGCAACGCCAGCGCAGAGAGCAGGTTGCTTCCAGTCGGAGTGCCCCAGCCGGTGCACAGGTCGTAGCCGGAAACGGCGAAGAACCCGGTCGGGTTGGCGGTAGTGGTGTTGTTGCCGATGGTAATGTCGTGGAAGGCGGAGGTATAGCTCGGCCCCTTCCCGAGCGCATAAATCGCTGGGTTGATAAAGCCAACGGGAGGCTGGCCGTGGGCTTGGGCCAGTTGGTTGGCCAGGGCGGTGAGTCCCGCCCACAACGGCGCCGAAGCGCTCGTACCCGATCCTTCGGCCGAATAGCCGTTGTCGGAGAGAACCCAGATGTTATCCGCAACCATGGCGACATCCGGACTGTTCCGACGAGTCGTGGAGCCATGGTTGGCAGCAATGCTGAGGCCTTGCTGCCAGCTCGGAATTGAGTAGGTCGGGCTGATTCCGCCACCACTGGCGTTGGAGGTGCCTGCGCGTAGATTATAGCCCAAGTTCCAAACGGTTTCAGACACCCAGGCCCCGCCCGGCCCGCTGATGCTCAGCTCAGTACCTCCCACACTTGTGATAAAGGGGTCATCCGCAACCCAACCGCCTGGATAAGCTCCGTCATCGCCGGAGGCTTGAAAGAACGACTGCCCTTGCACGGCATATTGTTGGAATATCTGGTCGGTGGTCGAGTCGAAGCTCAATGTCCACGAAGAGCTGATCTGCTTGGCCGCATTGTCCGTGGCGATGCGATTCAATATGTCATTGTAAACACTCCCTTCATAAACGATCACTTGCGACAACCCGGGGGCCATGGAAATTGCCATTTCAATGTCTAGTGCCACCTCAAAATTGCTGGAGTCGGGAGTCCCGTCAAAACCATTCATCAGCACATTTTGCAACGGAACATTTGGCAGTCCGGCCAGGCTTTCGTAATCCGTGATGTCGCTCGCATAATAGCCACCAGCCTCGAATAATGCGACCGATTGCGTAGGCGGCGCGAAAATCGTACCCCAAAAATCCACCACTTGGCCCCGAGCCACCCAATGGCTTCCCTTTCCGGTTATGATCCAATGGCATTCTATGCGCCAGAGGATGGGGCACGTTAAAATCATCCAGACCGTTGATGCGCAATACGCGCACAGCCAGGTCGAGCGACGGCTCAACATCCGGCGCATGGAAGGTGCGGGCCTCGGTCGGGTGCTGATAGACCCGCATGGTCACGTGGAAAACCCTCTCGATGTCCTCAACCGACCCGCTGACATCCAATAGCATGCGGTTGGGATGCGTCGCGGTCACCGCCAAGCCGTGCGCCTTCGCGAAAGCAATCAGCGACTCATAATCCTGTTTGGCTTGGCCGAACCTCTCAGCGAACTGCTCCGGGCTCAGGTAATGACGGTACTGGGCACTGGCCGGGTCGTAGAGTTGCTCCAGCAGAGTGGTGAGGGCCGCCTGATTGCGCAGCGGCAGGCCGATCGCCAGATTTAACCGGCTTGAGCCTGGCAGCCGACCAACCGCCTGCAAACGCGCCGTCGCCGACGGAATGTGCCTGGTGAGTAATTGTCTTTCCACCGCCCAGGCAGGTGTTAGAAGCAGGAGCGACAGGGCTACGCTGGCAGCCCGGCGGAGATGAGTTGTGATAAGTGAGTTCATAATTCAGTTCAAGCGTTAGTGAGTGGTTGGATTCAGCCTAAGCATGTTGGTGGGTTCTTGATAACTCGGATTTCTTGTATCCGTGAAATCCGTGAAATCCGTGGCTAAATGGATCAAGCGGGTCTTGACGGACACACTGTTTGCCACCAACACCCGCTACCCGCTCACTCGAGCAGGACATTCTCATGGGTTGTTTCATCGGTTGATTCCTTTGTTTTGGTCTTGATTTTTGCCACGCTTGCTGGTGGACGAGGCCCAAACGGCATCCACATTCGCGGAGAGCCCATTGGCTTCCACCCCTTTGCAGAGGGAAATCGGCGGTACTATTCCAGAGAATCTTCTGCTGTTCTGAATCTTCGCCGCTGGCATGGCATGATCTACTACCCTTTATTTGTGGAATCGTTACAGGGGTTCCTGACAAAAGTGGACTTGCTGTGGCCCGAATCCTCGCCTCTCCCCCTGGCCCCCTCTCCATCCGATGGAGAGGGGGAACGGGGGAGAGGCGCGTATTTCGCGGTTTGAATCCTTTTCTTAGGCGAGGATTTGGGTGTGGCTAACGCCCTTGCCAAAAAGTGCCGCAACTGGCACTATTCGCCACCCCAAAACACAACGGGTGAATTGGTGCAAGAGTTTGAGTCAGATGCCCTGCTGGCTGGCCAGGCGCGGTTTGCGACGACCCATTGGAGCGTCGTGTTGCAAGCCCGGCGCCACGAATCCCCACAAGCGGCCCAAGCCTTGGAGCAGCTCTGCCGCACCTATTGGTATCCCCTCTACGCCTACGTTCGCCGCAAGGGCTATGGCCCGACCGACGCCCAGGACCTGACGCAGGAATTCTTCGCCCGGCTGCTGCGGGGCAACTTCCTCAACACCGTTGAGCAGCGCAAGGGCAGGTTTCGGTCGTTCCTGGTGGCGTCGCTCGAACATTTTCTGGCCAAGGAATGGGTGCGGGCCAACCGCCAGAAGCGGGGCGGCGGCCAAACTATTCTTTCATTGGATGAGGCGGGGGCAGAAAGCCGCTACGCCCTGGAGCCGGCGGACAAACTGAGCGCTCAGAAGCTCTACGAACGACGCTGGGCCATGACCTTGCTCGACCAGGCCATGAAACGGCTGCGTGAAGAATGTCGGGCGAACGGCAAAACTGAGTTGTTTGAGCAGATCAAAAACCTGCTTTCCGGCGAGGCTAAAGAAGAGGGTTACCGGGAATTGGGCGCCGGGCTGGGCATGAGTGAAGGGGCGATCAGAGTAGCGGTGCACCGCCTGCGTCAGCGCTATGGAATCCTGTTACGCAAGGAGATTGCTCAGACCGTCGCCACCGAGGCTGAAGTGGATGAGGAAGTTCGTTGCCTCTTCGCGGCTTTCAGCAGTTGAGCGGAGGTTGAACCGCTAATCTTCGCTAATCTTCGTTAATGAATTACAGATAGGAAACGCTTTTGTTTCCCGAATCCCGCCTAACGACGGCTGCCCCCCAATAAGAAGGCGCAAAATGCTGAGGATTCAAACACGTCGCCAAAATAGAAAGGCGAGAGGACCGCGGAATCCGCGAAATACGCGGAAGTGTTCCATTTCCGCGTATTCCGCGTGTTCCGCGGTTTGAATCTTTTTCTTAGGCGAGGAGTTGGGTGTTTTCATAGAGTTCTTGTTATTAGCGTTTATTAGCGCAGATTAGCGGTTCCGTTTTGAGGGGTCTGCGCTACCATGACAAAACTTTTGTGTAACAATTCCCGCTTTTTGCGTCTGTAACTGGTACGCTGGATACCATCCTGAATTAGTTCATGCCATCCGAGTTGGAATGCAGACGGTGCGGCCTTGCTTTACCCGACGACGCGCCGGAGGGCAACTGCCCGGCCTGCCTGCTCGCACTGGCATTGGCAGGCGCCGGGGACGACGCTGAACCGGCTTTGGCGAACGCGGTTGACGCGCCGTCAGACGCGCCCAGTTCAGTTCATTACTTTGGAGACTACGAATTGCAAGGGGAGATCGCGCGCGGCGGCATGGGGATCGTGTTCCGGGCGCGCCAGGTAAGCCTGAACCGGCCCATGGCGCTCAAAATGATCCTGGCGGGGCAATTGGCCAGCGGTGCGCAAGTGCAGCGTTTTCAAACCGAGGCCGAGGCGGCGGCTAAGCTGGATCACCCCAACATCGTGCCCATCTACGAAATTGGCCGGCACGAGGGGAAGCATTACTACAGCATGAAGCTGGTTGAAGGGGGGAGCCTGGCGCAGAAGATAGAAGAGGGAAGAGGGAAGAGGGAAGAGGGACAGAGCGGAGAACTTTCACGGTCAGCGGCAAAATTGGTCGCCACAGTCGCGCGCGCGGTCCATTATGCGCATCAACACGGCATTCTCCACCGCGACCTCAAGCCCACCAACATCCTCGTGGACGCAGACGGCCAGCCGCACATCACCGACTTTGGGCTGGCCAAAATCGTCGAAAGTGGCGACGACATCACCCGAACGCTCTCATTGCTCGGCACCCCTGCCTACATGCCGCCCGAACAGGCCGCAGGCCATGCCCGGCAGCTTACGACGGCAGCGGACGTCTATAGCCTGGGCGCGATCCTCTACGAGTCGCTGACCGGAAGACCGCCCTTTGGCGGCGCGACGGCACTCGAAACGATCCGGCAGGTGGTCGAGCAGCAACCGGCGCGGCCATGCGAGTTGAATCCGGAATTGGACCGTGACCTGGAAACGATTTGCTTATCCTGTTTGCGCAAGGAACCTGACGCACGCTATGGCTCAGCTCTGGCCCTGGCCGAAGACCTCGAGCGCTGGCTGGCCGATGAGCCGATTTTGGCGCGGCCAGCCGGCCCGGCTGAGCGGCTCTGGCGCTGGTGCGGGCGCAAACCGGCCATTGCGAGCCTGGTGTTGACCGTGGCGGTCTTGCTGATTGCAGTCGCTGTGGGTTCGACGTTGGCCGCGTTTCGCATCGCGCGCGATAGCAAACTGGCCAAAAAAGCGGAACTGGAGGCGCTGCAAAAGAAACAGGACGCGACGGACGAGCTTTGGCATTCGTATCTGGCCCAGGCCCGCGCCGCGCGTTTCAGCGGCCTGCCCGGACGCCGCTTCGACAGTCTGGAGGTGCTGGCCAAGGCGGCGGCCATCCGGTTCGCGCCCGAATTGCGCGACGAGGCCATCGCCTGCCTGGCGTTGCCCGATCTCAAACTGCAGCGGCGCTGGGATGTAAAAATGGCTGTGTTTGATCGCACACTGCAGCGGTACGCGGTGGCCGCAACCAATCTCGGCAATATCAGCATTCGGCGGGTCAGCGATGATAAGGAAATGTCGCTTCTGCCAAGCCCCCCAGGCACCGTTTTGACAATAGGCTCTTTCAGCCATGATGGAAAATATCTGCCGGTGCTCTGCCAGGACCATTTGCTGCGCGTCTGGGACCTGGGGCACGGCGCGGTCGTGCTCACTGTTCCTTGCGGGATGCGGTGCGAAAGTGTCGATTTCCAGCCGGATAATCAATGTATTGCGGAGGCGGCAGGAGGCGCTGAAGTGTGCATCTATGAGTTGGCCACCGGAAAGAAAGTGAATTCATTCCCCACGCCTTTTCCCGCCATCTGCGTGCGCTACGATCCGTCCGGCCAGAAGTTGGCGATCTCCGCCTTCGTTGACGAGCGGATCGCAATCCTCGACCCCCGATCCGGCGCGACGCTCAGGATGCTCACGAACGGAGCGGCGTTGGGGGAGGTGGCCTGGCACCCACGCGACTCCTCCCTCGCGGCAGCGGGCAAGGACGGATTGATTTACGTGTGGGACACCAGCACCGGGCGGTTGCTCCATGCACTGAAGGGACATCAGAGCGAGCCGGGCACTGTCGCGTTCAGCCTGGACGGTGAAATTCTGATTTCGTCCGGATGGGACGGAACGCACTTGTGGCACGCGCGTGCTGGCGAGCACCTGATGGCGTATGGCATGTTGTATGGTGAAGTCGAGTCCTTCGCACCAGACAATACCGCTTATGGCCACTCATGCTATCGTCATGGACCGCTCGAACTGCTGTCCTTCGCCTCCGGGCGCGAGGCGCGACGCTGGCACGCTGCCGAAGAGGACCAGGGTTCCAAAGTCATCGCATTCAGTCCCGACGGACGGTGGCTCGCCTTCGCCGCGGGCGATTTTGTGAAGTTGTTTGAGACGCGGACAGGCGATCTGCTCGCCACCCTGCCGACCGGGCCGGCGGCAGGCGCGTGCTTTCAGAAAAGCGGCGGGCTGTTGGTGAGCGGCGAGCGGGGACTGTTTCTGTGGCCCATGAGCGCCGCAGGCGCTGTGGCCGAGGTTAACGTCGGTCCGCCGGAATCAGTAGGTTCGGCAGGGGCATGGCAGCAAGCCAGCCTTTCGGAGAATGGCCAGGTCTTCGCAGCGTTTCACGGCGATCACGTTTGCACTTTCGATGCGGAGGGCATGCGGGAAATGGCTCACACCGCGGTGTGTGGCAAACCAGACCAATTCCGTGTCCTCTCGGTCAGCCCCGACGGGCAACGGCTGGCCACCGGTGGCCACCATGACACGGTCGTGAAAATCTGGGACTCGCGCACCGGTGCGCTGATCAAGGAACTGGCGGATGCGGAGTGGGTTCCCGAAGGGTCACCTTGCCCGGCATTCGAGCCGAATGGGCGTTCGCTCCTCATCGCGTTATGGGGGAATTATCGGCTTTGGGAAACCAATTCCTGGACTCCCGGGATGCGCGTCCCGCGCTCCGGCCCCGACGTGGTGGCCATGGCCCTCTCGCACCGGGGCGGATTGGTGGCTATGCGCAGTGGGCAGACTTCGATCCAACTGCGGGACTTGGCCACCGGCGAAGTGCTGGCCACTCTGCAATCGCCCCTTCGCTCTCACGTCACCCAAGTGGCGTTCTCGCCCGATGATACCCAACTCGCCGTCGCCCATTGGGGCACGCGCGAGTTGCTGGTATGGGACTTGCGTATTCTCCGCGAGGAATTGGCCAAAATGGGCATGGATTGGGCGCGGCCACCGTTTCCTCCCGAGGCGGACAATTCAACGTTCAAACTCGCCAGCGTCACTGTCATCGGCGAGGAGCCCCCCGTGGACTCGAAGCCACCCGGCGAACTCGAACGCGCCGCAGACTACTGAGTCCTTCCCGTACGTGACTTACAGAAGCAAAAAAAGGGAACGAAGAAGCAATAGGAAAAGAGGAAGACCTTCCCGCTCTTGGGAACCCCGAATCTTGTAAAGATTATTTGCTGACGGGGCCATACGGCGGCAACTCCCAATCCCATCCCATCCGGGCCAACCGCTCCCTTATCATTCTCCGGTTAATGGGTCAACGACGGCGGGGGATCGCCTCGGCGGAGTGCGCCCGTCCTCGGCAGCTTGCTGGCGCTTTCGAATGGCCTGGGGCGTACGAAAGCGGGAGCAAGCTCCACGCACCAAACGCTTCGCGCGATTCTGGTTGTGGCTACCACCGCGGCAGGATGCGTTTCCAGTTCGGGTCAACTTGGGCGCGCATTTGGGCTTCGTCGTCGCGCTTGCGATAGGGACATTTGCTGTAGCGCTCCCGGCCACGCGCAAGCTGATCGTAATCCAGTTCCACACCCAGACCAGCCCCGTCAGGGATGCGCACACGGCCGTTGACGATGGGCACGCGCCCGCCACGGACGACTTCATCCTCGGCCGATTGCCAGGGGTAGTGGGTGTCGCAAGCGTAAGTCAGGTGCGGCGTGGCAGCAGCCAGATGAGCCATTGCCATCAGCGAAATGCCCAGGTGCGTGTTGGAATGCATGGATAGCCCAAAGCCCATGGTGCGGGCCAGCCGGGCCAGATGTTGCACCTGCCTCATGCCGCCCCAGTAATGATGGTCGCAGAGAATGATCTGCACTGCCCCCAGTTGCAGCGAGCGCGGGATGTCGGCGAAGCAGGTCACAGCGACGTTGCTGGCCAGTGGCGTCTCAATGGCCTCGGCTAGCAGGCGGTGGCGCACCTCCCCCATGTTTTCCAAGCCGGCAGTGGGGTCTTCCAGATAACCGCCCCGACCCAGCTCCTCTGCCAGGGCCCGGCCGACCCGCACGGAGGTTTCCACCGTCCACGCGCAGTTCGGATCAATGCGTAACGGCACTTTTGGGCCGAACGTCCGGTACAGTTGCTTGATGGTTTCGATTTCGACGTCGGGGTCCAGCACGCCACCCTTGAACTTGATTGAGCCGAAGCCGTATTGAGCAATCATTTTCTGGACTTGGCCGACGATGGCTTCCGGTGACAGGGCTTCGCCGTATTCGTCCTCGCGGGCGTCAATCCCTTCGCCACCACCCCCGGCATGCTTGTAGAAGGGATAAGCGGAAAAGGGGACTCCATCGCGCACGCGACCGCCAATCAAGTCGCAGACCGGTTCGCCAACCGTTTTGCCGATCAGATCCAGGCAAGCGACTTCAATGGTCGCGTACGTGCGCGTGAGAGCGTCAAGGGCGTTCTCCCCGGGAACCAGCCAGTTCTGCGAGCGGGCCTCGCCGCCAGCCTGATCCTCGACCATCGGCCAAAGCGCCCCAGTCAGCCGATAAGGATTGGCGCCGACGATCTGCGGTCGCAGCGCTTCGAGTTGCCGCACTTGGGTGTCGCCGCCATAGGTTTCCGAGATGCCGATAACGCCATCGTTACTTTCCAGTTCAACGATGGTGCGCAGCGCATAGGGCGCGTGAAGGCCGTAGGAACTGCGCAGCGGCGGATCCGCGATCGCAATCGGATGAATCCGCAGCTCCGCGATCTGCATTCAAAAGCTGTAATCGAACGCAATGCTCAGGGAATGAGTTTCCGTGCGGCCAAAACGGATATTGCCTAAGCGAAAATCCCCTTCCCATCTCGGGCTGTCGGCGCCGAAGTAGCGATATTCCAGACTCAACCCCATGTTATAGTTGAGCTTGCAACGCAACCCTGCGAATCCCTGATAGGCAAACACTCCGTCCGAATCACTCCCGCGTATGGAAGTGCCTCCCAGCGTGATCCGGTCGGCGTCCAGGATGGCAGCCGAGACTCCCAAACCGCCGCCCACGTAAGGAGTCAGGCGGCATGGACGGGGGCATTGGAACCTGGCGTTGACCAGAAACGGCACGTTGGAAAAGGTGGCGTCAACTCTCGAAGCACCTGTAATCGAATCAATCGAGTTTGCGATGATGCCGGTCTCCCCTTCGGCCGAGAACCAATCCGTCACCCGAAAGCCGGCCGCAACCCCAAAGCGGACGCCGGGATCAAATTTCACTTTGCTGCCGGGCGCCACTGGCCCGAAGAATTCTTTTAGGTCGGTGTCCTGGGTTATATTTCCGCCGAGATCGCCTCTGACATAGAAGCGGCCTTGCTGACCCTGCGCCGGGACTACGGAAAGCAACGCGATGCCGCTGGCCGTGCTCAAGAGGACCAGCAATCTAGAGATCTTTTTCATAAGAAACTTTCTCCGGTTCGTAATCGTTTTATTGGTTTTCGTTTCCGATAAATTCTTTAAGCCGCTTTGTCAACCTTGATTTCGCATTTGCCCTTTCGTCATTCGTCATGGCCTCCGTCATGGAGTGCGCCCGTCCTCGGGCGCAGCAATGTCGAAAAATCGGCGCTCGTCCTTGTAATCGCATGCGTTCGTATATTTGGATGTTGCTGCGCCCGAGGACGGGCGCACTCCGCCAACGGCTAATCCCGCCGTCACTGAGGGATTTCCGTCATTCCTTATTGCCGCTTGCCCTTTGCCCTCTGCCACTTAGCCTATGAGCATGTTTCGCCCGTGCATCGATTTGCATGAAGGCAAAGTCAAGCAAATCGTCGGGGCCAGCTTCAACGAGGCGTCCGAGGGTGTGCGAACAAATTTTGTCTCGGACCGGTCCGCGGCGTGGTACGCGAACCTTTACAAGCGTGACGGATTGAGAGGCGGCCACATTGTCATGCTCGGCCCTGGAAATGAACCGGAGGCGAGCGCCGCGCTGCGGGCCTATCCGGGCGGCTTGCAGATTGGCGGCGGCATCAACCTTGATAACGCCTCCGCCTGGTTGGATGCCGGCGCGTCGCACGTGATCGTCACCTCTTGGATTTTCCGCCAGGGACAACTGGATTGGGACCGCCTGGCCAAGCTCGTCGAGGCCATCGGCGCGCGGCGCCTGGTGCTGGACCTGAGCTGCCGCCGGCGCGGGCAGGATTATGTCGTCGTCACCGACAATTGGCAGAGGATCAGCGAACTGACTATTAGCCAGGAGACTTTGGAAAAACTTTCCAAGTGGGGCGCCGAATTCCTCATTCATGCCGTAGATATCGAAGGGCTGTGCCGCGGCATTGATCGGGACCTGGTCTCCAGACTTGGCCAATGGTCGCCTATTCCCACCACCTACGCCGGCGGCGCTAATTCGCTGGACGACCTGGAGGCGGTGGCGCACTTGGGGCAGGGTCGAATTGACCTGACCATCGGCTCGGCGCTGGATATTTTCGGCGGTGCTGGAGTGCGCTACGAAGACGTAGTGGCCTTTAATCGGCAACAGTTGCAGCACCGGCCATGAGCATCCTTGCCTTTGCCGCCGTGCTGGTTCAAGCTGCATCCGCTTGAGACGAGTCCCAAACCCAAATTGTAATCAAACCAATGAACACCCAAACTATTAAGCTGCTGCTCCTTTTTCTCGCGGTGATCTGCCTCCAAGGCTGTGTGGCTTTTCCACCTTTGATTCAGGTCGAGCACAAAGATGGAAATGAGCAGGTCCTGCGGCGCCTGGATGCAATCGAGCACCGGCTCGATGCGTTGGAACCGAAGGTCGAAAAGAAATGACCTGCGGACGACGCTGCATTTATTGCGGCAGAGTCAAAACGTTTGTCTGCCCCGAGCCGATCAGCGTGGCACTTTGCGGGCCAATGGCCGCCACCCGCAATTCGCCCAGCTTGTCGCCGATGAACAGGGTCTTGCCGCTAATCATAGCTGAAGGATGCGCAGGCTGAAAGACGATGCCCTGGAGCCTGAGCGGCGCGGGCTTCGGAGCGGCGGCCTCGATGACTGCGGGCGGGTTGGTGGTTGTAATTGGCTGGGCGATGTCAACCGGCGCGGGTAGTGACGCCGGTGGAGTTGTTGCAGCAGCCTTTGGCGCACCCGTCACCGGCGCGGGAGCCGGGGCAGAATGGGTCTCAACGGCCACAACGTGGACATCACGAGCAGCCGATGAAACATTCTGCCCGGTCGGGGCCCGGCCTGGAGCAAGCGCGGTTTGACTCTTCGCCTGGGCTTCGGGCGTGGGGCCGATGTTCTGTAGCCAATGCCATACCAGGAAAAAGACAAGAAGCGCGCCAGCGGCAAGGGCGACTGGCAGAATCAGGCCGGCGCCGCGTTTGGGCTGTTGCGCGGGTTCAACTGGCCGGAATTGCAGGCCGGGCGAAAGTGGCGGAGGCGCCTGCTGTTGCGCCTGCCTGGCCCGCTTCAACGCGTCGTTGATTAAGCTCATGCGTCAATGTTCCCTTCCAATTCGCGGACGGCGCGACCGATGATGCGAAAATCAATTTGCTCGCGTTGCTGGACGAACCCCGCCAGGAGCGCCTTGTCGCAAACCGCGTTGACCAACCGCGGAACGCCCTGGCTGTAGCCATAAACGCGCCACAAGGCCAGGTGAGTGAAATGCGGCGCGCCTTTGGCACCGGAAACTTCGAGCCGATGTTGAATGTATAGGTTGACTTCGGCCCGCTTCAACGGCAGCAGATGGTAGCGCACGGTGATGCGCTGGCGCAGTTGGCGCAGACGCGGGTTGTTGAGCCGGTCGCGCAATTCGGGTTGGCCCAGCAAAACGATTTGCAGCAGCTTGCGGTTGTCTGTCTCCAGGTTGGAGAGCAGGCGCACCTGTTCGAGCAACTCGTCGGTCAGATCCTGCGCTTCATCAATAATCAAGACCGTGTCCTGTCGCCGCTCGACTTGCTGGAGCAAAAACCGGTTGATGGCAGCCACGGTATCCAACCGGTCCAGGCCGCTGACGGGCAGGCCGAACTCGATGGCGATCGCCTTTATCAACTCGTCGGCGCTCATGACCGGGTTGAGAATGAGGGCCGTTGCGAAATGGCCGTCGAGTTGCTCCAGCAAGGCCCGGCAGAGAGTGGTCTTGCCGGCGCCGACCTCGCCGGTCAACTGCACGAACCCTTTGCGTTCGCGAATGCCGTAAAGGAGGTGATTGAACGCTTCACGGTGTTTGGCGCTGTAAAACAGGAAGCGCGGGTTCGGCGTAATGCTGAATGGCGGCTCCGTCAGCCCGTAGTAATCCAAGTACACACTGGTTTTTTAGCAGAAAGAGTGCCTGAGGGAAGCAAAACCTTTGTCGCTGGAGCGATGATCTGCCGAGCGCGCCTGTGTCCCAAAACCCAATGACGCTGTCCAGTCCTGGGTTGGTAAAGCCAGCAATTCTCATGATGTGCGCCCCGCCGATTAGCAATCGGCGATACAGCCGACTACCAGTCGGCGCTACAGGCGGGTTTCAACGGCATCATGAGAATCGCTGTGGTAAAGCGCAGGGTTCTACAGAATCCGTCTAACGGCCCGCACCAGGGCCGCCGCTTCCTTTGGGGCGCCAACGGTGATGCGCAGATACTTCCGGACGGAAGGATAATCAAACCACCGCACCAAAATTTTGCGGTTGCGCAACTGCTGGAGCCAATCTTTGGCGGCAAACTTCGGCGGACGCGCGAGAATGAAATTGGTTTGGCTGGGCAGGACCAGGAAGCCGAGCGCGCCCAATTGGCGGCTGAGTTTCTCGCGGGTGGCTATTATCTTTTCGAAGTTCGCCCGGTAGTAGGGCAGATCGTCCAAGGTTGCTATCGCTGCAATTTGGCCCAGGCCGTTGACGTTGTAACTGTCGCGGATTTTGTCCAGCGCGGCGATGAGCGACGGATGCCCGACGAAATACCCAACGCGCTGGAAGCAAAGCGAGTAAGCTTTCGAGAAAGTCCGCGCGACCATCACGTGCGGATATTTCAGCGCCAGGTTTAGGGCGTGTTCCTGGGCAAAATCCACGTAGGCCTCGTCCAGGACCACGACGCCTTTGTGGGCGCGGCAGAGCGCCTCCAGTTGGGCCGTGGTGTAAGCGCGGCCACTTGGCGCGTTCGGCGTGGTCACAAAGGTCAGCGCCGCGTGGGAGGCCCACCGCTTGGCGCGTTTGAGTTCCTCGAGGGAAGGCAGACCAAAGGCCGCATCCAGCGGCACTGGATTGTTCTCTGCGCCATGGATGTTCGCCAGAACTGGATAGAGCGAGTAACTGGGCGTGAAGAACTGAACCAGGCAGCGCGTCCGGCGCGTCCGCGGCTGCACCGGTTCGACAAAGCACCGGACCGCCAGAGCCAACAGTTCATCCGAGCCGTTGCCGATGATGATGTTCTGGGGTCTGCAGCGATGCAGCTTCGCCAGCTTTTCGCGCAAAGGCTGAGCAGTGGGATTTGGATAAAGCCGCAGCCGCTGGTCCACCGCCGCTTTTATCGCCGAGAGAACTTTGGGTGACGGTGGATATGGATTCTCGTTGGTGTTAAGTTTGATCAGCCGTTTGATTCTCGGCTGGTCGCCTGGGGTGTAGGGACGCAAAATCCGAACCAGGGGGCGGGCGAGCGAATGCGAACTCTTAGCAAGCATGATCAAAATCAACTAGCCCAAGCGAATCTCCGCGCTTTGCCCATGCGCGGCCAACCCCTCCACTTCCGCAAACTTCCGCACCGCCGAGAGCGCTTTTTTGAGCGCGGGACGTTTGTATTCCACCACACTGGTGCGCCGTTGGAATTGATCCACCGTCAACCCGGCAAAGGAAGCGCCCGCGCCGCCTGTAGGCAGCGTGTGGCTCGGTCCGGCCACATAATCGCCAAGCACCGTCGGCGACCACGCCCCCAGGAACAGCGCCCCTGCAGCGAGAATGCCGCGGCTCACCGTGCGGGCCTTGCGCGTCATCACCTCACAATGCTCAGGGGCAAGTTGGTTGACGAGCTTTATCGCATCGGCAAGCGTCTTGACCTGAATCAGCCAACCGTTTTGATCGAGCGCCCGCTCGATAATTTCGCGGCGCGGGAGCGTGGAAAGCTGCCGCTCGATTTGTTTCTCGACTGCGTTGAGCAGCCTGGCGGAAGTCGTCACCAACCAAACCCGCTCATGTCCGGAGCCATGCTCGGCCTGCGCCAGCAGATCCGCCGCAGCGAACTGTGGATTGGCGGTATCATCCGTCAGCACCAGCAATTCACTGGGGCCGGGCAGCAAGTCAATCGCGACGTGTCCCACGACCAACCGTTTGGCGGCCACGACATAGGCGTTGCCCGGGCCGAAGATCTTTTGGACTCGTCGAATGCTCTTGGTGCCGTAGGCCATGGCCCCAATTGCCTGCGCGCCGCCCACGCGATAAATCTCCGTGGCGCCCGCTGCGTGGGCCGCAAACAGCAGCGCGGAATTTATTGCGCCATCTTTGCCACACGGCGTGCAAACGACGATCTCGGGGCAGGCCGCCGCCTTCGCCAGCGTTACCGTCATCAAAGCGGTGGAAACCAGGGGCGCGGCGCCGCCCGGAATGTAGATGCCGACGCGCTGAAAGGGATCGAACTTTTCACCGACTGCGGCGCCGTGTGAGTTCCACATCCACCAATCCTTGCGCAAGGATTTCCTGGCAAAGCTGGCGATATTCTTTTGCGTTTCGGCCACGGCGGCGCGCAGCGACTTATCCGCCTTGAGCAAGGCGGCTCTCAACTCGCTTCGGGTGACCGACAATTGATCCGCCGTCAACTTCGCCCCGTCGAATCGCTCGCTCAGTTCCAGCAAGGCCTCATCGCCGCGCGCCTGCACCGCTTGAAGGATGGTCCGCGTCTGCTCCTCGATACGCGGATCGAAAAGACTCGAAGCGGCGGTTACTTCGCGGATTCGTTCTGGAAAATCGGGGTCGGTGTGCCGAATCACTTTCATGCACGCCGAGGCTAGAAGATGGCCTCCGGAAAGTCAAAAACCCGAACGCAAGAGGTTAGGGAGCACGGCGACTGGGCGCTGGGCTCCAAGGGGCGCCGAGTAAATTCCGCGTGCCTTCGACCGCGTGAAAATCACGCGGGATGCGTCAAAATTTCCGCACCAGCCACCTTCACCGGCGGCGATCAGAAATGGCACTCCACAAAACGGGCCAAAAATCAGCCCATTCAACCCCTTTGCATGGCTGGCCCAGCCTATGCTGCCTGCGAACTGACGAGCCTCGGCGTGAATGCCGAAGCCGGAATGGAGTCCTGTAGGGGCTGCTATGAACGAAGGTCAGGAACACAAAGTGGCGCAACCTTTAGGGTCGATCTCTCCTGGCAATGTCCTGGCCGCTAAGCTCCAACCTCCGGCCAGGCCGCTCTCCTATTGGCTGAGACGGTTTCTGGCCTGCAATCCCTTCTATCTGGTTAGCGCGGCGCTTCTGCTCTACGGCTGCTACCGCGTCTCGGTTGATCCCAACTTCTTGAGCAGCGAAACCAGCCAACTGGCTTTCAACTTCACTTCCTTGCAGTTTTATGAAGCGCTGCTTGTCGCCACAGCCATTTTTCTGGCACGCCGTGGGATTTGGTATGATTCGACGTTGCTGATCGGTTTGGAGAACCTGCTCGTCCTGGTTCCGTTCATGTTGATCAGCCAGGCGGCGCTAATTGACACGCGGCTGGTTTCGGTGATGTGTCTGGCGGGCGGAACCATTGCCGTTGCCCGCTTTAGCAGCTTGAAGCGGTTCATCGCCGAGCTCAATCTCCCCGCTCGTCTGCTCAAGGCCGGTCTCGTGGTGCTGGCGGTGAATGTCGCCTTGCCGGTAGTCTATCGAATGCTCCACCGGCACAAGGTCGGCACCAAACCAAACTGGGGCGCCGCTTACCAAACCAATGAGTACACCTGGCTGCTGCTGCTTCCGGCGCTCCTGGCTCTGGCGAATGTTCTCCCCCGTGCCCGGCCAACCGGAACCCGTTCACCCCAACGCGGCTGGCTGCCAATGGGGTTCTTTCTGCTTTGGATTGTGGGGACCGCTGTCCACCTGTACTGCCTCGGCTACGTTTATGATTTCGGTTTGCGCCCGGACTTGTTGGCGCCAACGATCTGGGTTTTGCTGTGGATGCTGTACCGACGGGCAAAGGATCTGCTTCCTGAAATTCGATCGAGCTGGCACACAACGCTGCTTATCCCACCACTCCTGACGACGTTGGTCGCCACTCCGCAGCCGGATAAAGCCGTGTTTCTCGCGCTGACGATTATGAATGCGATGATTTATGGCAACATTTGCTCCCATCACCGCGACCATCGTGCAGCTCTGCATCTGCTCTTGATTTCGCTGGCAGCGCTGATCGGCGGCTTGCCCGAGGATTGGGGACGCAACCTGGCGACCGATTTTAGTCGCTGGAAATGTATTGGCGCCGCAGCCGCAGGCTATTGTCTTCTATGCGCTGGGCTTTCGAGGAACCCGAAGCTTGGCATTTTTGGCGGCTTGGTGCCGCCGAGCATCCTCATCGCGGTTCTGGACAACAACGCCAACTCAATCCATTGGGCGGCGCAGGCTGGGCTGGCCTTCCTGCTTGTGCACAGCTTGCGCTGGGAGGACCGCGCCCACGCAGGCGCGAGGGCGCTTCGCCTGTTTGCCGCCGCAGTTTGGGTGGTTCACGCTGGCGTATGGCTGCACCTGACCGGAGCAGGGTGGATGATCTGCGCAATGGCGGCGCCCGTGCTGGTTGCTTATTTGCTGGCCCGATGGCTCAGCGGTCGCTGGGGACCGCGTGTCGTGCCCATCGCCGCCCTCCTGTCCATGTTGGCCGGCCCCGGCGATCTTGCGGCATCCAGGCTGCAAGCCACGCCCGCAGGACTTCTGGCGGTGATTGGCAGTTTTCTCCTTTTCGGTTTGGGCACTCTCGCGGCTCTGACCAGGCAGCGCTGGCAAAAAACAGATGCACATACTCTCTCCAAGTGAAGCGGCGTAAATTGCGCTTTGGAAACCCGGTCAGAGTTTGTTCGGCGTTGCTTTGTCGGACTCGGAAGCGGCCGCGGGCTGCCGCAGTCCAAGACGCGGACGCGACCATGGGCGCGCGTCGGGCTCCCGCCAAGTTTTGGACCACGCGGGTTCTTTGAGTCCTGCGATGTTTTCTCTGGCAGGGCGACCGCGCTAAACAAAGACTGAGACGGAGCTCTGCGCTTGGCTCACCCCAGGAGTCTCGAAAGCGGCCTTCCAGGGGGAGAGGTGAATCCCGGCTTGTTGGCCCGGCCCATTTGAGTTTCAATCGGCTCATGCGCAACCCAATCATCGCGGCTCTGGACGTGCCAACTGCCGAAGAGGCGCTCAAATTGGCCGAACAACTTGCCCCGGTTTCCGGCGGTTTCAAAGTAGGCAGCGAATTGTTCACCAGCGCGGGGCCCGAGATCGTGCGGCGAATTCGGGCGCTGGGCGCGCCGGTGTTTCTGGATCTCAAGTTCCACGATATCCCCAACACGGTCGCCAAAGCGGTGGCAGCCACTGTGCGGCTGGACGTTCAAATGCTCTCCGTGCACATCAGTGGAGGCAGGGAGATGATTAAAGCCGCCGAGCAAACCGCGCAGGAAAGCGCCTGGCGTCTGGGTCATACGCCGCCCCTGGTGCTGGGCGTCACTGTGTTGACCAGTCTCGATAGCAATGCGCTCAGTGAACTGGGTTTCGATCCCAATGCCGCCCGCCAAGTCCGGCGTTTGGCGAACATGGCCAACAAAGTGGGTTTGCGCGGGCTGGTTTGTTCGCCGCTGGAATTAATCGAAATACGCCAAATGGTGCCTGCCAGTATGCAACTGGTTTGCCCCGCCATTCGCGTTGAAGGGGCGCCGCCGGACGACCAGAAACGGACCCTGACCCCAAAGGAAGCGCTCCAGGCAGGCGCCAGTTGGCTGGTGATTGGCCGGCCAATTTACGCCGCCGAAAATCCGCGCGCAGCGGCGGAGAGAATTCTCACGTCATTGGGATAAGACGTCCGGTGGCCCCGGTCGGATGTTGTTACCACCACCAACATCTCGGCGCGCCCGGAGGGACCGGTCGATGAGGGAAAGGAAATTCATGGATGTCCAGGAGAGTTGCGCCCAGCGCGCGCGGTCACGCAACGCGCAACAGGAATCATCCCACGAACTTCTTCGCCACAATGCTGGCGTTGTGCCCGCCGAAACCAAACGAGTTGCTCACAACCGCATTGACCTCCCTCTGGCGCGCAGTGTTGGGAACATAATCCAAATCGCATTCGGGGTCGGGCACTTCGTAGTTGATCGTTGGCGGCACAGTGCCGGTCTGGATCGCTTTGGCGCAGATGGCCATCTCGACGCCGCCGGCCGCGCCGAGCATGTGGCCAGTGGCGCCTTTGGTAGAGCTGACCGCCAGTTTGCGGGCATGCGCGCCGAAAACGGTCTTGATGGCCTGCGTTTCGGCGATGTCGCCCTGTGGCGTGGAAGTGCCGTGGGCGTTGATGTAGGAAATGTCCTCAGGATTGAGCTGGGCGTTGCGCAGGGCCATGCGCATGCAACGGGCGGCGCCTTCGCCTTCAGGCGCCGGCGCAGTCACGTGATTGGCATCAGCGGTGTTCCCGTAGCCAACCATCTCACAGTAGATTCTAGCGCCGCGCTTTTTTGCGTGTTCCAGTTCCTCCAGGACCAAAACACCTGCGCCTTCGCCCATGACGAAGCCATCGCGCTCCTTGTCGAACGGGCGCGAGGCGCGCTTGGGCTGGTCGTTGCGCGTGCTCATGGCTCTCATCGCACAAAAGCCGCCAATGCCGATGGGCACAATCGTAGCCTCAGCGCCTCCGGCGTAGATGATTTGCGCATCGCCCATCTTGATGGTGCGCCAGGCCTCGCCGATGGCGTGGCTGGAGGTGGCACAAGCCGAGCAAGTGGCGAAGTTGGGTCCGCGCAGCTTGTAGTACATCGAGAACAGCCCGGAGGCCATGTTCAGGATCAGCATCGGGATCATGAACGGCGACAGCCGGCCTGGGCCGCGCTCGAGCAGAATCTTGTGTTGCTCGGCCGTGGTTTGCAGTCCGCCGATGCCCGAGCCGAAGAAAACGCCCACTTCATCGCGGTTGACCTGGGTCAGGTCCATCCCCGAATCGCGCAGGGCCTGCCAGCCCGCGTAAACGCCGAATTGCGAGAACCGGTCGGTGCGCCGGATTTCTTTGGGCGAGGGAAACGCCGGCGTGGGATCGAAGTTTTTGACCTCAGCAGCGATTTGCGTATCGAAACCGCTCGCATCGAATGACCTGATTTTGTCCACCCCGCATTGGCCGGCCAGGAGCTGGCTCCAAAAGGTTTCGAGGTCATTTCCCAGGGGAGAAACCACGCCCAGGCCGGTGACGACCACGCGGCGCTCTGTCCAGTCGTTTGCCATAATAAAATCAAACGGGGCAGCTCAAGCTGATGCCAGTCCAAGCTGCCCCGGAACGCTTCACCTGACAATTACTTTTGCTGGAGGTCTTCGATATACTTAATGACGTCGCCTACGCTCTGGAGCTTTTCAGCCTGTTCATCAGGAATCTCATGGCCAAATTCCTCCTCCAGGGCCATGACCAACTCCACAGTGTCAAGCGAATCGGCGCCGAGGTCTTCAATGAACTTGGCTTCCGGCGTGACCTGATCGGCATTGACGCCCAATTGCTCGACGATGATATCCTTGACCCGTTGTTCGATACTCTTCTCTGCCATAGTTGTCTCCGGTTCTATTTTTGCTGTTTGCAGTGTGTCTATGCCACGTTTAGGAAAGCGTCAAGTCCTGAATCTCACATTTTTCAAGTTAAACCGTTCAACGGTCAAAACCGCTAAAACGGCTGGAAACCGGGCTTTTTACCGATTCGACGGTATTAGCCGCTTAACATTGTTGCCTCACCCCATCACCATTCCCCCATCCACCGTCAACACCTGGCCAGTCACGTAGCGCGCCGCAGGGCTGGCCAGAAATAACGCCGCACAGGCGACGTCTTCCGGCAGACCGAAGCTGTTTAGCGGGATTCTTTTCAACAACTCGTTCCTGGTGTCTTCGTTTAAATCGGCCGTCATGTCGGTTTCGATGAATCCGGGCGCCAGCGCATTGACGGTGATGCCGCGCGAGGCCAACTCGCGCGCAACAGATTTGGTAAACCCGATCAAAGCGGCTTTGCTGGCGGCGTAATTGCACTGCCCCGCATTGCCGATCAAACCGATAATCGACGCGACGTTGATAATGCGCCCCGACCGCTGCTTGACGAACGGGCGGGAGAAAACTTTCGTGAACAAAAAGGCCCCCTTCAGATTCGTGTCCAGCACGGTGTCCCAATCCTCTTCGCTCAAGCGCATCAGCAGACCATCACGGGTGACGCCGGCGTTGTTCACCAGAATATCTACCCGACCTGCCTCGGCCAAAATTTTCTCTCCGGCGGCGGTGACCGCCGCCGCGTCGGCAACATCCACCGCGTGCGCCCAGGCCTTGCGCCTCAGCGCCCGGACTTCGTTGGCCACCTTCTCGGAGTTTTCCGCCGTTCGCGAAACGCAAACAATGTCTGCTCCAGCGGCGGCGAATTTCAGCGCGATGGCCCGTCCGATGCCGCGCCCGGCGCCGGTGACAACGGCGATTTGACTGGCCAGTTGGCTCATGCGCGATACGTGATAGGCGATAGCTGATAGGTGATCAAGCCCCCGAATCAACCCCAAATCCACAGGTAAGGAATGGAATCTCCGGCGCACAGCAGTTTTACCGCTTAAGTCCGTAATGGGGGTAAATCGTTGACATCCGGCCCCGAAGGTGCAATAGACAGGGAGTGAAAGTTGCGAAGAAAATCGTGGAACAGAAGACACCCGGCGCCTTGATTGTGGAGAAGTACCGCCCGCGCATGAACAAATTGACGACGAGCCAGCGCCAGCAATTGCGGGATCGTGCGATGCGGATTGCCTTCAGCCATGAATCTGAACGCGCCCCACGTACTCGCGGGTGACACCAATGTCAGTATAGACCTGGCCCAAGGCAGCGAATGGGTGTTGGATGCTGTATCAACCATTCGCCGTCGGCTGCCTGACTCCTCTATTCTGGTTCCCCCACCGTTTCCGAGGAGCTCTAACCTCTGCCATTGGGCTGAGTTGCTCGACCAACCTGAGTTGGCCACACCGTTATGAGTGTGACAGTTAACCTTAGCTTGGACGAAGTGTCTCAAATCTAGCGCTTTACTGAGCTGGAGAATGAAAGCGAGGCCGTGACGAAGGCTGCTCGGGAATTCCTCCGCGTGATGCAACTCCGGGAATTAAAAGCTGCCTCTGGAAACGTGGATTATCAGGGCGTCGGCGAGGCCATGGAAGCGCTCGAATTGCGCGAACGGCGCCTAAAGCAGTGAGCGCCCTCGATTGGGTTCTAATTGACACAGGCAGTGGCCCTGGGGGAAAGCAACATCCCGCAACTTTGACGTTGAAGAAGCCCTTCCTCTGAACGAGAATAGGCCGATGATTGCTGAAAAAATCCCGGAACTCAAAAGCCTCTCGGCGGAGGAGAAACTGATTCTGGTCGGGGAACTCTGGGACGAATTGGCGGCGCAGCCGGATGCCTTCCCGCCACGTCAGGACCATATTAGAGTTCTCAAGGAGCGGCTCCAACATTTCCGACAGCACCCTGCGGACGTGGTGGCCTGGGAGGAAGTCCAGGCTCGCATCCTCGGCTGCCGATGAGCCTGCCGGTAGAGTTCCTTTCCGGAGCCGACGCCGACTTACAGGGGATTTTCAACCGTTTCGAAGAGTATCAAAACGGTGCGGCGACAGGTCATGCAGCGGTTTCCGTACGGGATTTTCTACGAGCCGCACCCAACGCGGATTTTGGTGGCAGCGATTCTCGATCTGCGACAAGATCCGCAGAAGATACAGGAGAGATTGAAGCACTAACCTACCTGGGGCCCCTTGGCCCTTTTCGACCCCTTTTTTCACACGAGTGGCTACTCCCGCTGAAGGATTGATTTTATCACCATTCGTCATGCGTTCCCAATGCCTTCACCACGTTCTCCAAACTGGCCACGTCCGCCACATTCAGCATCTGCGCGCGCTGGTCGATCCGTTTCATGAAACCACTCAGCGCAGTTCCTGGGCCTATTTCGATGAAGCGAGTGAGGCCGTCCGCCAGCAGGTAGCGCATGGATTGCTCCCAGCGAACGGAGGCGGTGATTTGATCCACCAAACGATGTCGAATTTCGTCAGTAGTGCCGTGCGGCCGGGCGGTCACGTTGGAGACAACGATGACAGTTGGCCGAGAGAGGTTCGCTACGGCCAGCACAGCCTGCAACCTCGGCTTGGCACTGGCCATCAGCGACGAATGATAGGCGCCGGCGACCGGCAGCGCGATGGCGCGCTTGGCGCCTTTAGCTCTGGCTAACTCGACGGCCTTGGCGATACGGTCCGTTCCACCGGAAACAACGAGTTGACCAGGACAATTGAAGTTCGCCAGAGCTACGTCTGCTTCAGCGCACACTGACAACGTCTGAGGCACATCCAGCCCAATAATGGCGGCCATGCCGCCACGTGTTGCTTCGCAGGCTTCCTGCATAAAGCGTCCGCGCTGGCGCACGATCTTCAGCCCGTCCTCAAAACTCATCGCTCCCGCCGCCGCTAAGGCGGTGAATTCTCCCAGCGATAGTCCAGCCGTTGCCTGGTAGCTCAGCGAAGGTACGCGCTCCTTTAGCAACTGAAACACGACCCAGCTCACCAGAAAAATTGCCGGCTGCGCGTTTTCTGTCCTGGTCAGTTCGAGTTCCGGTCCGTGGAAGCAAATCGAGGCAAGATCGTAGCCCAAGACAGCATTAGCGCGCTCAAACCAATTCCTGGCCGCCGGGAAATGTTCGGCCAGGTCTTTGCCCATCCCAACTACTTGCGCGCCCTGCCCTGCGAATAACAATGCTGTCCTGGTCATAGTGCGTGCGACTAGTGCTCTCGCAGGTCGCCCAGCGATCGCGGGAAGTATAAACGGGTTAGCTCTGCGAGGCGCTCCGCCATCTCTGGAGCATCTTCCGGCCAAACAGGAAAAGAAAAACCCCCAGCACCAACAATACGAACACCGGCGCCAGAAGCGCGAAGATGGAAGTCAAGAGCGACCCGGCCAGCTCGGCCGTCGCCACCAGTGGATTGCCCAGCCCGGCTGTGCCAGCGGAGGATGCGCCCCGTGTCAGAACCGTCGTTGCCTGGACCATCCCGGCTGCGCCGCCGCCGGCGATTATGGCGAGCGCCCACCGCAGAAAGGGGCTCACGTCGGCCACCAAGGACGCACTCACCAGAGTGCCGGCTATGATCGCGGCGGGCGTGGCCACGGTGTCCAGTAAATGATCGACCCATGGAATGTAGTAGCCGGCGATTTCCAGACACGTGGCGACGGCAAAAGCCACCAGCGCCGGATACGAGCCGATCCATTCAAAACCGTGAGCCAAAGTCAGATGGCCGGAGAGCGCGGCAATGCTCATGACCAGCAGCGGCACAAAGACCCTGAAACCGCACGCGGCGCTCAAACCAATCCCGACGCAAATGCTCAGTAAGGTTTCCATTGCAGTTTAGTTGCGTTTGTAGGTGCCCATGAGTTGGGCCTGCGCAAGGACGTGTTTTTCCATCGCCCGTTCCACATCCCTCTTGGTCGCGCCGGGTTTCATATCAAGCGGCGCGTCCAGGGCGAAGAGTTTGAAGAAATAACGGTGCGGTTTGCCGGGTGGCGGACACGGCCCGCCGTAGCCCAGATGTTTGAAGTCGTTGATACCCTGTCGCGCGCCGCCTGGAACGAATTGGCCTTTGGGCAGGTCTTCGAGCAATTCACTCGCGTCGGCGGGCACATCGTAAAGGACCCAATGGACCCACGTGCCGACCGGCGCGTCGGGGTCGTCCACGATCAGCACCAGGCTCTTGGCCCCGGCCGGCACACCACTCCACTTGAGCGGAGGGGAGAGGTCCTTGTCGTCACAAGTGTGTTTGGCCGGAATCGGCGCCCCCTCACTGAATGCTGAGCTGGTCAGTTGCATCTGGCCTTTTTCGATTTTTTCAGCCGCAGAAGAGTTTGCCACCGCCACTCCGATAAAGAAAGCGAAAACCGCCCTTGCCGCTCTCAGGCGATTGGCCTTGGCAGGAACATTCATGGCTGGTTCTACTCCGGCGCGGAAAACTATCCGCCAATGCAGCTCATAGACCTCGATGGGGCGATAAAATCGGGCTCGCCAATATGGTGCCGGGCTTCTTTGTGCCGGACTACTTCCTTAAGCCATTCCGCGATCTCGTCGTCCGAGTTCCCATTGCGCAATCGCGAGCGCAGGTCGTGCTCCCCGACGCTAAACAAGCAGGTCCGAATTTTGCCGTCGGCCGTCAACCGAAGGCGGTTGCAATGACCGCAGAAGGGCTCGCTGACCGGCGCGATGATTCCGATTTCGCCGCGGCCATCAGGGAACGCCCAGCGTTTGGCGGTCTCCGATGGATTGTCCGAAGGCAGCGGTCTAAGGTCGAAGCGGGCTTGCAGGCGCGCAAAAACCTCCCGGCCAGGAACAACCATTTCCTTGAGCCAGGCCCGCGCCGAATCCAGCGGCATGAATTCGATGAAACGCATGCTCAAGTTGCGCTCGCGCGCCAACTGCGCCAGCGATTCGATTTCATGGTCGTTAATTCCGCGAATGATTACGGCGTTGACTTTCACCGGATGAAAGCTCAACTCCTGCGCCAGGTTGATGCTGTGCAGAACCTCCCCCAAACCATCACGGGCGGTGATTTTTTTGAAGTTGTCGCGGTCCAGCGAGTCCAGGCTGAAGCTGACGCGCCTAAGACCAGCCTGGCGCAGTGCGCGCGCTTTTTGCGGGAAGAGAAAACCGTTGGTGGTCATCGCCAGGTCGCTGACGCCAGGTATGCCGCCGATGCGCGCGACCAGCGCCTCCAGGCCGTTCCTGAGCAGCGGTTCGCCGCCGGTGAGTCGGATTTTTTGGATGCCGAGGCCGACAGCCAGCCGCACAACGCGCTCGATTTCCTCGAAAGTCAGGATCTTCGATCTGGGCACCCATTGCTGCAGGATCGGCGTGGCATCAGGCATGGCCGCCCAGCGACCGCGATAGAAATTCTGTGCCGCCTCGGTTTCCGGCAGGCAATACAAGCAGCGGAAGTTGCACCGGTCGGTGACGCTTACCCGCAGGTCGCGCAGAACGCGGCCGAACGAATCAATCAGTAGATCGGCAAGCATCATTTGGCCGGCGGCGGATTGGTCGCCGGGGCAGCATTGGTCGAAGGAGGGATGACGCGAACACTGCCGTCGGCGCTGACTTCAACGTTGAGATCGTAGCTGGTTTTGGGCACTTTGGCCGGCTGAGCGCTCAGACCTTGCATGAGTTGTTGCGCGCCTTTTTGTTCGGCGCGGGCGAAGACACCCTGGCGAATCCATTCAAGACGGCGCGCAATGGAAAGTTCCTCTTTCAATTTAGACACTTGCGCCCGCAACACCGTCAAGTCATTGAACTGCCGTTCCAGCTCGGCCTTTTCGGCCATGAGGCGGTGTAGTTCCGTTTGCAGGAACGTTTTGTCCCCTTCGGCGGCAGTCAGTTTTCTCTGCGTGTCGGTAATTTGGACCGTCAAATTGGTGATGGCATTGCTGAGATCCAGGGCTTTCTTGTCGAGCGCCTGATTTTGGGACTCCAACTCGCCGATCCTGGCGTCACGCTTAGCCAATTCTTCCTGGTTGGTTTTGAGGGTGGCTTCGGTCTGAGTGAGATTGGAGGAAACCTGGGAGAAATTGTTGGTCAACTCACCCAAAGCCTGCTCGAAAGCTTTCTTTTGGCTGTCGAGGTCCTTTTCCAACGTGGCGTTGACCTGGCGTTGATCGTCCAGGTCGGCTGTGGTCTTTAGCCATTTGTTGGAGAGTGCGCCAATGGTATCGGCATCCTGGCGCCGCTGGTCTGAGGCTTGCTTTTTGACCGTGATGAACGCAATGCCAAGACCCAGACCGATGATTAACAACACGATCACCCCGATTTGGTTTTTCATAATACTAGCCAACATGCTGCTTAGCCACGAGTTTGGCAAGGGCGCATCTGCGCCTAGAAGTGTCCGGTTAGTGAACGCGGGCGCAAATCGCGGAGCGCGGACTTTCCAGTCCGCAGCATCGTTCGAACGCCGACCTGCACCCGATTCGCAGCCCGGTTGTGCGAGAGGAGCTTCCTGCGGACTCTCCAGTCCGGGCTCCGTCCGTCGTCACTGACCAGTTGCTTGCGCTTTGAAATTCGCCTGGCCTGCGTACCTCATGCCGCCAACCATGGAACTCTCTTAACCCTTCAGTCCTCAGGAGAAAGACACTTTGGGCGCTTCTTTTTCCTCTGGTTTTTCCAGAACAAAAAGTTCCGCCGGACCAAAGTTGAACGGCGCGGCGATCATGTTCGTCGGAAACGTTTCGCGCTGAGTGTTGTAACTCATCACCGCGTCGTTGTAAGCCTGGCGCGCAAAGGCAACCTTGTTTTCCGTCGAAGTCAGTTCCTCCATCAGGCTCATCATCGTCGTGTTCGCTTTGAGGTCCGGGTAAGCCTCAGCCACCGCGAACAAGCGTCCCAACGTGCCGGTCAGTGCGCTCTCGGCGCCGGACAATTCTTTCATTGCTGCCGAGTCACCCGGACTCTGCGCCGCCTTGACGTTGGCGGCGGCGGCGGCATTGCGCGCGGCGATTACGGCTTCGAGGGTGCCGCGCTCGTGCCGGATATAACCTTTGGCCGTTTCGACCAGGTTGGGAATGAGGTCATACCGGCGTTTGAGTTGCACGTCAATTTGCGCGTAGGCGTTCTGGTAGCGGTTGCGCAAAGCGACGAGCCGGTTGTAAGCGCCGATGATGAACATCAGCACAAAAAAGATCGGAACAACCAGAACAATAACCAATAAGATCGTGACTTTGACCATAAGAGCCCTGTCCGTATAGCTGCTTAACAATTAGGCCAAAGCTGAGAGGCGGGCAATTACAAACTGAGGCCGCAAATGGAATGTGCAAAGTTGATCGAAGAACAGGCTCGCGGCTTTAGAGCGCGTTTGAATAATCGAATCCATTGTAGGAGCCGACGTGAGGAGGCTCAAATTTCAGACGATTTGGCCAAGAATCAGAGCCTCCTCACACTCGGCTCCTACAATTTTAAGACACGCGCTTAGTTCTTTTTCGGGGTGAGATCCAGACGCGCAGGCTGATCTGTGGGGCCGCTCTTTTTGCCGGCGTCGTAAAAGGCAAACAGGTGAGTGTTGGATTGGATGTAAATGGCGCCGTTGGCGACGATCGCGGTGCCGTAGACCGGCGAGCCGAGGTTGGTTTCGCTGATGACCACAGCCTCATTTTCCGGGCCGCCTGGCCTGAGCTTTTCCGATGGCAATTTCTTGCCTTTATTGGCTGCCAGGACGATGAAGTCGCCGTCTTCGTCGCCGATATAAACCTTGCCGTCGGCCACGAGCGTTGATCCCCAGATGTGCGCCTTCATGTCGTGGGTCCAATAAAGTTTTCCGGTCTCGGCATCGAGGCAGTGAACGAACCCGGAAAAGTCGCCCACAAACAGCAAACCGGTGTCTGGGTCAATGGACACGGTGGAAAGGCTGCGGTGGAGTTTATCGAAGCTCCAGACTCTGCCGGTTTGGGTGATATCGCCGGTCTTGGTGGGATCGATGCAACTCAAGATGCCGACGCCTTCGCCGTGCTCGGGGTCCTGGCCGACGGCGATGTAAATGCGATTCTTGTATGGCACAGGCGTGGCGTTGATCTCGCTCGGTCCCTCGGCGGCGGGGTACTTGAACTTTTTCCGCTCAGGAGGATTGCAGTCGTACTTCCAAACCGTTCGTAGAACACTGGTATCGCCCTCTTTGACCGGCTTCGGGTCGAAGGCATAACAAAAACCGTCGCCGCCGCCGAACAGGATCAACTTGCGCCCATTGACGACCGCCAGTGAAGGGGAACTCCATTGGCCGTGGTAAATGCGCGGACCAATGTGCGCGTCGTCTTCGCCAAGAAATTCACCGGTCTTCTTGTTAAGAGCGATGAAACTCGGTGAGTTGGGCGACGGGATGTTAGAGTGCGTCCAGTCCTGGCCATTGGAGGTGCAGACATAGACGACGTCGTCCACGATGAGGACCGAGCAATTGGAGGCGTTGTGCGGGAAAACGCCCAACTCATCGATCATGTCGTAGCGCCAGATGATGTCGGCGTCTTTGGGCCCCGGCTCGATCGGCGGCGCCGGTCGCTCGGTGGGTTTGCCCCGGTCGAGCAGGACATCTTTGACGACGTACTTGGCTTCGTCTTTGAAAGGGCCGTCGTTGCCGTTGGCCATGCCGTTAATATCCAGGCAGAGCACTTCGCAGCGGCTAGTCACCAGATAGACCCGGTCGCCTTCGACGGTCGGCGAAGAAAGCAGCCCAAGGTTTTCCCAATCGTTGACTTTTCCGGAAGCCAGCTTGGGCACGACCAGTTGCCAGAGGAACTCGCCGGTTTTTTCGTCGAAACACATCAGGATGCTGCGGTCACCCTGGTGCCGTGGATCGCGCGGGTTCTCGTTGTTGGTGCCGATGAAAACTTTGCCGCCGGCGACGGTGACGTTGCCGTAGCTCTGGGAACCGATCTTAGCCACCCACTTGAGGTTTTTTACGGCCTTGGCCTCCACTTCTTCGGTGCCGGGCTTGAACTCGATTTTGCCGAAACTGTCGGGCAGCCCTTTTTCCGGCGAATACATGTTACGCAAGGGCTGGCTGCCCCATTGAGGCCAGTCAGCAGGAAATCCCGACGTCCACGCGCCAAGCGCCAGCGAAGCTCCGAGCACGCAGCACCAAACTCGAGACCTCGAACACCGCTTGTTCAACAGCAAACGACAAGCATAGAAGGGGCCCCGGGACTCGGCCTTCTCCCCATCCGATGGGCAGAAGGAAATCCCTTCATAGAGGTCCGCTGGTATTAAGGCGCCAGTCCTCGTGGGATTTGGCGTCTGCGCTGTGGGATTTGGAAAGTTATTTCTCATCTCATCATTTTGGTTGGGCCTGGTTAGCTTTCGTAATTATGGTCGCGGCTTGTCGTGTAAAACAGGGGCCGGAGTTTCCTCGGTGAAATATAATCCGTAGATCGTTGGCACTTTCTTCGAGCGTCAATTTGGCGTCACGCTCACATTATCAATATACACCCTCATGTCCTGCGGCGAAAAACCAAACAGGCCGGGCGAGCCGCTCTGGTGCGCAGTCTGGTGCGGCACTTCCAGCGTCCAGTTCTCCGGCTCGGGGTCGCCTTTTTTCCAGGCCTTGGCGCGGACCACCCCGGAGCTGTCGGCGGCGATGTCCACACGCGCCTTCAAGCGATACCAAGCGTTCGGCTGCCATTTGAAATCTTCCGTCACGCGCAGGCGCTCCAGGTTGGAGTCGATCTCGAGCTTTTGGTCGTTGCCTTTGAGGACGACAAGGTAACGCTGGTTTATGATGCCGACCTCCGACATTTTGCGGCGATTGCCCTCGCTCATGACGTCGGCCTCGATGGTGTAATTCTTCGCGTCCGGCGCGCCCATGAAGACCGTCGCCCGCTGGAAGAAGCGGTTCTCGATTGTCTTCGCCATGACTTTACTCCCGTCCTTCTCGCGGACGTCGAATTTGAATCTCGCCCCAATCCATGGCAGCGGCGGATAAGCAAAGGCGGCACTGTCCGCCGCGTTGGTTTCCGAGAGCGTGAACGACTCGAAGTCCTGGCTCAACGGCGGGTAGGGCAAGACCCGCCCGCGGATGTAACCTTTGAGCGCGCCGAGCGTGGCCTCAAAGGCGCCCGCTGATGGGACTGTTTCATTGGCGGCGGTGAGTTGTCCTTCTGCATTGAACGAAGCCTTCATAGTGGATCGCACCCTGGCCGTAGGCGGGATGTAACTGGCCCATTTTAGCGATCCTGGTTCCCGAACTTCCTCGACGGCGAAACCATTGGCGTCAATCGAACGGGCGCGTAGCACCGCGGTGTGGCCTGGCCGCAGAGCCACCTCGGACGGGATAACTTGAAGAGACTTGGCCGGGCCGGGAGCTGGCCACTTTTCCGGCGGCGGCTCGGGCGGCAGGCCCGGGTTGTCCCCCTTTTTGCCGAAACAATAAAGGTGGCGCGTGGTCTGAATATAGACCTTGCCGTTGTAGGCCGTTGGTGTCCCAAAGCAGCGGCCATCCAGGGCAATATGTGTCAGGATTTCCGGTTTATCCCCAGGCCTAATGATGTAGA
>WNGQ01000804.1_pt1 | contig 33664 bp, 26 predicted proteins | sample 5407661 | NCBI WGS metagenome assembly WNGQ01 (sample SAMN13153382, study PRJNA577476) | soil metagenome | isolation source: 60 cm soil or saprolite under Garry oak tree replicate 2 | place: USA:California | collected 2016-06-15 | reverse complement strand
CGAAGAGCCGCTGCCCCCTGATCGTCTCCACGATCGAGTCGGCGGCGGTAATGCCGACGATCATCATCACGAAGAGGAACAGCATCAGCACCGCGCCGGTGTAGACGATCACCTGCACGAAGGCCAGGAACGGCGCGCCCTGCATGGCGTACATCAGGGCCAGGACCAGCATCACGACCGCGAGCAGGACCGCGCAGTGCACGGCCCGCCGGATCATGATCATGCCGAGCGCCGCGCCGACGGCGACGACGGCGAGCACCCAGAACGCGGTGACCTCGGTGTTGCTGGCCGCGCTTCCCGCCAGGACGATCGGGTGAGTCATGCCGGCGCACCGCCCTCGCCCGTGCTGCCCGGCCCGGCATCATCGGCCCCGCCCGCATCATCGGCCCCGCCGCTGCCGCGGCTCCGGGCGAGCATGCTCAGCAGGTCGGCGGGCTGGGCGGCGTCGAACGACGGCCCCAGGCGGTAGTAGTCCACCTCGGAGTCGCCGAGCCGCATCGGGTGCGGCGGCGCCTCCATGCCCGGCTGGAGCGGCGCGACAAGCTGCTCCTTGGTCCAGATCAGGCTCTCCCGGTCGTCGTCGGCCAGCTCGTAGTCGTTGGTCATCGTCAGCGCCCGGGTCGGGCACGCCTCGACGCACAGGCCGCACAGGATGCAGCGCAGGTAGTTGATCTGGTACACGACGCCGTACCGCTCGCCCGGCGAGTACCGCTCGGCGTCGGTGTTGCTGGCGCCCTCGACGTAGATCGCGTCGGCCGGGCAGGCCCAGGCGCACAGCTCGCACCCGATGCACTTCTCCAGGCCGTCCGGCCACCGGTTGAGCTGGTGCCGGCCGTGGAACCGCGGAGCGGTCGGCCGCTTGCGCTCCGGGTACTCGACGGTGTCCACCTTGCGGAACATCTGCCGGAATGTGACGGCGAATCCCTTGACCGGGTTGAGGAAGTCAAGCACCGGTGACCTCCTTCACGCCGGCATCCGGCTCCGCGCTGTCTTCCAGCCCGGTCAGGCCGGGCGACAGGCCGTGGTAGTGCGGGAGGTCCATCGGCGGCACCGGGAACGCGCCCGCGTCGGTCTCGGCCGCCTCGTCCTCCATCGCCGCGCGCCGCTCGGCGGCCCGCTCGGCGGCGAAGTCCCAGGCGAAGGCCAGCGCGAGCAGGACGAGCACGATCCCGCCGCCGACCACGTAGACCCCGGTGCTGCCGCCCTGGCGGCGCCAGACCCGCAAGGTGGCGATCAGCAGCGTCCAGGCCAGCGCGGCCGGGATGAGGATCTTCCAGCCGAGCGCCATGAGCTGGTCGTACCTGATCCGCGGCAGCGACCCGCGCAGCCAGATGAACAGGAAGAGGAACCCGACCATCTTGCCGAGGAACCATAGCGCCGGCCACCAGCCGCTGTTGGCGCCGGACCAGACCGAGATCGGCCAGACCGCGTGCCAGCCGCCGAGGAACAGCGTGGCGGCCAGCGCCGACACGGTGAGCATGTTCACGTACTCGGCCAGGTAGAACAGCGCGAACTTCAGCGACGAGTACTCGGTGTGGAAGCCGCCCACCAGTTCGCCCTCGCCCTCGGGCAGGTCGAACGGCAGCCGGTTGGTCTCGCCGACCATGGTGATCGCGTAGATCACGAACGACGGCAGCAGCAGCACCGCGAACCACGACGGGTAGTGCAGCGTCACGCCGAACAGGTGCCATGGCGCCCCGTGCGCCTGGGCCGCGACGATCTGGGAGGTGGACAGCGACCCGGCGTACAGGAAGACCGGCACGAACGAGATCCCCATCGCGATCTCGTAGCTGATCACCTGCGCCGACGACCGCAGCCCGCCGAGCAGCGAGTACGGCGAGACCGACGCCCAGCCCGCGAGCACGATCCCGTAGACGCCCATCGAGCTCATCGCGAGCACGAGGAGCACGGCGACGGGGAGGTCGGCGAGCTGCAGCGGGGTGTGGTGCCCGAAGATCGACACCACCGGGCCGACCGGGATGATCGCGAAGCTGATGAACGCGGGAATCGCCGCGATCGCCGGCGCCAGCACGAACAGGACCTTGTCGACGCCGCGCGGGATGATGTCCTCCTTCAGCGGCAGCTTGATGCCGTCCATCAGGGACTGGAGCAGGCCGAACTTGCCTGCCCGGTTGGGCCCGGGACGCTGTTGCATCCGGCCGATCACCCGGCGCTCAGCCCAGATCATCATCAGCGTCGTGAGCATGAGGAACGCGAAGACCGCCAGCACCTTGATCGCGGTCAGCCACCACGGGTCGTGGTCGATCAGCGCCGTGCTGCTGACCACGGGGGTCGAGGCGTTTCCGCTGGCCAGCCAGGCCAGGTCGAGCCGGGCAGTCATTCGGCGCTCCTCACCGTCACGAGGCTGCCGTGGCCGGCGCCGAGGTCGCGCCTGACCGAGCAGCCCGCGGAGTTCGTCGGCAGCCACACCACCCGGTCCGGCATGTCCGTGATCTCGACCGGCACGCGGATCGCGCCGAAGCTGGTCGCCACGCTCACCTTCGCGCCTCCGGCCACGCCGGCCTCGGCCGCGGTCGCCGCCGACATCTTCGCCACCGCCGCGCGCGCGGTCCCGGCGAGGTTCGGCTCGCCGTCTTGCATCCGGCCGGCGTCGAGCAGATTATGCCAGGTCGCGAGCAACGCCTCGGCGGGACCCGGGACGGTGCCGCCGCGGTGCCGCCCGGCCGGCCCCGTGCCTCCCGGGTCCTTGCCCAGCCGCCGGCCGGGCGCCGCGCCGAGCGCGGCGAGTTCGCGCCGCGCCGCCGCGGCGTCGGGCAGGCCCAGGTGGACGTCCATCGCGTCGGCGACCGCGCCGAGCACCTGCAGGTCGCCGCGAACGGCGGGAACCGCCAGCGCGCCGCCGAACTCGCCCGGCCTGCCCTCCCAGTTCACGAACGTGCCCGGCTTCTCGGCGACCGCCGCGACCGGGAAAACCACGTCGGCACGATCGGTAACCGGACTCGCCCGCAGTTCCAGGCTCACGACGAACCCCGCCCGCTCGATCGCCGCCAGCGCGGCCCGCGGGTCGGGCAGGTCGGCCGGGTCGACCCCGCCGACGACGAGCGCCTCGATCTGTCCCGCCGACACGGCGTCGAGTATCTGGCCGGTGTCCCGGCCGGGCGCGGCGGGCAGCGTGCCGGTGCCCCACGCCCCGGCGACCTCGGACCTGGCCGCGGCGTCGGTGACCGGGCGCCCGCCGGGCAGCAGCACGGGCAGCGCGCCGGCCTCGATGGCGCCCCGCTCGCCGGCCCGCCGCGGGATCCAGGCCAGCTTCGCGCCGGTCACCCCGGCGAGCGCGGCAGCGGCCGGCAGCGCTCCCGGCACCTCGGCGAGCCGCTCCCCGGCCAGGATCACCGCTCCTGGCTGACGAAGCGCCTCGGCCGCGGCCGCGAAGCCTGACCGGTCATGATCGTTCGCGGCCTGCCTGGCCAGCCGGGCGAGCGCGTCGGCCTCGCCACCGGGCAGGGTCGGCAGCAACGTTCCGGCCATCCGGTCCAGGCCGGGGCTGGCCAGGGCCGCCACCGAGTACACCGCGGTGCGGCCCGACCTGACCGCCTTGCGCAGCCGCAGGAACACGATCGGCGACTCATCCTGCGGCTCGAACCCGGCCAGCAGCACCGCCGGCGCCCGCTGCAGGTCCGCGTAGGTGACGCCGGTGCCGGTGCCCGCGACAGCGGCGGCCAGGAAGTCGGTCTCCTCCGCGCTGTGCGGCCTGGCCCGCATGTCGATGTCGTTGGTGGCCAGGGCGAGCCGCGCGAACTTGGCGTAGGCGTAGGCGTCTTCGAGTGTGAGCCTGCCGCCGGTCAGCACCCCGGCCCGGCCGCGCGCGGCCGCCAGGCCGCGGGCGGCCACATCGAGCGCCTCCGGCCACGACGCGGGCTTCAGTTCCCCGGCCTCGTCCCTGACCAGCGGCGTGGCCAGCCGGTCAGGCATCGTTGCGTAGGTAAATGCCCAGCGGCCCTTGTCACAGTTCCACTCCTCGTTCACCTCGGGCGCGCCGCCCGCCAGCCGGCGGGTGACCGCGCCGCGGCGGTGGTCGGTCCGCTGCCGGCAACCCGACGCGCAGTGCTCGCAGATGCTCGGAGTCGACACCAGGTCGTAGGGGCGGGCCCGGAACCGGTAGGACGCCCCGGTCAGCGCGCCGACCGGGCAGATCTGCACGGTGTTGCCGGAGAAGTAGGAGTCGAACGGCACGCCGTCGGCGACCCCGACCTGCTCTTGCGGGCCGCGCTCGATCAGGTCGATCAGCGGGTCGCCGGCGATCTGGTCGGCGAACCTGGTGCACCTGGCGCACTGCACGCAACGTTCCCGGTCAAGCAGCACCTGCGCGGACAGCGCGACCGGCTTGGCGAACGTGCGCTTCTGGCCGCCGAACCTGGTCTCGCCCGCCCCCGCCGTCATGGCCTGGTTCTGCAACGGGCACTCGCCGCCCTTGTCGCACATCGGGCAGTCAAGCGGGTGGTTCACCAGCAGCATCTCCATCACGCCCCGCTGCGCCTTCTCGGCGACCGGGGAGGTGAGCTGGGTCCGCACGACCATGCCGTCCGTGCACACGGTGGTGCACGAGGCCGGCGGCTTGGGCTGGCCCTCGACCTGCACCAGGCACTGCCGGCAGGCGCCGACCGGGGCGAGCAGCGGGTGGTCGCAGAACCGCGGGATCTCGATGCCGAGCTGCTCGGCGGCCCTGATGATCAGCGTTCCCTTCGGGACGGTGATCTCGAATCCGTCGATCGTCACGTGCACGCCGTCGGCGGGCCTGGCTACCTCAGTCATCGCGGTCATGACCTTCCAGCAAACAGGGTCGAGGCGGCGGGGTCGAACGGGCAGCCTCCGTGCTTGGAGTGCTCGAGGTACTCGTCCCTGAAGTGCTTGATCGACGAGACCACCGGGCTGACCGCGCCGTCGCCGAACGGGCAGAACGCCCGGCCGAGTATGTTGTCGCAGATGTCGAGCAGCTTGTCCAGGTCGGCGTCGCTGCCCTCGCCGCGTTCCAGCGAGTCGAGGACCTGGACGATCCAGTAGGTACCCTCGCGGCACGGCGTGCACTTGCCGCACGACTCGTGCTGGTAGAACTCCATCCAGCGCAGGGTGGCGCGGACCACGCAGGTCGTCTCGTCGAAGATCTGCAGCGCTCGGGTTCCGAGCATGGACCCGGCGGCGCCGACGGACTCGAAGTCCAGCGGCACGTCGAGGTGCTCGTGGGTGAAGATCGGCGTCGACGACCCGCCCGGCGTCCAGAACTTCAGCCGGTGGCCGGCCCGCACCCCGCCGGCCAGCGACAGCAGTTCGCGCAGCGTCACGCCGAGCGGCGCCTCGTACTGGCCGGGCGTCGTGACGTGCCCGGACAGCGAGAAGATGCCGAACCCCTTGGACTTCTCCGTGCCGAGCGCGGCGAAGGCGCCCGCGCCGCGGGCGACGATATAGGGGACGCTCGCGATCGACTCGACGTTGTTGACCACGGTCGGGCAGGCGTACAGGCCCTCGATCGCCGGGAACGGCGGCTTGAGCCTGGGCTGGCCGCGGAACCCCTCGAGCGAGTCGAGCAGCGCGGTTTCTTCGCCGCACTCGTAGGCGCCCGCCCCGGCGTGAACGGTGACGTCAAGGCTGAAACCAGATCCCAGGATGTTTTCGCCCAGGTACCCGGCCTGGTAGGCCTCCGCGACCGCGTGGTGCACGCGCCTGACCACGTGCAGCACCTCGCCCCGCACGTAGATGAACGCCCGGCGCGCCCGGATCGCGTAGGCCGCGATGATCGCGCCCTCCACCAGCGAGTGCGGCGTCGCCAGCATGATCGGGATGTCCTTGCAGGTGCCGGGCTCCGACTCGTCGGCGTTGACGACGAGGTAGTGCGGCTTGCCGTCGCCCTGCGGGATGAAGCCCCACTTCACGCCGGTGGGGAAGCCCGCGCCGCCGCGGCCGCGCAGTCCGGACTGCTTCACGATCGCGATGACCTCGTCCGGCGGCGTCGTCAGGGCCTTGGGCAGCGCCCGGTAGCCGCCGGCCCGGCGGTACCCGGCCAGGGTGAACGAGTCGGGCTCGTCCCAGCGCGCGGTGAGCTCCGGGGTAAGTACGGTGTTCGAACCCGACGGGTTCGATGGCACGGGCGTCACGGCCGCTCCCTGCTGGCTGCGGACGGGGCGGAGTCCGCGCCGCCCCCTGACTCGGGAGTCCAGCCGTTCTCCCGCGCGATCCGCAGCCCGGCCAGGGTCGGCTGGCCGGCGGTGTGCCCGGTCGTGGCCTGGTCGTCGGGGTATCCGGCCAGGATGGTGGCCGCCTCGCGCCAGGTGACCAGCCGGCCGGCGCCCCGGTCCGGGGCGATGTCCGCGCCCGCGCGCAGGCCGTCGACGAGCTCCCGCGCCGACTCGGGCGTCTGGTTGTCGAAGAACTCCCAGTTCACCATCACGACGGGGGCGTAGTCGCAGGCCGCGTTGCACTCCACCCGCTCCACGCTGACCTTGCCGTCGGCGGTGGGCTCGTCGCCCTCGATGCCCAGGTGCCTGCGCAGCTCGGCGTGGATGACGTCGCCGCCCATGATCGCGCACAGCGTGTTGGTGCAGACCCCGACGTGGTACTCGCCGACCGGCCGCCGCTTGTACATCGTGTAGAACGACACCACCGCGGTGACCTCGGCCTCCGACAGGCCGAGCTGCCCGGCGCAGAACGCGATCCCGTCGCCGGAGACGAAACCCTCCGCCGCCTGGACCAGGTGCAGCAGCGGGAGCAGCGCCGACCGCGACTTCGGGTACCTGGCGATGATCTCCGCGGCCCGCTCGGCCAGCTCGGCCCGCTCCTGGTCGTTGAAGGCCATTACCTGTCCACTCCCCCCATCACCGGGTCGATGCTGGCCACGGCCGCGATCACGTCGGCCACCATGCCGCCCTCGCACATCACCGACACCGACTGCAGGTTGGTGAACGAGGGGTCGCGGAAGTGCACGCGGTACGGCCGGGTGCCGCCGTCGCTGACGGCGTGGCAGCCGAGCTCGCCGCGCGGTGACTCGACGGCCGCGTACACCTGGCCGGCGGGAACCCTGAAGCCCTCGGTGACCAGCTTGAAGTGGTGGATCAGCGCCTCCATCGACTGGCTCATGATGTGCGCGATGTGGTCGGCCGAGTTGCCCAGGCCGTCGGGCCCCACCGCGAGCTGGGCCGGCCAGCCGATCTTCGCGTTCCCGACCATGACCGGGTCGTCCGCGGGCCGCGGCGCGGCCAGCCGGTCGACGCACTGCTCGATGATCCGCAGCGACTGGTCGATCTCGTCCATCCGCACCAGGTACCGGCCGTAGACGTCGCAGCCCTCCTGCGTGGGCACGTCGAAGTCGTACGTCTCGTAACCGCAGTACGGCTGGCTCTTGCGCAGGTCCCACGGCAGCCCGGTGGCGCGCAGGATCGGTCCGGTGACGCCGAGCGCCATGCAGCCGGTCAGGTCGAGGAACGCGACATCCCTGGTACGGCGCAGGTAGACCGGGTTGACGTCGAACAGCGCGCGGATCTCGCCGACCAGGCCCGGCATGACGCCGAGGAACTCCCTGAGCTTTTCCAGCGCACCCGACGGCAGGTCCGCCAAGACGCCGCCCGGCCTGATGTAGGCGTGGTTCATCCGGAGCCCGGTGATGAGCTCGAGCAGGTCGAGCACCTTCTCGCGCTCGCGCATGCCGTACAGGAACACCGTCGTGGCGCCGACTTCCAGGCCGAAGGTCCCGACCGCGGTCAGGTGCGAGGCGATCCGGTTGAGCTCCATCATCAGCACGCGCAGGACGGTGGCCCGCTCGGGAACCTGATCGGTGATCCCGAGCAGCCTCTCGGTAGCCAGGCAGTACGCGGTCTCGTTGAACAGCGGCGACAGGTAGTCCATCCGGGTGCAGAACGTGACCCCCTGCGTCCAGGTGCGGAACTCCATGCTCTTCTCGATGCCGGTGTGCAGGTAGCCGATCACCGGCCGCAGTTCGGTGACGGTCTCCCCGTCGAGGGTGAGGATGAGCCTGAGCACGCCGTGTGTCGACGGGTGCTGCGGGCCCATGTTGACGATCAGGCGCTCGTCCCGCCCGCTGTCGCTGGCCTCGTCGGCCGCCGCGACGATCTCGTCCCAGTCCTGCCCGCCGACGCTGTAGACCCGCCCCTCGGCTGCTGTATCGGCCCGGGGGGGCGACCCCCCGGAACCCCCCGCCGTGCCGGGCCGGGGAGGAGCGCCCGGATCGCCGGTTTGCGTGCTCACGCGTACGACCTCCGCTCGTCGGGCGGCGGGATGGTGGCGCCGCGGTACTCGACACCGATCCCGCCGAGCGGATAGTCCTTGCGCTGCGGGTGGCCCTTCCAGTCGTCCGGCATCTCGATTCTGGTCAGCGCCGGGTGACCGTCGAAGATGAGGCCGAAGAAGTCCCAGGTCTCCCGCTCGTGCCAGTCGTTGGTGGGATACACCTCGACGAGGGAAGGAACGTGCGGGTCGGCGTCGGGCGCCGTGACCTCCAGCCGAAGCCGCCGGTTCCTGGAGATCGAGAGCAGGTGATAGACCGCGTGCAGTTCGCTGCCCGCGTCCGATGGGTAGTGCGTGCCCGAGACTCCCAGGCACAGCTCGAACGCCAGCGCGGGGTCGTCGCGCAGCCTCCTGGCGACCTCGACGAGGCGCTCGCGCCGGACGTACAACGTCAGCTCGCCGTGGGCGGCCACCACCCGTTCCACGGCGTCGCCGAAGCTCAGCCCGTCCGCCTCGAGCGCGCCGCCGAGCGCGTCGGCGACCTCGTCGAAGTACGAGCCGTACGGCCGCTCGCTGGCCAGCGGCGGCGGCCGCCTGACCTTGAGCCCGCCGTAGCCCGACGTGTCGCCCGTCGTGTCGGTGCCGAACGCGCCCGTGCGGACTACCTGCTCGCCCAGCCGCTCACGGCCGGCGACCTCGGCCGCGTCGGCGCCCGGCGCCGCTTCGCCCGGCTTCGCTTCGCCCGGCTTCGCGTCGCCCGCGTCGCCCGGCTTCGAGTTGGCGGGCCCGGTCACTGCTCTGCCTCCGCCCGTCCGGCGGACGCCCGGAGGGACGGCAGCAGCGGCAGCCTGCGCAGCCTGGCCTGCTCGAGCTCGGTGATCTGCTTCTCCCGGTTGGCGCCGAGCTTCATGTTCTGGATCTTGTCGTGCAGCTTGACGATCGCGTCGATCAGCATCTCCGGCCGGGGCGGGCAGCCGGGCAGGTAGATATCGACCGGCACGATATGGTCGACGCCCTGCACGATCGCGTAGTTGTTGAACATCCCGCCGCTCGACGCGCACACGCCCATGGAGATGACCCACTTGGGCTCGGCCATCTGGTCGTAGATCTGGCGCAGCACCGGGGCCATCTTCTGGCTCACCCGGCCGGCCACGATCATCAGGTCGGCCTGGCGCGGGGTGTTCGACGCCCGCTCCATGCCGAACCTGGCCAGGTCGTGCCGAGGGCCGCCGGTCGACATCAGCTCGATGGCGCAGCACGCCAGCCCGAAGGTGGCCGGCCAGACCGAAGACTTGCGCGCGTAGCCGGCCAGCTTCTCGACCGAGGTCAGCAGTATGCCGCTCGGCAGCTTCTCCTCAAGACCCATGGCTAATCCCACTCCAGACCGCCGCGCCGCCATACGTAGACGTACGCGACAAGCACGGTTGCGACGAAGGTGACCATCTCGACCAGGCCGAACAGCCCGAGACGGTCGAACGCGACCGCCCACGGGTACAGGAAGATGATCTCGATGTCGAAGACGATGAACAGCATCGCCGTGAGGTAGTACTTCACCGGGAACCTGATCCCGGCCGGCTGGCGGGTCGGCTCGATGCCGCACTCGTAGGCCTCGAGCTTGGCCCGGTTCCATCGCTTGGGGCCGGCGACCGATCCCATCATCAGCGAGAACAGGGCGAAGACGGCGGACAGGGCACCGAGCACCACTATCGGCACGTAGTAGCTCATCGGCTCCTCCACCCCCTTGTCCTGCCGCCTGGCCAACTGGCCGGACGGTCTTGCGTATCTGGCTGTCGCATGTCTCGCACCGCGCTGCCGCGCCGCGGGCGGCGGCCGCCAGGTGCTATGCCGCGGGCGACATCTTAGACAGTGCGTTGATGACGCGGTCGACGGCATCGCCGCCGCGCGGTTCGGTCAGGTTACCCAGCAGCTTCATCGTCATCCGCATCACCGCCGGGCGCTTGATCCCGTGCCGGGTGGCGAACTTCATGAACGACGGGTGGCCTATTGCCTTCACGAACGTCCGGCCGAGAGTGTAGTAGCCGCCGTAGGCATCCTTCAGCGCGGCCGGGTAAGACTGGAGCACGCGCTCGGTCCCGGCCGCCGTCGGCCTGGCCAGCGCCTGGACGACCGAGCGCGCGGCGAGCTCGCCGGACTCCATCGCGTACGCGATGCCCTCGCCGTTGAACGGGTTCACCATTCCGCCCGCGTCGCCGACCAGGATCAGGCCGCGGGTGTAGTGCGGCGTCCGGTTGAAGCCCATCGGCAGCGCGGCGCCGCGCACCGGCTGGGTCCTGTTCTCCTCGACCAGGCCCCACTCCGCTGGCATCGCGCCGAGCCAGCGCTGCAGCAGCGCCCGGTAGTCGATGTTGCCGAACGCGTCGGAGGTGTTCAGCAGGCCGAGACCGACGTTGCTTGTCCCGTCGCCCATCCCGAATATCCAGCCGTAGCCGGGCAGTAGCTGCTGGCCGTCCCACAGGTCGAGCCACGCCTCGAGGTAGTCGTCGTCGTGCCTGGGGCTGGTGTAGTACGTCCTGACCGCGACGCCGAGCGGCCGGTCGGTCCGCTTATGCAGGCCCATCGATACCGACAGCCGCGAGGAGTTACCGTCGGCCGCGAGGACGACACGGGCACCGAAGGTTCGTTGCGCCCCCTCTGGCTTCTTCGACGCCCGCCCGGCGCCTTCCGCCGGCGGTGCCGCCTCGCGCGCGGTCACTCCGGTGACCCGGCCGGTCCGCTCGTCGAGCACCGGGCCGGTGACCGTGATGTTCTCGAGCAGCCTGACGCCCGCCTTCTGCGCGTGCCTGGCGAGCATCTCGTCGAAGTCGGACCTGGTCCTGACCGTGCCGTAGCCGGGGTAGGAGGACAGGTCCGGCCAGCCGAGCTCGATCCGCCCGCCGCCGCCGATGATGCGCAGGCCCTTGTTAATCAGCCAGCCGTCGTCCTCGCCGACGGAGATGCCCATCGACGTGAGCGCCTTGACCGCGCGCGGGGTCAGCCCGTCGCCGCAGACCTTCTCCCGCGGGAAGCTGGTCTTCTCAAGCAGCAGCACGTCGAGCCCGGCCGTGGCCAGGTGGTAGGCGGCGGCCGACCCGCTGGGCCCGGCGCCGACGACGATGACGTCCGCCGTGTCACAGGACGTGGCGACCGCCCCGGTGCGGCGCGCTCGCTGACCGCCGGGGTTCTCGCCGCGCGAACCCGGTCCGCGCTCGGTGCCGGCGTTCCGGCGGTCGGCCTGGTCCGTGTGGCTAGCCGGGGTCGCCGGGGGGTACTGCTCGCTCACTGACCCGTCCGCCAATCTTGTGAACACCTTCACAAGTACAGATGCCGACAGTCTAGCCCGTAGCCGCTGATCGCAGGAGCCACCCCCGAGGCCGTGCTCCTCGGCCCGCCCGGAGCTCCGCCGGGCTCCGCCGGGCTCAGCGGGGGCGCCTGCCCACGTGCACGGCGACGACGCCGAGGGTGAGGTTGCGCCACCGCACGGCCGACCACCCGGCGGCGCGGAGCCGCCCGGCGAGTTCCTCCTGGGCCGGCCAACCGCTGATCGACTCGGCCAGGTAGGAGTAGGCCGGCGCGTTGGGTGACAGCCTGCGCGCCACCCGCGGCAGCGCCGTCGCCAGGTAGCGCTGGTACAAGGCGTCCAGCGGGGGGGCGGGCAGGTGGCTGAACTCGCAGATCACCAGCCTGCCGCCGGGCCGGGTGACACGCAGCATCTCGGCCAGCGCGGCGTCGGGGTCGGCCACGTTGCGCAGCCCGAACGAGATCGTCACCACGTCGAACGCCTCGTCCGCGAACGGGAGCGCCATCGCGTCGCCGGCCGCGAAGCTGACCAGCCCGGCCTGCCTGGTCGCGCCGACGCGCAGCATGCCCTGGGAGAAGTCGCAGGCCACGCACCGGGCGCCCGACCCGGTGAACGCGCGCGCGGAGGTCCCGGTCCCCGCGGCGACGTCCAGCACCGTGTCGCCGGGACCCGCCCCGACCACGCGCGCGACGCGCGCCCGCCAGCGCCGGTCCTGGCCGAACGACAGCACGTCGTTGAGCAGGTCGTAGCGCTCGGCGACGGCGTCGAACATCGCGGCCACGTCGGCGGGCCGCTTGTCCAGCTCGGCACGGGTCATGGCACCCAGCGTGACACAGGCACGGCGCGGCGCGAGTGTGCGGGGCCGGACCTCGTCGGATGCCCGCGGGACGGCGTGACGTCACGGCCGCGTGACGGTCCGCAGTCGGCCAGATACCTGGCGCAACCACTTCAGATGGCGACCGCGGGCCGACAGGGAGCGATCCGGCCAATAGCAAGAAAGAATGCCGTCGCAATCTCGCGACAATGCAGGTCGGAGTGGCGGCTGGCGCAATTAGCACCATACTGCCCGGACGCTTCATTAGTCATGCGTATCTTTCTTTTTGAATTGTCCGGCAATTCTTGTAAACCGCTTATGAAGCGATGGCGTCTTGGTATACGTAACGCATTCAGGCGCCGCCTGAGGTTATCCGATGTTTTGGATGCCACGGCGCGCGAGCGTCTTATTACCGCCGCTCGTGTACCAGAAGCAGCCATTCTCGGATAACCGAACGACGCGCCTGGAGAAAGCGCACAACAACGCGTACACGCCACTGCCCTGGACCGCCAGAGGCAGCCTGGCCGGCAACCAAGGAGAGTTCATGCGCAAGATCATCACCACGCTCAGCACGGCAGCGGCCGTGCTCACGCTCGGGTCGGCGGCGGCCCAGGCCTCGGTCGCCGTGGTCACGCCCAACGCCACTCCGGCCTGCGGATCGCAGTGTTTCGACCTGTCCAGCCTGGAACTCGGCCCGCACACGATCCAGAATGCGTACATCAAGGGGGACAACGGGATCGGCGGCCTGGTGGGCAAGCGGCTCAACCTGCGGCACGCCAGCAATAGCCGCCCGAATGAGGACTTCACCGGCGCGAAGGTCGGCACTCTCGGCAACTACTGCGGGAGCCTCATCTCGGCCACGTCCTATGTCTGCGTGAATTACCCCTCCGGCTACCCGGTCTTCGAATCGGACTGGTCCCCGTTCGGCAACCAGTCGGCGCTGTGCGCGGGCATCGCACTGCGCAATGTCGCCGACCAGAACGTGACGCTGCAGAACTGCGGCGAGTCGGCGCGCACCATGTGGGTCGGCGACCTGGCCGACGCGATCGTGCACGATGGCCGGACCTACACGCCGTGGGTGAACGCCTCCGACCCGAACTTCAGCCACCCTCTGGTGCTGACCGTGGATGCGGGCACCTTCCTGCCGGAGAACCAGCTGAAGGTCGAGCGCCTGGCCCTGCTGAACGGGCAGACGGTCAAGGACTCGCAGGAGTTCACGCTGGCGTTCGGGCCGGCCGCCTGACCCGGGCTCGTCTCGTCCCATCCCCCGCGCTTGCGGCCGGGGTCCGCGCGGACCCCGGCCGCAGTGCTGTCCGAGTGCTGTCCGCGCGCCGTCCGCGCGCCGTCCGGGCACCGTCACCAGCGCTCACAGCAGGTCCGGGCGGCGCCAGTCCTGGCCGAGCACGTGCTCCGCGAGGAAGGCGAAGATCGTCTCGTACCAGACCCCGACGTCGCCCGGCTTGAGTATCCAGTGGTTCTCGTCGGGGAAGTACAGGAACCTGGCCTGCTTGCCCAGGCCGGACAGGTCCGCGTACATCCGCAGCGCCTCGCCGACCGGCACCCGGTAGTCCCTGTCACCGTGGATGATCAGGATCGGCGTCTCGATGCTGGCCACGTGCAGGTGCGGCGAGCAGGCCAGGTATCGCTCTGGCTGAGTCTCGGGCCGGCCGAACATGCGCCACCAGAACGGCGGGTCGTCGGTGGTCGCGAGCATCTGGTCCAGCGCCCAGACCCCGGCGTGGCTGACGATCGCGCGGAACCTGGTCGTGTGGCCGGCGATCCAGTTGGCCATGTAGCCGCCGAACGAGCCGCCCATCATCGCGGTCCGGCCGGCGTCGATGTCCGGCCGCGCAACCACCGCGTCGGTGATCGCCAGGACATCGGTGTACGGCTTGTCACCCCAGGTGCCGTGGCCCCTGGCGATGAAGTCCTGGCCGTAGCCGGTCGACAGCGCCGGGTCGGGGAGCAGCACGGCGTAGCCGCGCGCGGCCATCAGCCATGGGTTCCATCGCCATGACCACGAGTTCCAGCTCATCACGGGCCCGCCGTGCACCCACAGCAGCAGCGGCGCCCTGGTCTGCGCCGACGCGCCGTCCGGCAGCACCAGCCACCCCCTGATCGTGGCGCCGTCGGCCGCGGCCGCCGTCACCTCCTCGACCCGGCCGGGAACGTCCGCCGGCCCGCCGGGACCCGGCAGCCGGACCGGCGCGCTCGCGGTCAGCCCCGCACCCGGCGACTCGGCCAGGTCGATCCTGACCGGGGCGGGCGGCTCGGAGATCGACGCGCGCAGCGCGAACAGCGCGCGGCCGTCGGGCGCCGGGCACAGGCTCTCGTAGGCGGCGTCGTCCGTCGTGACCCTGGTGACCTGCCCGGTTCCGGTCCGCACGGCGAACACCGGGCGGCGGCCCGCGTCGTTCGGCGGTGAAGAAGACGGTCGCCGAGTCGGCGGCCCACGCGGCGGACAGCGGCCGCCGGTCGAAGCCTGGCAGCAGGTCGCGCTCCCGTTCCCCGGCTCCGCCTTCGAGCGATACGCAAACCAGCGTGACGTCTCCGGGCCGCGGGTAGCTGTCATGCTCGGAGCGGATCGCCACGACGTTGCGGCCGTCGGGCGAGACCGCGGGATCGGAGTAGTCCGTGCCGCCCGCGCCGAGCAGCGTCCGCCGCTCGGACGTGGCCAGGTCGATGACCGCGACCTCAGACCGCGTGCCGCCGGCCCTGTCCGGCACAAGCCAGCCGGTGACAGCGACCGATCCGTCCGGGGACAGGCAGAAGGCCTGCTCGTCGAGTGCACGGCCGGGATCGGGCGTCAGGTCGCGCGGCTCAGCCGCGCTCGCGCTGTCGCCGGACTCTGCCGCCGGCTCGCCGGCCAGCAACCGCACGCAGTCTGGTCCCAGGTCATGATCCCAGTGCCTGACCGGCCCGGTCTCGTGCAGGATCGCGCTCACTCCGGCGTCGGAGCGTGCCTTGCGGCGCGCGTCGTCGTCGTCGGGTCCGCTCGTTCCGGGAAACGCCGGCGCGGCAGCCAGGTAGCGCCGCGCATCCCTCGCCGCAGTGACCGAGTTGACGCCGCCTGGCGGCGCGGCGATCCTGCGCGCCTCGCCGCCCGCGGGCAGCAGCCACACGGCTGACTTGGCAGCTTGCTCGTCCCCGGCCGTCTTGGCGCCTGGGCCTGGCCGCTTCGAGACGAAGAGCAGCGAGCCATCGGGCAGGAACGCCGGTGCGGACTCGCCCTCCGCCGACCGCGTCAGACGCGCCGCAGGAGCCTGCCCGGTATCGATGCGCCAGATGCTCGTGACGAACTTCTTCGGCTCGGGGCCGAGCGCCTGCACGGTCGCCGCGAGCCAGCTTCCGTCCGGTGCCAGGCACACGCCGGTGACCTGGGGGATCGTGAGGTAGTCACGGAGATCGCCAAACCGAGACATCGTCATCCAGTCCGAGGCAGGCCGCGTGTCCCGGGGCCCGCCGACGGCCTGCCCGTATCTGGCCCTGCTGCTCTGGCCCCTGCTGCTCTGGCCCCACTGCCAACGAGCGGCCGTCACTGCCTCAATCGGAGTTTCATACCCTGTACTGACATTACACTTTCTACTGGCCTGCGACCGGTCCGCCGGTTCAGGGGGAACTTGTCCGGACGGGGGAACCGTTAATCCTTTACGGAGGCGCGGCACGACCAGCACGAGGAGTACGCACCGAATGACGGACTCAGTCAGCTCGCAGCCTTACGAGCTCTCCGACTACCTGTCCGTGCTCAGGCGCAAGTGGGCGATGATCCTGGCCTGGACCGTCATCGGCGTGCTGGCGGCGGCCGCTTACCTGGTCGTGGGACCCAAGGCCTACACCGCCACGGCCTCGGTGTACGTCACCACCAACGCCGCCAACAGCCAGGGGCTCTTGGGCAGCAAGACGACGACGGTCGTCAATATGGACAACGAGGCCCAGATCGTCATGTCGACCTCGGTGTCCAACCATGCCGTCAGAAGGCTGGACAGCAAGCTCTCGCCGACAGAACTGCTCAGGCGCGTCACGGTCACCGTTCCGGCCAACACGCAGGTCCTGCAGATTTCCTGCTCGTCCCCGTCCGCGCCAGGATCGGCGGCGTGCGCCGAGGCATTCGCCAACTCCTACCTCGACGTGCGGCAGACCACCGCGACGCTGAAGGTCAAGAGCGAGATTCAGGCCGACCAGGCGAGGGAGCAGGCGCTCGAGAACCAGCTTCAGACCGTCGAGGGCAATCTCGCCCGCCTGAGTTCCGGCTCGGCGGGGTGGGTCGCGGCGCGGTCCAAGCTCGCGAACATCAGCAGCAGGCTGGCACCACTGCGGGCGGCCATCGCCTCGTTCGGCGCCTCAAACAACTACCAGGCCGGCTACATCATCACCAGGGCCATCAAGCCCACGGCGCCGAGCAGCCCGAGGAAGCTGCTCTTCGGTCCGAGCGGCCTGATGGCCGGCCTGCTGATCGGGCTCGGCCTCGCCTTCGTCACCGACCGCCGGGATGACAGGCTCCATGGTCCGGCGGATCTCGAGCGGTTCCTCAGCCTTCCCGTGCTGATCTCTTTCGGGCGCCGCCCGGCCGAATTCCGGCACGCGATCGCCTCGCCGAGAACTCCTTACGGGCGCGCGTTCACCGAGCTCTCCCGGGTGATCGGGACAGAACTCGGCGACGGAGATCACACGATCCTGGTCGTCGGCCAGGCAGACTCGAGCGTCGTCGGCGCGAACCTGGCCGGCGCGCTGGCCAGGACCCAGTCAGACGTGCTGCTCGTGCTCGCCAGCTCTCAGGCCGGCCACGCGCCGATGCTGGCCCGGGCCGGCGCGGACGCGGCGCCAGGACTGGCCGCCGTCGTCGCCGGCGACGCCACGGTCAGCGAGGTCACGAGGCCATTCCCTGGCATCCGGGGGCTGCGGGTGATCACAGCGGGCGGATCCGTCGGCGCGATCGACGACCTGCCCTCGGACGAGAGCACGCGAATGGCCGCGCAGTTCCACGTCGGCACGCGATACGTCGTCATCGCCACAGAAGCCGCCGACGGCCTCATCGGCCTGGCCGAGTTCGCCGGGACCGCGATCATCGTCGCCGAGACCGGCACAACCAGGCGCCGCGAGGTCGCCGACTGGCTGCGGTGGCTTGGCCAGATGCACACCACCGTGCTCGGTGCAATGGTCTTCCCGCCCTCCAGGCGGTCACGGAAGGCCGACAAGCGTGCCGCTAAACGGGCGTATCAGTATCGGGTGCAGCCGGGTGGCCCGCATCTTGGCGGCGCCCAGCGGGAAGGGCAGCGGCGCGGACCGCTGCCGTACGAGCCCGGGCGGCGCGAACCGCGGTCGCACGACCGGGCAGAGTCGCCGGCGCAGCCGCAGGCGCCGGAATCTGCTTCCCAGCAGGCTTCCTCCGCCGGGTCCGTCCTCGAGGAGTTCAGGCGGCGCCAAGCCCGCGAACAGCAGGAACGTGACACGTCAGAGCCAGCGGCGCGTGCCGCCGGGCAGACCTGGCCGATGCCGCGCGTCCTGCTGCCCGATGCAGGAGCGGAACCGGGCTCGGAGTCGTCCTCCGGATACACCGACGCCGCCAAGGATGAGGGCTGACGCGATGCCGGCCTGCCGGACCGGACGTGCAGGGCCGTCCCGTGGCGGTTGACTACTCCCGGGCGGCACGTGCCGCGCCGGTTACCGCCGAGATCACGCTCCCCTTGGCCTTCACGCCGGCCCGCCGGCGCCGGTCGCTGCTCAGCCGCTGGCTCGCCCGCCATCCGGCGTGGCCGCTGACCGCCCTGCTGGCCGGGTATCCGCTCTGGTGGGCGCTCGGCGTCGCCGAGTACATGTGGGTAGTACTCGCGATCCCGGTAGCGCTGCGGATATTCGGCTGGCACATGAGCCGCAGCCGGCCGGTGCGCTTCCCGCCGGGCTTCGGAATCTGGCTGCTCTTCCTGTTGTGGACCGCCGCGAGTGTTGTCACCATTACCCTGCAGGCTCCCGGCACCGGATCAAGCTCGGTGACCAACCGCCTGATCGCCTATTCTGACCGCGGCGCGACCTACCTGGCGGTTACCGCGCTGCTGCTCTTCGTCGGTAACCTGACCGAGGACGAGCTTCCCAGGCGGAAACTGGCCTGGCTACTGGGCCTGCTCGGCCTGTACACGGTCATGTTCGGGGTGGCCGGCATTCTCCAGCCCACGTTCGAGTTCAGCTCGCCTGTGCTGTACCTCATGCCGCACCGGCTGCAGGACAACGCCCTCATCCAGGCCCAGATGCACCCGGCGCTGACCCAGTTGCAGAACGTGTTCGGCCAGGCCACCTACCAGGGGCGGCCCAAGGCACCGTTCCCCTACACCAACACCTGGGGCGAGTGCCTCACCATCACGGTGCCCTGGCTGCTCGTCGGCTGGCTGCATGGCTCGCGGCGCCGGATGCCGCGCGTGCTCATTTGGACTGCGGTCGCGCTGGCCTTGATCGCGCTCGTCTACTCGCTAAATCGCGGAGCCTGGATCGCGACCGGACTGGGCGTGGCCTACGTCGCGGTGCGGCTCGCCATGCGAGGACGGGTCGCGCTGATCACCGGACTGGCTGCGCTGCTGGTCGTGCTGGTGATCGTCGGCCTGGTCAGCCCGCTCGGCAATATCATCGACCAGCGGCTGCAGAACGGCCAGAGCGATCCGATCAGGGCGGCACTCTTCTCGCTGTCGATCAAGGACGGGCTGTCGTCGCCGGTACTCGGCTATGGGGACACCAGGCAGCAAGTCGGCAGCATCAACTCGATCGCGATCGGCCCGACCCCTGACTGTCCCCTGTGCGGCCACGCCGAGGTGGGCAGCACCGGGCAGTTCTCGCTGGTTCTCATCTGCACGGGCTTCGTCGGAGTGTTCTGCTATTTCGGGTTCTTCGGCTATCTCGGCTGGCGTTACCGGCGCGACCCGACCCCGTATGGCTGGGTGGGACTGCTGGTGATCTTGCTGTCATTCGTCTACATGTTCACCTATGACGCCCTGGCGGCCCCGATCGGCGTGACGATGCTCTCCTGCGGGCTGCTCTGGCGTAACGACAGGCAGCGGCGTCTCGATGCGGGACTCGCGGGCGATCAGATGCCGCGGCCTCTGGCGTTGGCGAGCCGCACGATCGCGGGGGCGGACACGGCGCCGGCCGCGACGGCCAGGGCCAGGTAGGCGCGCCGTTCGCGCGGGTTGCCGCGAATGGCGTGCCAGCCGGTGCGGATGGCGTTCGAACGCTGCGCCTGCGCCGCCTGGGCGAAGGCGATCTGCCCTTGTATCCTGGCCCGCCCCACGCTGTCGGCCATCAGCTCAGGGTGCTTGGCCAGCAGGTACTGCAGCGCCTCGGCCACCGTGGCCCAGCGCTCGGCGAAGAACGACTGCTCGTGCCAGTACACGTCCGCCAGCGGTTCTGGCACGGCCAGGACGGGCGCCCGCCGCGCCGACCTCAGCAGCCAGTCGTAGTCCTCGCCGTAGCTGCCGGGAATCGCCTCGTCGATCAGGCCGACATCATCGAGCAGGGACCGGCGGAACAAGAACGTCGACGGGTGCAGGGCGCCGACTCGCTCCCTGACCAGCCGGCCGAGGGCCACGCTGGGCGGCGGGACCCTGACGACGACGCGATCCCCATGGTGAATCCGCACCCCGCTGGCCACGAAGTCGGCCCCGCTCGCCTGAGCGAGCTCGATCTGGCGGCGGACTTTGCCCGGCGACCATGCGTCGTCGTCGTCGCAGAACGCGATGAACGGCGCATCGCTCGCGATCATGCCGGTGTTCCGGGCCCCGGCGAGTCCGTGAGTCCTGGTGTTGGCCAGCACCCGGAGCCTCCGCCCGCCGGCCGGCTCGGCCGGAATCTCGCGGGGGGCGCTCTGATCGAAGACCACCAGGCATTCGATGTCGCCTGGGTAGGCCTGGCCCAGGATGGCGCCGACCGCGCGCCGCAGCAACTCGGGGCGGTCCCTGGTCGCCACGACAACGGCCACGGCCGGCCACGGCCGGCCGGGCGGGCGCGGCGGGCCGTCGCTCACGACGGCCGGCCCGGCGGGTTGCCCGGGGCCGGCTCCGCAGTCTGAGCGTGTGACCACGGCAGCGTCCGGCCGAGCAGCCGCTCGAGCCGGTGGTTATGGTCGGCGAACTCGTCCTGCAGGCGGCGCCGCGTCGCGGCACTGAGGTCAGGGGCCGGGTGGTAGTTGAAGCGCTTCTGGCTCGCCAGGGCGGCGGGCGGCAGGCCGAGAAAGGCCCACACCTCGTTGGCGACCCGGTTCGGATCGGCGTAGAAGTCCTCGCTCGCAGCCACGAAGAAGCGCTCGCGGCCGAACGCGCTGAACCATCGAGGCAGCATGTCCAGGTAGCGGCCCTGCGCCAGGTACGAGTGGTTCTCGTGCTCGGGGCTCAGGTATCCAGGCTCGCGAGTGATCCGCTCCGCCTCGCCGAGCAGCCTGCCGGGCTCTGCCGCGATCGCTTCGTCGAACGTCAGGGACTCGCCGCCGTTCCTCACCCGCTCCTTGTAGTGGGAGTAGGCGCGCTCGACCGGCTCCCGGAGCAGCACAATCAGCCGCACATCGGGGACCTGCCGCGCCAGGCGCTCGGCGGCGAGCGGATGGAAGAGGTAGTAGGGGCTCGCCTCGCCTGCCACCGCCTGGCGCAGCCATGGCCTGGCCAGGTGCCGCCCGCGGGCCTGGAGCGGGAAATGTGACCGGTACCAGCGCGGACCGCGCGCGAACTGCGAGTCGAAGTAGTGGACGCCCTTGATCCGCTGCCGGCCGGGGAAGAGCGGCTGCACAGACGGGTGCTGCAGCAGGTAGTTGTAGAGCGACGTAGTGCCACCGCGCTTCGATCCGATGATCACGAAGTCCGGGCCCGCCCGCAGCCCGGCCGTGGCCTGCCCGTACACCCGCATGGCGCGCTTGGCTGGTTCGCGTGCCTGGCGGTTTAGCCGGCTTGCCATTCCTGGCCCGGTCATGCGCTCCTCCTGGCCGACCCGCCGTCCGACGGGCCGGATCGCCGCTGTCCTGGCACATTCTCGGTCGCCGCGGTTCGCCGGGCACCCGGGGCCCGGCTGTTCCTGGCCAGCCTGCGCTGGCCCGGCGGCAACCGGTGCCGTCCCGGCCCGCTCCTGACGGCCGGCCGCCGGACGGTCTGGGCGGGCGCTTGGCCATCGCGGTTGCCCGCCGGGTCTTGCCGAATGCGCAGGGCAGGCCGCAGCCCGGTCAGGTGCAGCCGACTCCGGCAGGCGTAGACGGCGGCGCAGAAGACGATCAGCCCGACCGCGACCGCCGACGCCAGCGCCGGGAGCGTCTGTCCGATCAGCGCGCGAGCGCCGACGCCGACCAGGCCGAACGATCCTCCGGTGATCGCCACTACCAGCCCGTATCCGGGACCTACGGGCTCGATGCTCAAGATGAACCAGACCTCGGCAACCGCCGCCAGGTTGTCGACCACGATGCTGGCGGCCCAGGCGACTGCCGCGCCGACCAGCCCGATCCGCGGCAGCAGCACCAGGTTCAGTCCGATATTGACGGCCAGGGCCAAGAGCGTGTTGACCACGTTCAGGTAGCTCTTGCCGCCCATCAGCAGGACCACGGTAACATTTCCCGTGCCCGTGTTGACCAGCATGGCCAGCGCGATTACCACCAGAGCCGAGGCGCCCGCGAGGTACTTGTGGCCGAAGATGCCGAGCGCCACCGTCGGGAAGATCGCGAAGAGCAGGTAGACCGGCCATGACGCGAGCATCAGCCAGCATGTCGCGTTCTGGTACAGGTCGCGCACGCGCGAGTGCTCGCGCCTCGCGAGCAGCCCGCTTAGTTGCGGGGCGATGGCCAGCCTGGTGGCCTCCAGCGCCAGGGTGCCGATCATGGCCAGCCTGCTGACTGCCGAGTACAGGCCAGCGTCGTAGCTGGTCAGCATGACGCCGACGAGGAGAATGCCGATCCAGAGCGCGGTGACCTGGAAGACGGCCGCCAGGCCGCGTGGTGCGGCGAAGCGCCAGAACGCAGCGGCGAGCCAACCTGCTCCGGTGACGAGCGAGCCCGCCGCGGCAGGAGCCTCCCGCCTGATCATCCCGCGGAAGATGATCCAGCTCGCCGCCATGCCGATGGCGACGGGAAGGCTCCAGCCGACGAGCGCTCCTCGCAGGCCCCAGCCGGCCAGGAGCGCCGCCGTAACGAGCACGATCCGCAGCGCTGGCTTGCCGAGCCCCTCGACCCACAGGTAGGGCCACATCCGGCCGAAGCCGCGAGCACCCGCTATGAGGCAGATGGAGAGCGCGCCGACCGGGATGAGCGGCGCCACGAGCCGGACGTCGGCGGCGCCCTGTGCTTGCCGCATCCCGTGCAGGAACGCGTGAGCCAGGGCCGGCGCCGCCAGCCACACGGCGGCGCCGATAACGAGGCCGACGAGCAGCACGGGACCGAGCGCGATGAGAACGACCCTGCGCACCTCGTGCAGCCCGCCGATAGCGCGAGCTTGCGATATCCAGCGGGTCAGCCCGGTGTCGGCTCCCAGTCCTAGCGTGTTGGACAGGATCGTGAACAGCGCGATCAGTTCGAAGAACTCGCCGGTCCGCCTCGGCTGGAGCCACCGGCTGGCCAGGACCGTCAGGCCGAACCCGAGCACCGCCCCCGTGGCCATCGCGGTGACGTTGACCAGCGAGCCGCGCGCGACGACGCCGGCCTCGGCCGGCGGCGGGGCGGCACTTGACTGAGCCGTCACCGTACCAGGCCCGTCATCGGGGCGGCTCCCGGCGAACGGAGATCGGGTATCCGTACCGGAGCAGAAGCGGCCAGGTCGCGGCGCTGATCGCGGCCTTTCGCGGGCGGCTCATGGCCCGCCGCCACTCGTCGTCGGCGCGCAGTGCGACCTCGCCGCGCTTGAATCGCATCGGGTTGCCCGACAGGGCGTGGCTCGGCGGCAACGTGGCGACCGCGTCGGACAGAAAGCCCAGGCTGAGACCCGTGGCCGGAAGATCCAGGTCGCCAATGATCCGCGCGACCTCGCCCGCGGGATCCGCGACCAGGTTCTCGTATCTGACCCTGGTCGCACCCGGCATGCGCCGCGCGAGCACGTCGTAGAGGAGGTTGTCGGTCATCCACAGGCCGATCGCCCAAGACGTCGCGTGCACGCTCATGTACTCCGTGCCGTCACCGACGCCCGGCTTGGTCACCCGCCTGCTCCATGAGTAAGCCACGCCGTGGCTGCGCCTGATCAGATGAATGAGGCGCAGGTCGATGCTGGGCAGGTCGCGCAGCACCAGCGCGTACCCCACGTGCTTCGACGAGTCCACGATGACGCTGGCGCCTGAGACCTCCCGAACGGCCTGGTACAGCCGCTCGGTCAGCGCGCTGTAGGCCGAGATCGACGGCTCAAGGGCACCCTGCCTTCGCATCCCGGCCAGCCGGTCGAGGTTCCTGTGCCGGTCTACCGCGGCGCGCAGCGACACCGCCTCCTCAACGTCGACCTGGCTCCAGCCGCCGAATGCCGTCACGCCGACCTTGGTCCAGAACGGGCAGTCGTGGAAGCGCTCGCCGCAGCCGCATCGGTCGTTGCGCCTCACTCCACGTTCCCAGACGAAGACGAACTCGCCCACCGGGCAGAAGCCGGGCACGCACGTGAGCATGCGTTCGAGCAGGGTGCTTCCGCTGCGGGCCGATCCGCCGATGTACGCGACCGGCAGGCGGGATGGCTGGCGCGGCCGGCCGTCGGCGTTATCCGCGTGGCCGGGCACGGAAGTAAGGGTCGGTAGCGAAGGCGCGGAACTCCGCGAGCGCTGTCGCGGAGGTCGTGATGCGCCAGTCGTAGCCATCGAGGTCCGAATTGAAGTAGATGAGCGCCTTGATGTCAGGGAACCGGGTGCGTACCTCGTTGTCAGTCTGCCGGTACCACGCGGCCTTGTCGCCCGGCTTGCGCTCGAGCACGCCGTACTCGCCGATGAGCATCGGCTTGCCGACCGAGAGTCCCCACCGGTAGAAGGTCGAGAAGATGCTGGCGAAGTCACGCCAGGGTGCCCGCTTGAGCGTCGGTGCCCAGTTGTAGCCGTCGGCGCCCACCCAGTCCACGTAACTGCTTCCCGGGTAGTAGCGCTGCGCCACGCCGTTCGCGAAGTGGAGCGCGTTCGGGCACCACACCCAGATCACGTTCGTCGCCCCGGCGCGCACGAAGATATCGTGCACATGCCGCCAGGCCGCGATGAAGCTGGCCGGGGAGGCAACGATCGGTCGGTACTGGCCGCCGTCCATCTCGGCGAACCAGCGCAGCATCACCGGCCTGTGCAGGTCACGCAGTTCGACCGCGCGAGCGCGGAACTGGCTGTCGTAGACGCCCGCGGCGACCTGGTTCGTGTGCGTTCCGGCCCACGAGATCATGGGGACACTGCCGCGCCCGAGGTCCCACCGAACGACCTGCATGGGGAACTCGTTACCCCACGGCACGTAGAGCTGGTCAATCGCGAGCGGCCGCCCGATCTGGTGCTCGAACGTCGAGATCGACCGCTCAAGCGCCGTGTAGTTGCTGCCACCGGTCGGCGCCACCCAGGCTCCGAAGAGCGCGCCGTGCGAGGGCGCGAGCGACGAGGCGGGAAACTGCGCGGAGCGCGGCGGGGCGCTCTGACTTTGGCCGCCCGCCGATGTCGGGGACGCCGACCCCGACGGTGCCGACCCGGCTGAGGAGTGTGCCGCTTGCCCGAGCCTGACGACCGCGACCGCCGCGGCGGCGACGACCACTACCGCGGCGATCCATGCGACTCGCCTGCGTGTGCCTCGCGTACGATGGCGGCCCTGCCGCTCGCTGCTCATGAGGCAGTGCCCGTGCCGGACAGGGCCAGCGGCGCGCCGGCAATCGCGACCGCTATGACCGCCGCCTGGCCGATGGCAGTCGCGCCGGAGCCACCTGTCATGGCCGTGTTCACCATCCGTATTTTAGCGCTTTACGCAGAGCGGACATTCGTCCCATCGGGTGGGTGCGGGAGTTAGTGCTCCAGTGAATTCGCCGCGTAGTGAGTCGCGACCTGAGTTGACGTCAGCGCGACCGGATAGACCGCCACGTCGCCGATGGTGCCAGTGAAGTAATAGTCATAGGGCTGCGTGGTGCCCTGGCTGTTCTGGCGGAAGTTGTCGAGATCCCAGAAGCCGAAGAGGTTGTCGCCGCCCACCCGCCAGTAGCCGCTGATCGCCTGGGCCGAGGTTGCCGTGTCGGTCCCGGCGAGCCGACCGTCGACGTAAAAGCTCATGCCGCTGGCGCCAAGGGTGCCGACCACGTAGTGCCAGCGGCCGTCGTTGTACACCCGGGGTGTCTCGATCACGTGGACCGCGTTGTTCGAGAACACGCCGAACGAGAGTTGGCCGTCGTTCATCATGTAGATCTGGCGGTCGTATTTGGAGCTCATGCCGGTCTGGGCGTTGCCGAACCCGACCAGCTTGCCCCCGGTGTTGGTGCCCGTCTTGAACCAGGCTTCGATCGAGAACACCTGCGGGCCGGTTACGGCGGATGCCGCGGTCACCAGGCCGGTCCTCCCGTCGAAGCCGGTCGCGGTCTGAGAGGTGCCGGTGATCGGGCCCGGCTGCCCCTTGGTGGTGCCAGGCTCGTAGATGCCGTTGAAGCCGTTCGGGGTCGAGTCGTGCGCGACCGTGCCTGATGACTCGCCGAGCGTCCACAGGAACGACGGGTGCGAGCCCAGCACCCGCTGCGTGTAGCTCAGCGACGGGTTGTTCGCCGAGACGGTGACCGGGGCGGATGCCAGGGACCTCGTCGACGTATGAACGCCGTCGGAGGCCGTGACGCTGTAGCTGTGGGTTGAGCCGGCCGTGAGCCCGGAGTCGCGGTAACGCAGCACGGGCAACGCCCACGGCCATGACGTCGCGGTCAGCGTCGCGAGCACGGTCGTACTGCCATCCCGGTAGATGCGGTAGGTGAGGGTGCCGTCGTCGGGGTCACTCGAGCCGGTGAAGGACACCGAGTCCACTCCGGCCGAGGTGCTCGTCACCACCGGCTGACCGGGACGGGTCGGCGACGTAGCATCCGGCGTGGGGGTGAACCGGGCGAAGCCCTGCTGGCCCTTGTTGTTGACCGTGGTGAAGTCCCCGCCGAGGAACAGTTGGGTGCCGTCGGTGGCCATCACCCGCGGGCCGAGGTTGTTGCCGTTCGTGTTCGGCGTCCAGTGCCCGATCGAGCCGTCCACCAGCGACTGGGTGAGCAACCGGTGCACAACGAAGTCGCCTGCGGCGTTGCGAACCGCCGGGAATCCGCCCGGCGAGAATGCGCAGTCATGGGCGTGCGACCCCTTGTACAGCCAGCCGTTGAGAACCACAAGCGACTGGGTCGCGCCCAGGCAGTCGTTCTGCCACGCCAGCCTGCCACTGCTCACGTCGACCGCGAAGTCGCCGTCGAAGCAGCCGCCGCCGGTTCCCTCATTGGCGATGTACGCGGTGCTGCCGCTGATGACGATGTCCTTGACATCGGAGACGCAGTTGGAATTGTTGGGAATGAAGTTCGACGGCAGCGCCCACGGCTCGGACGAGCCGTCCACCGGGTTCGTCGACCCGATCGCCTGCTGCGTAACCCCGTTGAACGAGGTGAAGTACCCTCCGATCAGGACCCGGGAGTCATCCGGCGCCACCGCCACCGACGTTACCGACCCGTTCACCACAGGCGCCCACGGCTCCAGCGCCCCTGAGGCCGCCGTCACGGCGCCCACGCGGTTCCGCGCCACGCCGCCGAGCATGGTGAAGTCACCGCCCAGGTAGATCTCCGACCCGTTCGGCGACGGCGCGATCGACAGCACAGGGCCCCCCGCATGCGGCGCCCACGAGCTGACCGTCGCCCCGGTGGCCGCGCTGAGAGCCACCGCGTACCCGTGGAACGCCCCGTTCACGTGCGTGAAGCTGCCGCCCGCATACAGCGTCGACCCGTCAGGCGACATCGCGAGCGCCGTCACCTTCCCGTCAAGCACCGGATGGAAGGACATAATCAGGTCACCGGTGCTCGCGCTGAAAGCCGCGAGATACGTCCGCGCCACCTCACCCGTGCCCGCCGGATCACCCGGCGGCCGCACCGACGTGAACTGCCCGCCCACGTAGACCACCCCGTTCGCCGAGGCGAGTGCCCACACGATGTCATTCGTCTGCCACGACGGAGCCACCACGGCAGAGGCATTCTGCCCGGGCCCGGAGCCAGACGCAGGGATGCTCGTGGCGGGTGGCGCTGACTGGCTGGCCAGCGCGGCTGGTGCCGCGATCGCGGCCAAGCTAATCGTCGGCACCACCACCACCGACGCCGACGCGATCGCGACGAGGCCCGGACGTAGCCGTTTCTTCATTTTCGCTCCCAGGATCCTCTTCGGAACCGCTCGCTGGCCTAGTGCTCCAGCGCGTTCGCCGCGTAGTGCGCCGCGATCTGAGCCGCCGACAGCGCGGACGGGTAGACCGCCACGTCGCCGATGGTTCCCTTGAAGTAGTAGCTGTACGGCTCCGTGGTTCCCTGGCTGTTGCTGCCCCAGGGGTCGAGGTTCCAGCCGTTCAGGTTGTCGCCGCCGACCCGCCAGAAGCCGTTGAACGCCTGAGCGCTCGTGGTCGAGTTGGTACCGGTTAGCTGGCCGTCAACGTAGAGCTTCATGTCAGATCCGCTCAGCGTGGCGACCACGTAGTGCCACTGGCCGTCGTTGTAGGCCTGCGCGGTCTCGATCGTCTGGACCGAACCGGTGTAGACCCCGAACACCAGCTGGCCGTCGTTCATCATGTAGATGTGCCGGTCGTAGTTCGAGCTCGTGCCGGTCTGGCTGTTGCCGAACCCGACCAGCTTGCCGCCGGTGTTGGCGCTGGTATTGAACCAGGCCTCGATCGAGAACGTCTGCGGTCCCGGCACGGAGGAGGCCGAGGTCACCAGGCCGCTCTGGCCGTCGAAGCCGGTCGCCGTCTGCGAGTCGCCGGTGATCGGGCCCGTCTGTCCCTGGGTCGTGCCTGGCTCGTAGATGCCGGTGAACCCGTTCGGGGAAGAGTCGTCCGCCGTCGACCCGGAGGTCTCATCGAGCTTCCACAGGAAGGACGGGTTGTCCGCCAGTACCGCTTGGGTGTAGGTCTGCGACGGGTCCGTCGCCGAGATGGTCACCGGGGCGGAGGTCAGCGACTTCGTGGATCCGTGCGGGCCGTCGGTCGACTGGATGGCGTAGGTGTGGCTGGATCCGGGAGTCAAGCCCGTGTCGCGATAGTGGATCACCGGCAGCGCCCACGGCCACGATGTCGCGGTGACCTTGGCGATCGCGGTGGTGCCGCCGTCACGGTAGATCCGGTACGTCAGCGTGCCGTCGTCGGTGTCGCTCGATCCGGTGAAGGACACCGAAGCGACGCCCGCCGAGGTGCTCGTCACCACCGGCTGGCCGGGACGCGTCGGTGACGTGCCGTCCGGACTCGGCTGGAAGATGGCGAAGCCCTGCTGCGGCTTGCTGTTCACGGTGGTGAAGTCACCGCCGAGGAACAGGTCGGTGCCGTCGGTGGCCATGACCCGCGGGCCAAGGTCGTTGCCGTTGGTGTTCGGGTTCCAGTGCCCGACAGAGCCGTCGACCAGCGACTGGGTCAGCAGCCGATGCGAGACCCAGCCGCCTGACGGGTTGCTTACCTGCGGGAAGCCGCCCGGTGAGAACGCGCAGTCGTGCGCGTGCGATCCCTTGTACAGCATGCCGTTCACGATCGCCAGGGACTGGGTCGCTCCGAGGCAGTCGTTCTGCCACACGAGGCTGCCGTCGCTGACGTTGACGGCGAAGTCGCCGTCGAAACAGCCTCCGCCGGTGCCTTCACCCGCGACGTACGCGGTGCTGCCGCTGATGATGATGTCCTTCACGTCGGACACGCATCCGCTTTGGTTCGGAACGAACTTCGGCGGCAGCGCCCACGGCTCCGATGATCCGTCCACCGGGTTCGTCGACCCGATCGCCTGCTGGGTGACGCCGTTGAAGCTGCTGAAGTACCCGCCGATCAGGACCCGGGAGTCATCGGGCGCGACGGCGACCGAGGTCACCGAGCCGTTCACCAGCGGCGCCCATGGCTCGATGGTGCCCGAGCCTGCCGTGGTGACAGCTCCGACCCGGTTCCTCGTCTGGCCGTCAACCTTGCCGAAGTTCCCGCCGATGTACAGCTCCGAGCCATCGGGCGAGACGGCGAGCGACACGACCGCGGCGGTGGCCGACGGCTTCCAGGTGTTGATCAGCGCGCCGGTCGAGGTGCTGAACGCCGCGAGGTAGGCATGGTAGTTGCCGTTGACGTGGGTGAAGCTGCCTCCGACGTACAGCGTGCTGCCGTCGGGCGAGACCGCGAGAGCGGTGACCTTCCCGTCGAGCGTCGGGTCGAACGAGGTGATCAGGCTGCCCGTGCTCGAGTCGAACGCCGCCAGGTAGGTTCGTGCCACCTCGCCCGTGCCGAGCGGATCGCCCGGCGGCCGCACCGAGGTGAACTGGCCGCCGACGTAGACCACCCCGTTGTGGTAGGCCAGGGCCCAGACGATGTCGTTGGTCTGCCAGGACGAGGCCGCCGTGGCGCTGAGTACCTGCCCCGGCCCGCTGCCGGACGCCGGGAGGCTGGAGGCGGCCGGAGCGGCCTGCGCCGTCACGGTGCCGACCGCCGGCATGACGGCCGCCGACACTGCTGCGACGCCGATCACGACCCGGCGGGTAAGGCGGCGGGTAAGTAGGTGTGCTCTCATTGCTTCTCCCCTCGAGCAATGCTCGGCGCCGCACGTACACCTGAAGTGCGGCCTCGTGAACCCAGTGAGCCATCCACCGGGTCCGGTCCTGTCTGTTCATCTCCTGTCTGTTCGTTGGCAGCGGCACCGAAGCCCGTGCCGGCGTTGACGACGTGGCGTGGACGCCTCGCCCCCCTTGCGATCAGCGGCAGCCTGCGGCGTGGCTCGCTGATCAGGTCGTTTACCAGCGCGTCGAAGCGTGCGACCGCATGCTCGACGGCAGCGTCGCCGTCGGCGACCACATCGCCAAGCAGGAAACCCGCCCGGTCGGCAGCCGCTTCACCGATCAGCGTGCCGAAGGTCGCGGCGTCTTCCGCGACCCTGACCCGGCCGTGGCCGCCCAGCGTGCGGCAGAAGTCCACCTGGTGATCGTCGACGGCCTCGCGGAACCGCCGCAGCCGCGGCACCACGATCGGCACTTGCCCGCGTTGCCAGGCATCGGCGATCGATCCAGGGCCGCCGTGGCAGATCATGACGTCGGCCTCGTCGAGCACCTGCCGGAGCCCGGCGTCGTCGAGGAACTTCGCCGAGGCAGCGGCCGGGGCGACGCTCGCGGAACCCGACTGGACGAAGAATGCGCCGACCTGATCTGGATGCCGCGCCAGCCAGTCATTGACCCAGCCGATCAGGCGATCGAAGGGATGGTGATCGGTGCCGACGGTCACGACGAAGCGAGGCAGCGGGCCACCGTGACCGTTCCCGCCGTCTCCCGCGCGCACGCCCTGGCGTGCGGCCTCCCTGCCGCTCACAGCAGGCACCCGATAACCTGGCCGCGCGGGTAGCATACGAGCTGCTCGGGCCACTGAAGCAGGAACAGCTCAGACAGCGGGTAGCACAGCCGACCGGTCATGGTCCGTCGCGAGATGCGGTCGTAGACCTCGACGTAGACCGTCCGTACCCCGAGCAGTCGTCCGATGACGAAGAACGGGAAGGCCACGCCCGCCCCGTCCGATATGAGCACATCCGGCCGCTCCGCCCTCATCAGGCGATAGGCCAGACGCAGATTTCTCAGGGCGTTAGGAATGTTGCGGGTGGTGGGGGCGAATGCCGGGGTTGTCAGCTCGCCGGCCAGCAGGGACTCGGCGTGCGCGTCGGCGAAGGTGACCCAGGTCCGCTCGTGCTGCTGCCACCATGGCCTGAGCTGGTAAAGCTGAGTCAGATGTCCGCCCGATGAGCAGACGAGCATCACCTTCATGCGACCCGGTCCTGCACTCGCGGGCCGGGTGCCGGCTGAACCGGGACCGGGCGGTCAAGCATGCGCATCGCGGCAGGAAAGAACCTGTCGTCGGCGTCGCCCGTGCTCGCGCGGGCCTCCTCATGACGGACGCACAGCTCGAGCAGGTGGAGTTCGGACAGCAGGGCGTGCGCTTCGGCGGGCACGGCCAGGTCCGCGAGCGCCCCGCGGGCCTCGCCGGCCGCGCGCGCTACCGCCTGAGCCAGCGGCACCCGGCCGGCAACGAACGCGACCTGGAATCCGAAGTGCAGTGCGTCGAGTCCCACGGGAGCGCTGGGAGCGCTGCTCTCCCAGTCCCAGGCGTAGAGCCGCGAGCCCAGGCGGGCGAGATTCCACGGCACCAGGTCGCCGTGCCAGCAACCGAACTCCAGCCGGACGTGCCCGTGCGCGGTGCTCAGCCGGTCGGCGGCGAGCTCGAGTCTGGCTCTGGATGCCGGGTCGGTCACGCCGGTGGCGATGCGTGTCCTTATCTCGCTCCACCATGAGCTCTCGGCGAGCGCGCCGACCGTCACGGCCGACAGTTGGCAGATCTCGCGCAGCGAGCCGGCCGCGGGAAGTTCTGGTCCCGGCCGCCGCACGCCCGCTGGCAGCGGAGCGGTCACGATCAGCTCGAGGTCATGCCACTGGCCGTGGTGCACTAGCTCGGGAGCGGCCAGCCGCCCGTGGCGGTCACCCGCGGTAATGGCGCGCAGCGCCGCGGCCTCCCGGCGGACCGCGTCACGGGTCCACGGATTCCAGCCGACCTTCACGTAACCGAGCGGTGCCCCGTCGGTGCCGAACACCTGGAGCACGGGCTTTCGGTACGGGCCGCTGCCGCCGCCGAAGGCCATGACCACCTTCGGCCGGCCGAGCAGGCCGGCCAGGTGCTCGGTGATCAGCGCCTCGCCGAGTTGCCGCGCGGTCGCGTCCGCGGCGGTGCCGATGTCGATCGTGGTACCCAGGAAGGGCCCGGCGGTTCCCGACCGCAGCGCCAGGCCGACGGCGAGGCGGCCGAGCCGCCGGCCCGGCGGGCGGAGCCGGCCGTACGAGGTCAGAGCGGCGGCCGAGCCCCGCCTGCTGGCGAGGGAGACCATGAAGGCACGGTCACGGCCACCGGGAAGCACCGCGATCCCGCCGGAATGCCGCACGTGATTACCTCCCCGCGCACCTGGCGCGGTGCGCTAGACCGCCGCCATCCCGGCACCCGCAGCCCATCTGAGTCCTGACGGTCGCGTTGCGCGCACCCGGCGGTTCAAATCCAGATCAAAGTAGTGGACGTCTGACCCGGCAGGATGGTTTACGCCTAACGGTCTTTGTCAGAAGATCATAGGCGAGATCGTCACTTAAAGTCAGCGGATCGCGCCGAGGCAGACGGCATCGTTGCGAAGTGGTGACCCGAGCGCCGAGGGCCGGCCGTGCCGGCCGGTCAGCCGGCGTCGGTGATCATCGCGGCGCCCACGGTGGCACTCGTCGACTCGTCGATCAGGATCAGGCCGCCGGTCACCCGGTTCCGCGCGTAGGGGTCGCAGAAGATCGGCTGGGTCAGCCGCAGCGCGACCCGGCCGATCTCGTTCAGCCCGAGGCGGTCGGCGGCCTCGTCCCTGTGCAGCGAGTTGATGTCGAGCCGGTACCCGATGTCGCGCACGATCGCCTTGACCGTCCGGGTGGTGTGCTTGACGATGAGCCGGCTGCGCTCGGTCAGCACCGGCGCGTCGGCCATCCACGCCACCATGGCCTGCACGTCCTGGGTGACGTGGGGCTGGTTGTGCGGCCGGCAGATCATGTCGCCGCGGGAGATGTCGAGGTCGTCGTCGAGCAGCAGGGTCACCGACATCGGGGGGTAGGCCTCGTCGACCGGGCCGGCCGCGGTGTCGATCCGCCTGATCGTGGTGGTCAGCCCCGACGGCAGGTGCATCACCTCGTCGCCCGGCTTCAGGATGCCGCCCGCGACCTGGCCCGCGTAGCCGCGGTAGTCGTGCAGGTCGGGGTCGGTGGCCTGGTGCGGCCTGATCACGTACTGAACCGGGAACCGGACGTCGATCAGGTTGCGGTCGGACGCGATGTGCACGTGCTCCAGATGGTGCAGCAGCGACGGGCCGTTGTACCACGGCATGTTCAGCGACCGCTCGACGACGTTGTCGCCGTGCAGCGCCGAGATCGGGATGAAGGTCAGGTCACCGATCTCCAGCTTGCTGCCGAACGCGGTGAACTCCTCGACGATCTGGTCGAAGGCCTCCGACTCGTACCCGACCAGGTCCATCTTGTTCACCGCGAGCACCAGGTGCGGCACCCGCAGCAACGTGGTCAGGAAGGCGTGCCTGCGGCTCTGCTCGGTGAGCCCGTTCCGCGCGTCGACCAGGACGATCGCCAGGTCCGCGGTCGACGCCCCGGTGACCATGTTCCTGGTGTACTGGATGTGGCCTGGGGTGTCGGCGATGATGAACTTG
>WNGQ01002686.1_pt1 | contig 33684 bp, 33 predicted proteins | sample 5407661 | NCBI WGS metagenome assembly WNGQ01 (sample SAMN13153382, study PRJNA577476) | soil metagenome | isolation source: 60 cm soil or saprolite under Garry oak tree replicate 2 | place: USA:California | collected 2016-06-15 | reverse complement strand
CGCCTACGTCCCATAGTTTGGCGACATGGCGCCGGCGGCGAAGCGGCACCAGGTGCGGAGAATGAGAAGAATTTTTTGGCCTTTGTTTAAGCGCGTCGGCTTGGCGCCGAGGACGTGGAATCGGCGCCGCTCCAATTTGCGCAAGAGGCGCCAATAGACCGAGCCCATCAATTCGGCCGCCACCATGGAGCGACGGTCCGCTGCCGGCAAGGTTTCGCGCGCCAGCCGATAAAAATGACGGGCGCGCTGGGCGACGCTGCCGGCCAACTCAAAGAAACGCGGGGAATACTCCAAGCGCAAAATTTCTTCGGGCGCCACCCTGAAGCGGGCCAATTCAGACAGAGGCAAATAAATGCGGCCGCGTTCGGCGTCAGCGCGCACGTCGCGCAAGATATTGGTCAGTTGCAGGGCCTTGCCCAGGCAAATGGCGTAATCGCGACAAGCCGGATTGTTGTAGCCAAAAATTTCGATGCTGAGCAGGCCGACAGCCGAGGCGACGCGATAGCAATAAAGTTCCAGTTGCTCATAGTTCTGATAGCGCTTGATGTCCAGGTCCATTTCTACACCCTGCAACAATTCATCAAAATGTTGGAAGGGCAGGTGGTATTGTCGGATGATTGGCTGCAACTCGCGGTGGACGGCCAAATGCGGCGTTTCCATGGCGCAGGCGCGGAGCAGGTCGGCGCGCCAGTCAGCAAGCTGCTCCCGGCGGCGCTCGGCCGGCACCGATTCGTTGTCGGCGACGTCGTCGATTTCGCGGCAAAACGCGTAGAGGACGGACATCGCGTCGCGTTTGGCTTTGGGCAACAGGACGAAAGCCGGTGCCAGATTGGAAGCACTGTTTCGGGTGATCGCTCGACTTTGTTCCATGGCTCAAGGGGCGGGTTCAGGCGGTCCTTGAGTCCGAACCGGCGGCAGTCCGCCAGTCTCGGCCAGCGTCGGGTTAAGGGGGCGGTGGTCGCGGCTGCGGCGGCGTCGCTTGCGACGCTTTAGGGGAGACAGCGTTGCGGCATCATCGGGCGGAGACGCAGGGGATTGCGCCGACTCCGGCGAATGATGCCGGGCCCGGTGATGGGAGTGCCGGCGACGGGTCTGCCTGCGCAGAAAAATCGCCCAAACCAAGGCTAGCAGCGTAACGCCCAACACGGCGCCCAAGATGATGAGTACATCGCGGGTAGCGCCGTCCATCCTTTGCCAACTGACAATTGCGTCATTGACTGGAAGATTCCCAGATGCGGCCGCCATTGTGCTCACGCTGGACTTTCCTTCCCAATTGGCTCGGCCGGTTCTTCTTCCGCATCCGTTCCGGCCGAAATGTTCAAACGCCGCATCCGATAGCGTAACGCATGGCGGGTGATTTTCAATTGCTCGGCGGCTTTGGCGACGTTGTAGTGGTTGTGCTCGAGGATGCCGGAAATCAGATCCCGCTCAAAATTGTCCACCCTCTCGCCGAGCGACTCGGCTGCGGCCAGCCTGGGCGTGGCAGTTTTGTGCAGGCGCGCTTCAATCTGGAAGTCGGGCAGGCTGTTGGATTGGATCTCGTCGGTGTTTTCCAGGATAAGCGCGCGCTCGATGACGTTGCGCAGTTCGCGCACGTTGCCGGGCCAGTGGTGGGCGGTGAGTTTTTGTCGAGCTTCGCTGGAGATAGCTTTGGTGCTCTGGTTCATCGCGGGGCCGAAGGACTTGAGAAAATGTTCGGCGAGCAACAGCACGTCCTGGCCCCGCTCGCGCAGCGCGGGCAACTGCATCTGCACCACGTTGAGGCGATGAAATAAATCCTCCCGGAACTGGTCGGCAGCCATGGCTTGAATGATGTCCCGATTGGTGGCGGCGATGAGCCGGACATTGACCCGCAGTTCCTGCGTGCCGCCGACGCGGGTGAAGGTGCCGTCCTCCAAAAAGCGGAGCAACTTGGCCTGCAGCGGCCGGCTCATGTCGGCGATTTCATCCAGGAAGATGGTGCCGCCATCGGCTTCTTCGACGCGTCCGGGCTTTTGCTTCAACGCGCCGGTAAAGGCGCCTTTCTCGTGTCCGAACAACTCGCTTTCCAGAAGGGTTTCCGGGATGGCGGCGCAATTGAGGCGGACGTAACCCGCCCGCGAGCGCTGGCTCAAGTTGTGGAGAGCGCCGGCTACCAGTTCTTTGCCGGTGCCGCTTTCGCCCAGAATCAGCACGCGGGCGTCGGTGGGCGCGACGGTTCGCATGAGTTGCCGCAGTTCGCGCATTTTGGGGCATTCGCCCACAATCTGCTCGACGGAGTAAGTCTCGCCGGCCCGGGCGCGGAGGCTGGCGTTTTCCCGCAAGAGACGGTAGCGCTCGGCGCAACGGTCAACCGCGTGCAGCAGTTGCTTAGGCGCAAAAGGCTTGCTCAGATAATCAATGGCCCCGGCCTTGATCGCCTGGACGGCCAGCTCGGGCGTGGCATAGGCGGTGATCATCAGCATTGGCAACTCTGGCCATTGCGTTCGGGCTTTGGCCAGGAACTCGTAGCCGCTCATCCCGCCGAGGCGGGCGTCGGTGATGACCATGAAGAACTCTTCGTTTGCCAGCAGACGCAGGGCTTCTTCGGCCGAGTCCACCGCGCGCACGGCATATTGCTCGTCCGCCAGGATCGTCTTGAGCGACAGGCGCATGTTCTTCTCGTCGTCCACGACGAGGACAGGTGGGAGCGTGACTCTCATGAGGACCTGGAGTGGTGGAGTGATGGAGTGCGGGGCAATAGCAACACTCCATCACTCCGCCACTCGAACACTCCATTTTTTCCGTCAGCCATGGTCAATTCTGTTTGCCAATTTAATCAGCGTTTTGGCGGGGAATAATAGGATGAATCGGGCGCCTTTTCCAAGCTCAGATTCAACCCGCACGGCGCCGCCGTAAAGCTCGACGTTATGTTTGACCGTGGCCAGTCCCAGACCGGTGCCTTTCTCTTTGGTCGTGTAGTAGGCTTCGAAAACTCTTTCCTGTTTGTCCGAGGGAATGCCGGGACCGTCGTCACGAATTGAAACCTCGATGGAGTAATCACTGCGGCACTGAGCGGTAACGAAGACGTTGCCGCCGTGGCCATCGAGAGCTTCACGAGCATTTTGCAGCAGGTTGAGGAACGTTTCGGACACATGGCGGCGCTGCATGAGCAGCGGCGGCAGGCTGGCGCCGTAATTCCTGTGGATTTTCACGCCGTAATGCGCCGCCGGTGGAAAGACCTGCGCGATGGCCCGGTCCAGTTCGTCGGTCACGCTGAGCTTTTCCACGCGGCCCTCGCTCAACTGCGCGTAACCCATGATGCGCGTGATGATCCGATCCGACCGCTCAACCTCCTCCTGGATGATGCGGATTTGCTCCGGCGCGTCGGCTCTGCCTTCTTTCAAGGCGCGTTGCAGCGAAAACGCCGCGTTGTTGATAATGGCCAGCGGATTCTTAATCTGATGGGCAAACTCGGCCGCCAGTCGTCCGGCGGCGCGCAACTGGCCTTCGCGCACGGCGAACTCGCGGGCCTCCTCCTCGGCCCGGCGCTGCCGTTCGAGCAACACTTGCACACCGTAGCAGCAGAGCGTCATCAGCAATAACAATGTCAGGCGCAGCAACAGCGGTTCCGCCGGATTGTCAGTCGGGCCGGGAAGCTTCAAGGTCAGCCGCGACGGTTCATCCAGGTTCTCCGCCACCGCTATGTCCATGACGCCCGCCATCACGTAACAGGCGCAGAGGGTCAGGTTGAGCATGATTTGCGAGGTGGCCCGTGGAACACTGACCGCGCTCCGCACAATCAATCCCAGAAAGAGCCAGGTCAGAATGCTGTCATAGCCGCCAGTCACCAGCATCAGCGCCGAAACGAAAATGCCGTCCACCAGGCAGATAACAAAAACGATCCATTGGACCAGCGCCTCAGGCAGCCGGCGCATGGCCAGCAAAAAGGCGGCCACAACGACATTGACGCCGATGTAAACCCCCAAAAAGTATTGCGTGGCTTCCACCTCCACGTCCAGCGCGCTGGAGACTTGGCCAATCCACGGGGTGAAATAAAACGAGTAGAGGAGCATCGCAACGCCGGCTGCTTTGACAGGCAGGATGATGCGCCGCTCCATGATTTGGATGCGGTGGACCAGTTCCGGAGTGTCGGGGGCTGGGATTTTGAGCGCCGCGATCACACGGTCAAGGAAATGCGCGAAGGCCCCTGGCAGCCCGCCGAAGCGGTATTTCTTAAACCCTCGCCATGCCCCAAAGTTCATAAACTGAAAAGATGGCCCTATTGCTTCGTTCTCGTCGCCCTAGTAAGGGTAATCGAAAACGAGCAAAAGAGCGATTACGCCGGCCAGGAGGGGAAGCATAACTAACTGTCCGGAAGGGCCCTAAGCCAGCAACTCCAATGCGCGTCGGGCAACTTTCTCTACCGGCCATAACCGGCCCAGGCCTTCGTAACCACACGAGAGCATGCCTTCCTCAGGGCCGATAAATTCCGCCCCACGCGCCTTCAGTGTCTCGACGTTCTGGCGCGTGGCCGAGTGCAGCCACATTTTGCCGTTCATGGCCGGCGCCAGGAGAAGCTTGGCCTTGGGGTTCAGAGCAAGCGCAATGCAGGTCAATGCATCGTCAGCGATGCCGTGCGCCAGCTTGGCAATGATATTGGCTGTGGCCGGCGCAATAAGCAGTAGTTCTGCTTCGTCCGCCAGCTTGATGTGCGTGGGTTTCCAGCCCTCCTCTTCATCGTACAAATCAGTGACGACCGGATGGCGCGATAGAGTTTTGAAGGGCAGCGCGGTGATGAACCGGAGGGCATCGGTGGTCAGGACGACCTGCACGTCACAACCCTGCTTGGCGAGTTGGCTGGTAAGGTCTGCGGCTTTGTAGGCCGCGATCGAGCCCGTTACACCCAACACAATGTTCATGCTCATGCTCTGCCCCTCGGCTCAACAATCAAGCTACGTAAGTTGCAATGTTACATAGTCACAAAGGGCCGGTTCAGGCATGGCCGCCTTACTCCCCAGGTAACCATGAGACTCTTGTAACTGTGTAACCCACTTCAAGATTCAGGCGCTTGGACTCGCAGGGTCCGCATTTTTTCCGCTTCGATAATCGCAAGCATCCGGCGCAAATCTTCTTTGATGCTTGTGCTCAGCAACAGGTAATCAAAATTTTTCCACTGTGCGATTTCCTGGCGCGCGACGCTCAAACGTTTTTGGATGGCGGCCGGGGAATCGGCGCCGCGCTTGTTGAGGCGTTCTTCCAAGACACCGAGGGATACCGGGGTCAGAAAAACCGAGACCAACGCGCGTTCCAATTCTGCGTCCTCCTGCGCCCGCTCGCGGATAGTTGCTGCGCCCTGGACATCAACGGTGAGCAACAGGTCTGTGCCTTGCCGCAGCTTGCCCAGCACTTCAGCTTTCAAGGTGCCGTAGCTGTTCCCATAGACGGTGGCGTGTTCGAGGAAGTTTCCCGCCTGCACCCGTTTGAGGAATGACGCGGCGTCCAGAAAGTAATAGTCGGTGCCATCGCGTTCGCCCTCGCGCGGCGCGCGGGTGGTGCAGGTCACCGCGCGCGTCATCTGCGGCCGCGCCGCCAGCAATTGCTGGCATAGCGTGGTTTTGCCTCCGCCGGACGGCGCAGAAATGAGCACCAGCAACGGGCTGAGGTTGGGCAACATTTTGGCTTGGCTCTCGCCCCTGGACTCTCGGCGCTCGACACTCATCGTTCGCTCTTGCTCCTGAGAGTTCATCATTCGACATTCTGCGCTTGTTCGCGGAATTTTTCCAACTCGGCTTTGAGCGTGACCACCTCGCGCGAGATCAGGCTGTTATTGGCCTTTGAGCCAATGGTGTTGACCTCGCGATTCATCTCCTGCGCCAGAAAGTCCAGCATCCGGCCGACCGGCTCATTGGATTTGCGGCAATCGTCGAATTGCTGGAAATGGCTTTGCAGCCGCGTCAATTCTTCGGAGATGTCCGAGCGGTCGGCGAAATAGACGACCTCTTTGCGCAGACGATCATCCTCCATGCCCGGCGCTTCCAGGTTGGCGCTTTTGATGCGTTCAACCAGTTGCTGGCGATAGTGTTTCGCCACTTTCGGCGCGTGCTTCTGAATTTGGCTGACCGATTTGCGCATGGCCGTAATCCGCTTGGCCAAATCCTGCCCCAGGTGCGCTCCTTCCCGCTCCCGCATCTTCACCATGCCGGACAGGGCCTTTTTCAGGGCCTTCTTGACGGCCGGCCAGAAATCCTCTTCCTCGGCAATTTGTTCGTCGGTCTGGAACACACCCGGCGCGCGCGCGAGGTGATCCAGGGTGACCGGCCCAGGCAGCCTGAGCTGCCGGGAGAGGCGATTGAGCTCGAGGGCGTAAGCCTTGGCCAGCGGGACGTTCAGATGCATCCGCGCCGAGAGCCTGCTCTGGCCCGCGTGCAATGCCACCCGCACCGTGAGTCGTCCGCGCGCGACACCGCGATTAATCAAGTCGCGAATCTGGGCCTCAAGCATCTCCATCTCCCGCGGCAGGTTCACGGAGATCTCGATCTGCTTGCGGTTGACCGAGTTGAGTTCAACGGTAATCTTAAAGCCGTCCTGGGAGCAGTCCCCGCGCCCATAACCGGTCATTGACTTCATCGGCGCAGAATATGCGAGAAGAATCTCGCAGGCGCGAATAAATTCTGGCGCCAGCGGCCTGATTGGCCTTCATCGCTCCGTTACCCCGCCCAATCCAAACTGGTTGCCGGCGCGCACCGGAACCTCATCGGCGAAATCAATCTCCAGCAATTTCTCGCTCTGGACCGGGCTGCCCTTTTCGTCGGTCAACTCGGCGACGATCTTTCGCGATTTGACTTCGATGACGTCGCCGGAGGACGGGTAGGCGTAAAGGCCATCAATGCTGAAGGTGATCCAGCCCGGTTGGTCGCGCAGCGCGACGCTGGCGACCTGCCTGGGGGGCATCAGGGTGTTGTCGAAGATGTGCAGGCGGCTGTTGGCCGCGTCGGTGAGCCAGAGCTCCTTCTCGTCCGGCGTCAGGCCGATGCCGTGGCTGGGACAGCCGTGACGTTTGGTTTCGCCTTTCTCGAAGCCACGGACTTCGACGCGATGCAGGACCTTGCCGGTTTTCAAATCGCCGATCTCAAAGCCCAGCAACTCGTTGACATTTACATAACAGAGGGTCTGGCTGCCATTCACCGTAAATGGCCGGATCACATTGCCGAACGGCCCGATCTCGCGAACCACTTCGTGCGTTCGGGTATCGGTAACACGCAGTATCGGCGATTTGAGTCCGGCAAGGTAGGCAAACCTCCCGTCCGGACCGATGATGGTATTGTGCGCGCCGGAGTAGGTAAGGATCTTCTTAATCACCTCCCCGGTGCGCGCGTCCACCACGTGCCAGTGTTCTTTTTCAAGCGACGGTAAATAAATGACCTGGCCATCGGGGGAGAGGGCCAGACGGTCGCATCCGCCTTCGTATGATTTTTCCCAGAGCAACTTCCCAGAGACCAGATCGAAACACATCAGGCTGCGGGTCGTGGTCAAGTAGAGCCGCTGGGTTTTGGCATTGGCGCAGATGCCTTTGACGTTGAGCGGATGGCCCTGCTCATCCACGCCGGCCGACGCAAGGCGCTTGACCAGTTTATGGCCTTCATTGATGTCGAAGATGAGGATTGCGTGGCCGCCGTACTCCAGGTAATCGCGAATGCCTGGGGCGGCAACATAGAGGAATTTGCGTTCCGAGGCCGCGTGCTTCTGGGCGGCGGTTGCCGAAGGGGCCCACACCAGGAAACAGACCAGGACGCCGCTGAACATTGGGGCGAACCTGCCGCGAAAACAGAGCGATTGTGGTTGCATAAACTGATAATGAGCAAGGCGCTGACGGTGTGCAAGATCCGGTCTTGGCTTGGTTTTTGAGCGCGGTCTTCGGAAGACCTCCGGGATTGAGGGTTGTTACCTCCAGTTTGATAGGCCAATTTGCCGGCTGGCCCGCCGGCTTGCTCCCTGGCGGGAACTAAGGTATGGAATGAAAGCCATGAAACCCATCACCCTCAAAGCCCATTACGACGGCGACCAGATCTGTTTCGATGAGCCTTACCAGCTTGAACCGGACGCAAAGTTAGCAGTGATCGTTGTTCCCAGGTGGGACAAAACCCCGGACGAACAAAAGGCGGAGTGGTTTGAACCAAGCCGGCAGTCGATCGCCCGCGCGTATAGCGACGATGAGCCGGAATACTCTCATTGTATCAGGAAACCGCCTCCGCACGAGTGAACCCCGAGCAGATCATCCTTGCTGGGTTGGCACAAGCCGGCGGCCCATCAGAGCCGCGCCCGGTCTTGTCTGGCCCGGTTCGCCGTGTGCTCGGCATCATCCCCGCCCGTTACGCTTCTAACCGTTTCCCGGGCAAACCCCTGGCGCTCATCGCCGGCAAACCGCTCATCCAGCACGTGATCCAACGCTGCCAGCGAGCCAAGTCACTCGCCGAAGTCGTTGTCGCCACTGACGACCAACGCATTGGCCAGGCGGCGCAGAAACTCTGCCGGGTCGAGATGACCATCGCGCAACATCCAAGCGGCACCGACCGCATCGCCGAGGTGACGGCCCGCTGCGAGTGTGATGCAGTCGTGAATATTCAAGGCGACGAGCCTCTGATGGATCCGAATGTAATCGACCTCGTCGCCGGGGCCCTCGCCACTGAGGAGATGTCCACTGCCGCCTCGCCAATTAAGGACTCGGTTGAACTGGACGATCCAAACGTCGTGAAAGTGATTGTCAACTGTGCGGGCCGGGCGCTATACTTTTCCCGGCGCGCGATACCGTATCTGCGCGACGCCGCCAGTGGTTCGGTGAGCGAACAGTTGGCGGCGTTTCCGTTTTTGAAGCACCTGGGCATTTACGGTTATCGGCGGGAAACGTTGTTGCGCCTGGTAAAATTTCCAGTTTCGCCGCTGGAATCCGCCGAGAAGCTCGAACAATTGCGCGCGCTGGAGAATGGCATTCAAATTGCCGTCGTGAAAGTGGGTTACGACAGTGTGGGCGTGGACATGCCGGCTGACGTGGGGCGGGTCGAACGGCTGCTCGGAGAAAGTTGATAGCGAGATGGGTTGTTGGTTTGCCGTAACCACCGTCGAAGCGGGGCGTTTCACTATCAGCCAGCAACTCAAACAACTATCAACCATTCTATGAAGTATATCTTTGTGACCGGCGGCGTAGTCAGTTCGCTGGGCAAGGGCCTGACCGCAGCTTCGCTGGGAACTCTTTTGGAAAACCGCGGCCTCAAGGTGGCGCTGCAGAAGTTTGACCCCTACCTGAATGTGGATCCCGGCACCATGAACCCTTATCAACACGGCGAGGTGTATGTGCTCGACGACGGCGCAGAAACCGATCTTGACCTCGGCCACTACGAGCGCTTCACCAATTGTAAACTGACCCGGCTCAACAACTTGACCAGCGGCCAAGTCTATCAGACGGTGCTCAATAATGAGCGCGAAGGCAAATACCTCGGCAAGACCGTGCAAGTCATCCCGCACGTCACCGACGAGATCAAACTGCGGATTCACCTGCTGGCCGAACGGACCAAGGCCGACGTGATCCTCACCGAGATCGGCGGCACCACCGGCGACATCGAGGGTCTGCCGTTCCTGGAGGCCATCCGCGAATTCGCGCTGGAGGTGGGCAGAAACGATGCGATTTTTGTCCACCTCACTTACGTCCCATTCATCAAAGCGGCGGGCGAACTCAAGACCAAGCCAACGCAGCAATCCGTGGCGAAGCTGCGCGAAATCGGCATCGCGCCGCATATCCTGGTGTGCCGCTGTGAAAGGCCGCTGGACAAAGAGCTGCGCCAGAAAATTTCTCTCTTTTGCAACGTGCCTTACGAGGCGGTGATTGAAGAAAAGGACGTGGACCACAGCATCTACGAGGTGCCGCTGATGCTCCAGCGCGAGCGCATGGACGACTTGATCTGTCGGTTGCTGTGCCTGGATACGCCGCTGCCCGACATGTCGCATTGGCAGGAAATCATCCGCAAACTCATCGCCCCACAGCACCGCGTGCGCATCGGCGTGGTCGGTAAATACATTGAATTGCAGGACGCCTACAAATCGGTTTACGAGGCCATCATGCACGGCGGCGTCGCCAACGATTGTGGCGTGGATATCCAAAAGGTGGACGCCGAGGATATCGAGCGGGAAGGCGCGGACAAACTGTTGGGCGACCTGGGCGGCATTCTGGTGCCGGGCGGCTTCGGCGAACGCGGCATCGAAGGCAAAATTCAGGCGGCGCGCTACGCCCGGGAAAACGACGTGCCTTACCTGGGCCTGTGCCTGGGGATGCAAATCGCCACGATCGAATTCGCGCGGAACGTCCTGAAGCTGGCCGGCGCCCACTCGACCGAGTTCGACCCGAACACGCCGCACCCGGTCATTGCGATGCTGGACGAGCAAACGAAGGTGGCCAAGAAAGGCGGCACCATGCGGCTCGGAGCGCAGCCGTGCCAACTGGTCATGGGTACGAAGACGGCCCGGCTTTACGGCGCCTTCGTGGTCAATGAGCGCCACCGTCATCGCTACGAATTCAACAACGCCTATCGCGACCAGTTTGAGAAAGCCGATTACGCTTTCAGCGGGTTCACTCCGGACGGCAAGCTGGTGGAGATCATCGAGCTACCCAAGCATCCATTCTTCATCGCCAGCCAGTTTCACCCCGAATTTCACAGCAAACCGCACCAGCCGCACCCGTTGTTCAAAGGCTTCATCGCGGCGGCCCACCAGCGCGTCGGAGCGTGAGAGCGTGGAGCGTGGAGCGTTGGTTCGACGCTCCGACGCTCTACGCTCCACTCCCTCCTCACGCTCCACGTCCCCCTCCCGCCCGGCTCTATTTGCACATTTTTGTTTACTCTCAAACCTTCGGCATTCGACAATAGGCTATCGTGAGATTGTCGAACTAATGACCTATCCCGATGCCATCCAATTCCTCTACGACTTGCGCTGGTTCGGCACGAAGTTTGGGCTGGACAACACGATCAAGCTGGCGGCCCTGTCGGGCAATCCGCACCGCCGCCTCCGCTTCATTCACGTCGCCGGAACCAATGGCAAAGGCTCGACCTGCGCGATGCTCGAGAGCATTTATCGGGCGGCCTGCCTGCGCGTGGGCCTGTTCACCTCGCCCCATCTGGTAGCATTCGGCGAGCGGATTCAAGTCAACCGCCAGCCCATCAGCGAGACGGAAGTCGTTCGGTTGGTGGTTGAAATGCAGCCGCTGCTCAAAGAATTTCCGGCGGAGCAGCATCCGACTTTTTTTGAAGTCGTGACCGTGATGGCGTTGCGTCATTTCGCCGCGCAAAAATGCGGCCTGGTGATCTGGGAGACCGGGCTGGGCGGACGGCTGGATGCGACGAACATCGTCACGCCGCTGGCCAGCGTCATCACCAACGTTCAATATGATCACCAGAAATGGCTGGGCGAGACTTTGGAAACCATCGCCTCGGAGAAAGCCGGCATTATCAAACCAGAAGTTCCCGTCGTCACGGCCGCAGAGGCGCCGGAAGCGCTCAAGGTGATTGAGCAGACCGCGCGCGAAAAGAATGCGCCGCTCGAAATCGTGACCCCTTCGCAAGTGAAGGGCACGCAGCGGCGCGCACGGAGTGACACGCCCTACCCGCCTCTGGGCGGCATCCAACTACCGCTGCTGGGCCAGCACCAAAGATTGAACGCGGCGGTGGCGGTTGCCACGGTCCGCGCGCTCTCGTCGCAGATCGCTGTGGACGACGAGACGATTCGCGCCGGTCTTTGCCGCTGCCAGTGGCCGGGGCGTCTGCAACTGGTCACCAGAGCATCGGGGCAGAGAGTACTGCTCGACGGCGCGCACAACGTTGCCGGCGCGGAGAGCCTCGCCGCCGCCCTCAAACAATATTTTCCTGAAGTTGGATTTACCCTGGTCTTGGGCATCTTGAGCGACAAAGACTGGCCCGGCATGTGCCGAATCCTCGCGCCGCTGAGCGCGCGCATCTTGTTGGTCCCGGTCCCGAGCGAGCGCAGCGCCACGCCGCAGGAGTTGGGCGATGCTTGCCGTCGGGCAAGTCGCGCCGCGCAAGTCGCCGAATATTCCTCGTTGCTGGAAGCCTGGCCGGACGCCGCCCAAAATGAGTTCGTCGTGATCGCCGGCTCGTTGTATCTGATCGGTGAAGCGATGGAATTGCTCGAAATCTCGGCTGCGAGACCCTACGGCGAGCGCGGGCTGAACGAATGGGACGGCGTCGCGCACGGAGTGTGAGGATGGATTTGAGCGTAGAGCGTCAGAGCGTCGGAGCGTCGAACCAACGCTCCACGCTCCAGGCTCTGACGCTCCGACGCTGCAGGCTTCACGTCCCCCTGCCGCCCGGGCGACGCGTCCGTGCGATCACCTTCGATGTCGGCGGCACGTTGATAAAACCCTGGCCGTCAGTCGGACATATATATAGCCAGGTCGCCGCCCGCCATGGCTTTCCCGGTCTGTCTGTGGCGACGTTGAACCGACAGTTCATCGCAGCCTGGGACGCTGCCAAGGAGTTCGATTATTCTCGTTTGGCCTGGGCGCAATTGGTAGATGAGACTTTTCGCGGCCTGACAGACAAGCCCCCGAGCCAGACTTTTTTCGCGAAGCTTTATTCACAGTTCGCTCAGCCGGAAGCCTGGCGCATGTTCGAGGACGTCGTGCCCGCGCTGGAAGCGCTCGCCTCGCTCGGCATTAGGCTGGGTGTGATATCAAACTGGGACGAACGCCTGCGCAGGCTGTTGCGCCGGCTCAATTTGCACGACTATTTTGAAGCCATCGTCGTCTCTTGCGAGGTCAGCGTTGCCAAACCCTCCGCCGTTATCTTCGAACTAGCGGCGCACAAGCTCGGTGTGCCGCCTGAAGCAGTTCTACACGTAGGAGACAGTCCGACCTACGATGTTGAAGGCGCGCGCGCGGCAGGGCTGGAAGCGGTGCAGCTTCAGCGCGGGGCCAGCAAAGCGACTGGCGGAATGAACTCGCTACACCAGCTATATGAGGTTGGAAGATAGAAGATGGAACACACCATCCCATATCCCATATCCCATATCCCATCTTCCATCCTCGATGAGCAAACTTGCTGGCAAAGTCGCCTGGATTAGCGGGGCGACCTCGGGCATTGGCGAGGCGACAGCCCGGTTATTCGCGCGCGAGGGCGCCAAGGTCGCGGTGCTCGGCAGGCACCTGGCCTGGAGCCGGCGCGTGGCGGCGGAATTAAACGCAGAGGGACTCGAAGCGCTTGCCGTCGCTGCCGATGTGAGCAACGAGCGGCAGGTGCGCGACTCGATTCGTCGAACTGCCGACCACTTCCAAGGCCTGGACATCCTCATCAACAATGCCGCCATGGTTCACGTCCAGGCGCTCCACCGCTCCACCGAGCAGCAGTGGGACCGCGTGATGGCTGTGAACGTAAAGTCCGTGTTTTTCGCCGTTAAACATGCTCTGCCGCACCTGCGCCGGGCCGGACGCGGTTGCATCGTCAACGTCGGTTCGATCAGCAGTTTTGTGGGGCAGTCATTGACGCCCGCTTACACCACCTCCAAGCATGCTGTCGTGGGGCTTACCAAATCGATCGCACTGGATTACGCGGCGGCGGGCGTTCGCTGCAACTGCGTCTGTCCGGGGATCACCGACACCCCGATGCTCCGCCAACACTTGAACGCCCAACCCGATCCCGCTTCATCGCTGGCCGCGCGCCTCCGCCGCGTGCCGTTGGGCGTGGCACTGACGCCACATCAGGTGGCCAAGGCCATTCTGTTTCTGAGCTGCGAGGACTCCTCCGGCATTACGGGCACCACCCTGGTCATTGACGCGGGCTACCTCACGGCGGCGGAGTGGGGCACAACAGGGAAGAGGGAAAGCTGAAATGCTGAAATGCTGAAATGCTGAAAGGGTTGAGCGTTCATAGGTTTCAGCATTTCAGTGTTTCAGCATTTCAGCGTTACTGCTGGACAGCTCCCGCCTTGTTCAACCCTTTGGGTGCGCCGTCACCGTTTTGGCTGGAACCGCTTCCGGCTCGGCCTGCTCCAGTTGCTTAAACGCCTCTGCCAGCCCTGAGAGGTGACGGTCCAGGGTGAAGCTGCGCAGGAAAGATTCCCGAAACCCTTCGCCAACCTCTCCGATCATCAAGGCCAACATGGTGTTGGCAATCTGCTCCGGCGACTGCGCGTCAACCAAACCGGCGTAATGGGCCGGGAACAGCTCGGGTATAGACCGCCAGCGCGTAGTAAGGATCGGCAGGCCGAACGCCATCGCCTCCAGCAAGTTCACCGGTTGATTTTCGTTCTGATAGTAAGTCGGGAAGCAGAACAAATCGGCTTGGCTCAACAACTGGTTCTTCTGCTCGCCACTCACAAAGCCAAGATACTCAACCACCTCCCGTACGCCCGTTTGCGCCCGAACCAGCTCAAATTCCGCCTTTTCCGCCTCCGTCACAAAGTTGCCGGTCACCACTAAACGCACCGAAATCGGCGACCCAGCCTCCCTGAGGCGCTGGTTGGCCAGGGCCACGCCGGCCAAGGTATCGAACAGACCCTTGTCGCGCGTGCAATGCGCCAGGTACAGGGCCTTGAGCGTTTGTGGGTCCGCGCCGGTGTCTTTCAAATCGTCGGTCCCGAGGCCTTGGCCAGCCACCAGCTTGCGCCGCGCCGCCAACCGCGCCTTGCGCCGCGGCAGAATCTCTCGCGCAAACCCGGGGCATGGGTCGGCGATGCCGTTGCTGACCACTCGGATCCTCCTGGAGAAGAGCTTTTCTGCATCTGCCCGGTTGTACTTGGAAAGCACGACGCTCAAATCCACTTGCCTCATCAGCCGGTAGGTGAGCGAACGGATGCGCATCTGGACGTCGGTTTCCAGCCACTTGCTCAAACCTGCGGCGTGCCAGTGCAGGATCGACCGCTTGAAGAAAGGCCGGCAAATCAACATCACCAACCAGTCCCGATACAGCGCGGAGCGTTTGCCCGGCGCGGGAACGTAGTAAAAATTCGTCACCCCGTAACGGAGCCGGCACCAGATCGCTTCCAGACAATAGCCCAGCAGCAGGAACAATTTTCCGATCCGAAAATCCCCAATGTTTTCCAACTTCTGCGATAGTCGGGTATTGACATGATAACACTCAATCCCATAGTCGGCCGCGCTGCCGGCCCGCGCCCGTCCTGCGCCCCCCGGGTGCTCAGTGGCCGTGGAGTGCGCAGGGTCGAAGATGGGATATGGGATATGGGATATGGGATGGTGTGTTCCATCTTCCATCTTCCATCTTCCATCTTCCATCTTGTTCCTGCGCCGGTCTCCGCCAAAGCCCTCCAACATCACCTGGACCATGTAGCTCTGGCCGTGGTGCGGCGGCGGCGTGTGGGCGAAGACAAGCAACTTCATATCTGAGGATGGGATATGGGATATGGGATACGGGATATGGGATATGCGATGTTGTATCCTATCTTCTATCTTCCATCTTCCACCTGAAATGCCAACTGGCCAGTTAGAGCAGAAACGCCACGCGAAGAAAAGTTTTTTCTTGGACTTTGGCCTGCACTGCCACCGTAGCGCAGACTGGTCCCGACGCGTCGCGACGCGTCGGGATGTCGCGGATTGGCAATCCGCCCACCTGCCGAATACCATTCGGCGAAATCCCGATGCATCGCGATGCATCGGGACCAGTCTGCGCTACAAGCCAGCCCCGATCCGCATCGGTGGCATTGCCAAGATGCGCCCGGCCTTTTGATTGTGGAATTAACCCGTGACCGTGATTGATGTATTAGGCACACCGTTGCTGCTCACCGATTACGACGGCTTGAGCGCCCAATGCCGGCAGTGGGCCGGCGGCCCTCGCTGCGTTGCGCTGGAGTTTGCCAACACCCAGATCGTCACGATGCGCCGCCACGAGCCCTGGTTCCGCGACTTGACCAGCGCCTACGATGCGTTCCCGCCCGACGGTATGCCGCTGGTCTGGTGCCTGAACCGTGCCGGCGCGCGCCTCCGCGACCGGGTCTATGGTCCGACCTTCATGCGCAAATTTCTGGCCTCCGCACCCGCCTCTTTTACCCACTATCTGCTCGGTGGTTCCGAGCAGTGCGGCGCCAAATTGCGCGAACGGTTCCGCCAAATCAATCCCGGCATCAAATTCGTCGGCGCCTTCCACGGCAACTGTGGCCTGGACGGACAACTCGAAGGCCTTGCCGAGAAACAGGTCATCGCCGAAATCAACGATCTCTCTCCGGACTTTATTTGGGTCGGCTTCGGCACCCCCAAACAACAGGCCTGGCTCAAACGTCACAAACCCCTGATCCGGCGGGGCGTCATTTTGACCGTTGGCTTTGCCTTCGACGTCAACGCCGGCCTGAAGCCTGATGCTCCCGCCTGGATGCAGCGCTACGGACTGACTTGGGTCTTCCGATTCCTGTCCGAACCACGCCGGCTCGCCTCGCGCTACATGCGCTATAATTTTCTGTTTCTCTTCTACCTGTTGTGCGACGGGTTGCGCGGGCGTGCCTGGGGCAAGTCCACTTGAGCCTCGTCCTCCCCTCTCCCATCCGATGGGAGAGGGCCAGGGTGAGGGCGCTCCGAAAAGGGTAATGAGCAGTTTGAGAAAAAAGCTAAAAAGCTGAAAAGCTGAAAAGCTCCGGGGGCGATTTCCTTTCAGCTTTTCGGCTTTTCAGCCTTTCAGCTTTTTTGTTTACCTTGACCATGGCCAGGAGCATCCTAGGTATTTCTGCCTTCTACCACGATAGCGCGGCGTGCCTGGTCCAGGAAGGCCGCATCATCGCTGCCGCCCAGGAGGAACGGTTCACGCGCAAAAAGCATGACCCGTCGTTTCCCAGGCAGGCAGCAGACTATTGCCTGCGCGAAGGCGGAATCAGCGCCGGCGACCTCGACCTGGTCGCATTTTATGAGAAACCTTTTCTCAAGTTCGATCGGATTCTACACAGCTACCTAGCTTATGCGCCCGCGGGCTTGCGCTCTTTCCTCATGGCTATCCCGCTCTGGATTCGGGAACGCATCTGGATGAAGGAGTTGATAAAGAAGGAACTTCGCTATGAAGGTAAAATCATTTTCCCAGAGCACCACGAGTCCCACGCCGCTTCAGCATTCTTCCCTTCGCCGTTTCCGGAGGCGGCTTTCCTGACTGTGGATGGCGTCGGTGAATGGGCCACCACCAGCTTTGGTGTGGGGCGCGGGAACCGAATCGAAATGCGCGGCGAACTGAAGTTCCCACATTCGCTGGGCCTGCTTTATTCCGCCTTCACTTATTTCACCGGCTTCAGGGTCAATTCCGGCGAATACAAGTTGATGGGCCTTGCCCCTTACGGGGAGCCGAAACACGTGGACACGATTCTGCGCGAATTGATTGACCTGAAGGAGGATGGGTCTTTTCGGCTGAACATGAAGTATTTCAACTATGGCGTCGGCCTGACGATGACGAGTGCCCGCTTCGAAGACCTCTTCGGTGGGCCACCGCGCCAGCCGGAGTCACGCCTGACTCAGCGAGAGATGGACTTGGCCCGCTCCATTCAGTTGGTGACTGAGGAAATCCTGTTTCGCATGGCGCGGCATGTGCGGCAAGACACTGGCCTGAGAAACCTGTGCCTGGCCGGCGGGGTGGCCCTTAATTGTGTAGCCAACGGGCGCATCTTGCGCGAAGGCCTGTTCGAGAACCTATGGATCCAGCCGGCGGCAGGGGATGCGGGCGGCGCGCTGGGCGCGGCGCTGTTGGGCTGGCACCAGTATCTGGACCAGGCGCGGCACGTGAGCGGGAACAAGGATTCACAGCGCGGTTCCTATTTGGGTCCGAGTTTTTCCCAGGAAGAAATCCGCCGATTTTTGGAAGGGCAAGGCGCACCGTTCAAGGAGCTGACTGAGGAAGAGGTTCCCGAGCAAGTGGCAGACCTCATTCAGGCCGGGAAAGTCATCGGCTGGTTTCAGGGGCGGATGGAGTTTGGACCGCGCGCGCTTGGAGCGCGATCGATCCTCGGCGACGCGCGATCGCCGCAGATGCAGGAACAAATGAACTTGAAGATCAAGTTTCGGGAGAGCTTTCGGCCATTTGCGCCGTCGGTGCTGCGCGAGCGGGCATCGGAGTATTTCGAGATAGACGCCGAGAGTCCCTATATGCTGCTGGTGGCGCCGGTGGCCAAAGCCAAGCGGCGCGAGTTGAGCGCCGAGGAACAGAAGCGTTTCGGGATCGAGAAGTTGCTGACCATTCGCTCGACTATCCCGGCGGTAACGCATGTGGATTATTCGGCGCGCATCCAGACCGTGCGCGAGGAAGATCAGCCGGTCTTTTACCGGATGATTAAGAAGTTCGCCGACAAATACGGCTGTCCGGTCATCATCAACACCTCCTTTAACGTGCGTGGCGAGCCCATCGTCTGCACGCCGGAACAGGCCTACCTCTGTTTCCTGCGCACCAACATGGATTACCTGATGCTGGGAAACTTCCTGCTGGAAAAAAAGGAGCAGAAGCCGCTCGATAAGGACATCAATTGGCTCAAGGAATTTGAACTGGACTGAACCATTAGCCATGATCCGGGAAGAACTTAAGCAACTCAAGACCGGCCAGCGGGAGCTGCGCCGGTTCGGCTTGCTGGTCGGCGCGGTGTTCACCACGCTCGGCTCCCTGTCCTGGGCGCGCGGCAAACCGCACTTTTTGTGGCTTCTGGCGCCGGGCGTGGCGCTGTTGGCGCTTGGGCTGGTTCTGCCCAAGGCGCTTAAGCAGGTCTATGTCGTTTGGATGGCCCTGGCGCTGTTGCTGGGGCTATTGATTTCCAAAGTGATCCTGACGTTGTTATTCGTTCTGGTGATCACGCCCGTCGGCCTGGCAGCGCGTTGTTTGGGCAAGGATTTTCTCCGGCTGCGGTTAGATCGCCAAGCTACAACGTATTGGCTCCGCCGGCAGAGCAGCCCCGAGAAACCGCCGGAAGACTATGAGCGGCAGTTTTAGCCGGTATGTTTTAACCACGGATTTCACGGATTTCGCGGATTTCACGGATTTCACGGATACAAGAAATCCGTGTTATGCGTGTCCTCCATGGAAATGATGCCGGAGGTCAAGCTGCCGGAGAAAAGCTCTTTACTTGGAGGCCGATCCTGATCACCTTGCCGGGCGTGACCATAGGCTAGTTGCCAGGCGATTGTTTGAAACCGTGACCAATTTGACAGCCCGATGAACAAACTGGCCATCCTCAAAGAGTTTTGGGACTTTCTGCGCGTGCATAAGAAGTGGTGGCTGGCGCCTATAGCGATTTTCCTGGTGCTGCTCGGCGCCCTGCTGGTGCTGGCCAAGGGTTCGGCCTTGGCGCCGTTCATCTACAGTTTGTTTTGAGCGGCGCGCCCCTGGCAGATGTCATTTGTTCCGCTCGTCCGAATCTGGCTGTGGGTGTCAGTCCTCGCGAGTGTGGCGGGCTGGATCCTATCGGCCATTGGGCAATTGAATCGGGAGGGATATGTCCTTTTTTGCGCGATTCTCGCGGTGTGCGGGTGGGTTGGCCGCAGGAAGGTGATCGGTCCCAGGCAAACCGGGAGAGGGCGGAAGTCGGAGGACAGAGGCCGGAAGCTGCCGCCGCCGCCGACCTCCGACCTCCGACCTCCGACCTCCTATCCGGCGGGCTGCTTTGTGAATTGGAAAAAGGTCCGGTGCCGATTTAGCCGGCCATTGCCTGGTTGCTTTGCGGTCCTGACGTTTTTGGTTTTTCTTGGCGGCGCGGTCTACCCACCGACGACCCACACCGGGCTGAGCTATCGCACTCCGCGAGTGTTGCACTGGCTGGCGCAAGGGCATTGGTATTGGATCCACACCGCCAACTACCGGATGAACGATCGCGCCTGCGGCATGGAATGGCTCACCGCTCCGATGTTGCTCTTTACAAAATCGGATCGCGCATTGTTTCTGATCAATTTCCTGCCGTTCCTGCTCTTGCCCGGTTTGATCTTCAGCCTGTTCAGGCGCCTGGGCGTGCGGCCTGCAGTGGCCTGGCAATGGATGTGGTTGTTGCCGACGGGTTACAACTTTCTCCTTCAAGCCGGCAGCATTGCCAACGACACCTTCCCCACCGTTTACGCCCTGGCTGCTGTGGACTTCGGCTGCCGCGCCTGGGTCTCGCGCCGGCCTGCAGACCTGTGGCTTTCGCTGCTGGCGGCCGCCCTGGTGACTGGCGCCAAGGCCAGTAACTTGCCTCTGCTGTTGCCTTGGGCCATTGTAATGGTCCCTTTGTGGCCTCTGTTGAAGGCCAAACCCGTGACTGCACTGGCGGTGGCGGCGCTGGTGACCCTGGTTTCCTTTGTTCCAACCGCGGTGTTGAATGTGCTCTATTGCGGCGACTGGTCGGGGTTGACACTGGAACGGGCGGGCATGGAGATGAAGAACCCGTTGGTGGGCCTCTGGGGCAACGGCCTGCTTCTGCTGTTGAATAACTTTGTGCCTCCCTTTTTTCCCCAAGCCGGCTGGTGGAACCAGGCGGCCCTGTCCATTCTGCCACAGGCCCTGGTGGGGCCGTTGGTGGCCAATTTCGAGCAGGGCTTTCACGTGCTGTTGGAGATGCCAACCGAAGATTGGGCTGGCATGGGCTTCGGTCTGAGCTGGTTGCTGCTGGCGGCGGTTGTGGCCGCGTTTTGGCTTGATCCTTGTCGTCGTAATCGATCTGCCACATTTTTTTTCGATTACGATCGCCAGAAAAAAAACGAGGGCGATGCAACAGGGCGGGTTTTTCAGACGCCCTCGAAGAAGGCAACCTGGGAGGCCAGCCGGCGGATTCCCGCTGCCCTGCGTCGCTGGGTGCTGGTCGCGCCCTGGGCGGCGCTGGTTGCCTACTCCATGAAATCGGGCATGGCGACCGGGGCGCGGTTGATCTCCCCATACTACCCGCTGCTCCTTCCCTTGATGCTGGCCGGCTCGGGGCAGGCCCGAGTCATCCGGCGTCGTTGGTGGCGGGCGCTGGTTTGGGGCGTTCTGTTGCTGGCGTTGTTGGTTTTGGTGTTGACGCCTGCGCGCCCCTTATGGCCTGCCCGCGCGGTCTTGTCGAAGGTTCTGGCCTTGAAACCTGGCCAGCCGTTGATCGCGCGGGCCTTGAGCGTCTATACGGTCTATGCTGGCCGCTCCGATCCGCTGGCCGATGTGCGCGCGTTGTTGCCCAAGGAACTGACCGTCGTAGGTTTCATGGCCGATGCGGATGACATGGATGTTTCGCTGTGGCGGCCATTCGGCCAAAGGCGCGTGGAACATATCCTCCTGAGCGACTCCCCGGAGCAAATTCGCCAGCGCCACGTTCAATACGTGGTTATTGGCGGCGCCAACCTTGCGCAGAACGGCATATCGCTGGAGGCCTGGCTGCGCCGGACCGGGGCCGAATTGGTGGCGACTACCACCGCCACGCTCAAAGTTTCTCAAGGGCCGCAGCCTTGGCACATCGCGCGATTGCCCCGCTAAACGAATTCAGCAGGAAGGCAGTTCCTCCAGGCCAACGAGGACGAAGCCAGTTCGGCTGGAGAAGAATTCGAAAGCCACCGAGACAACTTCTTCGGGCGCGGTGGCCTGCATGATCCCAAGGCGCATCTAGTACCGCGACAAATAAGTTTCGTTACGTCGTGCAGAGCGCGGGTAGGGCGCGTCACTCCATGCGCGCCGCGGTCCGCAGACAGCTTTCCGAACGGCGCGCACGGAGTGACGCGCCCTACCACGTCTCGAAATTTGTTTGTCACAGTACTAGCCGCGGAATTGATGAAAAATTTCCCCACTCCGGTACTTTTACGGCTAACGGCTTGTCTATGAATCGGCTGTTCTCAGCGGTCAATTCCGACGAACAAATAATTTACCGATCCGGGAATATTTTGCGCCAGCCGTCGGTATGGAAAGGTGAACAGACTAATGCCTTGTGAAGGAACTCAGACGAAACCAAAGATAGGAAACCAAAAGTTGAAAACAGAACCATCGAATCGAACATGCAAGACACGGCGATACACGAAAGCCCTGCGCAAAATGGCGCAGGGCGCTCAAAAGCAGAAACACCGGCAGCCAACCCCGAGGGAAACCTCGCGAGTTCATCTGGGTCCTCACGGCGCCGTGACTTCCTTGGGATCGCCGAAGCTCCACAGGTGCTTTTCGGTGCGGATGAACATGTGGTCGAGGGCCACGGCCGGCGTACTGTGACACAGCTCGTTCAACGCGTAGCGATGGAGCACGTTGAACTTGTCGCTGGCTTCGAGCACGACCAGTTCACCGGTCGTGGAGACGCAGAAAAGCCGGCCCTCCACCCACACCGGAGAACCGAAGTAGTCGCCGCCTACCCGTTCCTGGTAGCGGACCTCGCCGGTGGGCGCGTGCAGGCACGTCACTATCCCCCCGTCGCTCCACAGCCAGATGAGGTCGCCCATCACAATGCCCGTGGGGACGTACGGCGCTGACTTCTTGATCTGGTAGGCCAACGCCGGCTTTCGCCCTGTCGCCGCGTCTCCAGCCCTGATGGCGGTGACGAAGTTGCCTCCTCCTCCGCTGCCGCACGAGCCAAGGATGAGGTCGCCTGCGATCAGGGGCGAACTGACACTGCGCTTGTCGAATGCCTCTTCGTATTCCCAGAGCACCTTGCCGTTGTCCGGGTCGAGCGCGGAGATGCCGTGAGATTGGCTGTTGAAGATGAGGGCGCGCTGCCCCGCCTTGGGCTCATAGAGGCACGGGCTGGAATAGGCCACGACGGTGCTGCGACGGGGCGTTTGCCAAAGAGTCTTTCCGGTCCTGGCGCTCACGGCGATGATCGAACTCTCGCCATTGCGCGTGCCGCCATTGGCGAATTTCGGGTCGTCCTGAAAGTTTCCCAGGACGACTTTGTCATCGCACACAACGGGCGAGACGCCGCAGCCATGCTGGCTTACAAAGGCGCCAAAGTCGCGCTGCCAAACCGATTTGCCCGCGTGGTCCAGGGCGGCAAGGAAGTAATGCTCCGGTTCGTTCCAGACGACATAAACGCGCTCGGCATCCACCGCCGGAGTGGATGAGGCATAGCTGTTGAAGGGGTGCCGTGAGAAAGGCGTCAGCGGAAAATCGCGCTTCCATAGCAACCGGCCATCCTTCGCGCTCAGGCAAACGACGGAAATGCCGCCTGACTTGTCGCCTGTGCTGGTGAGAAAGATGCGCTCCCCCCACAGCACGGGCGAGGAGTGGCCGCTCCCCGGCAACTCGACCTTCCAGTTAAGGTTTCCATCGCTGATTTTCGTTGGGAGGCCCTTGGCCTGGCTTATGCCCGTGCCGTTCGGGCCTCGGAAACGCGTCCAGTCCTGGGCAGTGATGGTGAAGGCGCAGACGATCAGTGAGGCGGCTGCGAGGGCCGCGGTGGCTAGCTTTTTCATGCGTTCGGTCACAGTGACGTTCAGTGACACCTGGACACATTACACGACGGCTGAGCGAAGCCAAGGGCAGTCCTGAAGGACAGCGCGTCTCTCCTTTTCCTCCTCGTCATTCCCGACGCTTTTGCTAGTGTGCCTTCCATGCGGACCGCGATTTACCCCGGAAGTTTCGACCCCGTCACCAACGGCCATTTGGATGTCATCCAACGAGCGACAAAATTGTTCGACCGCGTCATCGTGGCGGTCGCCAAGAGCGACAGCAAAACCCCGCTCTTCACGCTGGAGGAGCGCGTGGAATTGGTCGCGCGGGCCATTGAGCCTATGCCCAATGTCGAAACCGATTCCTTTGATGGCTTGCTGGTGCGTTACGTCGAAAGCCGGTCCGCTCAGGCCGTCGTGCGCGGATTGCGAGCGGTGTCGGACTTTGAATTTGAATTTCAACTGGCCCTGATGAATCGTAAGTTGAACGACCGGTTCGAAACCATATTTATGATGCCAAAGGACACTTATACTTTTCTAAGTTCGCGGATAGTCAAAGAGATCGCCCGTTTGGGAGGTGACGTTAGCGCGTTTGTGCCCGCCCACGTGCAGACCGCCCTGGCCGATAAGTTGGCCCCTGCGCCGGTTTAGCCGGGAGTTTATGCGGTTGCTCGTAAATCTGCGTCATTTGGACGCGCCCACGCAAATGGTTCGTCTCCAGGGCCAGTTGTCGGTCAACGACCTGGACCTGGACACACGGGACGAAATGATCCAAGCCGCACAGCCGTTGGATTACGCCCTGGAAGTCCAGAAGTTCGAACAGGGCCTGCTGGCGCAAGGCCGGTTGCGCCTGATCTTGGAATGTCGCTGCGTCCGCTGCCTCAAACCTTTCCAATACCGGCTCGCGCTGGACCGGTGGGCTCGCCACCTTGCCTTGCTAGGGGAGGAACGGGTGGCGGTGGTCAATGACTGCGTGGACTTGACGCCTTTTGTGCGGGAAGATATTCTGCTGGAGTTTCCGCCGCACCCGTTGTGCGATCCGGGATGCCGGGGTCTGCCAAAAACATTTGTTGGCAAGGCAGACAAATCCAGCGGCGCCGGCAAGTCCGAAGCCAGTTCGTCTGCCTGGGCGGAATTGAACAAACTGAAATTCTAATCTTTAGCCATTTATGGGTGTACCCAAGCGTAAACCATCCAAGAGCCGTCAACGCATGCGGCGCGCCTACAACAGCGTGTTGGTCCTGCCTCAGCTTAGCGCCTGTCCGCAATGCGCCGCACCATATGTGCCTCACCGGGTCTGTCCGACCTGCGGCTACTACAAGGGACGCCAGGTCATCACTGTCACCGCCGAAGCCTGACCCGTTCCACCGCGCGGACGCAGGGGATTCCCACTCCGGTCCATCTTTATGCGAATTGCAGTGGATGTTATGGGTGGCGACCACGGTTGCGGGGTTGTCATCGAAGGCGCCAAACGCGCTCTCCAGGCCGACCCGGAAATTGCTACCCTCTACCTGGTGGGCAATCGCAGTGAAATCCACGCCGCCTTGCCTTCGGGCGGGTTCCGCGACCACCGCGTGCGTGTCGTCCATGCCAGCGAAGTGCTGACCATGGAGGACAAACCCGCGGCAGCCGTCCGCAAGAAAAAAGATTGCTCCATCGCTCGCGCGATTGAACTGGTGGATGAGCGCAAAGCCGATGCGGTGGTTTCCCCCGGCAACACCGGCGGCATCTTCGCTGCCGCTACGTTTAAGCTCGGCCGCATTGCCGGCGTGGACCGCGGCGGGATTGCCGCGGTCATCCCGACGCCGGACAATGAATTCGTCCTGCTGGATTCCGGGGCTAACATAGAGTGCAAACCGATTCACCTGGCCCACTACGCCATCATGGGCAGCATCTACTCCCGCGAGATTCTAGGCTATAAAAACCCGCGCGTCGGCATCCTGAACATCGGCACCGAGGAGAGCAAAGGCAACGACCTGACGCGCGCCGCCTTCCGGCTCTGCCGCCAACTGGACCTTAACTTCATCGGCAACGTCGAAGGCCACGACTTGTTCAAGAGCCGCGTCGAAGTCGTCGTGTGCGACGGATTCGTCGGCAACATTGTCCTCAAGACCTGCGAGAGCCTGGCAGTCGGCATCTTTTCCATGCTCAAACGCGAGTTAACCGTCAATCCCGGACGCCAGCTTGGTGGCTTCCTGGCCCAGAACGCTTTCCGCACCGTCAAACGGCGGATGGACCCCGAGGCCTCGGGTGGCGCGCCGCTTCTGGGTTTCAATGGCGCCATCATGAAGGCCCACGGGTCGGCCCGCGAACGGGCTATCGCCAGCGCCGTCCGCATTACCGCCCAAACCATTCACAATCACGTCAACGAAATCATCGCCCGGGAAATCTCCCGCGCCAATGAATGTCTGGTCGCCGCTGAAACTGCCGTTTCCAAGCCCGTGCCAGCATGAGTTCATCGCCCGCTGCCAAATTCAAGAATCCGCGCGCCAAGTACAACTTTCAGGGCCGCACTTGCTCCATTACCGGCGTGGGCTCCTATGTCCCGGCCAAAATCCTCACCAACGCCGAGCTGGAAAAAATGGTGGACACCACCGACGAATGGATCACCACCCGCACCGGCATCAAACAACGCCGGCTGGCCGCCGATGACGAATTTACTTCTGACCTGGCCACGCATGCAGCCACCCGCGCCATGCGCCAAGCCGCCGTCGCCGCCTCGCAACTGGATCTCATCATCGTCGCCACGGTCACGCCCGATATGCCGTTTCCTTCGACCGCCTGCCTGGTCCAGCGAAAAATTGGCGCGCGCCGCGCCGCCGCCTTCGACATCGAAGCTGCGTGCTCCGGGTTCATCTATGCGCTGGAAATCGCCCAGCAGTTCATCATGTCGCGCACTTACGACACCGTGCTGGTCATCGGCGCCGAAAAGCTCTCTTCGATTGTGGATTGGCAAGACCGCAACACTTGTGTGCTCTTCGGTGACGGCGCGGGCGCGGCAATTTTGCAAAACCGCCCCAACGCTCACGGTCTGCTCACCGCGGTCATGGGCGCCGACGGCGAGAAATCCGATTTGCTCTTTATGCCCGGCGGCGGCTCTCGTTGCCCGGCGACTGCGGCTTCGGTTTCGTCGCGATTGCATTTCTTGCGGATGGAAGGCAAGGAAACCTTCAGAAACGCCGTCCAGGCCATGCAGACCGCCGCAGAGGAGGCCTTGCGCCGCTGTGAAATTGATATTTCCCGCATCAAATGCGTCATCCCGCACCAGGCCAATCGCCGCATCATTGATGTGCTCGGCGAGCGGCTGGGCGCCAAACCCGAACAGCTTTTCGTCAATGTGCATAAATACGGCAACACTTCCGCCGCTTCGGTCGCTATTGCCTTGGACGAAGCCGCGCAGTCCGGGCGCATTGAGCGCGGGGACTTGATATTGCTGATCGTCTTCGGCGCGGGGCTGACCTGGGGCGCGGCGGTCATCGAGTGGTAAGTGGTCTGGGCCAGTCCGTACAAAAGACTACAAAAGCTTATTTGACGATTCCAATTCCTATGTTATTCTGATACTGCTGTATGAGCGCGAGAAGAATTGAAAGTGCAGGTTCCTTACAACACGTCACCGTCGAAGCGCGGCAAGCCCGCTTATCCCTTTCACCCAATGCGGTGATCCTTCATAAGAATGGCATCGAATTTCGCAGCGCCACCCCGTTCGCTCCCTGGACGGAAATGACCATGTCGCTCCAATCGGCGCGCGACGATGGCCGCCTGAACTGTACCGGCGTGGTGATCTGCTGCTCCGGCAACAAACACGCCGGCTATCACGTCTCAATGGTCTTCACCGGCATTTCCAAGCAAGCCCAGGCGCGCCTGAGCCTCATGGCGTATTTGGAGCCTGCCTGGTAGAAAAGCCGTCGAGATCATTCTCCAGCAAGCGGAGTTGCATTTTCATGTTTGGGTTCCCGTCGCCCCCCTGTTATTCTGCGGGGCATGGAAACGTTCCATCGCATCCTGAAAACCGCTGTTGAAGGCGGCGCCTCGGACATTCATCTCAAAATCGGCACGCCGGTTATTTTCCGCATCAACCGCCAACTGATCGCGATCGAGTGTCCGCTGCCTACCGAGGCATGGATGAACCAAATCGTCCAGCAAGTCACGCCGGCCCACTTGCGCCAGCGCGTGGACGCAGAGCGCGAGGCCGACTTCTCCTACTTCGTGCCCGGCATCGGCCGCTTCCGCACCAATCTCTTTCAGCAGCGCGGCCAGTGGTGCCTGGCGATGCGCCATGTCAAGACCCACGTGCCCAGCTTCGAGGAGCTGGGGTTGCTGGAGCAGCTCCGAACCATCGCCGAATCGCCCCGCGGCATCGTGCTGGTCGCCGGCTCCACCGGTTGCGGCAAATCCACCACCCTCGCCGCCATGATCGAGCACATCAATGCCAGTTTCAAAAAGCACATCATAACCCTTGAGGACCCCATTGAATACGTCTTCGAAGACAATCAAAGCGTGGTCGAGCAACGCGAAGTTGGTTTGGACACGCTCACCTTCCATCACGCCCTGACCCATATCCTGCGCCAAGACCCGGACATCATCATGATTGGCGAAATGCGCGACTCCATCAGCTTCAGCACGGCAATGAGCGCCGCCGATACAGGCCATCTGGTCCTATCCACTTTGCACACCACCAATGCCGCCCAATCCATCAACCGCATTCTGGATTTTTTTAAAGCCGACGAGCGCGAGCAAATCCGCCGCCAACTCGCCGGCACGCTGCAGGCGGTGGTTTGCCAGCGCATGACCAACACCGTCACCGGCAGCATGACGCCCGCCCTGGAGATCATGATCAACACGGCGACGGTCAAGAAGCTAATCGAGGACAACCGCCTCGATAAATTGCCGGCCGCCATTGAGACCGGCACGGATGAAGGGATGCTCAATTTCAATCAAGCCTTGTTCCAACTGGTCAAAGACGGGAAGGTGAGTGAAAAGGAGGCGCTGGCCAAGGCGAGCAACCCGCAAGCTCTGGAGATGAATTTCAAAGGCATCTTCCTCGACGAAGGACGCAGGATCCTGACCTGAGCGCAAGCGTCAAAGCGTGCAGAGATTCCCGAAGAACCCTGTCGCGCAAGCAAGGCCGGCGCTCTTTGGTTGAGAAGACAAAGTGAGCATAAACCGCGGATGAGGATTGTATCATGGCGTTGTAGGTTTCAAAGGCGCAACTCCTTCGGAGTTGACGCCACCCAGGATGAGACTGGTCCAGCCATCGGAGTTCAATTTCACAATGCGCAAAATCTCACTCTTCATAGCGGCCGCTCTTGACCCCCTCGTCGGCATGCGTTATCAACGAATCACAGCTATGAATAATTCACTGGACCTTCCGTTGATCAACGATCATGCCGCCGGTATAGATGTCGGCAGCGAGAAGTTCTTTGTCTTGGTGGGAGGCAAGGAGCCCAAAGTGTTCTACGCTCTTAATCTGTTGCTTACGACCATCCTGCTGACTTGCTGGTTTCCTCGCTGGGCGCAGGCGCAGGCGCCGGGGCTGGTCTGGAGCGCAAGCCTCGGCGCAAGACTTTTCGCCGTGGACGCTCAGACCAACGTCTATGCCAATTCCGGCGGGACGGTCTTTACGATCGGCAGCGCTGGTGCTCTGCTTGCAACCAACAACGTTTGCCGGGTAACGTCCCCCGCGCCGGTTACGGCGCGGCTGGACGGTTCAGGCAACTTCTATTTCCTCGGGAATTTCGACGGCACTCAGGACTTTGGTGGTATCGTCCTGGTGGGCGGCTGGATCAATTGGCCTTCACCGGGCCATTGGACTCCTGGTTATCCGACTTGTTTCCTGGCCAAGTACTCCGGCGGCGGCGCGTTGCAATGGGTAGTTTCCTTCGGAGGCCAGGCGGTGAGCAATGCCCCCACCGATCTGCTCCTGGATTCGGCCAGCGGCGTTTACCCGGCTTATGTTCGGGGCGACGGGTCCGGCGTGATCGCGTGCTTCAGCAGTTCGGGAGCCGAACAATGGGAGACTGTGGTTCCTGGGTCCTACTACGGCGCCGGTGTCACCCTGGGCGGACTGACCTCGTCAAATCTTTGCTTCTTTGACTTCCGTTATGGCGACTCCATTGCCGGCGGGCGGATAGGCCTGTCAGGCAACCCTGATTTTTGGAACAAGGCCGGGAGCAATTCTATCTATTGGGCCACGCTCAACGCGATCAACGGTAAGCCGGTCATTGACGATGACGCCCAGACCTTTCAAGTCGGCGTCTGCTACAATTGTCTGAGCCACCAGGTCCTTCGCAAATGGGCGGTCAACGGCTACCAAGCCTTGACTATCCCGCTGGGCGACGAGGAGCAGTGGACGCTCGCGCGCGACCCCCAGACCAATGTGTATCTCGGCGGCGCCGCCGGCCTGTTTGCCAAATATTCCTCGGACGCCATACTTATCTGGACGACCAACTATGGGCAGATGCCCGTCGGGATGCTGGTGGACGCGGTGGGAAATCGGTTTCTGGGTTTCGCCGACGGCTCGGTAGCGCGCGTCGCCGCTGAGGCTCCTCCGCAGCCGCCGGTGATTTCCGCCGGGCCGCAGTCCCAAACCCTGTTCCTCGGGGACAGCGGGTCGTTTTCCGTTGCCGCCACCGGGACACAGCCGCTACGGTACTCGTGGCGGCTCAACGCAACCAATCTTCTGAATGTGACCACCTCCAACCTTGTCTTCAATTCAGCCGCACCGTCAGACGCTGGCGCCTATACGGTGGTGATCACCAACGCGGCGGGCTCGGTCACCAGCGCCCCGGCGCAGTTGCGGCCGAAGTCAGTTGAGCTCTACGCGGGCAGCCAGATGCTGAGCGCCGGTTCGTATGTTTTCGCCTCGCCGCCTACGCTGAGCATCCGCTCCGCATTGGTCAACGGCTCCTCCTTCTACACTTTGGACGGCTCGGCGCCATCGTTCGCTTCCGTTCACTACACCGGGCCGTTCACGTTGGAGTCGAGCGGGACCGTCCGGGCCTTGGGCTACAGCGCCGACTTCTCCGCGTCCGAGGAGGCCGATCCGGTTTATGCGAACGTACTGGCCTCTCAGACGCTCACCGTGACATCTTCGGGAGGAGGCTGGGTCAACGGCGGTTCGCCCACCTCCAACGCGGCTCCAGCCGGCGCGACCTCTTGGTGGCGGGGAGAAGCCAACACGCTGGACTCTGCGGGCAACAACAACGGCACGGCCGGGGGCGGGCTGGCGTATGCCCCGGGCGCGGTGGGGCAATCCTTCTTGTTCAACGGCACCGACGCGAATGTCACGGTGCCGCACAGCCCCGCACTGGACGTCGGGTTGAGCAACGGCATGACGATGGAGGCCTGGTTCAAACCCAATTCGCTCACGACGCCTTCGGCGCTGCTCGAATGGTTTGATCCGAGCTGGCACATGGCCAGCTATGAAGGTGTGAACCTTACCATTAACATTCCGGCAAATTACGGCGGCAGCGGCTCGGGCTGCTTGGTGGCCAACTTCGTTGACCCCAGTGGCGCGTCTCACGTAATCAAGACGCCGGCAGGATCATTCGGCACCGACCGGTTCACCCATGCAATCGTGACGTACGACCATACCAGCGGGCTGGCCGCAATATACTTGAACGGGCTGCTCGTGACCCAGGCGGACCTGGGGATCTTTACCCCCGAAACCGGCTCCGCCTATTTCAACGTCGTGCTGGGAGGGCTCCACTACCCTGTCAGCGGCCACATTGCGGAATATTTCTCGGGACAAATGGACGAGACCTCGTTGTATGGCCGGGCGTTGTCGGCCTCGGAGGCGGAGTCCCTCTACCGTGCGCAAGGTGGTGTCATCACCAACCTGCCCAGCGGGACCTATTCCAGCACCAATGTTGTCACTCTGGTAGCTATGCCTCTTCCGGGCTGGTCTTTCCTTTATTGGCTGGGGGATGCCTCAGGTACGAACAGCACAATCAACGTCGCCATGGAACGCGACAAGAGCATCTACGCTGTGTTCGGCACCACGCTCAGCACAACCGTGGCGGGCAACGGCCAGGTGCTCCTTTACCCTGCCACTGGGCCTTATCCTTACGGCTCGACGGTCCGGCTGACGGCCGTGCCGCAGCCGGGCTATTACTTTGGTTTCTGGGGCAACGCCACTACCGGCGACACCAACCCGCTGTACTTCGCCATCTCCACTCCAACTCAAACCGTCTCGGCCATTTTCGGCGCGGTCCCCGCCGGGGAGGCCGCCCTTACCGTGGAAGTCAACGGCAACGGGCAAGTAGCCGTCAACCCGCGGGCGAATGTTTATGCGACCAACCAGTCGGTAACGCTGACGGCCACGGCGAATCCGGAGCAAGCGTTTTTATACTGGAGCGGTGACGCCAGCGGCAGCCAAAGCCCGCTCACCGTGTTGATGAACCAGAGCCGGGTCATCACGGCCAACTTCAGCGGGCGCCCGCCGCTGCGCGCAATGATGCCCGGCGTCGAAGGCCTCACGTCGGCCGGCTTCCGTCTGACGTTGCTGAGCGATCCACAACTGATCTGGCAAATACTTGGCTCGACCAACTTCGCAACCTGGGAAGTACTGGGCACGGTGACCAATACCGAAGGCGAAGTTCAATTCACCGATCCCGGCGCGCTAAGCCGCCCGTATCGCTTCTACCGCGCAGCGCCTGGTCCGTAAGAGCATTTTCAAGAATGTAGCAGCCGACGTAAGTCGCTGATGCAGGCCGTATAGCAGGATTGCATGGAGATCGAGTTCCGCTTGCCCGGGCCTGGGCGCTGATTGAAGTCCAGCCTGCTATGCCTAAAGAGGAGCCGCGACCTGGGTTTGTGGAATCGCACCTTGACAGCAATCGGTTGGAGCATCATGAAGCTGCCATGCGAACAACAGTCACCCTGGACGCGGACGTCGACCGGCTCGTGCGCCATGCCATGCACCGGTCCCGTCGCAGCTTTAAGGAAACGCTCAATGCAGCCGTGCGCACCGGATTGAGCCCCAAGCCCAATGAAAGGACACGAGTTCCCTTCCTGGTGAAGGCGAAGGCAATGGGGTTGCGGCCTGGGATTGACCCGGCCAGCCTAAATCAATTGGCTGACGACTTCGAGGTGGAAGCTTTTTCCGCGAAGACCAAACACCGCCAGCGGAAGTGATCGTCTCCGACATCAACCTGCTCCTCTACGCCTACGATTCGCAGTCCCCTTTTCACCCCAAAGCGGCGGCGTGGTGGCAGGGCTGCTTGTCCGGGTCCGAGCCGATCGGCCTCCTGCACGTAGTATTGTTCGGCTTTGTGCGTATCGGCACCAATCCGCGCGCATTCCAGAATCCCCTGACCTGCAAGGAAGCAATCGGTCACGTTCGTTCCTGGTTGAGTCAGGCTCCCGTGCAAGTGCTCGAGCCAGGGCCGAGTCACCCTCAGGAAGTCCTCAAACTTTTGGAACACCTCGGCGCCGCTGGTAATCTCGTCAGTGATGCCCAGATAGCCGCGCTCACCATCGAACATAGCGGAATATTGCATACCGCAGACAGCCACTTCGTAAGGTTTCCCGGTTTGCGCTGGTTCAATCCTCTCACAAGTGCAAGCCACGCGTCCTTGCGAAAGTCTCCGTCCGCCAAAGATCGATGAGGGTTTGGTTGTTGCCGCGCAGGCTTTTCTGGAGGAGGCCAAGGCGCTGATCGAATGTCCGCCAGCCACGCCCAAAGAGCAGCGGCTGGCCTGATGCGAGGGACGTTACGCACATCCTGACTGCCATCAAGCAAGGCGATGCTGGGCTCGCAGGCGCGCAATCCTGGACTGGCGGATTGGAGGATGCAATCCCTCTGGGATCGGAAATGCGTGTGAGATGCAGTACTCTGGGGCCTCACCTCAATATTGTCCTGCAAGCTGCCGGGGTAGAGCGCCAATTGTCTGGCGCGGCTCGGCAGAACCTGATAGCACGTCAGACGTGAGCGACGTCACCCGGGTGATCGAGGCTATCCAGCGCGGCGACCCCGAGGCCGCCGATAAATTGCTGCCGCTGGTCTATGAGGAGTTGCGCAAGCTTGCCGCTTCCAAGATGGCGAACGAAGCAGCGGGCAACACGTTGCAACCGACGGCCCTGGTGCATGAAGCCTGGCTGCGGTTGGTGGGCAATGACAACCCAAAGTTCGCCGGGCGCGCTCATTTCTTTGCGGCCGCCGCTGAGGCGATGCGCCGCATCCTCATTGACCGGGCTCGCCGCAAACGCGCCCTGCGTCACGGCGGCGGACAGGTGAGGGTGGATATTCAACAGATGGACCTCGCCTCCTCCGACGCCGACGATCAACTTTTAGCGGTCAATGAGGCGCTCGATAAGCTCGCCGCGCAAGACCCGATCGAGGCAGAATTGGTCACGCTGCGGTATTTCGTCGGCTGGACCATCGAAGCAGCCGCCGG
>WNGQ01002298.1_pt1 | contig 33742 bp, 32 predicted proteins | sample 5407661 | NCBI WGS metagenome assembly WNGQ01 (sample SAMN13153382, study PRJNA577476) | soil metagenome | isolation source: 60 cm soil or saprolite under Garry oak tree replicate 2 | place: USA:California | collected 2016-06-15 | reverse complement strand
GACGCCTGAAGGCCGCATGCGGTACGCTTGGTGTGGTGCGGGGGATTGAGGAGTTCTTGCGAGAGATGGCTCGATAATGCGGAATGCGAAATTCGGAAAGGGGAATCGCGGAACGACGTTCGCTCGCCAATTCCGCATTCCGCATTTCGCATTCCGCATTTTGTTTACACTCGTCCTCAGCACTCCTGCCGCCGCCCAGGATCCCTCCGGCACGTGGCGCACCATCCACACGGAACACTTTCGCGTCCATTTTCGCCCCGACTATCGCGCGCGCGCCGTTGAAGCCGCGCCTGACGCTCTCGGACGACGTCGATGCGGCGAACGGCTTTACGACCGTCTTCCCGTCGAATCGCTTCACGATCTTTCTCACGCCGCCCGTCACCGACCCCGGATTGCAGAACTACGACAGCTGGGAACGACTCGTGATCGTGCACGAGCTGACGCACGTCTTCCATCTCGACCGGTCCCGGGGACTCTGGGGGACGCTGCAATCGATCTTCGGTCGCGTGCCCGGATTCTTCCCCAATCAGTATCAGCCGAGCTGGGTGATCGAAGGGTTGGCGACGTACTATGAGTCGCGCTTCACGACTGGCGGCCGCGCCGACGGCACGTTTCACCGCGAGATCGTCGCCGCCGATGCGGCGGCGGGTCGCGCGCGATCGCCGTGGAATGCACTGTATTTTTCGCGCTGGCCGGACGGGCTCGGGCCGTACGCCTACGGCAGCCGGTTCTGGGATTACCTGGCGCGGACGACCGGCGATTCGGTGATCCCGCATTTCATCGAGGCGACCAGCGGACAGTTCATTCCATTTCGTATTGGGCGCCCGCTGCGCCACGCCGGTGTGCCCAACGCACTGACGGAGGTGTGGTCCCGCTCCGTTGCTGCCGCCGCGCCGGCCTCCGATCGCTCGACGACACGCAGCCAGCTCATCGATGGGCAGCTGCGCTACCAGCCGGTCCCGCGCGTTGCTCCGAGTGGCCCCTCCCGCCTGGCGTATGTCCACGACGACTGGCGCGGCGCGCGACGGTTGCGCGTCATCGATCCCGCGACCGGCGCCGTGCTCCGGTCGCACCGGGTCAACGGTCAGGTGAGCTACGACTGGCTCGGCGACACGTTGATCGTCGCGCAGCTGGACTACACCAGCCGGTGGACCGTGCGCAGCGATCTCTGGCGCTGGACGCCGGATGGCGCCTGGACGCGCCTGACGACCGGCGCCCGCCTGATGGAACCGCGCGCTGGCGGTGGCGTGCTGTCGACGCTGCAGCTCACGGCCGGCGCTGAAGCGCCGACAAGCGGAGTCCGCTCGAGCGAGGCGACATGGGGACCCGCCGTTCCCTCACGCGACGGTCGCTGGATCGTGGCTTCACGCAATCTCGATGGCCGGTGGGCGCTGGTCCGCTGGCGCGCCGCGACGCCGGCGTCTGTCGAAGTGCTCGCCCAGGCGGCAGCGGGAAGCGTCATCGCGGACCCGGTGTGGGCGCCCGACGGCAGCGTCCTGTTCGTGATGGAAGCCAACGGCTTCCCGCAGATTCATCGCTGGCGCGAAGCAGACAGGATCACCCAGCTGACCGCCGAGCCGCTCGGCGCGCACGCGCCGGCACCGCTCTCCGACGGTCGCATCGCCTTCGCCACGATGGGCAACGACGGCTGGGAGCTGCGCGCGGTCACGCCCGCCGCGCTCCCCCCTCGAGCCGTGACGTTGCCGGCATCGCTGCCCTTCGACTCAGCTCCACCAGTCGCGATGCGCGAGACTGGCTACGCCTCGTGGGGATCGCTCCGGCCGCATTTTTGGATTCCGCTCGGCTTCGATGCCGCGGAGGCCGGCCGCTTCCTCGGTGTGGCGACCGCGGGGGCGGATGCGGTCGGACGCTACGCCTACGTCGCCGAAGCGCTGGTCTCCGGATCGGCCCCGCCCGCCCGCGCCCAGGGCTACTTCTTCCTGGTGAGTCAGGCGCTGGGCGATCCCACGCTCGACTTTTACATCTCCAATGACTGGTCGTTGATCGGCATCGATCGCACCGGACACGTGGTCTCCTCGGAGCATCGTGAGGGATCGATCGGCGCGACCATGCTGGCCCACCGCTGGCGCAGCTTCGTCTCGCTGCGCGTCGCTGCGGAATATGAAGGAAGGCGATTCGTCTCCGTTCCCGATACGAACCTCGCGGACATTTGCTTCGGCTGCATCGATCGCGATCGCGTTGGCGGATCCGCGACATTGGCGTTTGGATCCGTGGTAGCGGCGCCGCTCACCGTGTCGCTGCAGGACGGTGCGACCGCCGCATTTCTGTATCGACGAAAAGAAGAGCAGGGCTCGGACCGCTGGCTCAACGAGGTGCGTGCCCGCGGCAATCTCTATGTGCGCGCCGGTCCGCGGATGGGATTCGCGTATCCCGTGCTCGCGATCCGCGGCGCGTTGGGCGCGCTCGACGGACCGATTCCCGATCGCTTTTCGGTGGGTGGTGTGTCGTCCGGCGGTGTGAACTTCGGATTCGGACAGGAAGGCGCCTCGCTCCGGTCGTTTCCGGTGCGCGGGTATATCGGAGGCGCGTTGCACGGGCGCCGCGCGGCGACGCTCACCGCGGAGTACCGCATGCCCGTCACCTTGCTCGGCGGGTTGCTGGGTCACCTGCCGCTCGGCGCCGACAAGCTCGCCTTCGCGGTGTTCGGCGATGTGGGGGACGCGTGGGATGTAGGTGAGGAGCCGCGCCTGCATCGCCTGCGCTCGGTGGGCGCGGAGTTGATCAGCGACATGACAATCAGCTACGATCTGCCGTTGCGGGTCCGGCTCGGTGTCGCGCAGCCGGCGACCGGTCATCCTCGGGTCTACGCCGCCTTCGCTGCCGATTTCTGATTTTTTCGGCGCACCAGCGCGTCAGTCTGTTGACCCGTCTTAGGGCGAACCCTAAGTTAGCGCGGACCCCTGGAGATCGGATTGTACTGCTCCCGCTGCGGCACCCAGAATAAGGACACCGCGAAGTTCTGCGACTCTTGCGGCCTCGATCTGACCGCGGCGACGCCCACGGGCGTTCGTGTCGAGGCGCCCGACATCGCGGAAATCGATATGGTGCGGCAGGAGCTCAACGAGGAATACGAGATCCTCGAAGAGCTCGGTCGCGGCGGCATGGCGATCGTGTTCAAGGCGAAAGAAAAGCAGCTCGACCGCGAAGTCGCGATCAAGGTGCTGCCGTTCTCCCTGGCGTTCGACAGGGAATTCGTCGAGCGCTTCCAGCGCGAAGCCCGCACGTCGGCGAAGCTCGAGCATCCGAACATCATCCCGATTTATCGCGTCGGAAAATCTGGCCGGATCATCTACTTCGTCATGAAGTTCCTGCGCGGGAAGCCGCTCTCCAGCATTCTGGCGTCGCGCGGCTCCCTGCCTCCCGCCGAGATCAAACGCATTCTCATCGACGTCTCGCGCGCCCTCTCGTACGCCCATAAGAAGGAAATCGTCCACCGCGACATCAAGCCCGACAACATCATGTTCGACGAACATGGGCACGCGGTGGTCACCGACTTCGGGATCGCGAAGGCGGCGTCCGGCGGCAAGCTGACCGGCACCGGGATGTCGATCGGGACCCCGCATTACATGAGTCCCGAGCAGGCCAAGGCGCAGGCGCTCGACGGCCGCAGCGACATCTACTCGCTCGGTGTGGTCGGCTACCAATGCCTCACGGGCGGCGTGCCGTTCGACGGCGAGGATTCCTTCTCCATCGGCTACAAGCACATCATGGAGGAGATCCCGACCCCGCCGCTCGAGAACCAGGAAAAGCGCCAGCTGTTCGAAATCATCCGCAAGATGATGGCGAAGACGCCGGCGCAGCGCTTCCAGAACGCCGACGAATTGATCACGGTGCTCGAGGGCGGACGCTCCGTCTCGTTCACCACGGATGCGACACAAGCGCTGCCGTCGATGTCCGGCGCGCGGCTCGCCTCGGCCCCCACGACGCCGCTGCCGCGTGCGACCGGCACGCGTCCACCTGTCGATGGCGCCGTAGCGGCGCCGCTGGTTGGTGAGCGACCGCGTCGCTCCGTCCTCTCGGGACTGCTGCTGTGGCTCGTCATCGTCGGCGCGGTGTTCGGTGGCGGCGGGTTCTACGCGTACAAACAGGGGCTGATCTTCGCCAAGTCCCCGGCGAGAACGACGGACTCCACCGCCGCACGCGATACGACCCGACTTGCCGCGGCCGACAGCACGCAAGCGCAGGGAGACACGAGTCACGCGGCAGCTCCTCAGCCACCGCCACCGCCGGCTGAGGGCACGCCGGGCCGCTTGGTCTTGCAGAACCTGCCGCAAGGCGCCCGCGTCAGCATTGACGGCCAGCAAGTGCGCGGGAATCAGCTCGACTTGCCACCCGGCGTCCGGCATCTGACGGTGCGCGCCACCGGCTACCAGACCTACGACCGTCAAGTGATCATCACCGCCGGTGAGACGCACAGCATGCGGGTGGACATGCAGACCAGCGAGGATGCCGGCGGGCCCTGCGACCAGTATGGACCTGCGTACAATCAGGACAACCTCTGCTTCGACACGCGTCCGCTGCCGCTGTCGCCGACCTTGATCCCGGTCGCCCCCGATGCGCCGGTCTTTCCGCGTCAGGCGATCCTGCTGGTGCGGGTCTCGCGTAATGGCACGACGATGGAGGCGCGGGTGTTCGTGCCTTCTAACGTCGAGACTTTCAACAATGAAGCCCTCGACATGGCCAGGAACCTGCGCTGGAATCCGGCTCAGAAGAACGGCGAGCCGACCGAAGCGTGGGTACAGTGGCCGTTCCAGCCTGTACGCCAGTAAGCCACAAGCCCCAAATCGATCCCACCGCGTTCATCGCGCCGAGTGCCGTCGTGATGGGAGACGTGACGCTCGGACCGCGTTCGAGCGTGTGGTATCAGGCCGTGCTCCGAGGCGACATGGCCCCGATCGTGATCGGGGAGGCGACCAACCTGCAAGACGCTACGATCGTGCATGTGGATGAGGGGAAACCGGCGCTGATCGGTGCCCGGGTGGGGGTGGGGCACCGGGTCATTTTGCACGCGTGTACCGTGGAGGACGAGTGCCTGATCGGGATGGGGTCTATCCTTCTTAATGACGTGCACGTGGGGACGGGGAGCGTGATCGCCGCCGGAGCCGTCGTGCCGGAGGGGATGCGCGTGCCCCCCGGCTCGCTCGTCATGGGAGTACCGGCGCGTGTCGTGCGTCACGTGGACGATGGTCTGCGCGCGCGGATCAAAGAAACGTGGGAGCACTACGTCGAGCAGGCCGCGCGGCATCGCAGCGGAGCTTTTCCGGTCGAGCGAACAACTTTGTGATGTTGATACTCGGAGTGCGAGACACGACGACACGAGTCTTCAGTCTTGCCCGGCTCCAATCACGCGCCTACCTTGGGCCTCCACGTTCCGTTAACTTCCTTAATTCAACTCGATTCGCCGTGAGATGCGCATGACCGTATCTGAGGCTCGGCTTGATCTGAACGCCAATGCCCTGACCGTCCTCGAGCGCCGCTACCTCGTGAAGGACGACCAGGGGAAGCCGGTGGAGCGCCCCCTGGACCTGTTCTGGCGTGTCGCGCGCACCATTGCCGCGCCCGACCGTACCTACGGCGCTTCAGATCGGGCGGTGGAAAGCCTCGCCGAGACATTCGTCGAACTCATGGCGACGCGGGTGTGGATGCCCAACTCTCCCACCCTGATGAACGCCGGCCGGCCCCTCGGCCAGCTGTCGGCCTGCTTCGTGCTGCCGGTGGAGGACGCCCTCTCGAACGGGCGCTCGGGCATCTACGACACACTCAGAGCGATGGCGCTGGTGCATCAGTCGGGTGGCGGGACGGGCTTCTCCTTCTCGCGGCTGCGCCCCAAGAATGACGTGGTGCGCTCCACCATGGGCGTCGCCTCCGGGCCGGTCTCGTTCATGAAGCTGTACGACGCCTCGACTGACGTCGTGAAGCAAGGTGGGACCCGGCGCGGAGCGAACATGGGCATCCTGCGCGTGGATCACCCGGACATCCTGGACTTCATCCACTGCAAGGACGACCTGACGCAGGTGACCAATTTCAACATCTCTGTGGCGGTCACCGACGCGTTCATGGTCGCTCTCGAAGCCGGCAAGCCCTTCGACTTGATCCACCCGCGCACGGGGAAGGTGGTGGGTCAGCTCGACGCGCGTGATGTCTTCAAGCAGATCGTGCACGGCGCCTGGAAGACGGGCGAGCCGGGCGTGTTCTATATCGATCGTGCCAATCACTACAACCCTGTCCCACACCTCGGCAGCTACGAGGCGACGAATCCGTGCGGCGAGCAGCCGCTGCTCCCGTACGACGTATGCAACCTCGGCTCGATCAACGTCGGCCTGTTCGTGAAGAACGGTGACGTGGACTGGGACGGTCTGCGCACCGCGGTGCACCTCTGCACCCATTTCCTCGACAACGTCATCGACGCGAACAAGTACCCCCTCGACGAGATCGACGACCTGGCGAAGCGAATTCGCCGCATCGGCCTCGGCATCATGGGCTGGGCCGACCTGCTCGTGCGCCTTGGTATCCCGTACAATTCGGATGCCGGCGCCGCGCTCGGGCGGAAGCTCATGCGGTTCATCGATGAGGAGTCGAAGGTCGCGTCCGAGAAGCTCGCCGAACAGCGCGGCACGTTTGCGGAATGGGAGCGGTCGATTTGGGGCCCCGACGCCACCTGCGCGCGCGACGCGCGGGGCGAGCGTATCCGGCCGATGCGGAAGCTGCGGAATTGCAACCTCACGACGGTGGCGCCGACCGGCACGATCTCAATAATCGCCGGTTGCTCGTCGGGCATCGAGCCGCTGTTCGCCGTCGCGTTCATGCGCAATCAGGCCGGTGTGCTGATGCCTGACGTCAATGAAGATTTCGTGGCGATCGCGAAGCGCGAGGGCTGGTATTCGGAAGACTTGATGAAGCAGATCGCCGAGGCGGGACACATCCACTTCGGCGCGGTGCCGCAGCAGTGGCAGCGCGTCTTCGTGACCGCGCATGACGTGACGCCCGAGTGGCACATCCAGATGCAGGCGGCGTTCCAGGAATTCACCGACTCCGCGATCTCCAAGACGTGCAACTTTGCCAACGCCGCGACTGAGGAGCACGTCGAGCAGATCTACCGCTACGCCTACGAGCTCGGCTGCAAGGGCGTCACGGTGTACCGCGACGGCGCACGGGAGAACCAGGTGCTGTCCACGGGGTCGACCGCGAAGAAAGTGACGGAGAACGCAACCGGGGCAGGGAAGGACGCGCTCACGGAGGCGCTGGCCCGCATCGCCGAGCTGGAGACCGAGCTGCACCTGACGAAGGAGCGGTTGCACGACGTCGAAGCGGAGAACCTGCAGCGTCGAGCGAAGCGCTCGCGGCCCGATCTCCTCAAAGGCTCGACCCGTCGCATCGAGTCGCCGCTCGGCACGATGTACGTGACGATCACGGAGGATGACAAGGGCCAGCCGTTCGAAGTCTTCATGTCCCTCGGCAAGGCGGGCGGCGCCCTGATGGCGGACGTCGAGGCGATCGGCCGGCTGATTTCGCTGGCGTTGCGCTCCGGTGTGCCGCTCCAGGAGGTCTACCGGCAGCTGCGCGGCATCTCTTCCGACCGTGCGGTGGGGCTCGGTCCCCACAAGGTGGCCTCAGTGCCGGACGCGATCGGCATCGCGATCGAGAAGTGGATGCAGGACAAGCAGGGGGTGCAGCAGGATCTCCTCGACAACACCAAGTCGGCGGTGCTGGCTCCGACGGAGGTCGTGCCCGGGTCAGTGGCTGATGCCCCCCTACGGGTGGCGCGAGGACCCGAGCAGGACTTCATCGGCGCCTGTCCCGACTGCGGGTCGCAACTGGCGTTTATCGAGGGATGTGCTAAATGTCACGTGTGCGGCTTTTCGGAATGCGGCTGATTCTGCGGCGACCGTACGCCCTGTGACTCTAGTCACGACGGGCACTTGCGCGGGTAGGTAGTCTACAGGCCATGGAAAGCAGCAACCGAATGGTCACGCCCACGCGCCTGCAGGTGAAGGGCTGGGCGCGCGTTGGTCCCGCCGGTGCGCACACGCTGCGGCGCGGCGCCTGGTATCCCGTCGTTCGCATCTCCTCGAGCAACATCGTGGTGCTCGACGTCAACCGGCACAACGTGCCGGTCGACCGTCGCTTCCTCGAGATTCGCTATCATCCGCCGGAGCGGTGGACCATCGTGCGCTGCGAGCCGCGCGTCATCGAGCGACTCGGCCGGATCTTCCCCCTCACCTACGCCGTGTGCCCCAGCTGCCGGCACCGGCAGGGGATCGAGGCGCGGACGAATGAAATGACATGCGACCGCTGTCATAAGACGGCGGTGATGGCGTGGGACGAGCTGTCTTGAAGAGCGGGACATGCAGCCCTTGCATGTCCTAAAGAATTGCCACTTGATCACCTAAGGTAACAGTTCCGACCGCCTCACCGACGCAATAAAACCCTCTCATCCCGTTGTCCAGAAACTGCAGATGCTTTTTCAGTTCCTCCGGCTCGACCTGCTTCCCTAGCGCCCAGCCGGTAAACGGCCGGCACGGGTGCGCGACCTGTAACACCTTGAGCCGGACGCGCTCCTTGCCGTCTGGTGACAAAATAGCGACGCCGTTCGCGACCTCGTCATAGCTCAGTCGCCGGTCGCTGGTCGCGATGATGTTTTCGCCCGCGCATCCGATCTCCACGCGGTCGCCGAAGTGCTCGCGCATCGCGTCGTAGTGGGCCGTGAAACCGAGCGAGATGCCGTGGAGCCCATCCGCGTTTTTTGTGTAGGGATGATCGCGGTGGTGTACATCCACAATCCACGTGCCATCGGCCGTGCCTCCCAGCGCGCCGTCGGGTGTGACGTGCAGCGCCGGAATTGCCAGCAGGGGGGTTGGATCGTAGACGCGGGTGGGCTTCTCGCCGCGCTTCAGGGAGTCGCGTTGGATCTGGAGACGGGTGACGATACCGATCGTGCGCATAACGCAATTTAGCAGGATGTGCTACATTGGCCCCCTTCATGCCAACCCCGCGGGGATGGGCCCGTTGCCTCGACAACGTCGCCGACGTGCTGCGCCGCGGCGCGTGGTATCCCATCGTCGACGAGACGGATGACGGCAAGGTCGTCCTCGAGGTCCGCAAGAAACCGGTGCGCGTCAGCCGCATCGACGTCGCCGTCCGCGACACGCCCCCCGATCGTTGGACCATCGTCGTCCGGACCGGCGTGCTCCGCCCTACCCTGGGTGGCAGGGAAGGGGAGGAGGTCACCACGACGTACGCCGTCTGTCCGCATTGTCAGGAGCGACAGGATTTCACCGGTAAACCGGATCAGCTGAAGTGCCTGCGTTGCGCGAAGGAGTCCAAGGTCGACTGGTCGGAAACCTGCTGATCGAGCTTCTCCCCCTCGGAAACGCCAGGTATTGCGGGCACGCAAATATTTCGTATGTTAACTATCAACATGTTAACTATTATCCGACCGATGGCAGAGGGCTGATGGCTGATCGATCTGAGCTCGCCCTCCAGCTCACCGATGCGGTTATTGCCGCCCGGCAGGCCATCGAGCGCGCCGGGAATCGCGCCTACAAGAGCTTTGGGCTCTCGCAGCGGGCCCACGCCGTGATGGCGGCCGTGGATCTCGGCGGGCCGGACGGCGCCCGGCCGAGCGACATCGCCAGCGAGCTGGGTGTGTCGCGCGCAGCCGCCACGACCTTCATCCAGCGCCTCGAGGCGAAGGGCTTCGTCGAAACCACGACCGATCCGGACGACGACCGCGGCGTGCGCGTGACGCTCACGCGTCATGGTCTGGAGGTCCTGCTGCGCGTAGGACAGTTGGAACGCCGGCTGGCCGCCCGCACGATCGAAGGGATGCCCGCTTCAGCCATGGCGGGCGCAATTCACGTACTGCAGGAGCTCAAACAGCGTCTCGAACAGAAGTCGCTCGAGGTCGTGCGCTGAGTCGGTATGCAGATGTGCGAATCTTTATGCAGCCCGCAGCGGTGCGCCGTCCGCCTGCCGGGACCTCACGTATCACTTCAATGGCTCTTATTAGACGTATTCTCTTCAACGGTTTATTTCGACGTTGTACCGCAGTAGCGTCGCCTCTTTCCGGCGGCAGATTGTTCGTTCCAGGCGCGCCAGTTTTCCACATCTCTTCCATCCGGTGCAATTGTGGATAACTCGGCGAACGGAGTCCCGACCATACGCCGCACCAAGATCGTCGCCACGCTCGGGCCGGCGACGGGCAACGCGTCAGCCATCGGCGCCCTGCTCGACGCGGGCGTCAACGTGCTCCGCATCAACGCCTCGCACGGCACCGCCGAGACGCGGGCCGAGTGGATCGCCGCGATTCGGAGGGTCGCCGCCAAGGCCGACCAACCAGTTGCGGTGCTCCTCGACCTTCAGGGGCCACGCATCCGCGTGGGAGATCTTCCGGCTCCGCGTGAGCTCACCGCGGGCCAGCAGGTCGTTTTTGCCCCCGAGGAGATCGCGCGCGGAGACGAGCTGCCCACCACGTACGACCGTCTCGCCGCCGATGCGCGCGTCGGCTCGCGCATCCTGCTCAACGACGGCTTGCTGTCGGTGGAGGTCACCGGTGTTGACGCGCCGCGCGTGCGGGGCCGGGTGGTCGACGGGGGGATTCTGACGGCGCACAAGGGCATGAACCTGCCCGGCGTGCAGGTCTCGGCACCGGCGCTGACCGAAAAGGACCGCGAGGACGTCCAGGACGCCGTGAAGGTGGGGGTGGACTACCTCGCGCTCTCGTTCGTCCGGCGTCCGGAAGACATCGCAGAGCTGCGGGGCCTCGTTCCCCCGACCATCAAGCTCGTCGCCAAGATTGAAAAGGCGACCGCACTGGACAATCTCGACAGGATCGTGGCGGTGTCCGACGCCGTCATGGTGGCGCGCGGTGACCTCGGCGTCGAGTTGCCGTTTGAGCAGGTGCCGCTGGTGCAGAAGCGGCTCATCAGCGAGGCGAATCACCAGGGCAAACCGGTCATCACGGCAACGCAGATGCTCGAGTCGATGGTCCACAACCCTCGTCCCACCCGCGCCGAGGCGTCCGATGTCGCCAACGCGATTCTCGACGGCACGGATGCGGTCATGCTGTCGGCGGAAACGGCCGTGGGGCAGTACGCGGTTGAAGCGGTGCGCGCGATGGACCGCATCATTCGGGAAATGGAGCGCCACCCGCTGCGGCAACGGGAAGAGCGCCGCGCGGCAGGCGCAGCCGTCCACACCGAAGACGCGATCGCCTGGGGCACGCACGCCGTGGCGCGCATGCTCAAGACGCCGCTGATCGTGAGCCTGACCAAGGGCGGCTTTACGGCGCGCAAGGTTGCCGCGCTGCGTCCCCCCGTGCCGATCCTCGCCGTCACCACCGAGCCGACGACGTACCGCCAGCTCGCGCTGGTGTGGGGCGTGATTCCCGTCCTGGTCGACCACGTGCCCGGCTACGACGCCATGCTGACCGTCGTGCGGGACCTCATTCTCAAGCGCAAGTATGCCAAATCAGGCGACTGCATCGTCATGACCGCTGGCGTTCCGTGGGATGTCTCCGGCAGCACCAACCTCATCAAGGTCGAGGTTGTGTGACGTGCGGTTGACCTTCCTCGGCACCGGCACGTCGTTCGGCGTGCCGCAGATTGGCTGCCGTTGCCCCACCTGTACATCCGCGGATCCGCGCGACCGGCGTACGCGCACCGCGGCATTGATCGAGACGAACGGAAAGCGACTCCTGATCGACACCCCGCCCGAGCTGCGGCTGCAGCTGCTCGCGGCGGGCGTCGATCACATCGATGCCGTGCTCTTTACGCACGCGCACGCCGATCATGTGCACGGCATCGACGACCTGCGCGCGCTCACGGTGCGCATGGGCGCGATGCTACCGGCGTACGGCTCGCGGGAAACGATGGCGGAGCTCGCCGCAAAGTTTCCCTACATCTTCGATCCCGCGATCGTCGTGGCCGAGGGAACGAGCAAGCCCGAGCTTGCGCCGCACGAGCTGGAGGCGGGGCGGACCGTGTCCATCGCTCGCGTGCCGGTGCTGCCGCTGGCGTTGCCGCACGGCAAGCATGAGGTCTTTGGGTATCGCGTCGGGCCAATCGCGTACCTCACGGACGTGAAGGTGATTCCCGAGAGTGTGATCGAGGTTCTGGGGGATCTGGACGTTCTGGTGCTCAACGCGCTCCTGTCGCGTCCCCATCCATTGCACCTCTCCGTTTCAGAAGCGGTCACGGCGGCGCAACGCGTCGGAGCGCGCCGCACGTTCTTTACGCATCTCACGCACGAGAACACACACGCGGCGTTGGCGGCACAACTGCCTGCGGGCATCGCGCCCGCCTACGACGGGCTGGTTATCGACTTACCCGGGGCATAAATTCCGCCGCGAGGAGGAACGCAGCGCTCATGCTCAACGAATTCGACAATCCGGCGGTGCGCCAAGGTCCCAGGATGGACGCGTTGGTGCGGCGGGCGGTATTCGGCAGCGAGGACGAGAAGGCGCAGGCACGGTGGATGATCTGGGAGATCGGCCAGCGTGCCGGTGTCCGGCCCGCCTCGATTCACGAGCTGTACATCGCGCGGGGTCGCGGCGAAGTGCCGGCGTTCACGACGCCGGCCATGAACGTCCGCATCCTCGCCTACGACACCGCCCGAGCGATCTTCCGCGCGGCGCAGCGGCTCGAGGCTGGCGCGATCATCTGCGAGATTGCGCGCAGCGAAATCGCCTACACGGACCAGCGGCCCGCCGAATACGTCGCGGTCATGACGGCTGCGGCGCTGCGCGAGGGATTCACCGGCCCACTGTTCATTCAGGGCGACCACGTCCAGGTCAATGCCAAGAAATACGCGGCTGATGCGGAGGCCGAGTTGAAGGCGTTGCGCGCGTTGATCGAGGAAGAGCTGCACGCCGGCTTCTACAACATCGACGTCGATACCTCGACCCTCGTCGATCTCTCCAAGCCCAATCTCGATGAGCAGCAGCGCACCAACTACGAGCGCGCGGCCGAGCTGACGAAGTTCATTCGCGACCGCGAGCCGGACGGCGTCACCGTCTCGGTGGGCGCGGAGATCGGTGAAGTCGGCGGTAAGAACAGCGACGTGCACGAGCTGAAGGCGTTCATGGAGGGGTACAACCGGACGCTGCAGCGGCTCGGCACCTCGCCCGGCATTTCGAAGATCTCCGTGCAGACCGGCACGAGTCACGGCGGTGTCGTGTTGCCCGACGGCTCGATTGCCAAAGTACAGCTCGACCTCGCCGCGCTGAAAGCGCTGTCGCACGACGCGCGCACCAAATACGGGCTCGGCGGCGCGGTGCAGCACGGCGCCTCGACGCTGCCGGCGGAAGCGTTCTCGCAGTTCCCGCAGTGCGAGGCGGTCGAGATCCACCTCGCCACGAACTTCCAGACTATCGTCATGGATCATCCCGCGCTGCCGCAGGACCTGCGCCGGGAAGTCAACGAGTGGGTCAAGCGGGAAGCGAAAGAGGAGTGGAAGAAGGGCGACACCGAAGAGCAGTTCATCTACAAGAGCCGCAAGAAGGCGATCGGTCCCTTCAAGCAGCGGTTCTGGGATCTGCCGGAGGATGTGCGCGCCAAGATCGGCGCCGACCTCGAAAAGACGTTCGCGTTCTTGTTCGAGCAGTTGCGCGTGAAGAGCACGCGGGCAGCGACCGATCGTCACGTCAAACCGAAGCTCGACTCCCATGTGGCGCCACGGGCGGCGCTCGTGTCAGCGCCGGACGACGCGGAGGCGGGCGAATGAGCGAACGCAGCGGAGGGTTTGGCGCCTTCTTGTTGGGCATCGTGCTGGGTGCCGTGGCCGGGTTCGTGTTCGCGCCGACCGAAGGCGGCGAGACCACCCGGCGCAAAGTCTCGAAGGGCCTGCGTAACCTCAAAGAGCTCGCCGAGGACAAGGTGGATGAGGTGCGGGGGCTGTTGAAGGAAGCCGAAGCGGAGGCCGAGTCCGAAGAGGGAGAAGCCGACGAAGACGAGGAGGCGGAGATCACGACGCGCGAGCAGTTGCGTCGGCGCCTCGAGGCCGCGCGCCGCCGCCGCGCGCGTGCCGCCCGCCCGCCGGTGACCCCTCCGGCCGCCGAAGAGGAGGAAGAGCCTCTCGCGTGAATGGTGAAGGCGGCTGGCACCGCACGGTCACCGGCGTCATCCGGCGAACCCTCGAAGCCGCGTACGAAGACAACATCCCGTTCCTCGCCAGCGCCGTTTCCTTTGACATCCTCCTCACGACCATCCCGTTCGTGGGCCTCGTGCTGGCCGTCGTCGGCTACCTCGTCGAATACCAGTTTGCCATTCACCAGTTGAACGTCCACGAGCTGCTGCAGCGCTTCCTCCCCGAGTCCAGCGAGGGGAGCACGGACCGCTTCGGGTTCATCGAGCGCGCCCTGGGCGACTTGGTCGCGCGCCGCGGCAGGCTCACATTGCTGGCGGCGCCCCTGTTCCTGTGGTTCTCGACTCGTATGTTCGGGGGACTGCGTGCGGCGCTGAATGAGGTCTTCGATACGGAGGAGAACCGCTCCTGGCCGGTCGCCAAGCTCACCGATCTCGCGATGGTTTTCGTCGTCGGCGCGCTGTTTCTCGCGAACGCCTTCGCCTCGACGGGCAAGGGCGTCGACGCGCTGCTCGGCACGCTCCTGTTCAGCACGATCCTGTTCTTCCTGATCTTCAAATTCCTACCCAGCAGGCGCATCTACTGGCGCACCGGCCTCGTGGCCTCGGTGTTTTGCGCCGTCGGATTCGAGGTCGCGAAGCGGTTGTACACGCTGTACGTCTCGCACTTTGTCACCCTGGACCGCGCCGCCTCGAGCGCCAACCTGATCGCGGTGCTGTTGCTCCTGTTGTGGATCTACTACACGGCGTTTGTCTTTCTGCTGGGCGGCGAGGTGGCGGAGACGTACGATCTGATGCGCATGCGACGCCTGCAACGCGTGCGCCTCGGATGAATCCAGCCGCGATCGATCTTCGCTCCGACACGGTTACCAAGCCTTCCTCTGGCATGCGTCGCGCCATGGCGGAGGCCGAGGTCGGCGATGACGTCCTCGACGGCGATCCCACGACGCGGCGGCTGGAGCAGCGCGTGGCCGAGCTACTCGGCACCGAAGACGCGCTGTTCTTCCCGTCCGGCACGCAGGCGAACCAAACGGGCATCGCGCTGGTCACCGAACCGGGCACCGAGCTCCTGCTCGAAGCTGACGCCCATCTGGTCCACTATGCGCTCGCCGGCGTCGCGGCACTCACCGGAGTGCAGATCCGGCCGGTCACCACTGCCGATGGTCTGCTCACGGCCGAGCGCGTCCGCGCGGCGGTGCGGGCGCCATCACCGCATGTGCCGCGGGCCACGGCGCTGGCGATCGAAAACACGCACAATGCGGCCGGTGGGCGCGTGCTCGCGGTGGGTCCGATGGACGCCCTCGTGCGGACGGCGGGCGAGGCGCGGCTCCGAGTGCACCTGGACGGGGCGCGGCTCTGGAACGCCGCGGTCGCGGCGGGCGTACCGCCGGCCAGGCTCGCGCTAGGCGCGGACACCGTGATGGTGAGCCTCTCGAAGGGACTGGGCTGTCCCGTGGGGTCGTGCCTTGGTGTCAAAAAAGAACAGCGCCCCCGCGCCTGGGAGATACGCAAACGCCTCGGCGGCGGAATGCGGCAGTCGGGCATACTCGCTGCGGCGGGACTGTATGCCCTCGACAACAATCTCAGCCGGATCGGTGAGGACCACGAGAATGCCAAGCGCTTTGCCGATCTGCTATCCGGCCTTCCGGCGATCCAGCCCTCCGTTCCCGAGACCAACATCGTGATGGTCGATCTCCGGCGCGACCGCGATACCTCCGAAGGCGTGGCGGCGCGACTGGCGCAGGCCGGTGTGCGGTTGGTGCCGTTCGGGCCGCGCCGGCTGCGTGCCGTCACCCATCTCGACGTCACGCGGGCGGATGTTGAACGGGCCGCGGGCATCATTTTGGAGACGCTCGCGTGAGCAACCGGGTCGAGCCGAAACCCCAGCCGATGCCGCTGGATCGGGCGATCCTGTGGAATCCTCCGGCCGCGCCGGGGGCCACGAGCCCCGGAGGCCGTTCCTCCAGCCGCGCGCCCTATCCGATCTTCTTTCAGCAGGAAGCGGTCATCGCCCTGCAGGAGCATCTCAAGAGCTCGCCGACACAGGCGATCTTTGGATTTCTCATTGGCGATGTCTATCGCGATCCGGAAAACGGCGCGCTGTACACCGTCATCGATAAGATGCTGAAACTCAGCCAGGCGATATACGGCGATAAAACGGAAGTGGTCGTCTCCCGCCTGTGGGAACGCATGCAAGAGCAGCTGCGCAAGGCATCGGCATCGCTGCTCGGCTGGTATCACAGCCATCCGGGGCAGGGAGGCTTTCTCACCGCACACGACGTCGAGACGCACGAGAAGTTCTTCACCGAACCCTGGCAGGTCGCGATCCTGGTCGCCGCGGAAGCAGGTGGCGTCACCGGACGCTTCTTTCGCGCGACCCAGGGGAATAGTGACTGGCACAAGACACCGCTCGCATTTTACGAGCTGCTGCAGCCCGATTCGATCAAGCCCGACGGCAAGAAGCGGTCGTTCATCACGTGGAGGAATTACAAGCCGTACGGACCGACGCTGACGGGACCGAAGCCAGCGCCGAAGGTTACCCCGCCGCCACCCGAGGCAGAGGAGCCAGAGGAAGAGGAAGAAGCGGAAGAAACGGTCGCTGAAGCGGCGCCCGAACCGGAGAAGACGCAAGAGACCAGACCCGCGGCGAAGGGCGATCGCGGGTTCCGCATCATGCGCTCGAGTGCCGATGACATTCCCGTGATCAAGACCAGCGCGGACGATGAGCCCGCGGCTGCGCAGGCTCCGCCGCCCGAGCCCACTCCGCCCCCGCCACGCCGCGCACCGCCCCCCTTGCCCCCCCCGCTCCCCCCGCCCCCGCCGCCCCCCGCGGCGGCACATAAATCGACTGAGCTGCCGTGGGCGGTCACTCCGGAGTCGGTCGCGTCTATCCCGCCGCCACCGCTCGCCGCTCCCGCGCCACCTTCGGCGCCGAGGCGCACCTCGAGCCCCAAGTTTCGGCTGCTCGGGCAGGACGCCGAGAAGAAAACCGCGCCGAAACCGCGCCGCCGCAAACGCGCTGGACCGTGGCTCAAGCGGCTGACGATCTTCTTGTTTGTCGCTGCGGTCGGTGGTGGAGGCTATTGGTATTTCACGCACCGCAATCCGCGCGTGCCGCTGCCGTGGGCCGGCTGGTTCGATCACGCGAAGCAGTTCGTATCGAAGATGACGTCTCGGAAGTCACCACCGCCGCCACCGCCGCCCGTTGCCGCCCGGCGCCGCACTGACGCGAGCGCGTCTATCCCCCCAGCGCCGCGGCTCCCTCCCGCCGCGCCCGTGCCTGCCCCCGTCCCGCAGCCGGTGGCGCCAGCCTCCCCGTTTGCCCGGTTTGACCGGCTGAGCGACTCGCTGGCGCGCACACTCCGCAATTTTCAGGATCGCGCCGCGCTGTTCGCGACCGGCCGGATGGATTGCAACGGCCTGGCCAGTGGGCTGGTCGCGATCGAGAACCTGTGGATCGTCTACAACACCGAGCGTCGCGCCCGAATGGCGTCGTTCGATCAGCGTCGCGCGACGCAGGATCAAGCGATGTACGCAGCGGTCGACTCCGTTGAGAGCCGCTTCGAGCGCTCGGGATGCCCGCGGCCGTGAACATGCTGCTCGCCCTGCTCGTGGCGATGCAGGGCTCAGCGCCCCTCCGTAAAAGCGATCTGGTGCGACTGCTGTCGGGGGCGATGATGTCGTCCAACGAGTTGGTGGAACTGGTCAGCCGCAACTGTCTCACGTTTGATCCGACGGAGCGTGACCGCAATGATCTGCGGATGCTCGGTGCCGACGCGGCGATGCTCGCCGCAGTCGAGGGGTGTGCACGCCGCGCGGCTGCACGGCGCACCGTAGCGGTGGCGCCTCCCGTCCGTCGAGCGCCGTCGGCACCGCCGGCCACGCCACCGCCCCCACCGCCCCGACCGCCTCCACCGCCCGCACCTGCAGCGGCTCGTCAGTCATTCCGCGCCGCAATCGAACGCAGCGGGTTCGTTTCGGGCGGCGGGCAGCGCGGCACGGCCGGCACCCAACTCCCGCGCGCCGTCGTTTTCGAGGTGCGCGATTCGGCGGGAGCCCCGCTGCCCGCGCAGACGGTGGTGTTCACGGGGATCAACGCGCGCACGCTTCCGGCCACGGCCGCGACGGACGCCACAGGCCAAGTCCGCGTCGGCGTAACGCTGGGTGAGCGCGCCGGTCCAGCGACCGTGATTGCGTCGATCGGCGTGGTCGAGAAGCAGGTTGCGTTCAACGTCGCCGCGGGGCCGGCGGCGCAGCTCGTGGTGGTGTGCGGGCAGGGAAGCCTGTCCGGTCATTTCGCGATCCGGCCGGATAGCGAAATCGTACTGCGTGTCTCTGCGCAGGACGGCTTCGCGAATGCGTCACCGCTGCTCGGCCTGCGCGCCGCCGTTGCCGACGCCCGGGTCTTCCGCGTCGTGCACATCGCGCAAGACAGCGCGCTGGGGACGGTGACGCTGAAGCCCGATCAGCCGGGAACGACCAGTCTCGCGGTGATCGCGAACGGGATGCGGCAGTACCTGACGGTGACGGTCCCGCCGAAAGCGGCGCCGGGAAAGGTAGACTGCCGCTGAGGCGACGCTCCGGATAGATTTCCGGCGCCCCAGGTCCGCAGGCTTTCCGCTCGTGAACCGCGTCAGGCCCCCGCAGGGAGCAGCGCTAAGCGATGTCGGGATTCGTTGCGGGTGCCTGGGGCATTTTACTTCCAATGCTCAATGACCAATGTAGAATGATGATTGTTCATTGATCATTGATCATTCTACATTGGACATTCGCATGATCGCTCTCGCTCGCAAGTATCGTCCGAAGCAGTTCTCCGAGCTCATTGCGCAGGACCATGTCGCCGCCGCGCTTCGGGGTGCGGTCGCGCAGGGGCGCGTTGCGCACGGCTACCTCTTCGCCGGCCCGCGCGGTGTCGGGAAGACGACCGCCGCGCGGATTCTGGCGATGGCGCTGAACTGCGAGCGGCGCAAGCCTGGGGATGGCGGTGAACCGTGTGGGGAGTGCGACGCCTGCCGCCGCATTTGGACCGGCGCGGTCAATCTCGATGTCGTCGAGCTCGACGCCGCCTCTAATCGCGGCGTGGACGATGCGCGCGACCTGCGCGAGCGGGCGATGTACGCCGCCAGCACCGAATCGGGCTCCAAGGTCTACATCGTCGACGAGGCGCACATGCTCACGCGCGAGGCGTGGAACGCGCTCCTCAAGATTCTTGAGGAGCCACCACCGCGCGTCGTCTTCGTGTTTGCGACTACGGAGCCGCAGAAGATCGCCAACACCGCCGCGCCGATCTTGTCGCGGCTGCAGCGGTTCGATTTCCGGCGTATCGGCCCGCACGCGATCGTCGCGCGGCTGGAGGACGTGACGCACGCCGAAAAGCTGCAGGTCGAGGACGACGCCCTCCATCTCATTGCGCGCACGGCCAACGGCGGCATGCGCGACGCGCTGTCCATGCTCGATCAGGTGCTCTCCTTCGGCGAAGGGCCGGTGACGGCCGCACGCGTGCGCGAAGTGCTGGGACTGATTCCCGACGAGCTGTACAGCGAAATGCTACGCGCTGAACGGCGCCGCCGAGACGCTCCGCGCGCTGCTGCTGGTCGGCGTGGGCGGCCAACCGGAAGGGCTCACGGAAGGGCTGCTGGCGGTGGTGCACGAATACGCTCCACGGCTGCCCCCCTCCGATATCGTCCGACTGCTAACAATTCTCAGCGAGTCCGAAGAGCGGCTGAGCCGCAGTGCCAATCAGCGGCTGCTCGTCGAAGTCTTGTTGCTGAGATGGGCGATGCTTGATCGGACGGTCGACCTATCGGAGGTCATCGACGCGTTGAAAGAGGGGAAGGGGGACGGGGGACGGGGGACGGGTGCACCATCGCAGGCACCGTCACAGCCCTCAACACCCGTCCCTCCTCGCGCGTCCCCCGTCCCCGGAAAGAAACTCGAACCGACTCTCGACAACGTCCGCTCGGTCTGGTCGCATTGCCCAACTCGTCGGTCGCTACATCAGCGAAGCACCGCGCATCAGAATCGTCGAGCCTGGCGCCGCCCGGACCGCTGGCTCCCCACCGCCGCGCATCACCGCCGAGGGGGCTAATGCGGAGCGCCTCAAGAGCCTGCGCGCCAAGGATCCGACCCTGAGCGCGGCCGTGGACGCATTAGATTTGGAGCTGCTCGAGTAGCAAGCTTGCCAACAGTGCCGCATGGGGTAACTTTCGACATATGGCGGATTTATCTAGCCTGCTCCAGCTCTCCCAGCAGATGCAGGGGCGGCTTACCGAGATCCAGACGCAGTTGGCGCAGCAGACTTTGACGGTGTCGGCCGGTGGCGGCATGGTCCAGGCCACCGTCGATGGGCGGGGGCACATTCGCGGCATCAAGATCGATCCCGAGGCGGTGAAGCAGGGGGATATCGAGATGCTCGAAGATCTGGTGCTGGCCGCCGTGGCGGAGGCGCAGAAGCGCGCGGCCGAGTTGTATCAGGCCGAGGTGCGAAAGCTGGCGTCGGGTCTGCCCTTCCCATTCCAGCTGCCGCTGTAGGCCCCGCGGCCCGCTCCGTGTCCGCCATCGACGAGCTCGTGGCGGAGCTCGCGAAGCTCCCCGGCATCGGGCGCAAGACCGCTCAACGGCTCACGTTCTATTTGCTGAAGCAGCCCGCGGAAACCGCGGAGCGGCTGGCGGAGGCGATCCGCCGCGTCCGCGGGACGGTCATGGCGTGTGGCGTGTGCGGGAACCTCTCGGACGAGGATCCCTGCCCGATCTGCCGCGACCCTCGGCGTGATGCGGCCTTGCTCTGCGTGGTCGAGGAGTCGGGCGATGTCAGCGCCATCGAGCGCGCCGGCCGCTACCGCGGCCGCTATCATGTTTTGGGGGGCCGAATCTCGCCCCTGGATGGCATTGGACCCGATGAGCTGCATTTCGAGCGGCTCGTCGCGCGGTTGACGAACGGCTCGGAGGTGCGTGAGGTTATCGTCGCCACGAATCCCTCGATGGAGGGGGAGGCGACCGCCACGTATCTCCAGCAGCTCCTCAAGCCGATCGGCGTGCGGGTCACGCGGATCGCCCGGGGTCTGCCGGTGGGTGGCGACCTGGAGTATGCCGATGCGGTAACCATCGCTCAGGCGCTGGCGGCACGGCGCGAGATGTCGGAGACCGACTAGACCTCTAGGAGGCGCATGGCCGGGGCCGCAAGCTGGTCTTTCAACGAGAACGACTTCAAGCAAATCCAGACGTACCTGCAGGCGTTCCTCCGCGATTCGAACGCCCGCTGTGCGCTGCTCGTCGACCGCAACGGCCAGCTCGTCGCCACCGTCGGGGAAACGCCCCGGTTCGATCCCACCGCCTTCGCCTCACTCACCGCCGCCGATTTCAGCGCCAACGATCAGCTCGCGAAAATGATCGGCGAGGCCGAGTTCGCCTCGCTCGTGCATCAGGGGGAGCGCGAGTCGATGTTCCTCGCGGATGTGGCCAAGCGCGTGATCCTCGTGGTGCTGTTCGATCAGCGCGCGACGCTGGGGCTCGTGAAGCTCAAGGCGAAAGGGGCGGTCGAAAACCTCAACAAGGTGTTCGAGGAGATGTTCAATCGGGTCGGCACGGGCCAGGCGCAGAAAGGCCTGCTCGAAGGGGCAGAGGACGAAATTGACAAACTCTTCGGATAGAGGGACGCGCCCATGTCGATGATCAACTACGCGTCCCGCGAGATCAACTGCAAGCTCGTCTACTACGGACCGGGCCTGGGGGGCAAGACGACCAACCTGGAGCACATTTACGGGAAGGTCTCGCCGAACACGCGTGGCAAAATGATTTCGCTCGCCACCGAAACCGAGCGCACGCTCTTCTTTGACTTTCTCCCCGTCGATCTCGGTACGATTCGCGGTTTCAAGACGCGATTCCATCTCTACACTGTCCCGGGCCAGGTCTATTACAACGCCAGCCGTAAGCTCATTCTCAAAGGCGTGGATGGGATCGTGTTCGTTGCCGACAGCCAGATCGAGCGCATGGAAGCGAACGTCGAGTCGATGCAGAACTTGTACGACAACATGGCGGAGTACGGCTACGACCTCACCAAGATCCCGTTTGTGATTCAGTACAACAAGCGCGACCTCCCCAATGCTGCACCGATCAAGGATCTCCAGGCGTCGCTGAATCCCGGCTGGCCGGTCGAGGACGGGGCCCGGCAGAAGCAGACGCCCGATCTGGCTCATCCGGGGGAGAACCTCGTCGAGAAGGTCGGCGGTGACTGGCTCGGCAAGGCGTCATATCATGAGGCCGTGGCAGTCCGCGGTGACGGCGTATTCGACACGCTGAAAGCGGTGAGCAAGCTCGTCCTCAAGACCCTGAGCTGAAAGCCAGCTCGATGCGGTGGACTCTGCCGAACATCATCACGCTGGCGCGCATCTGCCTCACGCCCGTCATCGCGCTGCTTCCCTTCATCCAGGGATACTGGCCCAAAGTCATCGCGTTCGTCGTCTTCCTGATCGCCGCGTTCTCCGACCTGGTCGACGGCTATCTCGCCCGCCGCTACGGCACGATCAGCGAGCTCGGGATGCTGCTCGATCCGATCGCCGACAAGCTGCTCTTGTTCGCGACGCTGATTCCCATCTTCTGGATGACGCGGCACCCGACGATCCTCGTGGACTACCGCATCAAGTGGTGGGGCAGCTTTCCGGTGTGGGTGGCGCTCCTGCTCGTGGGGCGCGAGGTCCTTATCACCGCCTTCCGTTTCTTCGCCAAACGCCGAGGCGTCGTGATCCCGGCAGTAGGGGCAGGCAAACTGAAGGCGGTCGTGCAGAACATCTTCATCGGCGCGACCATCGCCTGGTTTGCCTGGAAGGACGCCATCGCCGAAATGCATCTCGCCGGTGCCTTTCGCAACTTTTGGGATCAGTTCCACGGCTGGTTCGTGGCCATCACGCTGGCGGGCGCGATCGTGCTGACCATCTACTCCCTCCTCGTCTACCTCTACCGCTACCGGGCACTCCTCAAAGTCGGCAAGTGAAGCTCGAAGTCGTCACGATCGGCACCGAGCTGCTGCTGGGGCAAATCATCGACACGAATGCCGCCGAGCTCGGCCGGGCGCTGGCCGGCGCCGGCGTGGAAGTCGTTCGGCACATCTCGGTCGCCGATCGTCCGGAGGCCATCCGCGCCGCGGTGGCGGAGGCGCTGGATCGCACCGGATTCGTCCTCACGACCGGCGGCCTCGGCCCCACGCGCGACGACATCACGAAGCGGGAAGTTGCCCGCCTGTTCGGCAAAACCCTCGAGCTCGACCCCGCCGTATTGCGCGCACTCGAAGAGCGCTTCCGTCGACTCGGGCGCGTTATGCCCGCGATCAATCGCACCCAGGCCGAAGTCCCGGCCGGTGCGACGGTGCTCCCGAACCCGAGGGGCACCGCTCCGGGGCTGTGGGTGGAGGATCGCGGCCGCGTCGTCGTGATGTTGCCGGGCGTCCCGTCAGAGATGCGCGGGCTGCTCGCCGAGGAGGTGCTGCCACGGCTCGCGCAACGAACTGCGGGAACGGTGGTTCGCTCGCGGACCGTGCGTACGACCGGCATCGCGGAGTCGGCGCTGGCCGAGCGCGTCGGGCCGATTGAAACGGAGATCGCGCCCCTCACGCTGGCGTACCTGCCATCCACGGACGGCGTGGAGCTGCGGGTGACGGCGTGGGGACTGCGCGCGGATGAGGCAGAGAGCCGGCTCGCGACGGTAACGCGGCAACTGCGCGAGCGCGCGGGTGAACATTATTACGGTGAAGACGGCGCAGACCTCGCGGCGGTCGTTCTCGATCAGCTCCGCGCGCGTCGCGCGCGACTCGTCGTTGCCGAATCGTGCACCGGCGGCCTCGTGAGCGGCCGGATCACCGCCGTCCCGGGTGCCTCCGACGTCTTCATCGGTGCGGTCGTCGCCTACGACAACGTGGTCAAGAGCGGCATGCTCGATGTCCTGCCCGAGCTGCTCGAAACGCATGGGGCGGTATCGGAGCCAGTCGTTCGCGCGATGGCCGAGGGCGTGCAACGGCAGTTCGCGGTCGACGCGGCGATCGCGGTTACGGGAATCGCCGGCCCCACCGGCGGCACGGCCGACAAGCCGGTGGGAACGGTGTGGCTCGCGGCGCGCCATGGATCCGAGACCCGGGCGCTGAAACGCATCTTGCCGGGCGATCGCGGGGAGATCCGCGCGCGCGCCGCGCAAGCCGCACTCGATCTCCTGCGACGTCTGCTCGCCGGTCTCTAATGAACCGCATCAACGCGCCCGATGGGACACCGCTCGTGTATGATGCGTACGAGCCACCACGGCCGACCGTCGCCGTGCTCTTCCTGCACGACTGGAATCCGCAGCCGCCGGAAAGCGCAGTGCAGTTCGCGGTGACTGGCGCGCGGCTCGAGCACGCGGGGTTCGCGACCTACGTCCTCGATCAGCGAGGCCACGGCCGCTCCGGCGGCCGCCGCGGGCATCTGTCGCGCTTCAGCCAGCTGCTCGGTGACCTGCAAGCGTTCCGTCGCGCGGTGCGCCGCCGTCAGGACATCCCGCAGGTCTTGGTGGGTCACGGATTCGGGGGACTCATCGTGCTGCGCTACCTGGAGACGCAGCCGGGCGAGCCGCCCGCCGCTGCGGTCGTCGCGTCTCCCTGGCTCGCTTCCCGCCTTCGTCCTGCAGCCTGGAAGCTGTTTGCGGCAAAGCTCGCCGACCTCTGGCCCGCGCTGCCGACCGGACGCGGTGCGGCGTTCATGACCGCGGGAGCGCGGGCGGAGCTGCAATGGGCGCAACGCGCCGTGGTAGCCGACTGCCAACGGATCGAGCAGCCGATGCTGTTGTTATTGGGCGAGACGGACGAGGTGATCGATGCCAGCGCAGTCCGCGGCTTCGCCGGGCAACTCGGGTCGCGAGCAACCCTGCTCGCCTATCCGCATCTCGGTCACGAGCTCCTCGAGGACTCGCAAGTCCTTACAGAATTGACGGGCTTCGTCGCGGAGTTTCGTTCGTTCGATCGTCATCCAAAGCACGACTAATCGGCGGCACAGCGTAGGATTGGGGCCCGCTTTCCAGACGAGGAGCCCCTGGGTATCTTGTTGTCAGACCGAAAGTTCCAAATTCATGACCCATAAACGTCAAACTGTTCCTCCTCGCGCCCCTTCTCTGAATTCGGATGCTGGAGAGCCGGTGCAGAATGCGGCGGCCCCTGACCCAGTCACCGCCGCCCCCGGCGCGCCCGGTCCGGTTCCTACGGCTGCGCCTGCGCCGCCGGCGGCTGAACAGTCTGAAGTCGAGGCGTGGAAGGATCGCCACCTGCGACTTGCCGCCGAATACGACAACTTCCGCAAGCGCACGACCAAGGAGCGGGCCGAGGTGTGGGGGCGCGCGCAAGCGGAGCTCGTGTCGCGGCTCGCCGACGCTCTCGACGACCTGTCCCGGTTTGCCCACATCGAGCCGACAGAAACTGACTCGAAGACGCTACACGAGGGCATCGACCTGGTGGAGCGCAAGGTCTGGAAGGAGCTCGAGGCTGCTGGTGTCACGCGGATCGATCAGGCCGGCGTGCCGTTCGATCCCAACGTGCATGAGGCGGTCACGACCCAGCCTGCCACGAAACCGGAGCAGGATCACACCGTAGGCCAGGTGGTGCAACCCGGTTACAAGATGCGGGATACACTGCTGCGGCCGGCACGGGTCGTCGTGCTGACCTGGCAGGGACAGTAATGGCGGCACCGCGCGACTACTATCAGGTGTTGGGAGTCGCCGAAACCGCCACGACGGACGAGATCAAGAAAGCATTTCGGCGGCTGGCCAAGCAGTTTCATCCCGATCGCAACCCCAACAATCCTCAGGCGGCCGAGCGCTTCAAGGAGATCAACGAAGCGCACGACGTGTTGAGTGACACCGAGAAGCGCAAGAAATACGATCAGCTTCGCCGCTACGGTGCCTTTGCGGGCGCCGGTGGGTTTGGTGGTGCGGGTGGCGGTGCACGCCGCGGTCGCACCGCCCCGCAGGACAGTGGCGACTTCGATCTCTCGGAGTTCGGCGGCCTCGGCGACATCTTCTCGTCGATTTTCGGCCGCCGCGGCACCGGGGGGGGCCGTGAGGCCGAACCGGAAGAGACCGAGACCGAGGTCACGATCCCATTCCGCACCGCCGCGCTCGGCGGGACGGTACCGATCACGCTCGCCATGTCCGAGGTCTGTCCGACATGCGGCGGAACCGGCGCCGCCAAGGGTGCGACGGTCAGCACGTGTCCTGAGTGCAAGGGGCGGGGAACGGTCTCGTTCGGACAGGGCGGGTTCGCTGTCAATCGTCCCTGTCCGGTGTGTCGCGGGAAGGGGACCGTGCCATCGCAGCGCTGTCCCACCTGTCAGGGTAGCGGGGAGGTGCGGGTCGAGAAACGGATCAATGTCGAGATTCCGGTGGGGGTCGAAGAAGGCGCGCGGCTGCGGCTCAAGAACCAGGGGCCGAAGGGTCGCGGCGATCTGATCGTCGAGATCCACGTCGCGCCCGATCGCTTCTTCCGGCGCGAAGGACTCGATCTCATCGGCGTCGTGCCGATCAATCTGGCGCAGGCGCTGCTGGGTTCACGCATCAAGGTCAAGACGCTCGACGATAAGCGTGTGGTGTTACGGATTCCCCCGGGCACGCAGCACGGTCAGAAATTCCGCATTCCGGCGCATGGGATCGAGAAAAACGGTCGGCGTGGCGACATGTATGTAGAAGCTCACGTGACGCTGCCAGAAAGGCTCAGCGCCGAGGAGCAGGAGGCGGTCAAGAGCTTCGCGGAGAAAGCGGGCTTGAAGTACTGAGGAATTCTTGCAACTTGGTTTCTTGGCGTCTTGCAATTGTTCCTTTGGGGTGTAGGTCAACTGGCAGACCGCCCGGCTGTTAACCGGGAAGTTGGAGGTTCGAGTCCTCCCGCCCCAGTTTCAGTTACGTCCGCCTCCGGTGACGGGAGTGATGCGGACCATCACGACGCCGTGTGCCGGCACCGTGGCGTTGAAACGGTCGGTCATCGCGCCGACGTCGCTGTGGGTCCAGAGATCGCGCACGCGCGCGGAGCCCCGCAGCCCAAGCGCGCGCCACGACGCCGTGATGACGGTCTGCAAGCCCGACCGGTTGAGCAGGACCACCGCGCGCGAGCCATCGGCGAGCGGTTTGGACCAGACCTGGAGGTCCGGCGCCGGTTCCTGCACCAACATTCCCTGCACGCCCAGCGAGTCTTGGTCAACCGCGATCACCTCTTTGTTGGTGAGCATGTCGCGCGTCACCGCGGTCATGGTGCGGACATCGTTGCCGGCCATGAGCGGCGCGGCCAAGACGGCCCACAGGCTGAAGTGGGCGCGGTACTCGTCATCCGTCATGCCCCCATTGCCCACTTCCAGCATATCGGGATCGTTCCAGGCGCCCGGGCTGGCGGCGTGCCCGTGCTGACTCGAGAGGTCCAGGATGGCGATCATGCTGGCCCACCGGTCACCGATGTCGCCGGTGGTGCGCCACAAGTTGCCGGTGCGCGGGCCCCACTCCCACGGCTGATTCGAGCCCCACTCGCAGATACTGAAGACGATGGGGCGCCCCGCCTTGGCGAGGGCATCGCGGAACTTGGCATACTGGGTCGGCGCGTCGAGCCCCTCCGAGTTGCACCAATCCTCCTTGACGTAGTCCACGCCCCACTCGGCGAACGTGCGCGCATCGATCTCTTCTGAGCCGTAGGTCCCGGGGCGGCCTTGGCACGTGAGGCGACCGGCATCGGTGTAGATCCCGAACTTGAGCCCCTTGGAATGCACGTAGTCGGCGAGCGGCTTGATTCCACCCGGGAAGCGGGCGGAGTCGGCCACGAGCCGGCCAGCGCGGTCGCGCGCGACTTGCCGATCACGACGTACTGGTATCCCGCGTCGCGCAACCCGCCCGAGACCATCGCGTCCGCCGTTTCCCTGATCAGCTGGGCGCTCACGTTGCAATGAAAGTGATTCCAGCTGTTCCATCCCATCGGGGGCGTGCGGGCGAGGCCATTATCGAGTGCGGGCGCGGCGCGGGGAACGTAGCGGGCGCCGAGCGCGAGTGCACAGCAGAGCAGCGTCACGAATCGCGCCGACATGATCGCGTTGAAAGTGCGGGCCGCCAGGGGTGCTTGCAAGCAGGGCGGGGTGGAGACTTGTCGCGCGCGCGCCACACTCACCAACTTGACGTCGCTCAGGCGCGTGTCAAATTCGCCAAGGCACCATGACACGTTTCGTGTTCAGCCTGGTCGTCGTGTGCGCGATAGCGTGCGGAGGCGCGCGGACTCCGCCGAAGGCGCCAAGCGCAGCGACGATCATCCCCAGCGAAACCGATGCGCGGGTCACGCGGGTCGAAGAGATGCTGCGCGGCGTGCCGGGTGTCGACGTGACCCGGTTGCCGGACGGAAATTATCGGCTGCGTATCCGTGGGCAACGCAGCATCCGGGGGAATCCGACGGACGACAATCCCCTCGTCGTGATCGACGGTATCTCCATTCCGAACGAATCCATGGGCAGCATGCTGGCGGATCTCTCGCCCGGCGACGTCGCGCGGATCGAGGTGCTCAAGGATGCCTCGGCGATCAGCATGTACGGATCGCGCGGCGCCAATGGCGTGATCGTGATTACCACCAAACGCGGACGAGGGGAGAGATCACCATGACGGCCGGCATGGCTCGGTGCATGGCGTTATCGGTGGTGGCGCTCCTGTTCGCGGCGCCCGCGTCGGCCCAGCGACCCGGCGCTGTCGAGATCGGTGCGCTCGCGCGGTTTACGGATTTCGACAACAACCTGGGGATCAGCAATGCCGTGGGCGCTGGTGGGCGCCTGGCCGTGTACGTGCGGCCCCGGCTCGCGTTCGAGCTCGATATGTCGCGGACCTCGAGCAATCGGAGCGCCGGCTCCGCCACCTACACCCCGCTGCATGCCCGTCTCGTCGTGGGCGTTGGACGCCCCGGTCGCGTCGAGGGCCTGCTGGGCGCCGGATATGTCCACAATGCATACCGTGGCTCACTGGACGCGACTGACGGAGGTTTCTCGGGGCTCATCGGTATGCGCTATCAGCTTAACAGCCGCGTGTGGGTGCGCATCGGGACCGACCTCGATGTCATGTTCCACCCGTCGTCGGATAGTCCCTTCACCTTTTACCACGGCAACTGGGGGCTCCACCTCGGCGCCGGAGCCCGGCTCAACGGCGGCCCATAGGGAGCGTGGCAATCATGGCGTCTCCTTGAACCGAGCCGGCTCGAGCCGCGGTGCGAGAATGTGAATGAGGGTCCAGGCGGTGACGTACGCGAATCCGCACACCGCGAATATCGACGCATAGTTGCTCCCCGTCGCGTCGAGAATGTGCCCGGTCAGCCACTGGAACAGCACGCCGCCCATCGCGCCCGCGAACCCGCCGATCCCGGAGATTGAGGCCACCGCCGTCGGCGGGAACATGTCGCTCGCCAGCGTATAGACGTTGGCCGACCACCCCTGGTGCGCCGCGGCCGCCACGCTGACGATCAGCACGGCCGTCCACATGCTGCCCGCGTGCGGCGCGAACGCCGTCGGCACGATCACGAGCGCCATGAGCAGCATCGCCGTCTTGCGGGCGCGGTTCGCCGTCCACCCGCGCTTCATGAGGCCGCTCGAGAGCCAGCCTCCCGCGATCGAGCCGACGTCGGCCACGAGGTAGACGACGATGAGCGGCAGTGCGACCTGCGCCAGCTTGATGCCGTACTTGGCGTCCAGAAACTTGGGCAGCCAATACAAGTAGAACCACCAGATGGGGTCCGCCATCAGCTTGCCGACCACGATCGCCCACGTTTGCCGCACGCCGAGCAGGCGGATCCACGGGACGCGGGCTCCATCGGGTTCGTCCGGGTGTGTGTCCGCGGGCGGACTGCGGTACAGGGCGAGCCACAGCAGCAGCCATAGGAAACCGAGCGCGCCGACGGCGACGAACGCCCAGCGCCAGCCCCACGTCAGCGCGATCCAGGGAACGACGAGGGGCGTGACGATCGCGCCCGTGTTCGTGCCGGCGTTGAAAATACCCGTGGCGAGCGCGCGTTCGTCCTTCGGGAACCACTCCCCCACGCTCTTGATCGAACCGGGAAAGTTGGCGGACTCGCCCAATCCGAGCATCCCGCGTGCGGCCGCGAAGGCGGCGGTGGTGCGGGCGAACGCCGTGCTCATCGCCGCGACGCTCCAGAGGATCACCGCCGTCGCGAAGCCGCGCCGCACGCCCACGCGGTCCAGCCAGCGTCCCGCGATCAGGAAGCCGAAGGCGTATACGAGGGTGAACGAATAGACCACGGCGGCGTACTGCGACTCCGACCAGGTCAGCTCGCGCTGCAACGTGGGCGCGAGGATGCTCAGGACCTGCCGATCCATGTAGTTGATCGTGGTGACAGCAAACAGCAGGGCGCAAATCGTCCAGCGGTAGCCGAGGCGGGGCGTTGGGGGGGCGGCCGTGGACGTCACAGTGTGACGCCTTCTTTCCAGATCGCGATCTCGCGGTACCCGTGCTTCTCGTTGTTCGCGAGCGCTCGTCCCGACGCCACGTCGAGGATCAGCGCGAACAGGTCGTCCGCGAGCTGGTCCATCGTCGCGGTACCGTCGAGGAACGCTCCCGCGTTGAGGTCGATCCAATGCGGCTTCTTCTCGGCAATCGCGGTGTTGGACGAGATCTTGAGCGTGGGCACGGGGAACCCGAGCGGGGTGCCGCGGCCCGTCGTGAAGAGGAGCACGGTCGCGCCGCTCGCGACCAGGGCCGTGGACGACACGCCGTCGTTCCCTGGCGATTCGAGCAGCGCCAGACCTCCCGCTCCCGTCGCCGCGGGCGCGCCGTACCGCAGCACCTGCGTCACGGTGGCTTGGCCGCCTTTCTGGATCGCGCCCAGGGATTTCTCCTCGAGCGTGGTCAGGCCCCCCGCAACGTTGCCCGGCGACGGGTTCTCGTAGATGGGCTGCCCGTGGCGGATGAAGTAAGCCTTGAAATCGTTGATCAGGGTGACGATCTGCCGAAACACGGTCTCGTCGACCGCCCGGTTCATCAGCAGCCGCTCGGCCCCGAACATCTCGGGCACTTCGGTGAGGATCACCCCGCCGCCCAGCGCGGTCACCCGGTCGGCGATGCGCCCGACGAGCGGGTTCGCCGTGATGCCGCTCAACCCGTCTGAGCCGCCGCATTTGTGGCCGAGGATGAGATCGGACGCGGGGCACTCCTCGCGGCGGTCGCCCGTCATTGCGGCGACGAGCTGCGCGAGGGCCTCCAGCCCCGCGTCCACCTCGTCGGTGACGTCCTGCGAATTGAAAAACCGGAGGCGGTCGCGGTCGACGTTGCCCGCGAGTTCGAGGAGCGCGTCCATCTGGTTGTTCTCGCAGCCGAGGCCGAGGACCAGGACGCCGCCCGCGTTGGGATGGCGCAGCAGGCCGGCGAGGGTCCGCTGGGTGTTGCGGAGGTCGTCGCCCAGCTGGCCGCATCCGTAGGGGTGCAATGCGTCCCTGGAACCGCGCCGCGCCTTCGCGCGCAATGCGCTCTGCCGCATGGTTCACGCAGCCGACCGTGTTGAGGATCCACACCTCGTTGCGCGTACCGACGCGGCCGTTGGGGCGCCGATAGCCCATGAACGTGGGCCTCACCCCCTGACCCCCTCTCCCTTCGGGAGAGGGGGAACGTTGGGGTGAGATCGGCTCGTATGAGTACTCCAGCACGCCCTCCAGGCACGTCTTGAGATTGTGCGAGTGGACCCACCCGCCGCAGGCGATCGGCGCAGTCGCGGCGCCGATGGGGAAGCCGTATTTGACGACCGTCTGCCCGCGGGTGAGGGGGCGCAGCGCGAGTTTGTGACCGGTGGGGACGTCGTCGGCGAGCACGACGCGCTCGCCCTCGACCATCAGTTCGTCCCCTGCGGTGAGCGCCTGAACCGCCACCGCGACGTCGTCCGCCGGGTGGATTTTGACGGCCCGGGCAGCCACGGTCACCGCGTGAAGTCCCGGTAGTACGTCTCGATTTGCTCCGGTGTGGCGGTCCCCGAGAGAATGAGCACCCGGTGACGGAACGTCGTCGATTGCCCGGGGGCGAGCTTGAAATTGAGCTCGCCCTTTCCGTTCGTGAACACCTTCTCCCCGAGCGGGTTGGCGGCGAAGAGACCATAACCGCGAGCGTGCCAGTACGTGGGGAAGCCGACGTTCGTAGGATGGTCCAGGATGGCGAGGGTCACGGGCTCCCCCTGCACGATCCCCGTCAGCATCGTCCAGCGCCCGCGCGTACCCCAGACCGAGTCGCCCTCGAGGCCCTCGGAGCTGTGATAGTGACCGGTGACGCCCTCGTTGTTGAGCATGGGGACCGTCGTGGCGTGTCCGGCGGCATCGGTGAACACCTCTGGTGTGTTGGCGGGCTGCTCCAGCGCCCGCGCCACGCGCAGACCGATCAGCCCTTCCTTATTATCGGTGAAGGTCACCAGTGCGTCGAGCGCCGTCAGGGTCGTGATCCGATCAATGGTGCGCAGTCCTTCGGCGGCCCGGAAGACGAAGCGGGTGTCCTCGCGCAGCAGAGGCTTGGCTTGGGAGTTCACCCATTCGGCCGTCACGTCGAGCGTGCCCTCGCCCGGGCCGCTCTTGGCGCCCCGCACCGCGCGATGGAGGATGGTGCCCATCTTGTCGGCCCGCGCCGCGGGGATCGCGTCCGAGTTGTTCCAGAAGTCCAGGCCGTTCACGTCCCCGTGATCGAACCAGAGCCCGACCTGGTGCGGGTGATCGACGCGCTCTCCCGGCCGGGGCTCGAGTGGCCAGCCCCGCGTCACCAGCGCGCCCGACGCGGCGCGGATCGGGTAGAGCGTCGGCTTCTTGAGCGTGGTCGGCCAGATGTAGGAGGTGAACGGTCTGCCGTCGACCAGTACATCGACCCGCCGCAGATCTTCGTGCGGTACGACTTCGACGCGGGGCGCCACCCCCTGCGCGTATAGGGGCGCAGCATGCTGCGCCCCTATACATGTCACAGCCAGACCCAACCACCGCGACAGCCAAGGGTTGCGCATGGGTTCGGCCTCCTCAGCCCATCACGATGTCTTGCTTGCCGTCGTCGAACATGATCTTCCGGCCGCTGTGCATCGCGGCGACCGTCATGCACAGCGCGACGGCATGACTGTACCCGGCGTCGATGTTCGCGTTCGTCTTCCCGCGTGAGCGGACGCACTCCATCCAGTTGCGCACGTTCGCCGTGGTGGACGAATCGCCGCCCGTATTCGCCGCGGTCTCCGTCGGCGCCACCTCGGAGAGCTTCATCGTGGGCAGCTGATTCGCCTTCATGCCCATCTCCGCCGCGTAGCGGTCGGTGAGCCCGCCCTCGGGCGAGATCTCGTTGGTGTCGAGGTTCAGCATCCCGGCGTTCGAGTAGTACAGCTCTTTCGTGCCGCCGGCGCCGTTCGTCATGCGCGACGCGTACACCACCTGGAAGCCCTTGGTGGGATCGTCGAGCGGCCCGTATTCGAACACGATCGTGGCCGTATCCCAGTTCTTGCGGCCGTCCTTCCACAGGTAGACGCCGCCGTTGGCCACGACGCTGCGCGGGCGCGGGAAGCCGGTGAACCAGTGCACCGTATCGATCTGGTGGACCATCCACTGGTCCGGGATCCCCGAGGAATAGGGCCAGAAGAGGCGGTACTCGAGGTACTTGCGGGGATC
>WNGQ01000733.1_pt1 | contig 33811 bp, 36 predicted proteins | sample 5407661 | NCBI WGS metagenome assembly WNGQ01 (sample SAMN13153382, study PRJNA577476) | soil metagenome | isolation source: 60 cm soil or saprolite under Garry oak tree replicate 2 | place: USA:California | collected 2016-06-15 | reverse complement strand
AATACGAACCTCCTCGAGGAGATGAAAAAGATCGTTCGGGTTACGAAGCCTGACCTGACAATCTTGGTCGTTGACGCCCTTACCGGAAATGATGCTGTAGAGCAAGGAAAGGTGTTCGCCCAGGCTGTCAAAATCGACGGGATCATTCTCGCCAAGCTTGATGCTGACATAAGAGGTGGGAGCGCTGTGTCTCTGTCATATGTCATGGGAAAGCCTGTCGTTCTAGTAGGAACCGGACAAAAATATGATGACCTCGAACCTTTCAAGGCCGAGTTCATTGTAAAGAACATGCTCGGCTAAAAGGACGACAGATTTCCGTCGGACCATCTCGCTCCCAGTATCGTCTGATTCTCGGGCCTTTGCTTGGATATGCAGCGCGAAGCTGGGTTCCAAATCCCGAACCCAGAACCCAAGCTTCGGGTAAGACCAAATTTGCCGACTGGATCACCCGTGAATCACGTGGAGGATATCCCTACACGAGCTCCTCCACTCCCAACAGCGAGAAGTGGTGCGGCCGCCGGGATTTGAATTCCCGGACCATCGCTTGCGCAATGGTCTCCCGGGTCGTTGGGTTGGAAGCCCACTGGACGCTTCTGGCTATGTCCTAGACCAGGCTAGACTACGGCCGCACAGACGCGGCGAACACCAAGCTGGGTTCTTCTATCTTACGCTAGATTCTCTTTGTCTAGTTATTTGAGAAGCTGGGCGGTATCCCTCTGTCCTTTTTCGAGGGCAAGGTCAAGCGCAGTCTTCCCGTTCAAACGAGTCATTCGGTCAGCTCCGTGAGCTAGCAGAAGCCTTGTGACTTCCACATTTCCTGATGCGGCGGCTTCCATGAGCGGGGTAAAGCCGCCCTCGTACCTGTGGTTGGGGTTCGCACCATGTTCAAGAAGTGTCGACGCGATATTATGGTGTCCCCTCGCGACGGCACCGGTCAGTGCAGTGTATCCGGTTGGGTTCTTGGCAATCGCATTTACGTCTGCACCGCTTCTTAACAGAAAATCAACCGCATCGCCCTTCCCGATGTACGCGGCAAGTTGCAGAGCTGTGAATCCCTCGGCAGAGTATTCACTGACGATTCTCGGGTTTTCCTTGATGAGGACTTCGACATGGGAAATGTGTCCAATGCCTGCAGCTTCGAAAATGTCCAGTCCGGATTTTCGCTTGGCAATCAGTTCTGCCAGTTCTGGCCGGCCCGCATAGAGGGCGAAGAGGATTCCGGTCGCTCCGGACTTGTTCTTCGCACTGACTATTGTCGGCTCTCTATCGATCATCTCCTCGATTTTTGATCGCTGTCCATTCTTTATCGCTTCGAAGAATTTCTCCATCTCAATCATTAGCATAGCTAATGATTAGCTAAGCTAATATATATGCCTTCGTCACCACTCGATCGAACCGCCATGAGCGCTAAAGCAGATCTCCAAAGTCTCAGCAGGACCCTACACAGCGCAGCCCTTCACCTTCTCCGGGACCTCAGGACCCAAGACTCAGCCTTAGGAATCGGACCGTCACAGCTCTCAGCTCTGTCAGTCGTTGTCTTCGGTGGACCAAGATCCCTCCACGACCTAGCCCGAGCAGAACAGGTCCGACCACCTACGATGAGCAAGATTGTCGACGCGCTCGTAAAACAAAGCTTAGCGCGGAGGGAAGTCAACAGTTCAGACAGACGCTCAATCACAATAATTCCAACACCGAAAGGAGTCCAGGTAATGAAAGAGGGCAGAGACAGAAGGGAGAAACGGTTGATCGAACTGCTAAGGCGATTGAAACAAGATGAGCTTAGAGACATCCAACGAGCCAGTGAAGTCTTAGCGCGAATCCTTGAGACCGAATAGTCATTCCCACTCGATGAGGAAAAATCTGGTCGACAGGCGACTATCAGCCCGACAAACCCTAATAGACATCGAAGGCGGCTCACGATTAGGATTGTCTTCCGAGAAGAAATTGCGGTTCAGGTTACGACGTGGGGATTTTGAGGTCGAACTCGAGGGCGAGTTCGAATACGTACGGGAACAATTTGAGGTACTTCAGGGAAACCTGCAACCGGCCACTCAGACCGGTGGCCCAGTTCAGAAACTAGCCCAGACGGACATACCGCCCGAGATTAAAGACTCCGTGACCGGCGTGGTCGAATACACTACAGAAGGGAAACCGCACCTGATTGTCCCAGTCGATAATCTCTCAGCCAAGGAAGCAATTTCCATCGTTATGTACTCTATCCATCCCAAACCCCTTGGTGACGGAGACCTAAGCTCCCTCCTTAGCTCATCTTGGAAAGCGACCAACGAGAGTGTGGTCAGAGCCAGAGTGAGTGAACTGCGAAAAGAGGGAAAACTGATCGCTGATAGAGGAAGCTACGTTCTCTCCGGAGCAGGAATCCAGTGGGTGGAAGGGCAGGTTCTTCCTAGGCTTCAGAAGACCCCATAATGGAGCGTAACCAGGTCCTGCGAGCTTCACCTCGCTCGCTCAGCGAATAATAGAATCGGCCGTCTCTCCGCTCGCGTCTCAGCAATCCTTGGCGCCAGTAACGCAGCAGCGCCATTTCAATCGCCTTGTCACTGTGCCTCCCCTCGTTCTTAGAAACGACGAGGGCCAATACTTGCGAACTCTCATATTCTACAGACTGGTTGAAGAGTTCCAGTACCTTCAGCTTTAGCTGGTTGTAATCCATGACCGAGCGATTCTTCAGCGTTTTTGAATAGCTATAAAGCAACTTCTCTTGGGACGATAATGACCTGCATGGTAGGGCAGATAGCGATGGGTTGCTAGTAACATCTTGTAGGCAAGCCCGATAATCGCGGGACGGCGAATTACTTTCACTTTCACTCCCGACTTCGAGAGTAACACCTTGTATGCATCTTGCCGGGACAGAGAATCATTAAATATCAAACTTGCGAAATAGCCGGGCAGAGCACACGTGTCAGAACAAAGGGCTGCTGAAGACAGATCCGAACCATTTCCATCGGGGACTGTGGAGGTTCTCTTAAGACATCAGGGAATCGAAAACAAGATTATTGGAAGCCCAGACGGCGTGATGAGGGAGCTGCTGGCATACTTCTCAAAGGCCTACCCCGCACTGGAACTAGTTTCCAAACTCGTTCTGACCACCGACAACGCAGAGTTCATGCAAGCTTGTGCCGGCATTCTAGCATGCACCAGAGAAGGACTCGCTGTCCTAAGAGATGTCAGCAGTCTTCGCGACAAGGAGTTAATCATTCTCTATCTTGCAGGATCGAAACTGCAGCATCTCGTGGCCTCAAAGGAAGCTGACACCCTCTCGCTTGACGAGCTCACGCGAATCACAGGTAGGGCGACCGGAACGGTCGCGGGACGACTCAGCGAACTATGCAACGAACAACTTGTTGAACGTGCAGGAAAAGGCTCCTACAGACTCACCACAATGGGCACAAGAACCGCCGTAAAGACACTGCTTCCCAAACTGTCCCTGCTACCGGAGAGGTAGAAACCATGCCGGAACAACCGAGAGTCAAAGTCCAGATCGAATGGGGCGACATGAAACACACAGTCGAAGGAGACCTCGAATCTGTCATGCGGGAAATCATCCAGTTCGCCGCAAAAGTCCTTCCCAACTACACTCTCGCCTCCAAGCTGACCTTCGCCCCCGACTACACCTCTATGGTAGACGACCTCTCAGAAAAAGTGAAACTCACCCCGGAAGGAGAAGGCGTACTTCTCCAACAAGACCTATCCGCCGAGAACTCTATCTCACTAATACTCCTGGCGAGCAAGGTAGCAAACGCGCTCGGAACCAGACCCACCGCCGAAATGAGCCCCGACATGATTAGCCGGGCGACCGGAAAGGCGGTCAAGACCGTCCGAAACACCCTCGCCATCCTAGCAAAAAACGGAACCGTAGAGAGAACAAGCGCAGGAGACTACAAGCTCACAATACAAGGAATCAGGAAATCACACGAAAACGCCCGAGCAATGAGTAGTCCCATCGTAACCACCGAGAAACAGGTGACGTCTACAGAATGACCCTGAGCACGCTTACCGTCCTATCATGCAGGACCAAACTTCTGGGTGAAGCTACGGAGCTCTGAGCTATGTTACACCGGACCCAAGAACTCACTGAGAACCTCGCTGATTTCAGATCCGTACCTGAGGTATCAACGCTCCAGCCTATACCGGAATCACTTCTCGCGCTCTCTAACCGCTCTATGGAACGACTGCGAGGCTCCTCATTCAACCCCCGGCCTATATCGCTGGTCGACCTTGGAGTGGAAGACGGAGATTCCGATGAGAACCTCGACTTGGGCTCAAGCCTCTCGTCAGGGCTCAAACGGACCACGATAACTCCACGACGAGAACCAGCACAAGTCGCGGCCTGCGATGCATCCAGCGTCAAGATCGGCGAAACAGAGACCGGAATGATATTCGCGATTAGAGCAGTGGCCGTATGGAGAAATCCAGACCGAACCGTCTTCAACCGCTGGGGCCCCCTACTCTTCCACATAGCCAACAACGATGAACAGCCTGAACGGATCCGTGATGAGGATTCGAAGGTCTTCGGTGGACTCTCAGTGAAGACGCTGAGAGTCCTTACGAGGCTCAGGAACCAGGTTGAGCGATGGACCCAGGAGGTACTGTCGACCACCGTCAAGGACGGCGTCGTCCTGTTCGATGGCTCACTCACAGCTGGAACACCGGATAATCCCGCCAGCAGAGTCAGCAGGATACTCTCAACGACCAGAGCCAACAATAGCGTCGTATTGGCGCTCTCAAAATCGACTCAGCTCACAGTGGGGGGTAAGAACATTCTCGCCTTCTTCGACTCTGATAGGAGTCCGCACCTGCTCGACATGAGCTCAATCGTCGAGAGCGAATACCCGCCCTACCCAGTGAGATTTCTCGGGAGGGTATGCGTTGTCAAGTTCTCTCCTGACGGATTCCTGTTCCGATTAGACATTGACAAAGAGTCAAGTGAAGAGTCAGCCATGAGAGCGTTAGAACAGGTCGCAGGAACCGACGTGATATTCCATGGTTACCCTGAGACACTAAGACTCGCTCACATCTACAGCACATTCACCGCCAACGAGATAATCGCAATCCAGAGATTCGTCGCGTGCAATCATCGAGTGTCGCTCCAGTCACGGCCCAACCTACGCCGAAGCCTCTTCGGTCCATTCGGAACAAGTAGGTACGTGGCTTAGATGAGGATATACCGCAAGGAAGGAGACGAGATCCAGCTAATCGCCTTCCCAGACGAGCAGATCCAAAAGGCAGACTACTTCCTGATCGAGGAACCCGGTGCGTCACGCGGGCTACTCGTCCAAGTCATCGACCTTCAATACGCTAACGTTCCCGGAGTCTTGGAAGACCTGCTACGAGACGTGATGACAGATGGAGAACTGGCAGGGGAGGACATTGACCCGTTGAACATATCCAGGGAGGTCGACGCTCTCAAGGACACTAGGCTGGCAGTCTGCAAGGTGCGAGGAACAATCAACGAGGACGGCGCCATATCCCCAAGCACCTCCTGGCTCCCATCTAGAACCTTATCCAGGGTCAAACCGTACCAGATAACACGCCTTGTAATGAATGGCGGAAAGAGACCGCTAAGAGTCGGGCACACAGACGGCGAGCCAGTTCAGATAGACGCATCTGGACTCGATGGTGGACTGAACATTATCACTGGACGGAAGGGAACAGGCAAGTCCCACCTAGCCAAACTCCTGCTCCTTTCCCTCGCCGGATTCGGTGCGCCCTGCATAGTGCTGGATGTGAACGGAGAATACGTCAACATCAACAAGTCTAGAGACGGCAGAGTGTCCTCGGCCAGGCTCACGGTCCTAGGCGTAAGGACCGGACTCAACTTTTCCATGGCTAAACTCGGCTACCGAACCGTAAGCGGAGTCCTCAGCCATGCCCTCGATCTGCCCGCAACATCCTCGAAAGTCTTCAGCACAATCTGGCGCGAGCTGGAATCGAGAGGTGATGCCACCCTTCCAAACCTGATAGCTACCGTCCAGTCCTGGAACTGTCACGACAGCGTCAGAGAAGCACTGGTCTCACGGCTGCAGGTTCTGCTGGAGACTGGCCTGTTCGATGAGACCAATCCCTTAACCGAAGAGAGAATCCTACACTCCATCGAGGGCGGAGGACTCTTGGTAGTGAACCTGAAGAACCAGAGCCAGATAGTCCGGAGAATCCTGGTCGAAATATTCCTCGGCGAACTTACGAAGATACTATCCTCAAACTGGCTGAAGGCGGCGTTTCTCTTCGCCGAGGAGGCTCATCTCTACCTAAGGGACACGTACTGGGACGACATCGTCACCCGGATGAGACACATCGGCCTATTCACGACCTTCATCACAAACCAGCCTGACACGGTTCAAGAGGCAATCTACCGCCAAGCAGACAACGTGTTCATCTTCAACTTCACCAACGAACACGACCTGGAAGCGATCGGAAAAGTCGCCAAATCCGACAGCGATACCATTCGGTCACTGGTGCGAGGAATACCAACAAGGCGCTGCCTACTACTCGGAAACGTCGTCCACGATCTGCCCATGATGGTTGATGTCGAAGCACTCGACGTGAGGACCATGGGAGAAACCAGGCTCTTCTTCTCATAGGACCCCGGTCGTAAAGTAATTAGTTCAGCGCTCTCAAGATACCACAACTTGGAATCCGCCGACCCAGCGCACATTCCTCGAGTCGTCCGCCTAGAACGGATTAATGACGAGACTCCCTCAATCCGATCGTTCTGGTTCAGCGACCCCAGCCTCCACCAAGCCCAGCCGGGCCAGTTCTCGATGGTCTGGGTGCCGGGATTGGATGAGGTACCGATGAGCGTTCTAGCTATCCATGGAAGGAGCGAAGCGGGGGTAGTGATCAAGAAAAGCGGGCCAGTCAGCCTTGCCCTCTGGGAGAAAAAGGTCGGCGACAAGTTCTGGGTCCGCGGACCATATGGTCGCCCATACACAGTGGGCCATCATCACAAACTTCTGATCGTCGGTGGTGGCACGGGTCTTGTGCCTCTTATCTCGCTCCTTGTCCACCTTCGCGGACGAGACATTACTCTCATAACCGGAGCACGAACGGCAAGCGAGCTCCTGTTCAAAGACTGGCTGCTCAAAGAGAGCAAGGAGCACGGGTTCAAGCTTGTATTCGCGACAGACGACGGCACCTACGGCGAAAAGAACCAGGTTCCCAAGGTCGTGGAACAGGTACTGCGGAAGGACAGGTTCGAGGCCATCTACACATGTGGGCCAGAGCCTATGATGAAACTAGTCTATGATCTTGCACAGCAGAACCGTTGCCATGTCCAGGTCAGTCTGGAACGCGTCTTCAAGTGTGGAGTTGGAATCTGTGCCGCTTGCGTCATCGGACCCTACCTAGTGTGCCACGACGGTCCAGTATTCTCGGAGAGGGAATTGAGCGGTATGCCCGAGTTTGGACATGAGAGACGAGATCTATCGGGAAAGAAGGTCGCGCTCGGTGCTGGGCACTAGAGGCCTATCGGTAGTCTTCCGCCCTCATTCTGGAACTTCAAGGCTCCCCGCCCGGCAAACATCATCCATCCGGTGTGCATGAACTCCCTACGAATCCACTTCGCCATTTCCTCGTACCAGTTCCTGAACTCACGACTCTTCTGTCCAAGATCATTCGTCTCCTCGTCGACTATTGTGAACTCGGCCCATATTCGTCCAGGGTACATGGTGTTCTCCTTGACATATGATCTTGAAAACTCGACGAGCGATGATAAGAGTCCGTTGATGATGTAGCGATTGTTCTCTGGAACATATTCTGACTGATAGTTCGGGGCGATGCTACGGTTCCAGAGCCAGAATTGTCTCCATGGTTCAGAGGAGAGGGGGGAAGGCAACACGTCAAGTGGCTGAAAGAGGTCGCTAGTCGAAGTGCTTGGAATCAAGACTACATCTCCCGTACGTCGGGCGAAGTTAAGGAATGCGTCCTCGTCTTCCTTTGCCATGAAGAATGTTACCTGACGAGCCAATGAGACTCGCCTATGGCGGGAGGCAAGGAACGATTAAATATTCCACAGCCCCTTAATTTCTAACGAGGATTAATAGTTGCCAACTCACGGCTCACTAACCAAGGCTGGTAAGGTCCGACAACAGACTCCAAAGATCCAGGCAATGAACAAACCTGGCCTCTCACCAAAAGAGCGAGTTAGACGTAACGCGACGAAGAGGCTCGTTCTTGGACGAAAGGCGGGCCAGAACTATCTCCGACCTCAAAATCGATAGTTTACTCGGGCATTCGACTAGTTTTCTCGAACGCTGATCCCGAAGCGACGGTAGGGGAGCAGCTCCGTCACTAACCGCCGACGTTCTACTAATCGTCCTATCAATCCTGGTCTTCCTACTAGCCGGCTATGAGTACCTGGCACTCATGCATTTTCCAATTCTTCCACAGGTCCGGCCTATTCCCGACTCTTCTGAAACGCCGCTGGTGTCAATCATCCTCCCAGTTCGGAATCAGTCGAGCACACTTGACGATTGCTTGAATTCACTTGTAACGCTAGACTATTCCAACAGGCAAATCATCGTCGTCGAAGGCAGCTCGACAGACGGGACGAAAGAGATTCTGGAGAAATATGATAGCAAGATTATTCAGGTCAAGGAGGATACTTTGCCAGACGGCTGGGTCGGAAAGAACTGGGCTTGCCACCTAGGCTATGAGAAGGCTGAAGGTAATCTCCTCCTATTCACGGATGGGGACTCAATCCATTCTCGCGACAGCCTATCGCGAACCGTCCAGAGTCTCCAGGCAACTCAAGCGGACATGCTCAGCTTGGCTCCACGTCCCATCCTCAAGACTTTCTGGGAGAAGGTCATGCAACCGCCAATCTTTCTCCTGATCATGCTTTTCGTCGGTGGAAAATGGGTCAACGACGATCGGAGACTCAATGCGCTGGGCAACGGGCAATACATGCTGTTTCGCCGAGAGGCGTACGAGAAGATAGGAGGTCACAAGTCAGTCAAGGACAAGATTACGGAGGACTACAATCTCGCGAGGCTACTCAAGCGGTCCGCTCTAAGGTTACGTGTGTTCAGCACGCGAGACGCGTTAGGTGTCCGGATGTACTCAAGTCTAGCCGAGATTTGGAGGGGATGGAGGAAGAACTTCTATGCAGTCGCTGGAACCCATTCGACATTGAGATCGGTTCTACGCCTGGTTCTGATGCTCACGTTGTTCGTTCTGCCGTTTGTCGTACTCCTGTGGGGAATCATTTCGTTTCCTACCAATCCAGTAAACCCGTACTTGCTCGCCGGAGTCTTCACTGTAACTCTGCTTTGGATTGGAATCCTGGTTCTGGACCGGTCGATTGAGGTTGGACTGGGTTATGCTCTTCTCCTGCCTGTCGCGGTTCTCATCTATTCTGGAATCGGAATTGACTCGACAGTTAGGGGGGTTTTTGGACTCGGCTTCTCATGGAAGGGACGCGTTTACGGACAGCAAACTCGGCCAAGCCTCAACCCAAAAATAGCCTGACCCAGACGGGCGGGCCAGGTGACCGGGACTGAGCCGAGTCGAAACACCTCTCGCTGACATGATTATCGACCGTCTCAACAGACTCGACTCGCCAACTCGTGAAGATGTAAATCGCATCAAGCTGGAAGTATGCAGGGAAACCCGGTCGCCAACGGTACCGTCCAACTCGGACCTTCTACAGCGAATAGTCCGACACAATTCTCCAAATCTCAAACCATTGCTGATATCCAAACAGATTCGCGGCATCAGCGGAGTAACTACCGTCGCTGTTATGCCGAAACCATGGGCCTGTCCACACGGCAAATGCACGTACTGTCCAGGAGGGCCCGAGATTGGAGTTCCTAGAGCCTACACTGGCAAGGAGCCTGCTGTCATGAGGGCTCTCGAGGCATCCTATGACCCGTATCTCCAGGTCACTGGCCGGATAGCACAACTGAAAGCGATTGGCCACGTCACCGATAAGATCGAACTCATACTGGTAGGCGGCACCTTTCCCTTTCTTCCGCGAGACTATCAGGAGTACTTTGTCAAGAGGTGCTTGGACGCCATGAACGGCTTTGACGCTAGCTCGCTTGAGGAGGCGAAGGGATTGTCTGAGACCGCCAGCACGAGGAATGTTGGGATAACCATTGAGACGCGACCGGACTGGGCATTTCGCGAGCACGTTGACCACATGCTCTCCTTGGGGGTTACCCGGGTTGAGATAGGGGTCCAAACATTGTATGATGATGTCTACGAGACGATTCACCGGGACCATTCCGTGGCTGACGTGATCGAATCAACCCGTGTCATGAAGGACTCAGCACTCAAGGTCGGCTATCACATGATGCTCGGTCTACCAGGATGCGACTTCCAACGCGATCTCGCAGCATTCCACAGAACCCTTGCGGACCCTGACTTCAAACCTGACATGCTCAAGATCTATCCATGTCTTGTGACACCTGGAACGCGGCTCCACGAGCAGTGGCAGCGTGGTGAGTACAAGCCATACTCGGCGGTTGAAGCAGCAAAATTGATCGCTGCGATCAAGAAGCTCATTCCCCCATGGGTTCGCATAATGAGAATCCAGCGAGAGATTCCTGCAGACGGGATCGCCGATGGTGTCAAGAACGGAAACCTCCGACAGCTGGTCCAGGCCGAGCTATCGAGAGAAGGAACAGCGTGCAGATGCATCCGATGCAGAGAAGTGGGCCACTCCTACCTCCGAAGCCAGGTCCTTCCAAATCCAGACAGGGTCTGCTTGAATACGGTCAAGTATGAGGCGTCCGGAGGCGAAGAGATTTTCCTCTCCTATGAGGACCTCGACCAGGACATTCTAGTAGGGTACATCAGGCTCAGAATACCGGGCGAGTCACACCGCCCCGAGATTACGGGGCATCACTCGGCGCTGGTCAGAGAACTTCATGTCTTCGGCCAGACAGTCCCTGTAGGCGAAAGGTTGGAGAACGCCTTCCAGCACAGAGGTTTCGGAGCTTCGCTTTTGAAGGAGGCTGAGAAAATGGCCAGGGAGGACTATGATCGAGATAAGATGCTCGTGATTAGCGCTCTCGGGACTAAGGCCTACTATGCTCGATATGGTTACGAGAAGGACGGACCTTACGTCTCGAAAAGGCTCGTCTAGTTTTCAACTGAATCCATATGTCCAACTATCCGTCTTCGAGATATCGACTCTGGGAGGCCTAGCTCTTAGCATCGTCTGAATTGGAAGGGTATCATGGAGAAATCCTCGATCATCTCAGGAAGGCAGGTGCTCAGGTCGGCAGTCTCATCCGCATTACCAGCAAACCTGGCGAAGTCTTCGAGGGCTACCTTATACCTCGATCCGAATACTCCGACCGTCACCACATTCTCCTCAAAATGAGGAACGGCTACAACATTGGGATTCATCATGAGAGGGCGGAGAAGATTGAGGTCATAGGCCGCGGAGAAAAGCCCCACTTTACCAAACCCCGTGAAGCCCCAAAAGTTGTAGGCCTTCCAATAGTCTCAATGATCAGCGTCGGCGGGACAATAGCAAGCAGAGTTGACTATCGCACGGGAGCCGTTCAACCCGCACTAACGGCGGAAGACCTGACGAGCGTGGTCCCGGAGCTAGCGACAGTGGCCGAGGTCGACGCTCACATCCTCTACAGCGAGCTAAGTGAGAACTTCACCCCGGAACACTGGCAAGGAATGGCAGAGGAGACCGCTAGAGTAATCCGGAAAGGAGCGGACGGCGTCGTCATAGCCCATGGAACCGACACCATGCATTATACATCAGCCGCTCTCAGCTTCGCACTACAGAATCCACCAGTCCCAATAATTCTCGTAGGAGCCCAACGATCCTCGGACAGACCGAGCAGCGATGCAGCATCAAACCTCGTCGGCGCAATCAGCATCGCGGCTGGAGCTAATCTGGGGGTTGTGGGATTGGCCATGCACGAGGGTCTCTCAGACGACACCATCATAGCTCATAGGGGGACAAGAGTAAGAAAGTGCCACACGAGCCGCAGGGACACTTTCGAGTCCATCAACAGTCCGCCTCTGGCAAGATACCATCTTCGAGATGGGCGGATAGAAATTCTCGGCAACCCTGCGAAACGAGACAAGAATCGAGGCCTCGAATTGAAACCGGACTTCAGTCCACACGCATGCCTGCTAAAATCGTATCCTGGCTTCGACCCGCATCTCATCGACGCTGCCCTGGATCAAGGAGCGAAAGGGATTGTACTAGAAGGAACAGGCCTCGGCCACGTATCAAAACACTGCTACAAATCCGTCAGAGACGCGATCAAGAAAGACGTGCCTGTCTTCATGACCTCGCAGACGATCTGGGGCCGCGTCGACATGAACGTGTACTCCACCGGGAGAGACCTGATCCAGATTGGAGTGACGCCTCTGGAGGACATGTTACCGGAGACGGCTTTGGTCAAGCTTTCATGGGCTCTTGCAAATTCCACCAACGATGGGGTTCTAAGGCTCATGACGACCCCAATTGCCGGGGAAATTACAAGTCGGACCCTCTTGGAGACACTATAGTTGTCCATTGATTACTCAGCGATAGGCCTCAAGGTCGGACTGGAGATTCACAGACAGCTAGACACAGAGACGAAGCTCTTCTGTGATTGTCCAACAATCCTATCACAGCAGACTCCAAGCATCAATTTCACTCGACGGTTGAGGCCGACTCAGAGCGAGCTAGGCCAAGTGGACCCTGCCGCTCTCTTCGAATTCCACAAAGGCCGACTGATACGATATGAGTCAGATACAGACACAGCATGTCTGGTTGAGGCTGACGAAGAGCCTCCACATCAACTAAACACATCCGCAGTCAATATTGCTCTGACGATTAGCCTACTGTTGAAGGCAAGAACGCTGGACGAGATCCATGTTATGCGCAAAGTGGTAATCGATGGATCAAACACCACGGGCTTTCAGCGCACAGTTGTTATCGGACTTGACGGATCTCTAGAGGTGGACGGGAAACCGGTTCCTATTGAACAGGTGACGCTTGAGGAGGATGCCGGGAGAAAAATGTCCGATACCAAGGACGCGGTAACGTTTAGGCTCGATCGGCTAGGCGTACCACTCATCGAGATTTCCACCGGACCCGTGATCAAGTCACCGGAGGAATCGGGAAGAACCGCCTTGGCCATAGGCAGAATTCTTCGCTCAACACGAGAGGTGAAGAGAGGGCTCGGAAGCATTAGACAGGACCTGAACGTATCAATCAAGAACGGAGCCCTTGTAGAGATTAAGGGAGTTCAGGAACTCGAACTCGTCTCCAAGGTTGTAGAGCTGGAGGCGCAACGGCAGCAAACCCTGATAGGTCTTAAGGACGAACTGCGGCAGAGAAATATAACGGCCTCCGACCTCAATGATGAGCCGGTTGACGTGACTCGCGTTCTTGAAGGAACCAAGTCGAAAGTCATCATTGATGCTATCAAAGAAGCAGGGAGAGTCTATGGAACTCGACTCAAGGGATTCAAAGGACTCCTCAAACGCGAACTAAGCCCGGGTGTCCGTCTTGGGACCGAGATGGCAAAACGAGCCTCCTTCTGGGGAAAAGTGGGAGGGATATTTCACTCTGATGAGCTCCCCGCCTACGGAATGACTCAGACGGAAGTGGATTCTCTCGCCAAGACGCTTCTGTGCAGCGAACCCGACGCTTTCGTAATAATCGCGGACCAGGAAGAACGTGTGATAGATGGACTGAAAGCGGTCCTCGAACGGGCTAAGGAGGCACTTGAAAGGGTCCCAGAGGAAACGCGGACCGCGAATCCAGATGGCACGACGCAATACATGAGACCCAGACCAGGGGCAGCGAGAATGTATCCTGAGACCGACGTGCCACCAGTAGCCATCGACAAGGTCCGGCTTCAGAAAATCAGGGAGGAGCTCCCTCGCATGCCTGAGGAGATTGCAGGCGAGCTCGTGTCAAAGTACAAGGTCAGCCCGAAGCTCGCAGCTCAGCTTGTGGATTCGGATCTCTTGCCGACTTTCGAAGCGATCGTTAGAGCCTCAAAACGCGTTGCACCCAGCTACGTCGCCACAGTCTTGACAGAGTCTCTAAAGAGCCTCTCAAGGGAAGGTGTTCCTGTAAGCGAGATTGGAGAGGATGATTTGCAGCAAGTCTTCAGTCTGGTTGACAAGGGAGTGACAGCCAAAGAGTCCGTAACTGACGTCCTCAAATGGTTGGCTTCACACTCCGAATCAAGTCCGGAGGCTGCAGTGAAACATCTCAACCTGGAAATGATTTCGAAAAGTGATCTTGACGGTATCATAGACCGAATAATTGCTTCGCAACGGTCTCTTATTGCCGAGCCGGGGTCGAAGGCTCTTGGAAGGATCATGAACTTGGTGATGCGGGAGGTCAGAGGACGGGCTGATCCGGCGGTCGTTGCCGAGTTGTCAAAGGGAAAACTGAAGCAGCAGGTGGCGAATTGACCGACTTGTCTCGGGCTCCCGTCAAGGCGGAGACTCTGGAGTTGGATGAGCTTGACAAGAGGATTCTCTCTGCCTATCTTCTCGATGCTCGCGTCTCGTATAGAGAACTGGCTTTGAGGCTCGGGGTCTCAACGACCACGGTCCAGGCCCACACTGTAAAGCTGGAGAAGGCGGGCCTCATTCGAGGATACTCTGCGGTGTTGGACCATGAGAAGGTAGGATACCAGCTTACTGTTATCACAGAGGTAAGCGTGGCAAAGGGGAAACTGCTGGAACTGGAGAGGGAAGTTGCAAAGATTCCACAAGTACTTGCCGTTTACGATGTCACAGGTCTCACTGATGCCTTCGTCATAGCCAAATTCAAGAACAGAGAAGAGCTGAGCAAGTTCACGAAAACACTCTTGGCCATGCCCTTCACAGAGAGGACTAACACCCACATTGTTCTGACCACGGTCAAAGAGGACTTTAGACTTCTCTAGCAAGATCCAGAGCTGTTAGGCCGCTCACCGCGGCCCGGTCATATCGGGTGGCGGAATTCTTAATGGTCAGACACGGCATAGACTGCAACGGTCGTAATCACTAGTGTGCGGCATATTCGGATGCGTTCTCCATGATGGCAAAAAGGCTGCTCCCATGATCCATTCCGCCCTTAAGCGGCTCGAGTATCGCGGCTATGACTCGATCGGACAAGTAACGGTAGAAGGAAAGACTCTCTTTGTGAAGAAGGATAGGGGCCGGTTGGAAGAAGTTGACGCAAAATACAATCTCGACGATATGGTAGGGCCGACCGGAGTGGGACATACTCGTTGGGCGACGCACGGTAGACCCGCGCAGGAGAACTCTCATCCACATACCGACTGCAACTCGACAATCGCGGTCGTTCACAATGGCATCATAGAGAACTATCTTGATCTCAAACGGGAGTTAGAGGGAAAGGGTCATCGTTTTCTATCTAGAACCGATACGGAAGTGGTTCCTCACCTTGTTGAACAGTATGTTCGAGATGGGATGAGTCTAGAGGACGCTTTTCGAAAGACGGTGAACAGACTTGAGGGGGCATACTCACTGGTCTTGACGAGTACTGAGAGGCCTAAGACGATAATCTGTGCGCGACAGGAAAGCCCGCTGGTTCTCGGTGTTGGAGACGGAGAATACTATTGTGCGTCGGACATATCCGCGTTCCTCCCGATAACGAAGAAGGCGCTTTTCATGGACGAGGGCGAGATGGCAGTCCTCGACCCGAAGGGAATCAGAATAATGAAGGCCCGAAACGGCCAGACAGTCAAGAGAGACCCGGTCACCATAACGTGGGACCCAGAGTCCGCAAAGAAACAGGGATTCAAGCATTTCATGCTCAAAGAAGTACATGAACAAGTCCAATCGATCAAAGACTCAATCAGAACACTCCCGATCTACTACGACCTCTTCGCAAGCAAGATTGCCGACGCGGAACGCGTCTTCATCGTGGGGTGCGGCACGGCTTACCACGCGGGTCTAGTTGCGAGCCAAGCTCTCGCGAAACTGGCCCGGATTGATGCACGGGTCATCGTGGCCTCAGAGTTCGCTGAGGAAGCTCTGGACTTGGTGGATGATAAGACGGTCGTGTTGGCGGTCAGCCAATCAGGCGAGACCATGGATACTCTCAACGCAGTCAGGGATGCCAAGTCAAGAGGCGCCTCGATCCTCAGCGTGACGAACGTCATGGGATCAACGCTAATGCGACTCTCAGACGTCTATATTGGACAGAATTCGGGGCCCGAGATCGGAGTCGCGGCAACCAAGACCTTCACCTCTCAGGTGGCTGTGCTGCTTAGAATTGCGGGAGCCGTAGGAAGAAGGACCGGTAAGGTCCCAGTGTCTAGAATCGCCGAGGTCGAAAAAGGACTGCACGAAACACCCGACATTATTCAGGACCTCTTGAATACAAAAGTCGAGGCGGTCCAGAGGATAGCAGAGAGTGTGAACAATGCAAAGAGCATCTGTTTCCTCGGTAGAGGTATCAACGTCCCGACCGCGCTAGAGGGAAGACTGAAACTTCTAGAACTGAGCTACATTCCTGTAATCGCATACCCCGCGGGAGAGAGCAAACATGGATTCATCTCGCTCATAGAGGAAGGCTTCCCGGTCGTTTTCATAGCTCCAATGGACGAAACTCACAAGAGAATAATTGGAAACATCATGGAGATGAAGGCCCGCGGCGCCCGGATCATATCGGTAATTCAAGACGGAGATCGGGAGATTAGAGAACTGTCTGATGATGTTATCGAGATTCCTCGCCCATTGCCATCACTGGTGACGCCGATAGTCTACGCCGTGCCGTTGCAGCTGCTCGCATACTACCTTTCTGTCGGAAAGGGTCATGACCCTGATTATCCACGCAACCTTGCCAAAAGCGTCACCGTAGAATAGTCCAAAACATCGGGACGTCGGGAGATGGATCTAGCTAAGGAGCACAGGATACTCGAAGAGAATCTTAGAAAAGCTCTCGAAGAGGCATCCCAAAAAACCAAGAACACATTGAGCCTTGAGGAAAAGTCGTCCCGGGAACAAAAAATGGCAATTTGGGTGGCCATGGAGTCAGTCGAATACTCAAGTTTCATGTTCGCAATAACACACGATTTTGAAGACGTAGATCCGCCTACGCCACAGACGAAAGGTGTGAACCTGCCTTCGCTGATGAGCGAGTCTGCCAAGGCGGTAGAAGAGGTCAGATTATCGCAGGCTACGGAGAAGCTTGCTGACTACACTCGGCTTAGAGATGCAGTTCATTATCTGAGAACAGCATATCTCGACGTCACGAAGAGACCGAGGAGGACAAGGCAGAACTTAACTAGGTCCAAGTCCGGGCGCAAACCTTCTCAGGGCGCCCCGCGTGTTTCAGTCAGTCACATGTCTCGCAGGCGGAGTAGGAGCAGCCCGATTCCTCAGCGGACTCACACGAGTAATACCTCCTGAAAAAATCACTGTGATCGTCAACACCGGAGACGACCTAGAATACCTAGGCACCTACATTAGCCCGGACGTTGACATCGTAACCTACACGCTTGCAGGCATCGTTGACCCTGACAAAGGCTGGGGAATCAAAGACGACACCTACAATTGTATGAACCAGCTCGACAAGTATTCTGCTGAAACATGGTTTAGGATAGGAGACCGTGACTTTGGCACTCACCTACTGCGAACCGCCTACTTGCAACAAGGCTTCTCACTTTCCGAGGTTACCGAGAAAATTAGGAATCTACTCGGAATCAAGGTCAAGATTCTTCCAATGTCGAACGAGCGAGTCGCTACGAGGATCAAGACGTCTGCCGGAATCCTAGACTTTCAAGAATACTTCGTGAAACGCAAGTTCTCTGACCCTGTTATAGATGTCACCTATGAAGGGGCGGCAAATGCTGTCCCCACCGAAGCGGTCTTGACAACTCTCAAGAAATCCGACGCCATCATACTCTGTCCAAGCAACCCTATCCTCAGCATCGGTCCTATGCTCGCAATCCCAAAGATTAGAGAAGCTCTCGGCAGGTCGAGTGGAAGAATTGTGGGAGTCAGCCCAATCGTTGGAGGAAAGGCGATCAAGGGGCCACTAGACCACTTGATGCAAAACCTAGGTCTCGAAGTGTCACCGCTGGGCGTCGCGCAGCTCTACAAGGGCTTCCTCGAAGGCTTCGTCATAGACGATGTTGACAAGTCGTCAAAGTCTAGGATCGAGCGATTAGGAATGAAAGTGACTACAACCCACACTATCATGGACTCGGACGAGGCAAAAGCACGCTTGGCAAAGGACACGATTGCCCTTGCAGAAAGCATAGGCAAATGACCGACGTCGCCATCGTGCCCGTGAAGAGTCTATCCGAAGCAAAACGAAGGCTCGCCAGTCACCTAGACCCAGAAGAGAGAAGGGCCCTCGTCCTCGCCATGCTCGACGACGTCCTAACCGCACTCCGCAAGTCAAGATTGTTTTCAGAAACCCACATTATCTCACCCGACCTCTCGTTGGGGCAGACAGCTCGTAAGCATCGCGTAGGCTTCATGAGACAAAAAGGTGCTGGGCTCAATGCCGCAATCCGTCAGGCGCTGCGCCATCTAGCTCTCTCGAATGTCTCCTCGGTTACGACTGTTTTGGCGGACTTGCCTCTGGCCAAACCATCAGACTTTGAAGAATTGATGCAGATAAGTCATAAGAGCCCGCGAATTGTACTCGCCCCCTCCCTAAAGGGAGGCACCAACGTAATGTTGAGAGCTCCCCCAAACATCATCAAAACATCCTATGGCAGATGGAGCTATGCGAAACACCTACGAGCTGGACAGGGAAAGAGCATGCCGGTCTACGCCGTTTCAAACCCTCGCCTATCATTTGATGTTGACACCATCCAAGATGTGAAAGTGCTCGTAGAACTCGACCCGTCGAGCAGGACACATGCAGCGCGAGTGGCCAGGAAACTATCTAGCAATCATAGCTAACCAGAGTCCGTCAATTACCCATTTCTGGGTAGAAACTCTTTTATGAGTAAGCGATTTTCGCGTCCCTGAAAATGCAACGACAGTCGAGTGTAAGCTCTATTGCCTTGGTCGCCTCAATGGCAGCGCTCGGTAACGTCTTAGGCGTCGTTCCAATTGGTCTCGCGCAGATACCAACAGGGACAGGCGTCGGACAGGTTGCCCTCGACTTCTCGAACCTTGCGATAGTCGTCGTTAGCATTTTCATCGGATGGAGACTTGGGGCACTAACAGGGCTACTCGCAGGCATAGGACCAGCTATCATGTTCGGCTTCGTAACGGGAAGCACGGGATTCATCACTTTCCTCTTGCCGGTCGGAAAAGCCCTCACAGGACTCACGGTTGGTCTAATCGCCCAATCAATTCGCCCAGAGAAGAGACTGCGAACATACAGCGTGGTCCTATCGGTCCTGCTTGGCTATGTTCCAGAGGCGGTTCTCACCTGGTACTATTTCGTAAACCTAGTGCCGTTGTTCGTCACCGGATACTTTGCCCAAGTGATCGCCCCTACGCTGGCGATTCCGGTACTAGTCAAAGGGACCGGAGAAATGATCCTCATCTCGGCGTTGACAGTGGCTCTTGTTGGGAACGAGGGCTTCCGAATGTTCTTCAGGAGATTTGTTCCTATGGAACAGTTGCTCACTACAGAAAAGTAATCGTCTAAACATTTTCGGACTTCCCACGGACGAAACGCCAAGAGTTGGGCTCTTCTCAACCTGTCGCACTGGGACTCTGTCGCGCTTCCCGGATACAAGACTCAAGCGCGTTTTCTGGAGATAATTGAGGGCTTGAGCTTGGACACACGCATTTCTTCACGAGTGTCGATGATATCTGCATCTCCTGGTCCGGTTCCAATCAGCGTAACAGGAACTGAGGTCTCAGTGCGTATTCTGTCGATGAACTTGCGAGCTTCCGGTGGAAGTTCGTCGATGTCCTTTGCTCCTTTGCAATCTGAATAGAGTACGTCGAGCTTTGTTAATGCGATTTGAGTTGCACCGTTGAGCTGGACGGCGCGTTTGGCGAGCTTGAAGTCGAAGGGGGCCGCTCTTCTCTCCCTTCCCGTGACGGTCCCATATTCCATCCAGCCTCTCTTCGCCACATCTGCACGGTCCAGTTGTCCTTCGAGTGGTCCCTCGCCAACTCTCGTAACGTATGCCTTGAAGATCGCGATCACTTCATCCACTTGAGTAGGCCCGACTCCTACGTCTGCACACGCTGCGGATGCGGTGACATCTTTTGATGTGACGAATGGATAAGTTCCGTGGTAGAGACTGAGGAAGGTGCCTTGGGTTCCTTCTATCGTAACATTCCTGCGACTTTCCAGTGCCTTATGGATTTCAGAAACTGTATCGGTCGTGTAGGGTTGTAGTGCTGGGAGCTGTCTCGCGAGCTTGACCATGCGCAGTGCTCTTTCTGCATTGCAGGCCCCGACCCCGCTCTTTGTGGATCCGATTTTCAGAGAGAGGTGTTCTGATCGAGTCTCCTCTTCTTTGTGGCGCTTTTCGACGATCGGACACTGGTTGTCAACCCCAATTCTGTCATCGACTCCCATCTCGCGGATTTCATCTAGGAGGACATCGGGGTCGACTGGCACTCCAGGCCCTATGAGTAAGCGTGTTGACTTGTTCACGAATCCGCTGGGGATTAAGCGGAGCGAGTATTGGACTCCGTTGTAGACAACAGTGTGGCCTGCGTTGGGTCCGTTTCCTCCTCTGACGCAAATGTCGGGTTTGTCCTTCAGGGCTAGGTAGGCGGCTATCTTGCCTCTAGGGGACGAGTGTACTCGTCTTTCCCTTCATCCCCGAAAAACCCCCCGACTATTACGGTGCACGGCAATGGGTATCCGCGCCCGATTTGACCATTACCGAATAAGACTTTGGAAATGGTTCTCCAACAAGTAATGAACGAGGGATAGAATCTAGAGGTTCCTGGTGGTCGAGGCCAGGGTTTTGGCCTCGACATAGCGTCATGACTCTCTATGGGTCGTGGGAATGCTCGTAGCCTGGAACAGGATGCGGAATGTACGGGAAGGTTGGGAGGTACGAGGACTGATTCGGTGGCTGGACTGGATTAGAATCCACTCCATCTGCAACTACCCCGGCGGCTCCATCAGCTGTGAAGCTTGTGTCCGCAAGCGGAAGTGTTGCGCCAGCGATCGCTCTGATTTCGATATCTATTACATCGTCAGCCACTCGTCGACCGTTGGGGAAGCCGGCGAGGTCACCTCCCAAAATTCCCAATCTGCCAGGATTGGCGTTGTTAGGTGGGACTGCAATGTTAAGTCGCAAGTAGTCGGCCTGGACTTGCCCGGTGTAGTTTTGGAATCCGTTGATGATACCTGGCGGGATTCCTGTTAGCAGGATCGCGACGAGGTCTGCTCTTGACTTTGTGTAGGCTGCGAGGTTTGGAAACACGTTAGGGTAGAGAACTGGGAGGAGCCGTTGAAGTTCTGGCTTCTCGTAGTACGCTACGAATTGGGAATCGTGCTTGGGATGAGTAGTATTCCACAAGTCCTTCTTTCCCAGCGGGATAACAACTTCATTGATTAGGGGCATTCCAAGCCTCGATACTTGACTGAAGGGCCCGGTTTGAAATCCGTGGGATTCGTTCTGTTCATCTTCATCTGATTCTCGGAGATGGTCTCGGTGGTCGTGTAGTATGGTTGCCTTTCTACGGCTCGCGGAGGCCCACACACCTAGAACCGAGTTCGGGTCTAGTGGGTCTGATGGGCTGGAGCCGTCTTGGGTTAGGCTGCTGGAGGGTACTTGCATTGCGATTGTGTGAACGCTATACCCTTTTGTCGTGTCGACTCCAGGGGCGGCGGGCGTTGGAATGAGGTGTAGGTTTTGGAAAGGTCTGAGCGTTCCTAGGTCAAAGATGGCTCCTAGGTCGACGTAGAATGCTTCGTTTCTCTGGCCGACGAAGACGGTTGAGTCGTCGTCCAGTGTGGAAATTGCCGCGTTCGCAAGGTCTGCGTAGTTGGGCGTGGATCTCGGTCCAATATTGACTGGAGGTGTGGGGACGTCGCTGCCGATCTCCTCTGAGTCACCCTCTCGTCTGGATCCTTTTACCTTCCTTACTGAGTAAAACTGTTTCATGTTCCAGGCACTGTCTGTCAGTGATCCTATGGGACCCGTATTGTAGAGAAATGTGTCCGGGTTTCCGATTCTTGTCTTGAACCTAAACTGGTAGGTTATGTCTTCGACTCCATCACGGTCGTTGTCAATCATTATCTCGTAGAGAACGTCATCGCCGAAAGTGTTGAAGTTCGGTCCACCGGCAGGCTCCTCAAGCGGGATGTAGTTTGAAAGAATCGTCACGGTGTCGGGCTTGTCAGGGCTGACAAATGCGTAGAGGTCAGTGTTATCGGCAACGGGGTCTTTCGAGATTCTTGGAGCTTCGCGGTGAGACGTCAATGCTAGTTGCCTCCATTCAGTTTCTCAGCGATAAGAGCTGCTAAGCTTGGGTCCTTGACCTTGACGGAAACCTCACCGTTCATAACGGTCACCTGGTCTCCGCTAACAGTCGCGACAATGGGTTCCTCGCTCGCATTGCGGGCTGGCGAGCTGTTCGTCTGAGTGTTGGCAATAGGCAACTTGTCGATGATGGCAACTGCCCCGGCAGCGACCGCTGCGACACTGGTATACTTCAGAAATTCTCTTCTAGATACTTTCTTCTCACTTGTTTTGGGGGCTTTTGGCTCTTCAGTTCTGTTCAAGAGTTTCGAGTGCTGGTTCGTCTGCATGTCTTCTTAACAGTTTTTCCAAATCTCTTCGGATTTTCTCCCAGATTATACCTGGGGATATCTCTGAAGTCTGGTTGAGCCGGCTTGTTAGGAGGGGAGATTGGCATTCGGGCAGACTGCGGAATAGATTTTATCAGCCCGCCCGATGTCGTTCGTCATTGCGTTGGCTGAGAACGCTCCGGCCTATTTTGTGCGGAAACTCATCATCTGGTTTGCGTGGACTTCGCGTTGATTATTAACTATCATATTCGCGATTTCCCGCATCTACCGCAGAACACGCCCCCGGAGTCGATCGGGCCTCCGCAGAATGTACACCGCAGTATTGAGCGCTCCAGCATTGGTTGTCTTCGCCTCGGGGTCTTCTCGTATCTCCTTGCAACCAAGAAGGACCCTTCGATGAGCAATATTATGGGAATGAAGAGAGCGAAGTCGGCTAGAGGGCCGCCATCAGGCGTTATTATCGCGGTTAGGATGTAAGTGCCGGCCCATACGTACCTCCTCCTCTTTGTTAGAATCTTGGTATCGATGATTCCGAACTTTACCAGCAACACTACGAAAACGGGAAGCGTGAACGCGACTCCAGTGATCAGTATGGTGAAGAAGACGAGGCTGTAGAAGTCGTTAATGTTGACGTAGGGGGCGGCTCCTGTATAACCAAGAAAGATTAGAGTGCCGAATACGACGAATGGTAGGAGTATGAAGAACGCGAAGAGGCAGCCGACGACAAAGAGGAGGGAGAAGGCTGTGACAAAAGGATAGACTGATTCTCTCTCTTCAGGGCGTAGGGCGGGATCTACAAACGCGTGAATCTCATAAGCGAGAACCGGGACGCTCACTGCAAATCCGAGGGTAACCGATGTGAGAACGTAGAGTTCGATTGGAGCCGTGAAGTCTCCAGCAATTAACAGGACTGATGCTGGGAGAAGTCTGTCCTTGATCCCGATGAGAATTATCGAAACTAAGGGTCGATAATTTCCCAGCGGGTTAGCGAGAAAGGTGAGGTCGGCCGGAAGGACCATGAAAGCTAGTGTTGCAAGAACGAAAGTGTAGATCCAGACTTTCAGGAGTTTTGCGAGCTCTGCAATATGGTCCCATAGGGGAAGAATCTTTTCTTTGCTAGCAACTTCATCCAAGAGCTAACCCTAGTGAGAGTCGCGTGATGCTCGGGCCAGGATTTCTTCAATTATCTGGTTCGGGGTTTTTCCTTCGGTTCTGATTCCCAATTTCTCTGCAGTTTCGGCTAGAAGGCCGTCATGCTCGATTTGGACGGCCTGGCTTTTGCCACCCTTGAACTCGCTTACAGCCTTTCCGACTCCTCTTCCTAAGTCGACCATAGAATCGGGCAGGACGATGATTGCTAGAAGAGTTATGGCGCCAAGTATCAACCACTCGGTGCCGGCTATCGCCATTGGCTATGGCCCTATTTCTTGTTCTGGGCCGTGCGGACTATTTCGTCAGAGATCTCTTGGCGCGTCCTTCCAGAAGTGCTTATTCCGAGCTTTTGAGCGGTGTCGATTAGCGGGTCTGAGTTTGTGCTCTCAATTCTGGGGCCAGTTGTCGAAGTGCCTGCGAGTCCTTTTGAGGCTTCGTCGAACTCTCGGCGGGCCCTGCCAAGTCCTCGTGCAATCTCTGGGATTTTGTTCGGACCCCAGACGAAGATTACGACGACGATTATTCCAATGACTATGGCTTCGTAGCCTACTATTGCCATCGCTAATCGTTCAGGAGTTTTTCTAACCTATAACTGTTTACCCAAATGATACCCTCATGCTCTAACCAAAGCTTATCCAATCCTCAGAACGGTGCAACGAAACCGAGCTCTGCCCTATTGAAGATACTAGTCTGTGTGCGACGTGTCCCAGACACGGCAACGCGCATCAAGATAGCGTCAAGCGGAAAATCAGTAGACACGACCAATGTCGAGTACGTAATCAACCCCTATGAGGAATACGCGCTCGAGGCCGGGGTCCAACTCAAAGAGAAACATGGCGGAGAAGTGACAATCCTAACCTTGGGTCCAGAAAAATCGTCTCAGGTTATTCTGAAAGGACTTGCCCTCGGTGCTGACAAGGCTATTCATCTGAAGAGCGAGGCGTTCCCCGAGGATCCTTCGGCAACGGCCAGAGCATTGGCTAACGAACTGAAAACTGTCGAGTTCGACATGATATTGTTTGGAAAGAAGGGAGTCGACGATGACAACCAGCAAGTTGGACCGATGGTCGCTGAGATTCTCGGCATACCTTGCGTCACCCAGGTTGTCAAACTTGAGGTAGCGAATGGAAAGGTTGTTGCCCACCGGGAGATTGAGGGCGGAGCGCTTGTAGTTGAAACGACACTCCCCGCAGCATTCACTGCCGAAAAGGATCTTGCAATTCCTCGATACGCATCACTCAGGGAACTTGTCGCGGCACGAAAGAAGCCCATCGCCGTAAAAGAGCCGCAACAGTATCAACCAACATTAGAGGTCCTATCGGCTGGGTACCCTTCGCCGAGGTCTCCGGGAAAAATCATCGGTAAAGGACCCGAAGCAGTCCCGCAGCTTGTCAAGTTGCTACACGAAGAGGCCAAAGTGATCTAGAATGCATGGTCCGGTGCTCATATTCGCAGAAGCTTCGGGCACACAATTCCGCAAAGCTTCCTATGAAGCCATTACGGAGGGTCGCAGAATCGCTGATGCTCTCGGTGTCAAGGAACATACGCTAGCGATTGGAAACGGGCTTGGCGCTGAAGTTCCCAGCCTCGGGAAGTATGGTGCGGACCACGTATTTCTGTCGGAGTCGCCCAGCCTCTCGCTCTTTCACCCTGAATACTACCGGGACATATTCTTGGAGACTGTGCGAAAGGTCACTCCCAGCATAATCCTACTGCCTGCCACATCAGCAGGAAAAGACCTTGGTCCTCGGCTCGCCATTCATCTCGACACTGGACTGGCGAGCGATTGCGTTCAGCTTGAGTTTCAAGACGACGAGCTCGTCGCCAGCAGGCCCGCATACGCTGGCAAAGTCATACTCAGAGTCAAAATCAAGGGTACTCCCAAGATTGCGACTCTCCGGCCCAACGCTTTCACGGCTAAGGAATCCGCGGCTCCAAAGTCTCCAACGGTTGATCATGTGACCTTCGCTAAGCAGGATTCACGGATGACCGTAAAGGGGTTCGTCGCTCCTGAGGGAAGGAAAGTCGATTTGACGGAGGCGAAAATCATCGTGTCTGGGGGAAGAGGCATGGGCGGGCCGGACAACTACAAGATTCTACAGGACTTAGCAGACGTTATGGGAGGAGTAGTCGGTGCATCGCGAGCTTCTGTAGACGCAGGCTGGAGACCCCACTCCGACCAGGTAGGTCAAACTGGCAGGACAGTGTCCCCGACTTTGTACATTGCATGCGGAATATCCGGGGCGATTCAGCATAAGGTGGGGATGGTAAACTCGAAGGTTATTGTAGCAATAAACAAGGATCCTGAAGCTCCCATTTTCGGGTTTGCCGACTACGGAATAGTCGGAGATGTGTTCGAAGTTGTGCCAGCTCTGACTAGAGAGATGAAAAAATTCTACGGCAAATCATGAACACTGCCGCTATCTAATGCCGGTGTTCGATTCGATTATTCTACTCAGAGTCTAGCTTGGACTTGAGGAACCTTGCCAGTTCCTGGCTGCTAGGGCTCCGTGAGACGTCCAGAACAGGCATCTCTACGTTTCCAGACCTTGCGTTATGACTGAAGTCGGGCATTGGCGCGCAGCTTACCGATGCAATGTATAGTTCTCCCTTCACGTATTCTTCTGGGAGTTCGGCTGGCGGCACTGGTTGTGAGGCGAAGACTACTCCATCGGACCAGGTGAGTAGTATCGGCTGGCCCATTTTCATCAGAACTGTGAAGGCGTTGACGAGTTGCTGGGCGCTTTCGTACTTGACTATCTCTCGTATGATTATCCGTTTCAAAGGGTCGTGTGTGATCTCTACCAATGGGCTGTTTCACCGGGTTGAGCGGTTGGCTTGGGTGCTAGGTTATGAGGGTTCTTTCGAAGGCCGAGAAAGCTGTTCAGCCTTGGGTGAAGGTGACGCCTTTGCCCCCGGAGGGATACTTCCACTGGATTGCCTTTGCACCCAGTTTGTGACAGACCACGAGACAAGCTCCGGTCTCCATGCATCCTTCGATGTTGTAGTTGAGCTGGTCCTGCCAGGTGTAGACTTGCGCGGGGCAAATGTAGAGGCATGGTTTGGTCTCGCACTTTTTGCAGAGTTCGGTATTGACTATGATGAAAGGGTCCGGGTCCTTTGTGAAACTGACCGTGCTGAGCCGCTTGTCAAGTGTCAGTTTTTCGCTTTCGGACATCCTAGAACGTCCTCATTCCGCCGAGTAGGTCTCTAATCAGCGTCAGCGTGGATACCCTGCCTTTTGTTTGTCCTCGTAATTCCTTGAATATTTTCTTCTTGCTTGTTCCATCCACTCGATAGACAGCTTCCGCGGCTGCGCAAACGAGTTCAGGGTATACCCCGTACAACCTGCTATTGCGCAGATACTTGGGGACCCTTTTGAACCTGTACATATCGCTCAATGAGGGTTCGCGTCTGAGTCTTGTCTCGTACGCTTGTAGCGACGAGGCGGAGTAGTCTTTCTGCTTTCGCGCCTCGAGAATGGTCTCTGCCGCAATGATACCGGCGGTAATGGCCATGTCCACTCCTCTGAACGTGTAGCCATTATTGAGAAGATGGCCCGCCGCGTCACCTGCTACTAACATTCCACCGGTGTACGCGCGAGTCAACATTCCCGGTCCTGCTTCAGGTATCATGTGAGCAGCATACTCAACGGTCTTCCCGTTCTTGAGGAGTCGCCTGATCTTGGGATGGTTTCTCATCCTCTCCATCAGGCTGGGCGCGGAAATCCTTCGAGATGACACGTCCTCGGCACCCACGACCAGGCCTAGGGCGACGCTTTCCTTGTTAGTGTAGAGGAATCCTCCTCCGCGAATTCCATCTGTGGGGGAACCAACGAAGACACTCGCCGTACCTTCGCCAGGCTCCAGTCCAAAGCGTTCCTCAATTGTATCAGCGGGCAGCTCGACAACATCCTTCATCCCCATAGATATCGTTCGCGGCTCCAGCATTTCGACGAGGCCGGCCTTTCTAGCCAAGCCCGTAGTGGTGCCATCACATGCAATGACGGTATCCGTTGGAATCTTGTCCTGTCCAGCAATGATTCCCCGCACTCTTCCGCTGTCGACTATGAGATCGTCCACACGGGAGTCGCTGATTAGTGAGGCTCCTGCTTTCTCGGCTTGCTCAGCAAGCCACTTGTCGAACTTGGCTCTTATCGCGGTGAAGCTGAGGGATGGATCCGTGGTTTCGTATTCGATTCCGAATGCGCTGTCGGGTTTCATGAAAGTGATTCCCTCCTTTCGGATAAATCGTTCAATGGGTGCTTCCTTCCAATGTTCACCCAGTAGACGTTTGAGCGCGTAGCTGTAGATTCTTCCGCCAAATACGTTCTTGGAGCCTGGAAAGCTTCCCCTCTCGACTAGAAGGACTTGGACTCCTTCTTTAGCGAGTGTTAGTGCAGCCGCGCTCCCGGCTGGACCCGCCCCGACGACGGCTACCTCGAACCCTTCAAGAGACATTGGTGCCGTCGAGGTCGACTGGGAGCGATTATTTGGTTTAGGTCTATTCCTTCCTCGTTTCTTGAGCCCACTTCTTCTGGAGAATCTCCTTGATTAGATCAACAGCCCGCTTAACCTGTCTTTGCAGCGCCATGGGGTCATAGCCAACAGGGGGCTTTGAGTCGAGGTAGGGTTTGTACATGTCGAAGTCTAGGAATTTCTTGCTGGTTTCGAAGATCGCCATGAGCGCGGTGCCTTCCATCTGTTCAAGGTCTGATTTTCTGCAGTGGTAGAAGCCGTTGTCCCTAACGAATGTAACCTTCTCGTCGCCATGAGAGTCATGGTACATGTCTTCCCATAGATTCCTGTCAACCTCATTCTCCTCGACCAACCCTTCCCGGATTTTCATGGAGTAGTTCTGATGAAGTCTGACGGCTTCGTGTTCAGAAATCTCTAACGCCTTGGAGAGCTCTTGGAAGGAGAGACCTTTCTTGCGGAGATAGTAGCAAGCTTCCTCGAGGTATTGGCTGGCTTCTTCACCGTCAGATATTGCATCAGCCAAGACTGTGGCCTTCACCTCAGCCTTGCTCGTGGGATTGGAGGGAGCAATTTGCTGCGGGAGAGAGGAATCGGTTATGAAAATGCTTCGGCGGGTGAGATGGCGGTTATTTCTTGAAGTAACGACGGCAGCTTCGGCACTGGAAGCGGGTGGTCGACAGTTCTCTGAGTGCTCCACTGCAAACGGGGCAAACGTCGAGTGGCTTAAGACTCGTCGAGGAGGTGGTCGGATTGAGCGGGTCGTTTCTTGTTGTGCCCAGGGTGGTCATCTTGCTGAAGAAAGTCAAGTATGAACCGAGAATGACCGCAACTATGAGGCCGATTCCGATGGAGATTAGTGTTGAGTTGGTGGTCCAGACTTTGGAGAGGTATTGTTGCATGAACGGGTTGTGAAGATACTCGGAGACCAGCCAGGACGCGAGAAATAGGTTTACTAGAAGCTGTCCTGAGGTAAGAGCGAGTGACTTGGAGACTTGGAGTCTCATACGTGGTTTATGACGGGTTGCGGGAAATAAGCGTGCCTCGAACCGGTAGACTCTGGTCGCCGTTGTATATCTTTTTCAATATAGCGGTGCTCTCGTTCTATTTGTAGGCCTCAAACTCTGTGCCGAGCAGTGACACTGCGATTTTCTGGACCATTATTTCATCCGTTCCCTCGTATATTCTGCACACTCGTGTGTCCACAAGGTGGCGTGGTGCACGGGTCTCGAAGCTGTATCCGCTAGAACCGAAGATCTGTACTGCCCGGTCAGCCGCATCAAATGAGGCGTTCGAGGCAAAGAACTTCGCCTTTGCAATCATGATGTCCGCCTGGTCGCGAATCATTTTGTCTTCTAGAGTATTGTCACTTGCTTGCTTTAGGATTGATGCTTTGTAGACGAGGTTTCTTGCGGCCTCCAGATTTGTCGACATTATACCGATGTGTCTCTGAACGAGTTGATGTTTTCCAATCTGCTTTCCATGTTGGATTCTCTCTCTTGCGTAGTTGACGGACTCGTTGATGCAATCCTCGATCACTCCTAGGCATCCTGCCGCGACGCTGAGGCGTCCGCTCATAAGTCCCGAGTAGGCTATGCCGAGGCCTTTACCTGCTGGACCGAGCATGTTCTCTTTGGGAACACGGCAGTTGTCGAGAAAGATCGATCCTGTGTCAGAAGTTGGCATTCCCAGTTTGTGTTTCTGTTGCTGGCTTGAGTATCCCTCGAATTTTTTCTCTACGATGAAAGCGGACATGCCTTCGCGCTTTCCCTTCGGATAGGCGAAGATAATGGCGGCATCCGCTATGCTTCCATTGGAAATCCATGCCTTGCTGCCGTTGAGGAGAAAGTACGAACCTTTGTCTTCATAGGTCGTCCGTAGGGAGGCTGGGTCGCTGCCTGCGGTGGGCTCTGTCAGCCCGAAGCACATTACTTTCTCACCCCTCGTTGCTGGGGGTAGATACTTCTCCTTCTGTTGCTCGTTTCCCCATTTCTGAAGTGTCATTTGTCCGAGTGACACGTGTCCGGAGAGAAATGTGCGGACTCCTGTTCCTTCCTGGCCTATTCTTTCAAGTGCGAGAGCGTAGGTGAGGATATCGGCGCCCTGACCTTCCCCGTATCTTCGGGATATCGGCAGCCCAAGTAACTGGGCTCTCTTGAATATCGGTACGAGGTGCTGATTGAAACTGCCAGAGAGGTAAGCAGCATCTTCAAGTGGTCTAATTTCCTTGCAAGCCCTATCGACTTCGTCAAGAATGATCTGTTGTTCGTCGGACACTTCGAAATTCATGTGTGACAGATCGGCGAACTCGGTATCGACGATAGTCTTCAATGGGGGTTCGATTCTTCTCTAGTCGTGTGATTAATGTGCGTTTTGTTCAAAGGATTATATCAGAGGGTACCAATTTGACGCTCGAAACACCGTTGCCAATTCAAATGGACGAAGAGGACATACCTTTCTTTGCAGAAGTCATTGCAGGTGGCCGCATAACAATACCCGAGGAGATCAGGAAAATCTTCGGAGTCAAGGACGGCGACCATGTGATGTGCCGCGTGCGGCTAGTCAAGAAAGCAGACGACGTAAAGTAGAACCCAGTCGCCCACAGAACTAGCCTTCTGCGCTTGATCTTCGCGTTAACACTGCGATTGGCTAATGCTCAAGCGCTCAAGTCAACAATCTTAAAATAGCATGCTTCCCAGCGGTCCAATTAGAGTCCCAGTTGACACTGGCTGTCTCAGATCTCACGAGGGTCTTAGACAGCTTTCGACACAAGTCCATTCTTGTCATAGGGGATCTGATGGTTGACCGTTATGTTGTTAGCCAGGGAAGGAAGCTGTCTCGAGAGGCTCCAGTTCCCGTTGCAGACTACATTTCTGAGGAGCTAGTTCTCGGTGGAGCGGCCAATCTGACGAACAACCTAGTAGCTCTGGGTGCAAAGGTGAAAGTGCTCGGCGTTGTCGGTAACGATGAAGCCGGAAGGTGGATTCAGGACGAACTGAAAAGGAAAGGCGTTGACTTGTCTGGTGTGGTTGTGAACCAGAGACCCACCAGTCTCAAAACGCGTTTCATCCTTAATCATCGTCAATACCTTCGAATCGACAAGGAATCCCGTTCCGATGTGGATACGCACGTGACCAAACAGTTCCTCTCGACTCTCAAGCCTCTCGTCGAGGGCACTGACGGCATCGTCTTTTCTGACTACGACAAGGGCGTGATAACGCCTGAGCTCATCAGCAATGTTGTGGAGGACGTGAGGCAGCAGGGAAAGAAGGTCGTGGCTCAGCCAAAGGTCCGCCACTACCTGGACTACATTGGAGTCTCTATGGTGAAGTCGAACGTTCGTGAAGCGGCAATAGCGACGGGGATGTCGCTTGTCAATGATTCTTCTCTTCGAAACATGGGACACAATCTAATGTCGAGACTCGAATGTGACAGCGTACTCCTGACACGTAGCGAACAGGGAATGATACTGTTCGAGAAGAAGAACATCACCAACTTTCCGGCCTTCAAGGGACCCAAGCCTGGTTTCAACGCTGTCGGGGTGAGAGACTGTCAGACTGCTGTCTTGGCATGCTCAATCGCGACCGGTGCTCCAGTTCGAACAGCGGTGCTCCTAGCAGGATTGGCCGCGTCTCAGCAGGCTGACAAGATCGGAACTGTCGTCGTAGACCTGAACGAGCTCAGATCTCAAGCTGACACTACTGTTGAGCTTGCGGAGAGAATAGTTCAGGTCCCGGTCCACTAGCATGGTACAGACAGAAATCCACTACGGCAAACTCCTCGAGAGAGCCGTAAAGATCCGAACTCACATTCTCGAAATGGTGGCAGAGGCCAAGTCGGGCCATCCGGGTGGAAGCCTCTCAGCGGTCGAAATTCTCGTATCACTTTACTTCCACAAAATGCACCATGACCCCAAGAACCCCCAAGATCCGGACCGCGACAGATTTGTTCTATCCAAGGGACACGCAGCTCCTGTCCTTTATTCTACACTTGCTGAGGCAGGATACTTTCCGAAAGCCGAACTGAAGACTCTTAGGAAGCTCGGGAGCCGACTGCAAGGACACCCTGACTTACGCGTGCCCGGCGTCGAATTCCCTGGAGGGTCCCTCGGTATCGGGCTGTCGGCAGCTATCGGAATGGCCCTCGCAGGGAAGCTCGATAGGAGAACCTACAGAGTCTTTGCGCTGCTGGGGGATGGAGAGCTAGACGAGGGTGAGGTCTGGGAAGCCGCGATGGCTGCGCCCAAATTCAAACTAGACAATCTAACAGCTATCGTGGATCGTAATGGCATCCAGCAAGATGGACTAACCGAGCAGATTATGCCGCAGGAACCATTGAGCTACAAGTGGAGGGCGTTCAACTGGCACGTACTGGAAGTTGACGGATTCGACTTTCGACAAATCATTGAAGCTCTAGACAAAGCCGAGAGTATGCGAAACAGGCCCACAGTAATTATTGCTCACACTGTCAAGGGCAAAGGGGTTCCTTTCATGGAATGGGACCCAGCGTACCACGGGAAGGCTCCCGACAAAGACACGGTTCGGAAGCTGGTTGAGAGCATGAGGAGAGAATGAGCACGATAAAGATCTCGCCATCAATTCTGGCGGCGGACCAGGCTGATCTCAAGAGCGAGATACACAAGGTTGAGGATGCGGGAGCTGACATGATACATGTTGACGTGGCTGATGGGCACTTCGCTCCGAACATTAGCATGGGTCCCGACACGGTGCGATCGATAAGAGGTGTCACTAGGCTTCCCTTGGACACCCATCTAATGATTTCAGAGCCGGAGAAGTTTGTTGAGCCGTTTCTCAAGGCCGGAAGCGACATAGTCACAATCCATGGCGAAGTAGTCTCTGCCGATCAGTTCGCCAAACTGTCAAACCTCATTAGGTCCAAGGGTCGAAAGACTGGACTTGCCCTCAAACCAGCAACCCCATTGCCCGGATGGTTCGAAAGCCAAGTCCACAACATCGACCTTGTTCTAGTACTCTCCGTGAACCCAGGGTTCCCTGGACAGAAATTCATGCCGGAAGTCCTTCCCAAGGTCGAGGCCGCCGCGAAGATTGCACGCATCCATCCCTTCGAGGTCGAAGTGGATGGAGGAGTCGACCAACGGAATGCCCAGAGAATCGTCAAGGCGGGAGCCTCGACGCTCGTTGCGGGAGCCTCCATTTTCAGAAGAGATGATGTTAAGTCGGCTCTCAGGGACCTACGAGAGGCGGCGAATCATAGCATGCAGGAGCTTCACACCAAGTGCTAGTCCAACTTGCTTCAATGCGGGACGCATTGGCAGAGGCCCTCCTGGAGCTTGGAGAACGCGACAGGAGGATTGTTGTAATCGGTGCCGACACATCAGTCTCGATCAAGACGAGTCTCTTTGGCGACAAGTTTCCGGACCGCTTCTTCAACGTTGGAATCGCAGAGGCCAACATGGTGGGAATCGCGGCTGGCCTCGCTCTTGCAGGCAAGGTCCCGTATGTTAGCACATACGCGGCTTTCGTCCCGGGAAAGTGCCTAGACCAAATCC
>WNGQ01001887.1_pt1 | contig 33818 bp, 31 predicted proteins | sample 5407661 | NCBI WGS metagenome assembly WNGQ01 (sample SAMN13153382, study PRJNA577476) | soil metagenome | isolation source: 60 cm soil or saprolite under Garry oak tree replicate 2 | place: USA:California | collected 2016-06-15 | reverse complement strand
GCCAGCCGGCTACGTCAAAGGGATGAAGCCGATCCGACTCCGTGCGAACGTAACTGTAGGTGACCATTTGAAGATCCGCAGTTTAGAATTGATAGAAGGTGACACGGTTCTGGGTTCGAGTCGACAGCAGCCATTCGAAGTGACCTGGCGCGCCCCGAAACCAGGGCGCCACGAAATAGTTACTAGGGTAACTTACGGACAAGTAGACACTCTGGTTTCTGAATCGGTCATTTACGTGGGAATTCCCGCTCTAGAGCGCACCGCTAAGACAAGGACAGATCTTGCGTTTGAGATGCCGGACGGTTTCGTTTGGCCTCTGGACGAAACGCTGATGATTACAGGAGGAGAAAGCGCAATTGGGATTCGCTTCAAAAAGCTCAACGTGGCCCAAAAAGCCCACATTGCCAACTCGTATCTGACGTTGACTGCCGCTCATCCCGCGTCGCTACCAACAACATTTGAAGTCCAAGGAGAGCTAGCTGCGGATGCTGCTGCATTGAAGTTCCAGAACGGCGACCTTTCACGGCGGCGGCGCACAGTTGCGCGAGTGAATTGGGTAGCGAAGCCGTGGACTCAGGCCGGAGAACAGGAACGATCGCCCAACTTGACCCCGATCCTTGAAGAAGTTTTCGCCCAGCCGGGATGGCAGCCTGGCAATGCCGTACTGCTTTTCATCCGCAGTTCTGGGCGAAGGATTGTGCAGTTGGCAGATGCAAACGGACGAGGAGCACCACCAGTGCTTTATATCGAATTGCAGCTGAAGTGATCGGCGCGTTCTAAGGCGCGTGTTCGCGCAGAGTCATCATCTCTTCACGCCAGTTCGTCAGGGGGTTTCCGCGCTCACTTCTTGTGATTCGCTGAATCTGTGTCAGACTTCCGAAACAAAACGATTCATGTTTCATTTCACGCCGAATCGGCCGAAGTGTTAGCGTGGCGTGAGGGGCATCTGATACCGTCGCCAGCAATCTAACTCTTAGCCACTCACCACCGGTTCTGTAGTGGTTCGCAGGAGTAGTCTTTCGTGAGAATTACGATGCTGAAAAAAGACTAGAAAATGGCCACGGAGTACCCCAAATGGTCGCTGAGGACCCCCATTTTCTATTGACTGAACCAATGACTCACGGCACTATCGCGAAGTTATCACGTGTTTGACTGAAGGATTAGCCTCCAACCCAACTCGAAGGCAATCACTTGGTGCTCCGGCTGAGCCAAGCGAACGGCAGTGGTGTGTTTGCAGAATGACCCGAACTCACACAAGCAAGGGAGTATCCCGAAGGCGCCAAGATGAAGATTTCAAAGGACGTTCGAACCACAATTACGCAAGACGGAGCCGTCCTGATGAACATCGAGGAGGGCTCTATGCTCACTCTTAACCCGACGGGATCTATCATTTGGCAGCAACTTCGTGAAGGCCGCGCACCAGCGCAGATTGCCGCACACCTTGCAGCTGCGTTCAGGATTCCTCAAGAGCAGGCGTCCGCCGATGTGAATGAGTTCCTAGAACAACTCAAAGTCCAGAGACTGATCGAGGTTGAGGAATCGTCTGGTCCGCGAATGCTTGTTGGCCCCAAGCCATGGGGTCTTTTCTGCAATCTGTTCGGTAAGCGCAACTCTCATGTCGCGCCGGGGCACGGCTCAAAGTAGCGAACTTATGCGAACCAACCAGATTGTGCAGGGAGCAATCATGGAACTTTCCGCGAAAGGACAAACACAGGCTGCGGTGGTCCCTGAGAAGGACACCTACTGGCTCATCGTGCTCAATCAACCTGGAACAGCCGTACTACTCAACACGCGAGATGGAGAATACGAATTGCCACTAGTGAAAATTCTACGGTTCACGAGACCAGCAGAAGAAATCACGACGCTCGTTCAGGACCAATGGCACATACCTTCGGTTCTTCTGTACTCAAGCATTGTGGAGCCAAGGCCTGAAGCCGTTTACTCGGCAGTGCTTGAAGCTCAGGTTCGTGTCTGCTCCTTGCCTGAAGGAATGGATTGGTTCCCAGTCCATCATGCCATTAACCATCTTGTCGCAAACAAAGAGCGCAGAGTACTTGAGTCGAGTTACTTGAAAGTGACGCGCAGGGCATCGCGAGAGGATCCTGAGCCCTTCAGCAGACTTGGATGGCTGAGAGACCTCCAGAACTGGGTACGCGGCGTAATTCGCCCGCTCGGCATGACGTTAGGAGGGTTCCATCAACTGAATGGTTGCGAAACTTTCTCCCTAGTCCGATTTGATACCACTCATAACCCCCTCTGGTTCAAAGCTGTCGGCAAACCGAATCTACATGAATTTCCAATCACGGTCGCACTTGCAGAATTGTTTCCCGAGTACTTGCCGTCGCTGCTTGCAACACGCCCCGCTTGCCACGGTTGGTTGATGGCGGACGCCGGGGGGCCTCCGCTCAGTGAATTGAAAGAATCATCGGCTTGGGAACAGGCAGCGACAGCGCTGGCTGGACTTCAAATCGAATCCGTTGGCACGACAGCTAACCTCTCGGCAGCCGGTTGCCGAGACCTACGGTTGGATACGCTGCTCGAATTGGTTGACCCGTTCCTCGACGTGATTGCTGATCTGATGCAGCAGCAAACGAAGGTGCCTCAGATCATTCTCTCTCGCTACGAACTTTCCGAACTCGCCGTAACACTGAAAAATGGTCTGTGTTGCCTCCAGTCGCTGAGCATCCCGGACACGCTGGGTCACCACGATTTTAATCCGGGCAATATTCTCGTCGGTTCGGGCCACTGTGTATTCATCGACTGGGCCGAAGCCCACTTCAGTCACCCTTTCCTGACATTCGAGTACTTTGTCTCGCATCTCCGGAAAGACTTTCCCGCAGCGGTTCGATTCGAAGACGCAATCCGATCGTCTTATGTTCGGCAGTGGGAGTCCGTTGCTGCGCCCGAGCACGTTGCTGAAGCGTTCCTGTTTTCGCCGCTGGTGGCGGTGTTTGCTTACTCGGTCGCAGGTAACAGCTGGCGCGACCCGGAACGGCTAAAGATTCCTCAAGTGCCGGGCTATCTACGGAGCCTAACGCGCAGGATGAAGCGGGAAGCGGACTTACTGCAGCGGCGGAGGATGGAATGCCCCAACTAATGGTGCCTCCGCCTCATTCAGCCGTGGAGCCGGTGACCGAGATCCTCCACGGTGTCTCCGTCACCGATCCCTACCGGTGGCTCGAGGACCAGAATTCGCCACAAACGCGCGCTTGGATTGAAGAACAAACACTCTATGCCCGCGCCTACTTGGATAGCATCCCAGGCCGTGATCGCATCCGAGAACGTATAAGAGAATTCCTCGCCGTCGAAACCTATGACTCCCTGCAAATCGCCGGTGGCCGTTACTTTTTCCGGAAACGGCTGCCGGACCAAGAGCAGCCTTGCATCTATATGCGCGAGGGCGCAGACGGCGAGGATCAAGTTCTACTCGATCCCGCGAAAAGAGGAACCGGCAAGTACACAGCGGTAAAGCCCTTACATGTTTCGCCTGACGGTCGATTGCTCCTGTATGAGGTGAAGGAGGGGGGAGAGAGAACAGGGACCTTTGAGTTGCTCGAGATTGAAACTCGGAAGTGCCTCCCCGATCTCCTCCCCCGCGGGTATTTGCGGGGATTCGCTTTCGCGCCGGACGGCAGGGGTTTCTACTACGTTCATGAAACGCTGAATGCAAAGAGGCCATTTTATCGCGCTGCCTTCAAACACGTTCTTGGTACACCTTCTTCACAAGACCAGGAAGTCTTTTTTGCGGGCGAGGACGAGAAGATTCGACTTGGCTTTGTTTCTGACAACAAACGACTGGGCATTGTCGTTTGTCGCTTTCTCGAAAAGGCGAGTACCGACATCTACCTCAGACCGTTCGAGCCTGAAGGTCCTCCCCAACCGATTTTTTGCGAAATTGACTACATGCTTGGCCTTCGATTGATGAATGAAAAGATCCTCGCCATTACAGACCGCGACGCACCGAATCGTCGCATCGTAGAAATTCGCTTACGCAAAAGTGGAAAACACGAATGGGTTGATATCGTTCCTGAATGCGATATGTCCATCAACGACTGGCTGATCGCCGGCGATCGCATGTTTGTTTGCTACACGAAGGATATGACCCACAGCGTGCTGATCTTCGACTTCTCCGGCCAGAAGGTCGGTGAAGTTCCTGTTAGGAAGGACGAAACGCTTCGCTTAGTTGGCGGCACAGAAGGCGAGGGCGAAGTCCTTCTCGAATCGGAATCGTTTACGGAGCCCATCGGAATTTTTTGCTGGTCCGTAGTGAACAACAACCGAACGTTGTGGAAGAAAAAATCGATTCCATTTGATTCTGCAAATTACAGCCATTGTCAGATTTCATTCACCTCCAAAGATCAAACGAAGATTCCCATGTATCTCGTGGGACGACGCGATGTTCTTCAAAAGAGCGGTAATCCAACAATCATGACATCTTACGGTGGCTACGGCGTTTCGATGACGCCGCAGTTTAGCGTCTTTGTCGCCTTCTTAATGGAACGTGGGTGTCTGTTTGCCCTTCCCAACATCCGCGGAGGGTCAGAGTTCGGAGCGGAATGGCACAATGCTGCGAAAAGGCGCAATCGTCAGACCGCCTACGACGACTTCCTTTGCGCGGCTGAATGGCTTCTGAAGACTGGACGAACGACTCCCGGAAGGCTGGCCATCTTTGGAGGATCCAATTCCGGCTTGCTCGTAGGGGCGGCCCTAACACAAAGGCCGGAGCTATTCGGCGCAGTTGTTTGCATGGTCCCCATGCTAGACATGTTCCGCTACCACCTCTTTGACAACGCGCACGTCTCGAAAGGGGAGTTCGGCACCGTAGATGATCCGCAAGACTTTGCCGTTCTCGCAAAATACTCTCCCTATCACAGAGTCCGCGATGGCGTCGTTTATCCCGCCACGATGATCATTTCCGGTGATGCCGACCGGAACTGCAATCCTCTTCATGCCCGCAAAATGACGGCACGATTGCAGGCGGCAAACGCTTCCGAGTACCCCATTTTTCTCGACTACAGCAAGTTTCGCGGACATTCGCCGGTGCTTCCTTTGTCCGAGCGGATTGAAGCACTGACGGACCGCATGGCTTTCCTATGCGACCAGTTGCAACTGCCAATCTGAAGGAGGGGGCCTGATTTATGCGATTCCTTGTTCTTAAGGCGTACTTGAAGCTGATTTGCTTCGACCTCTACTTGGCGCGCGGCAACTTTGCGGCGCTCTACGAAAGGGTGCGCAAATACCCAGTCGGAAAACCCGTGCCTGGTCTTGATGCACAGGGAATCTGTGCGGCGGTCGACATGGCCTGCATCTGGTATTGGAAAGAGGCATTGTGCCTGCAGCGATCCGCCGCCACCTCGTGCCTTCTGAAAAAGCATGGTGTGCCGGCGCTGATGGTCATCGGTGCGCAGCAGATGCCGTTTAAAGCTCACGCCTGGGTCGAAGTAGACGGCCGCGTCGTCAATGACAAGCCGTATACGCCCGAAATGTATGCGGTCTTGGATCGGTGTTAGCTAATTCAGTCGCAGAGCGCAGTTAGAAGGAAATAGAAAATGAGCGTCCAGTATGGAAGATGGAATTTCGACGGCAAGCCGGTGCAACGCGACTATCTCGACAAGGTGAACGCGCTCCTTGCTCCCTACGGGCCAGATGGTCGCAGCTCCTATTCCAAGGAGAAGATCAGCATCCTATACTACGCCTTCCACACCACCTTGGAATCTCGCCGCGAATCGCAGCCGCACGTCACAGCGTCAGGCGCAGTTATTACCTGGGATGGCCGCCTGGACAACCGTGCAGAACTTATCCGGCAGCTGGGATATACGGCCACCAGTCGCTCTACCGACCTGGAAATCGTCGCTGCAGCCTATCAATACTGGGGAAGCGATTGCTTCGGCATGTTGATTGGCGACTGGGCTCTCGCGATTTGGGACCCGCACACCCGGTCGCTGATTCTGGCCAAAGACCCTATCGGCACCCGCCATCTCTACTATTCCTTCGACAACAACCAGGTCACCTGGAGCACCATTCTCGATCCCCTCGTCCTCTTCGCAGGCAAGACCTTCGCCCTCTGCGAAGAGTACATCGCAGGCTGGTTCTCCTTCTTCCCTGCTGCTCACCTGACGCCTTACGTCGGGATCCATTCTGTCCCGCCGTCGTCTTCCGTGCTGCTCCGGCCCGGAAGACACGCCATCACCAAGTGTTGGGATTTTGACCCTAGCAAGAGAGTCCGTTACCGCACTGATGCCGAATACGAGGAGCACTTTCGCACCGTCTTCGGCGAAGCCGTCCGTCGCCGCCTGCGTTCCGACCGCCCCATCCTTGCCGAGCTGAGTGGCGGCATGGACTCTTCCTCAATCGTGTGTATGGCTGACACCGTTATCGCCCGCGGCGCCGCCGAAACACCGCGCCTCGACACCGTCTCCTACTACGACGACTCTGAGCCCAACTGGAACGAACGCCCCTACTTTACCAAAGTCGAAGAAAAACGCGGCCGCACCGGCTTTCATATTGATGTCAGCTCAAAGGACGCGCCGAAGTTTGAAAGCGACGACAATCATTTCGAAGCTACGCCAGGTTCACGGGGCCGAACTTCTGAGCAGTTTGCAGCCTGCTTAGCTTCCCAATCGTATCAGGTCGTCCTCTCCGGCATCGGCGGCGATGAAGTTACTGGCGGCGTACCAACTCCTATGCCGGAACTCGAAGATCTCATCGCAAGACGCAGATTCGGACACCTAGCGCACCAACTAAAAGTGTGGGCGCTCAATAAGAGAAAGCCTTGGTTCCATCTATTCTTCGAAGCCGTCCGGGGATTCTTCCCACCGAACCTCGTCGGCATCGCAGAACACAAACGACCAGCCCCGTGGCTCACTCATCCGTTCATAAAACGAAATAGATCAGCTTTACAGGGTTACGAAAGCAGACTGAAGTGGTTCGGGCCATTGCCCAGCTTTCAAGAATGCATCTTCACGCTGCAAGCACTGCAAAGACAGCTCAGATGCGAGGCCTTACCCTCCGAACCACCATATGACAAGCGGTATCCTTATCTCGATCGGGACGTCCTTGAGTTCATGTATGCGGTCCCCCGCGAGCAACTCGTTCGCCCCGGTCAGCGCCGCTTCCTTATGCGTCACGCCCTCGTCGGTATTGTGCCGGACGAAATATTGAACAGAAAGCGCAAGGCATTTGTTGCACGCGCTCCAAGGGCAGCAATGTCAGCGAATTGGGCGCGATTTGCCGAAATGAGTCAGAACATGGTCGCCGCCTCACTCGGGGTGGTAGACGCCAACGCGTTTTCGGAAGCCATGAAGAAAGTCCGTAGTGACGAGCAAGTCGCTACCGTCACGATTATGCGTACATTGGGCATCGAACTTTGGCTCCGAAGCCTTCGAAATTATGGACTCTTGACCCTTGAGACATTTCAAGGGAGGGGCCACGCACCATTCCCAAGCGTCAAATGGACGGTTCAACGGAGATCAGCAGAAAAAAGCTTCAGATTACTTTAGGGCTCGGTTCGGGAATGCAACAAAGGAATTCAACCCTAATGGGTTGAATGTTCGTTAACAAAACTAGGAGGAAAAGACAATGTACAACAAGCCAGAACTCGTAACCTTGGCTAGCTCAATCAAGGCAATCCAGGGTACGGTGAAGCAACTGCCGCACATCAGCGATCAGGTCAATGGACAGAATAAGCCTGAATTTACATCGCTTGCGTACGAAGCCGACGAGTAGTCAACTAACGGGACGCTCAGTCCATCCTGAGCGTCCCGTTTTTTTCGCTTACTCAAGTGTCTCAGTAAATCTGTCTTTGTGCAACCGGTTGGAGCGGGAGAGCGCACAGCGCACAAATCGGCGAATCCTCTCTTCTCTTAGCAAACGACGGAATCGCCGTATGGCACTCAGTTCGGAATGATTGAAACTTTTCGAAAGGAGAACGACTACAATGAGCTACAACAAACCCGAACTCTTGACTTTGGCTAGTTCAATCGACGCGATCCAAGGGACCCAGAAATGCCTGCCGCACATCAGCGAGACGGTCAATGGACAGAATAGGCCCGAATCTACACCGCTTGCGTACGAAGCCGACGAGTAGTCAACTAACGAGACGCTCAGTCCATCCTGAGCTTACCGTTTCTCCTTCACTCGAGAGGGCTGTGTTTTCGGAGCTGCATCTCTTGTGTCTTCTTCTCATTGACTCTTACTCGAAGATCGACCGGCCGTTGCATTGCTGAGGCCTGCCTCATATTCCCTGCGCAGGTCCCGCCAGCGAAGATACTGATCGTGCTTCTCGCGGCCCGGGTCTTCCCAGTCTTGCAGCCAAAAGCGAAACCAATCTACGAGGCCCTGTTGCGCAACAACTCGTTCCCAGGGCCGGTTCACGAAGTGGTCTGCCGCAGGCAGGAAAACGAAATCGACGGGCTTCCTCTGAAACGATAACCCTGCATACCACTCCCACAAGCCTAATACAGTATCCGTCTCCAACTCTAATAACCTCACCGGCGTGTGGACCTTGTCTAAATTGAAGCCTGGGGACTCCTTGAACCATTCCTGAAGCCCCTCGCCAAGCGGAACTGCCCCGCCGTTCATTTTGTTGATGTCCCAAGCAGCACTCGGAATTGCTATCTCCTGGAAGTATCCGCAATCCACTCCTTCCACGAGGCTCGCGGCTGCAAAGGAATACTTAGAATGCGTCAGCGTGTACCCCACAAAGCAGACTGATCTGCTGAATCCCACAATCCCAACGCGATCTCGGTCAATCAGGCCCCGTTCTGCTAGGGCATCTATCGCGCCTTCGTACGCTTGTTTCTCCATTCGCACTCTGGCTTGTTCAGGTGTGGTTCCCAGCCTTTTTTCATTTCTCGTATATTGTTCTCCGTCCTTGCGGCCGTAAGCTTGCAGTACGACAATGCCGGCGCTGGCCAGGGGACGAGCGGCAAATGCACTGCTCCACTCGTTCAAGCCATCCATGGAAAATCGTTTCGACGTGAAACCATGCGTTTGGATCACCAACGGATATCGCTTCCCTGGCACATAGTCCGCCGGCAAGTAGAGTCCGCCAGTTAGTTCTGTTCCGTCTGCCGTAGTCCACGTAATAACCTCTGTCCGTCCGAAGTCCAACTCGCTGAATTGAGGATTCAAATCCAGGAGCAATTCCTTTCGCTTACTTTCGGGGTCGGCAACATAGATTTTTGGGGGGTTATTCAGGTCTTCTTCGAGACTCACTTCCACGGGCCAAATCCGATTCGTCTCCTTCTTCTGCCATTCTTCTTTGCTGACGCGGTGAAATTTCCGGCTCGGAAGATTGACCTCCACCCAATAATCATTCGATTCTCGTGCTTCGCGCTCGGGAGGATCTACTCCTTCTAAGGGAAGATAGGTTTGGAATGCCAGTGACTTGGCGTCAGCCGCCCATTGTGTTCCGCAGAATATGTTTGTCGCGGCGGGAGCATCGACCAGCGGGTGAACAGAGCCGTTGTTCCTATCCCAAAGCAGCGCTTGCTCGATTTGTGGTATTACGCCCCGAGGCGGGTTTGTAGCCAGGAAGTCCTGCATGTAGGCACTCTTGTACTTGTGCCAAGACTCGGGGATATCATGCACGTACCCACAAATGGCAGCGTAACGGCCGTCGGGTGACAGTGAGATCCAGCTATTGTCAAAGAGGCGGTGTCCCGTTGCGATGCGAATTGCGGTCGGGGCATGTTCTCCTCTCTTAATGAATAACTGCTCGGCGCCCGCGGAAGCATTTTCTGAGTAGTACCCCGCAAGGATATCGGTGAGTCTCTGCCCCTCAATTACCACTCCTTGAGGATAGATTTTCTCTTTCGCTCCGGGCTTCTCCGGCGGCGGACCCGCCAAGAATAGGATCTCGCGTCCATCGGGCGTGATATCGTACTCTGCAATCACGGTGGGATGGTTTGTCAATTTCCTCAGTCGTCTCGCACGAACGTTAAAAGAATAGAGTTGAGGCCGCCCGCCAGGATTCTCGCCCAGAAAGACAACTGTCTCATTGTCGGCGAGCCACCTGACCATGCCTAATGCATCGCGATTCGAAGTCGACGACATGGTGACCAAAAGATCCGGCTTTGGTGAGCGGAATGCGTCGGCGGTGCGGTAGAGAACAAGAGAATATTCATTCGTATCCTTGCGAACACTCCCTTTCCGTAACACGATCACGAATCGCTTTCCATCTGGGGAAAAATGGGCAACGAGCCCCTTCGGGTCCCCTCCATTGCGATAAACAGGATCCGCTAGCCTGGTCATTTCGATCGCATCAGCGACCGTGACGAGCCGTTTAGACTCGGCACTGGCACACCGGGGTTCCCCGGATACAGCAGTCGCGAAAATCCCCGCAGTCAACACAAGAATGCGGGCCAAGGGAGAACTGCCTTCTAAACCCATTGCGAGGTTCCTCGGTTATGGATGGAATACGGGGACGCAGATCGAGTAGCCCACTCCCGTGCGCAAATCTCTCTCGGCATGAGTTGCATCTTCTTTACTGACAGAAGGTCGCGGCGGCCAGTATTCAACTGGTCTAAAAGGCCAGCTTCAATGCGAACTGCATTGAACGCGGGCCACCCATTTGGTACAGCGGGCTCAGACCGTTGAAACTGTTTGCTAGCGTCGCCGTGGCTTGGCCGAAAGTGCAGAAAGGACCCGGAGTGCAGTAGACCGAGTTGATCGTACCGAAATTCGGGTGATTGAAAACGTTGAACGCCTCGGCGCGGAATTGCAGCTTCAACCGTTCGTAAATGGGAAACTCCCGGCGCACAGCCAAGTCCATTTGCCAGGCTCCGAATCCGTACACGAAATTCCTTGGGGCGTTCCCCACCTGGCCGGGGGCAGGTAAAGTGAAGGCAGCTGGACTGAGGCTCCGCCCTCCCGGATACTGCGGACCATAAACGTACAAAGGCTGACCCGGCACAAGGTTTAGGCCGCTGAAATATCTTTGTCCAGTTACTAGGTTGAACGCGCCCCTGCCGTTGAGAGCGACTGGAAAGGCTGTCCGAGCAGTAAAGCGGTCGTCAATACCCCAGCGATTGAACAAAGCGCGTGCGAACTTATTTTGAAAATGACTCGGTACATCGTATGACAAGGCACCTGACACATTGTGGCGGATGTCAAAATCTGAGTTGCCCCGGACATAAGGAAAGGATGAATCCACGGAACCATAATCGATCGAGTGCGCCCAAGTGTAGGACGCAAGGGCGTCAAGTCCTCGACTTAGCCTGCGCTGGAATTGCAGCTGTAGTGAATCATAGTCTGAAGTCAGCCCGTTCTTAAACAGGAACGCAGCGCTCTGGAAATTGGGATTAAATCTGGCCACCAAGATCTCGTTCTCTTGCAGTAGCCGTCTCCCTGCCGAGCCAACGTACGATATAGTTACAGCCTGCGATTTGCCGAGTGCTTGCTCTATGCTTAGATTCCACTGCCAGGTGTATGGCAATTGCAAATGGGGATAGAAAGCCTCAACAAGACCGTAAGGAGCAACCGGAGGATTGACAATGGCAGGCCCTTGTAACGAGAGGGGTGCAGGAAAGCTTGTGGGAACACCAAAATTGCCGCCGAAGAATGACGTCGATGAAAATCCGAGTGCATTGTAACCACTCGAACCGAGTTGCTGTCCAGTATCAAAGAAAACGCCCCCTCCACTCCTCACCACTGTCTCGCGGCCCGGCCTATCTCTCAAAACATAAGCCACGCCGACTCGTGGCGCGAAGTTATACCATGTGGTTTTCCAGAGCGGCGTGCCCTGCGGCGCCAACGATAACGTACTTAGATCACCGTAGTCCCCAGCAAGCGTATAAGGAAGATTAGTTTTCCCTTTTGTGGATCCCGGCGCGGGATTTACCTCCCATCTCAAGCCAATCGAGAGGGTTAGGCGGGGTGCGACGCGCCACGCATCCGCGACAAAGGCGGAGAAATTCGTATAAACCGGGTATAACGGAGCTGAGGCCTGTCCAATACCAGTGTCGATGCTACTTGACGTTACCGAAGCGGGGGCGTCAAACTCGTTGTATACAACCGGATTTTCCCCAAGCACTGTTGAAGGCAGCCTTCGGTAGTCAACACCGAACTTCAGTTGATGAGCACCGACCGAAACACTCAGCGTGTCTACGAGATTCCATTGTCTTTGGTCTCCAGCGAAGGACCCCTGCTCAATTGAAGGAGAGAATCCGTTCGGAAATGCCAGCGTCACGTTTATGTGGTAGCTAGGCGTCGCTTGCGGATCAATACCACTCAGTTTCGCCAAATCAGCCGGCTGAGCACCTCCAAAACCGTCGAGCTTTGCAGATTGTTTAACATCACTCGTACTGTAATTCAGGCGAAACTCGTTAGCGATTCGGTTGGAGATTGCGCTTGTTGCTCCCAACGTATATGTCCGGGACCCCAGAGAAAACAGACTTACATCCGACGGCGTGCCCACCAAGTCCTGGTTGTCTCGGGATCTGATTTCCGATGACGTGTCACTAAATCTAAAGAAGAGCCTTAATTTCTCGTTTATGACATGGTCTAGGCGAATGCTCACAGCATTCAGCTTACTTGGGTTCGACCATGCAGCAATGAATTCGGTGAGGTTGTCGCCAAGATCTGGCGCGCCTGGGCTGGGCAACGGGAAAGCGTTCATGACCGCTTGGAGGGGGGCCGGCGCGTTCTGACGGAGACTGGCGTCAGGAACCTCGTTAATGGACCCGGGCTGCGGCTGGTCGAGGCGCAACCCTTCGTACGAGAAGAAGAAGAACGTTTTATCTTTCCCATCATAGACTCGCGGAATTTGCAAAGGGCCTCCCAGCGTTCCACCAAAGTCGTTTTGCCGCATCGGAGCAGGTGGCAGCCCGAAGAAATTAGTAAACCAATTGTTGGCGTCGAAGAAGTTGTTCCGGAGGTAATCAAAAGCACTCCCATGCCATTGATTGGTTCCTGACCGCGTGACGAAAGAGAACTGCCCCCCGGGGTGGCGCCCATACTCTGCGGAATAACTTGAACTCTGAACGCGAAATTCCTCGAGTGCATCCAAAGAGACCAACGCTTGCGTTGTTCCTTCCGCCGTGGCAGCCGGTAGGGAACCGGAATAAGATGCGATCCCGCTTCGAAAGTTCACACTCGCTAGGACATCTGCGCTCACGCCGTCCACGGAAGTGGAATTGGATTCGCTGCGCTGCCCACTCACGTTGAATTCGCCGCGACCGCCGAAGCCACCAGTATCTTGAGGGTTCGCCGTCGTTACCCCCGGAGTAAGCAAAATCAGACTCTGAAAGCTCCGACCGTTCATTGGCGAGTTCTCTACAAATTGCCGATCCACTACAGTGCTCACCGCTGCCGATTCACTGTTGACGAGTGGCGTCCCTCCCTCGACCGTCACCGACTCGGACGCAGGGCCTACCTCCAGTGTGAAATTGAACGTTGGGGCGTCCTGCACGTGAAGGGTGACGTCCGGCTTAATCAGGTTCTTGAAGCCGTTCTTCGAGACTTGAATGTGGTACATTCCAGGAGGAACAGACGGAATCGAATAGATCCCTGCCTCGTTCGTCACCGCGGAATAGCCCACGTTGGTGGCATCATTTATTAGTGTGACCTGCGTCCCCTGAACCACGCCACCAGAGGGATCCAGAACGCGACCACTGACACTTGCGTTGGGATCCTGGGCTCGAAGACAAGTGCAACAAACAAGAATGCTCACAAGGGAAGCTAGGGCTCGTCGCATTCCAATATCTCCTCGATGGGCCACAATAACGGCATGATCACGACTGGGCATCAACTGAAGAGAAATACGGAATGGATCGTAGCTATGTACCAACAGCGTGCCCTAGTCTGAGATTGGGGAGAGAGGACTAACGCTCCGGTACGCTGGAAGCCTCAAAAGTGATTGGGCAGTCCCGGATAAACCGAAGGCAGCACTCTTAATGCGGGTATCCAGCGAGCGAAGTCTATACCCCAGAAGCTACGAGGGGAGATCTAAGCATACCAAGTACGGTGGTAGCGCTTGGGCAGGTGATCGGCAGCTTTTAATCGAATTTCCAAAACGCTACCACATTACCTGAGAAGGGTTACGGCAGAGCTGCCCACTCTTTACCAGTCAGCTCGTATGTGAAGCCGTTGCGAGATTCAGCCGACCGATTTAGAATCGGGGATTAGCGGAATGGTTGCGACGCTGATCTACGGATGATTCGGACGGACGCGCAGATAAGCAAATAGGAGTTGTTTGCCACTGGGTGACGGGCTCCCACCGTTAGGCTCCACCGTTACAAAGACGGCATTGAGCTCCTCTACCGTCTTGGGATTATCGAAGCGAAGCACCCAGCGCTTCTTAGCATCGCTGTCTGAATAGAAGATTCCGAGGCTTAGCGGCCGCTTTTGATCCCCATCGCGTACACCCCACGCCTGGAAAGTGCTAGCCGTCTTAATCCCTGGCTGCTGATCCAAGTCGTATGCGTAGAAGATCAAGGACTTTCCTTTGGTATAGAAGACGCGTGCAAAGGGCTTTTGTGTTTTCCCGTTTCGTGCAACGTCGTGGACTTCAGTAATATAAAGCTCGCGCGCCCCCATCAATTCACGGATATCACGGTCGGAGGAAAGCAATTCTGTGTCCCGCGAAATCGTTTCATCACGCTCGTTCAAGACTCTTGCCAGCTGCGCGACACGCGCATCAAGAGCAGCAACCTGAGTCGATTCACGCTCTCTTTCCTTGTGCAAGGAGTCCAGTTGTCCCTTTAATCGGGTTACGTCTTGTTCCGCCCCAGAGAATTCTGCAAGCAACGCATCGCGGTCAGCATTGAGCTTGCCTTTCTCGGTCTCCGACTGTGCGTTCCTCTCTTCAAGCTTTTGCTTCGCACTCGTCAATCCTTGAATTTCAAGCTCCTGCTGGTGAATTTTAGCTGCTAGTTTGGCTTCGTCAGCATTCCTCTCCTCAAGTTTACGGCTCAGTTCGCCACGTTCCACTAATGAAGAAGCCGCCTGCTTTTGCGCTGAGGCCAGCACCTCCTCAGACGTGGCGCGAAGTGCCAGTTCGCTCTTGGCGGCGCGTTCAGCGGCCACACGATAGCCTATGATAAATAGCGTCGCAGCGATAAGGACCCCGGCAGCGTATCGAAGAACACCCACTAAGGCGGGCTTGAACGCGCGAGTCTGTTTTCCCAGTACGCCCCAACCCGCTGCGAACGACCTATCGGCGACGGCAAAAGGAGCAGCCTGCACCGCGCATTCGTTCAGTACCCTGCTCAATGTCCTTTGCTGTTGCGCGGGAGAAACTACGACAAGCTCCTCGTCTTTGAGATCCTCAGGTGCGAGCATTGGTAAGCCAAACTGCTCGATTGCCTTATATTGACCTAACCTTGTTCTGCAATCACCGCAGACGGCCAGATGAGCGTTCACACGCTTGTCTTCTTCCGGCGACAATTGTTCGGAGATTGAGGCTGCACACAACTCGCGCAGCTCCTCATGTTCTCTTGATTTGATATCGATTTCTTCCATCTTGTGCGCTATTCGCTCGGATTTTCTTTCACTTGCCCATCATAAACAAACTGCCTCAATCTTTCGATCCCACGGTAGTAATGATGGCGAACATTCCCGTACGACTGACCGAGTTGCTCGCCAATCTCTTGGAAAGTGTAACCATCATAGAAATGTAATCTGACCGTTGCGCGCTGCTCCTCAGACAATTCTTCGAATGCTTTCTCCAAGTAGGCCTTCAAGCATATCCATTCGCCAAAGTCTGAATCTGTCTTCCTCACATGTGAGCCATTGTTCCTTCCACATTCCGTCAGGTCCTCATGGTCTTGGGAGAATCGGGCCTTCAAATAATCGCGACGGTCGAAAGCCCTATGATAGGTGACGCGAACAAGCCAATTTCGCGCATGACCCTTAGAAGCGTCAAATAACCTGCTCTTTTGGAAGATGAATAGAAACACGTCCTGTGTTAAATCTTCTGCCTCAGACCTATCCCGCAGGACTCGCATCCCGATCGTCCACACTAAACGATAGTACCGGTTGAATAGAAGTACCAGTGAATCGGAATCGCCATCCCTGAGGCGCCCAAGAAGCTCTTCATCGGAAGGATTTGTGTTCGGGCTGTGATGGCTGGTACCGGGGTTATCGGCTTTCTCCGCGACCGGTATTTGTATATATGACAGACGGTCGGTGAAGGGTACGCTCAATTACTTTCCCCAGTTGCCTCGAACAGGTGGTATGGCGTCCATCGTAGGTTCATGGAAGTGCGTGTAGGGAAGGCTTTCGTGTGCGTGCTTTGGGATCAGACCGCTTGCTATAGCAAGCACCAGCGCTCCGTGCCTTCATCGCAATGAACCCGGAGTGAATTTCATTTTCACCTATTCGAGACCGAGAACTTTAGATCTCGCCTGAGGACTAGACGAGCTAACATGCAAGTCATTTATCAGGAGCCAATTGCAGATGTCAACTGAAATTCCCTTCGGGAGGACTTCGGTCTTTGAATGCTCACTGTCGCGGGAAATCTGAGTGACGTAAGGAGCCAGTAAACAGTCCAAGCGAAAGAGTTCCCACAGTACTTTGGCCACCGGCGTTTGCTATAGCAAGCAGACTCTGTACCCGCACACCTTCGACGAGAAAACACGACGACTTTATCCTTTGGCTTGAAAGGGACTTTTAGTATTATCGCAAGGAATGCCCAGCCGAGTGATACGATTGAATGTTGAAGCAGCGAAGGAAGATCTGAGAAGCCGCACGCTGGCTCCGATCGGATACGAGTTTGGCCAGCTTGTTTACCTAGCGTCCTTGAGAGACTACTCTACGGGTGAATATCATCACGACGGACTTGCGCATTCCTTTTCTGAACCTGTAGCGCGTGAGGCGCTTGCCGCGTGCCACCATGACATTTTCAATCAGCTCGTCTTTGCCTCGCTGGAATCGTTCGTAAACCAAGTCGAGCGGTTCCTGCGCTCTGTCCCTCAGAATTTAACGAAAACTCTGAACGCTTGGGAGACTCTTGAGGCCTACCGCTTTGCTGTGCCGTCCGGTTGTAGTCCGCTGGCGGCGGCGTTGTTCAGGTCCAACGCTAAGATCGCGATGGAGCTTTTGAAATCTCCTCGCCCGGTTCCACCAGTAGAAGGACAATCCGCATGGCCGCGTCTGACGTCCGCCTAAAGAGATTGCCTTAGTTAAGGAAGCTGAACGCACTCTCTTGCTAGGCAGAAGGTGGTCGAAGCGCATGCTTGTAGGTGCGAGAAAAGGCGATTCTCATGCATTCCTCGTTTCAGCAGGAATCCTTTTCCAGCGATTGCGATCCCCGGACCCGCGCTGCCTGCCATCGCGCGTCGCCCTTACATTGGACCAAGCGAGATTGATGAAATAGCCTCGGGGATCGAGTTCATCAAACGTCCTTTCACGCCCGCCAGCCACAAAACAGTTCACAAACCCGGTCACTAGCTTTAGTGTTTCGGGCGTGATGTAGCACGTGCGATGTAGGATTTCTACTTCCAACCAGGATTCCTTCTTCTTCATGGCGAGTTCCACTCAAAAAAAATAACAGGATCAAAAGAACAAATTCTAAAAACGTGCCCAACACAAATAATTCAGTGCGGGACGATTTCTCCCAGAATGTGGCGCACTTTGCTCACCAACTCATGCTGCATAAAAGGCTTTCTCAACAACTCAGTCTGATTCCCGATTCCAAGGTCGGCAAAATCCATGAGATCCGCGTAGGCTGTCATATAGATGACTTTTGTTTCCGGGTGTAGTGCGCTCAACCGTTTGGTGAGGAGCGGGCCAGACATCTTGGCCATGACTATATCTGTGACCAGGAGGTGAATAGGGCCCGAGTGTTTCTTTGCAATCTGGATCGCCTCTCGGCCACCTCTTGCCGACAAAACTTCATAACCGTGCAAGCCAAGGAAATCCAGAGTGAGTCGCCTCGCCAAGTCATGATCATCAACCACAAGGATAGTCTCGCATCCAGGCCCGCCGTTGCGCTCGGTTTGTCGACGTTCAACCTCTGCAATACCTTCTTGGGTCGAGGGCAAAAAGATTTTGAAGGTTGTTCCTTCTCCTGGCCGACTTGTTACTCGGATATATCCCCCGTTCTGCTCTATGATTCCATGCACCATGGCTAACCCTAACCCGGTTCCCTTACCTTCCGGTTTAGTTGTGAAGAACGGCTCGAAAATGTGTGCTTGAACGTTTTCGCCCATCCCAACGCCCGTGTCACTAATTGCTAGCACTGCGTAATGGCCTGGCCTGATTCCTGGCAGCCGAGCATCTTCTTGCACAAGATCTACGGCATACGTTCTCATCATTACCTTTCCGCCGTGAGGCATCGCATCGCGCGCGTTTGCCACCAAATTCATGAGCACCTGAGTGAGTTGAGTCGGGTCGACGTTAACATTGTTCAAATCCACGTGCAGATCTTCGGACAACTCGATGCGCGGTCCGATCATTCGCTTGAGAAAGTCCCTTAGGTCAACGATAGCTGCATTCAAGCTGACGACCACAGGTTTCGAAGATTGGCTGCGTCCAAAGGCAAGGAGTTGCTGAGTGATGGATCTTGCTTGGACCGCTGCGTCAACAATAGCTTCCACTTTCCTGCGCTCGCGCTCGGCAAGACTAGAGCTCATGAGTAGCAATTCGGCGTGCCCTAACATTCCAGTGAGCACGGTATTAAAATCGTGTGACATTCCGTTAGCGAGCAAAGCGATCGCGTCCATCTTTTGAGACTGGCGGAGTTGTTCTTCCAATGCCCGGCGCTCAGTGATGTCTTCGACCATCACCTCGCAGTAAGCAAAATCACCCACCTCATTTCGCACAAGCCTCCCCGAGGCGAGGACAAGCAGCGGCCCACCATCCCGACGTTTCCAACGAAGTTCAACATCTTCAAATCGTTCTCGCTTGCAACACTCTCGCATCGCTATTTCATGTTCTGAAGGATCTGCGAAGATGTCCGTTACCAAATTAGCACCAAGCAAATCTCTCTCCGAATCAAAGCCGAGCATCCTTACTAAAGCCGGATTGACGACAAGGAATCGCCCATCGGGGGTGGCTCGGAAAACTCCGTGCGGTACTCCCTCGAACAGAGAGCGATATTCTGCCTCTGACCGTCGTAGCGCGTCCTCGGCCCGCTTCGGCTCCGTTACGTCTTCCGCAACGGTAAGAAGACATGGACCGCTTTCGAGCTCAATAGGCTCCACCGAAAACCTGGTGTCCAACACTTCTCCTGTCTTTGTTCGAAACTTCATTCCGAAGTCTCGTAGCCTTCCTCTTGCCAGCATCTCTCGCACTACATGCTCGTGTGCCGCCGGCTCTTGCCACATTCCCAGTTCCATATCTGTGCGGCCAATGAGTTCCTCCCTGGAATAACCTGCCTGCTTGACGAAACTGTCGTTCACCTCGATGAAACGTCCTTCCCCGGCTGTGGTTATTGACATTGCTACCGGGCTAGCCTGGAAGGCTTTGCTAAATCTTTCCTCTGACAACCTTAGGGCTTTTTCTGCTCGCTTTAAGTCCGTAATGTCATGTGCAATTCCCCTCACGATTGGCTTGGAGACGCCAACTGTTCTTAAGGTGTTGCTGTAGCGCCAGATCCTCCTTTCGCCGCCGCGCGTCTGTACGGCCAACAGGCCTTTGGCAAAACCATCGCGTCGAAGCCGAGTCAGGTATTCTTCAAATTGGTTTTGGAACTCGGGTGGGATGAACTCCTTCATAGGCTTCCTAACTAGCTCTTCTGGGCGATACCCGAGGATTCTTGCTGGCGTTTCATTCACTGAAAGCAATCGCCCGTCTAGATCGTGAGTGCAAATCAGGTCCGTGCTGTTTTCCACAAGATCTTTGTAGCGCTCTTCGCTCTCGCGAAGGAGGTCTTCCGCCGTCTTCCGCTTCGTAATGTCTTGCACGGTTCCGACCAGTCGCGCCACTTTTCCGTCGGGATCTCGCGCTAAGAAGCCAATTGTATGCACCCATCGGACTTCACCGCCTGGACGAACGATGCGGAATTCCTCGTCGAATCTTCCCGTCTTAGGAAGTTCCTCCAAACGACCGAGAACATGTCCGCGATCGTCCGGATGAATCACTTCCCGATAAGATGTTGGGGCGTCGTACAAGCTTTGGCAGGAAATGCCGCAGATTTTCTCGAATGCAGGGCTAACATAGATGACCCCGTACGTCGAAGCATCGAGCATCCAGAAAATCTCCTGGATGTTGTCCGCCATCTGGCGGAATATTTCTTCATAATTCGGACGGGTATTCACTCGCGTCAATCGCTCAGGAACCTCCTCGACTCGACCCCCGAGTTCAGTAGCGGAGATTCACGAAGAGCAGTCCTTCTTCTGAGAACACTCCTTAAAGCGGAGTTGTTTATCTCGAATCTTGGGCCCGCATGGGCATTCTTGGAAACTCGCCACCTAACAGCTCAGGAGAAGTACCAATCCGCATCGCAACTCCCGTTACTTCTCCAATGATCTTTGCTTCCTCTGGAAACTTCACAATCCGCGTCCCACAAGGAGACAAAGGGTGCGAATGCAAAAGCAGATTGCCGGCAACGATCTCGCACCATGCGCACGCGTATCCTACTCGCACGTCGATGAAGTAGACCGGCCGGTCAAATTCCGCACGCACAACCGGATGTCGAGGTTTGATAGATTCGGGATTTATCTCCACGAACGAGCCGGGCCTGATTAGCGGATACAACGTGTAATCTTCCAGGCCGACGAAGCCGTACAACCGGTGACGCAAGTTAAGCCCTTTGATCAATTCGACTGGAACTCTTCCCCAAGTATCAATCATCCGAGATAAGAGTGCGGTTTGGTTGAGATTCAGCCCCGCGTCGAAACGTATTGGGAGGTCAATAGCTTTCGGGCTCTCTGAGGAATCAAGCGTGGCCAGGTGCGTCTTCCGTAGCGGCATCTGGCCGTGATATAGAATCACTTTCTTCAAATCCACGCCATAGAGAGAAAGCAAGTAGGTATAAGTGAGTCCGTAGATCGAGGCCAGCGTAAACAGCTTATAAACGCTCGGCAACGTGGTCTTGTTTTCCAATTGAGTCAGCCAGGGACTTGAAATCAAGAACTCTTCGTTGTGCTCGGCGTCTGCGATCCTCTTGCTCATCTGCGCGACTTCGCGCGTGCTCACGCCCATACGATTACGGATTTCTCTCAATCGGTCCCCGGCGTCCATAGCAACCTCTGCACGAACTGCAATGCGCTGATGGCCGGAAAAGCCCGGCAGGGTAAACCACATTTCTGCGACAGGATTCTAATGGCCTATGTACTTTGTGTCGATAGTACTCATCAAGTGAGAACGTGGCGTAGGATAATACAGCAAAAACACCTACACCAAAACGGAACGTACCCAATGGGTCGATCCGTTAAGACTCCGACGGTGGCTTCAAATTCTCCTCCGATTCCGCCAGAGAGATTGCAATCCGCATGGCTACACCCGTTACTTGACCGATGATCTCCGCCTCTTTCGGGAAGGCAAAGATCCGAGTCTTGACCGGGGAGAGTGGGTGAGCGAGGAGAACCAATTTGTCATCGACTAGCTCGCACCAACTGCAGGCGTATTCATTTCGAAGGTCAACGAAATAAATTGGACGGTCGAATTCGGATCGGGCCGCTCCGCGGCGTGGCTTTTTGACATCAGGGTTTATTTCCACGAAAGAGCCGGGCCGGATCAATGGATAGAGCGTGTAGTCCTTTAGGCCCACAAATCCGTACAACCGATGGCGCATGTCAAAGTGCTGAATGAATTCGAGGGGAACTGTCCCCCAAGACTCGATCATTCGCGAAAGGAGATTTGTGTGACTGAGATTCAGCCCTGCATCAAAACGGATCGGAATCTCAAGCGGCGCCCGCCCTTCCTTCGAATTGACCTCTGCCAGGTGAGTCTTCGCAACCGGCATTTCTGCGTGATACTTCTTCACCTTCGTCGTGTCAACGCCAAAGAGAGCGAGAAGCTCGGGATAGCTTAGCCCGTAAATACTTGCGAGGGTAAACAGCTTGTAGATGCTGGGTAATTTCCCTCGTGTGTTTTCGATTTGTGTCAGAAAAGGGCTAGAAATCAGAAATTCATCATTTCCTTCGGCATCGGCGATAGCTTTGCTGAAAACCGCTACCTCCCGCGTGGTGATTCCAAGTCTGGCACGAACTTCCTTGAGACGCGCTCCAGGGTCCAAGGGGGTTTTCGCTAGCTCATCGCCTTTGTCGGACTCAAACACGCACACCTACCCGAAAATAGTGAATCTGCGAGCAAATTCGTTTCACTGCCGCGTAAAGTGAAATGGATGCTCCTGGCGCGTCAACCTGAGAAAGAAGGTGCCGAGGCAGTTGGGCCATGCCCCGCCATACTGCGGTCCCACGATCCCGTCGTGCTCTGAGTCTCTGCTCATTGGCACGGCGGATTGTAGTTGCTCCTTTAGGCAACGTCGATAGTACTTAGGTTGAGTCGCCCGAAGCGGACGGAGAGTGTCCCGGGTGTATGTCACGCTTCGCTGCATGGATGTCTATAACATTTCGCACGCGGACGCATAGGGATGTCGCTTTTTGCTTGCTATGGCAAGCGGTCCCTTCCCCCAAGGCCTGGTAGCGTTCAAATACGGCGAGATTCCACGGCCGGGCCGAGCTTCAGCGCGTCGGTCTTCTCCAGTCGAAAGCTGAAAGTCGAGCAGAAATGCTCTGTTGCGCGGAGCGTATAGCCCAAAATCTTGGCGGTCTCAAAGGGTCCGCGCAGCCAAAACAAAACGAGCAGGACATTCGAAACAAGGATGAAACATACATAATTCGCATTAAGCGCGAACTCGAATCTGGGACTTGGCTCATACGTGTAGCCGGCCAATTTGAGGTGAATATCCATGAGGTTTGCGACGTGCCGCTGAGTCATGCGCAGCCATTGGATTGCGAGGCCCTTTCGCTCCTTCAAAAAGAAGCCCTGGACGTCGCGTGTACCGGTCCGTGAGATGAATGCCATGTCTTCGTCGGCAAAGATTCTCTTAATCGCGGCAGTCTCTACAAACATTGAATCGAGCGCCGCGCGCGCCTGTGAGTAATCTTCAATCGATACCGCTGGCGCGTGGCTTCGCCTCACCTGCTGCACGAGCACGCGGGCGCCGAAGATCAGGATCAATGCGCCAAGAAGGACGATTGGAATGAGTCCGTTCACGGCCGCAATGTCCTTCCGACACGCGCCGACACGTGTGCAAATGCGGCTCTCGTCTTTGCCAGCAGCACGTCATAATCTCGTTCGATTTCACTTTCCGCGGGCTGTGCTAGTTCTGGCCGAACTGACCAAAGCGCGGCGCACCAAATCCCGAGCGTGACGGTGAACGTTGTTGGGAGCGATCTTCTCAGCCAGAGGGAAACTTCGTTGCCAGGGAGGAACCACAAAAGCAAGTTGATTACGTTTAGGCCCACCCAAAACGAATAGCCACTAATCAAACCGAGGAGGTTGGAACCGATCAAAATGCGATATCGTCCAAGCAACCACAACATGATAAGAAGAAGCCCGCCTTCGACGTACCGAAGGTCCCGGCCCAATTCAGCAATAGCACGCTCCCAGGAAGCGAAGTCCTTATGTAAAAGGTCAGAAGCCGCGTAAGCCAGGGAGACAACGAATACCACGAGCAACAGTTTTTGGGCTCTGCGCACTACTCCAGGGCTGTACCGCAGAGTCTGCCTGAAGATTTCGACAATGACCGCGTAGCTTGCGACAATGGTCGCCAGTTCGGCGGGCCAATATGACGGTTCATAGAAGCTCGGAGCAAAGTGATACGACAACAAACCAATGACTTCTTTGAAGAGTACGCAGCCGATGTACGAGTAGAAAAGCGGATACTTTCTAAGTAGCCCTGTGATCGCGCCGCGCAGTAACAGGGCTACATCAATTGAAACACCGATCCACCAAATGAGGCTGGTACCCATGGGCATTTGGGAAACTGACCGGGCGGAATCCTACCACAGGAACAAGAGGAAGGCGCAAAGCGCCTTCCTCTTGCTTGCTATGCCACTCAGACGGCGAAGAAGATGCCGCTTGGGCTTCTTGGTGGAGGCGGTGGGAGCGGTCGTACCGGACCTGATCCATCAGCCATCAAGTATGGTGGAAGGGGAGGAACTGGGCACGATCCGTCTGCCGCGAACACGCCGGGCGGCAGCGGAGGCAGTGGCGGTACCGGCCCACTTCCATCAGTCTGCAATACTGCTGAGGGCCCTGGTGGAAGCGGCGGAACCGGGCCGCTCCCGTCCGCGATTTGAGATCCAATAGATGCAGCCCCTGATTGCCTGTTGAGCCGCGGTTGATCTCTCGAAGAAACTAACGCTACGACCAGAACGATTGAGCCGAGTACACCAAGAATCAAACTGCTGAGTTTCCTTGAATACATTGTGATCCTCCTAAATTGAAAATCTGGGCTGGAACGCGCCCAGTGGAGGCTATAGAAGCACAAAAAAACCAATGGAAATGACAGTCCGATTACTTCGTGCAGAATGGGTTTGCTACGACAACCATGACGATGGGAGGGAAAGGGGTCACCGCTAGAGTAGCCTTAAATTCAAAGAATATCCGCTTGCTTTGACAACCAGGGCTTACCTAAACCAATGATCTTCTTTCGCCCCGCGTTTTGTTCGGGAGCCCGGTTTACCGTGTGCGTTTTCGCGACGAAGAAATTCGACTTGAAGGATGGGGCCGTAGGACCGGTGCTTTTTTTGGTGACTTCTGCCTCTTTTCCCTTAGCGAACGAGTCATCCAATCGGCCATCCTGCGGGCTAAGCCTACAAGCAGTTGTCTATCCCGGTCACGCAACTGGCCGAATAGAAGTGTGAGCTGTTTCAAGAGGCGCTGATCCCGTTTTGACAAACTCGTCGAAATTTTCGTGGATCTTGTACTTCCGGGAACAATCGGCGGTCGGTAAGGCTCCTCCTCTTCATAAACGAGGTGAAACACGGGCACTTCCAGCGCCCGAGCAAATCTCGCGAGTGTTTCAAGGGTTGGGATTGTGTGACCGTTCTCCAAACGAGATATGTAGTAGCGAGAAAGACCAAGTCGCTCCTCCATATCGCTCTGGGAAAGCGACTTGTATTCACGGAAGGCACGCAATCGTTCGCCAACAATCAATGTGGCCCCTATTCTTGGGAGTAGCCGTTGAGTGTGCTAGACGTGGACTGCCTTCAGATCCAACTCGAAGGCTGAGAGTTTCGGATCTGAATTGATAGACCGTGACTGGATGTGGGCGACTTGAAGTTGTTGCTCCCAATCGGGATGACAGACGATTACTTTGGCTGAGAGCACGCCGTCTGCGGTTTCCTCACATAGAACGATGATCGAATCCCAAAGCGCTTGGGCTTCATTTCCGACGCGCTGCCCGATCCGGACAGAGATGGAGTTCGTCTTCGCATGGAGAGAGCCGGCCTTTCCAGCGTCGCAATCAATCTGAAATTTTCTATCGTCCATGTGATTTCCCTTCTATTTACTCTGCAAACGGTTCAATGCTGTTTGGTGTGACGACCTGGAGGGCGGATGCTGTATTTCAAGAGGCGTTCTGTGGAGCCGGCGGTCTTCAACTGCTCGAAGGCCCACTCCAGCATGACCTCTCCGATGTTCCCGAGCTTTCGTCTCTCACGGGCAGCGAACTGCTCTAGCTCAGTTCTCAAAGCCTGGCGGACCCGGATGCTGATTTGTGCCTTCCATTCGCCCATTGTCTGTCTTGACTACACTTCGGGGCACCCATACTCAACAAAAGGAATGCCCGCCGACGAAAGGGTATTTGGTACGTCTGCCCCTTTTCACTGCGTTTGTGTGTTTGTCTTTTTTCCCCATGCCGTTCGCTGTCGGTTGAGTCTCTCGTGGTCCGAGCGCTCTCGCTTGGCTATTGCTTCAGCGAACTCAGCGTTGAGTGAGGCGCGAGCCTCTTCCACGCGGACCTCGTAGACTTCCATGTCCTGTTTGGAAAAGATTCCGATGGATTCCATGCGTTGGAGGACGCGAATCAATCGGTCCACGCCGCGGTTCCACAAATAGATTTCCGCATACGGGTCTGCCTTCATCGTTTCTCAGTTACCTCCGCTGATCGAACGCTTGATAAATTTCGCCACGACGGTTGGACACACGAATGGCGAGCGGCTGGAAATCCGGCCGGAAACGGGCGAACATCTGTCGTGAATTCAGCTAGGGTGGAGATTTATCGACTGGTTCGGGTGCGAACAGAGCCGCGAAACGGGGGCGTGTGAAAAGTTGCGCCCGTAACGGGAAATAGATAACTTCCCTTGCAGCCATCGTTGCACCTCAGACGTGCGACTGTGGTCAGGGGCGCGTTGGTGTTAGTCGCACCAGCGCGTCCCGCTACTTCATCTTATCTTCTTGCTTCTTTGTCCGGCGAGGCTTCTTCCTACCTCGACCCCAATAATGTTCAATCTTAAACTTCTTGAGCTTCTCTATGTCTTTTTCTGTCCAGAGCCGAATTTGAAGGCCATTTACAGACTGGACAGGGGGAGCTTTGACTCTGCCTTCCACAATCCAGCGGTACAGAGTGCTCCAGCCGATCCTGAGCATCTTAGCCACCTTGACTGTAGAATATGTCTTCACAAGTATAATGAAATAGGCCTATTTCATTTGTCAAGCACAAAATCGCGGGTCAGATGCAGACAACGAATGTACCGAATGCACCGCCAATGAAGAATATCTCATTCGACTTCAGAACGGAAAGATGTTCCCTTCTGATACGCTCTTCACGTCGCATTAGGCGACGGATGGGTGGAGGACAAGCTCGAAAGGTCGACCAATGGACAAGGAAATCCAAACTAAGGTTCTTCAACGGCTTAATGCTGTGTACGAAAAGGACTTCCATGACGCGGTTCCCGATGAGGAATTCTGCAACATACATTCTTTGTCTCGGCAGCAACTAGAGCTGGTAGTGTCGCCGATGCTCGCCCAAGGATGGGTTGAAAAGTACGCTGAATCGCTTTCGGGATACCAATTGCGTCTTACGGCTCTCGGAAAGCAAGAACTCGACAACAAGTCAGGCAATCGAGAAAACGAAAGAATCCGAGAAAAAATCCTCAGCCTTCTATCTGAACTCTACGAGCAGAACACTCATACGATCACTGATTCAGACGCTATCGCATCGAAGTTGGGGCTGGATTGGAACAAGGCCTGCCTTAATCTGGGCATTCTGGAACGAGACGATTGCGTGAAGTTGAACGGTCTAATGGGTGCGGGTCATGCCTTCTATAACGTCACGTTGACGGCTCAAGGAAAGCATATTCACGACAATCCCCCGGCAAAGCTCGTATTTGTGAGCCACGCAGCAGTAGACGAAGAGATTGCGAAGCGTCTCAAGTCCGCGATGGAAGAAACTCTTCCCGGAATTCGGATATTTGTCTCTAGTGATCCAGAGGATCTGAAACCCGGAGACCCCTGGGTCGAAGTAATTCTGAGCAACTTGAGTCAGGCAGAATTGATTATCGTTCTCGCCACGCAGCGGGCACTGAGCCGAAAGTGGGTTTGGTATGAATCAGGAGCCTGTTGGAGTCGTGGTGTTCGAGTTGTGCCTTGTTGCGTAGGCACACTCCGAAAGGGTCAACTACCTGCTCCGTTTTCAAGCTTTCAAGCACTTAACATCGATGAAGAAGACGGTTATGGCCGCCTTATGTATACGGTTGCCGACGAATTTGGACTATCCCACCCAAACTCGTTCGACACCTCAGGCTCGGTCCAGAGGCTAAAAGCAGCAGACGAGAAGGTCATAAGTTCCAACCCAGTTTATATGTCGTCCGAGGATATCCAACATCGTCTGGACTCCGTTGAGCTCTCAGTACGGATCGATCAAGGCTACGCACAATACTTCGCGCTCCTTGTTGAAAATGGATCTTCTGAGAGAGTCGAAATTGAGGAAATACACTTGGAGAGCAAGGATGGTCACCGCTTGACGGACCCAGTTCGGCCCAAACCGAATGAGATTTGGAACATTGAGGCCAAAGGCCGATTGGCAATTAATTTCCAATTACAATCGGACCCCGCAGTTCAACTATTGACTCTCAACGGATGGCCGGAACGGAACTTTGAAACGGACGTGAGATTCAAATTTCTGTGCCTCGTTCTTGGCCGGCAGAAATGGTATAGCCGCACGCTGCGCGTGCAAGTTGATCGCGGCCCCCGGCGCATCTGGCAGTTGGTCGGCTAGGCGGCGGGCATTATACACCTGCTCGAATTTTAGGGGTTTATTGCTTGTGGACATATTTGACGAAACCAGAGCGGCCCAGCGCCGCATAGCAACGTGAGTTGGTCCACGCCGTCGTTCAGACCCACCCATGGCTGCGAATCCTGAAAGGTAATATGGCAAGAGGGAGTCTCCGTTTGGTTTAGCAAGCAAAAGCACAAATACTCCCAAATCAAAACACATTCATGTGAAATGACAGACCAAGCGAGACATTCGTCTTGGAGGCTTCTTCTTCGACGTGGTGTGCCGTCCAACCGAAGTCTCTGTGCGACTATCCGTGTTTTTCACGAAGAAATTTACCGTAACTTTTTCGGTTTTGACGATTTCGCGGTCTAGCTTCAACGCAGTCGCGCAGGACGTCGCCGCTTCTCCGTGTGGAGGCAGTGTCGTAACAAGGGCAAGCAGCGCGTTTTCTTGCAAATATGCCTGCGGAGTCAAAGCCGCAAGTTAGGAGATCATGATGAAGAAAATCTCGGCCCTTCTTTTTGCGGCGTTGGTAGGATTCCTGTTCATCCCAACCGCGTCAGCGCAATTGCAGGTTGTACTGAGCCGCGCCCCAGTCTTCTCCCACAACCCTCTCCCCGACACGGGAGTCTTCGGCGCTGATTTCGTGATGCCGCCAAGCTTCCATAGCGCGGATGACCGGCCCGGCGTTCCCTTGCTCGGTGATTCAACAATGCCGCTCTTCGCGTTCTGCTTTGATCCAATTACTTTCATTCTTCAGGTCTGCAATGTACAGCTCACGGTTCATGCTGAAGAAGGAAGCGGCGGTCATATTAATCACGTCGCTACGCGTCCCGACGGGACGTTGGACCACGATACCGGGTTGACGACCACGGATCCTAGTAATCCCCTGCAATTCATGTATACGGCGCCGGATGCATCCGGTGTAACCGACGCTACCTTAACTGGCACGGATTCCAATGGGAATCCCATCATTCCCGTCACAGCGACGATCGGCGTGGAAATTGACGGCTTGATTGCGAATCCAACAAGTTTGGCTGGTGGGCTTCTCAACATCGATTCCAGTTCAACCTTTCATGACAATAACAACATCTATTCGACGACCACCTTTTCAAACCAGCTCCAATTCATGGCCATCGATTTCCGCTTTCGCCTGGTCGCGCAGTGCATCAAGACAGCCCCAGATCCGATCACGGCCCTTAATTGCCCCACTTCCGTGACAGGGCCCGTTCCCAACATGAGCGCCATGAACCTGCAGGCAGGCGGCCTGTTTGATATTGGAGGCGACTGGAATCCGCCGCACCACGATCATCGTGTCGGCGTAGAAGGAGATATGAGGATCACAAACCCAAGGTTCGCTATTCCGGCTCCATTCAGAATCATGCTGCACGACGCGGTCATCGATGCGGCGATGGACGATCCGGTTGCCGGCGAAGACTTCGCCGATTCCACCGCCAATCATTGGCATTTAGTCGGACTTCCCTAGAGAAGGAGAGATCAATGAAACGACTGATCGGACTTTCCGTAATGTTCTTTTGTTCATTTTTGGTGGCCAATGCGCAAACTCCTTGTCCGCCTCCGCCAAACCAGGTGACTGTGACGGTTACAGCAAATGTATCGTTCGACTCAACGAGCCAGCTTTACACGTATACCTATACTTTGGCGAGCGACCAAAGCAGTGTGCAGGATATAGTTTCTTTCGCTGTTAGTTTTGAAAATTCCATTAACAACATCGCGGATCCTAACGGCTGGGATCATGGGCTGATGTTTACCGGCTCGACCGTTCGATGGTCTGCTGATGTCGCGACTCCCTTTCCTCCAGGTGTCCAGGATCAAGGGCACGTTCCGCCGTCTGCCTTTCCGGTGAAGCCGGGGACCAGCATGACAGGGTTCTCTTTCACAAGCCCAAAGCCGCCCGGTCCGGTTAAGTATTACGTTCATGGTTATTCGCCTATACCACCGCAGACCAGCGAGGCCGATGCGGAGCAGTTCAGCACAGTTTGTGGTCTGAAAGGTACATTTCTACAACGTGGCGTCACCGGGACTACGTCAGGGCCAGTGAACTTCGTTTCAGTCAGCATTTCTATCAAACCGCCTGCCGCACCACCTGTACCCATGAACATAGGCGACAGAGGGGTGACCCCCGTCGCGATCCTTGGTTCAAGCACGTTCGACGCAAGTACAGTCGACATCTCCTCCCTGCTTCTGGGACCGGGCAATGCGACAGTTTTCGGTCCGGGCAGCCCAGGCTCCAATGGCCAGGCAGACCTGGAGGATGTCAATAACGATGGATTCCCAGACTTGGTGGTTCATTTTCGGAGCCAACAGATAGGCGTGCAGTGCACAGACACTTCCTTGCTCTTGACTGGAAAAACTAAAGCGGGGACACCGATAAGAGGCTCAGAAGCGATTCAGCCTACCCCTTGTCAGTGAACGGTGAGCTCAGGGAAAGCAGGCCGGCTACTTGGTCCTGCTTTTCTGCCCAATAGGTTAATCGTTGCCGCGCAGTTCCAGCCACTTGCCGGCATCACAATAATAAACTAGCGATGCCTGCTCGTTCCCAACCTCAAGGCCATCGTGTGTGATTGGAGGCTGCTTTCCTTCGGGGAATCTCCGGCGATAATTGAGAAGCATCCGCTGAGACGCCTTGCGCAGGAAGATGCCGCCCTCTCCTTCTTCGGAGAATTTTTGCTTTAACGGCCAACCTGAAGTGATTTCCGCAGAACAGGCTAGCGGCGCATTGTCCCACAACAAGAGGATTTCAGGCCGATCATCAATCACGCACACTGCCGCCCAATTAAGCTGGTCTTTACGAACAAAAAATCCTGACACCACGTTAATCGGTTCCGAGCCATTGTCCAGAGATTGGGTTTCAGGAAGATGGCAACCGTGCTTTTCAAGTTCGGCGCGAACAGTAGCAGGAATGCTGCGGTAGGCGGAAGGTGGCACAAGCTTCTGAGGGTTGGCCGGGCGGGCTGTTTGCGGTCCCTGAGCTTTGGCAAAAGCCATCAACGAAACTAAGATTAGGAGAACGCCGAAAAGCCGCATAGTCCAACACTATCATTTTGCTTAGAAGCTTTTTGAGTTTCCCTTTCAATGTTGTCGAAAAGTGTATTCAGACAATAGAGCTATGGCGTCGCCGATTGGGCTATTGAATGGGTGCTAGTCTGTCTCTTCCCACGTTCTGAGGTGGCGCGTCACAGTTCACAAATGCTTTTGTTCGAAGTCGCAGCGAAGAGTTGGTTCGATCGCGTTTTTGTCAGAAGGATTGGATTGAATGGATGCAACTCTCAAAGGCTCTTCCCAATCTGGATGGAAAACCACGACTTCAACGGCTAACGATCCGTCATCCTGTTCCTTACACTCAACGAGCAAGGAACCCCAAAACTCCTCTTTGCCTTCACTGCGAACCCGCTGGCCAATCCGTATAGACACTGAATCGCCGACAACTTCAAGATGCCCGGCATTTCCCGCATGACAACACACTTCAAACTTCCGGCAGTCTGCGCTGTTGACTTGACTCAATTGTGTTTCCCGGACAGTTTCATCATAAGGGCCGCCAGAAGGCGATTTGATAGTCTTGATTTCCGCTTTTCGAATAGCCTGCCCGTCCATTAGAGAGTGCCTCCTTCAGCTAAATGCGATGGTTTTTCCCTTTTGTGAAACGATTTTCCATGAAATGCAAGATTGGGACAAATTGTTACCCGAACTCATCTAAGCCGTACACATGGCTTCCTCCAACCGCGAGTGAAACTCAAGACTTAGTATCGCTCAGCCCGATCCGGGGATGATAGCGGGTAAAACCCAGAAATGACCTGAAACATTCGTTGCATGCAACGTACCATCCGGGCCCGCTGAATCTCTGCTTGCTATAACAAACAAGAATGGAAAACGTAGCAAAGAGCGTCAGTTCGGCGATTTTATAGGCAGGAATTATAGACCGTACGCGAAGTGCGCGCTCGATCCGACGCGAGAGAGAAGTTGTGCGTGCGAAAAAGTCTTGAGCAACCTCTCTGAAATCTTGCTTACTTGGGCGCTTGAGAAATTGAAACTGACCCGAAGCACATAGAAATTGATCGGGCATAGACTTCCGATTCCGCGAAACGCAAATGGGAACTATCGTCGCCTCTCAATTGAGGAACTACAGGAGCGTAAGTAAGCCGATACTGAGGGCGTACGCGGTGGAAGCTCTCGATGGCAATCGTTCGTAGCTCATACTTGCGAGTTCAGCGACCGCAAGACGGGCAACGTGGTCATTCTGCGGGATTACATGAGGAGGAGGAGATGACTGTAAAGACGGAAGAACCGGACCATCCCACGGTTCTGAAGCGAGAAATCCTGGCCATGCTAAGCAAAGTAACCAACCGGGGGAGCCTTCTCTTCTACCAATGGTTGCTCCGCAGGATCTACGGCGATATGCCGCTTCCCGGCGATGCGGAGTTGAAGGAGCTGCGCAAAGCATTCGTCCGCGTTTTCGATGCTTTCAAAACAAGGACAAGGCCTTTGGCAGAGGACATGGATTTAGTTGCGAAATGGACTGACGACGATGACGCCGCCATGGGGCGTGCTCTCGGCAGGACTGTCAGATTTTACAGGGAGAAGGCGGGGCTCACCAGGCTCCAGCTTGCCAAGAAAGCTGGCTTGCCGATGCGGCTCATAGTCAGTCTAGAACGCGGCACGATGTATAGCAGGATTCGGACGGCTGCGATCCCCAAGTTGGCGAAGGGACTCGAAATAGATGGTGGGGATTTCACGGACACCCTGATGGATTTCGAGAAGGACAACACAATGGGTAAGGGAAAACCCAACTGAACAGACGGGCCTCGCAGGATTTCATGCTACACCCAAAAAACGGGCGCATCTGACTTGAACCCAACACGGATGTTCGCGAAGAGGCATCTTCGCGTTGGGCACTGAGGAACAACCGTACCGCGGGGGTGCTGACGACCTGAGGTGACGCGCAGACAGTCTTCACGCATGCGCTTTTGCTACGGGGCTGGGGCAAGATCAGATCCGTCACTCCGCGAGAACTGCTGCCGGTTTTTCGAGGTAAGATGCTGGCATGGCGTTCAGTCTGGAAGGGACGCTGACGCAAGGCTCGTTGGTCTGGGCGGCCATTTTCTGCATCAAAGACCGCGCAACGGGGGAATGAAAATGCGCGACAAACCGCTGTCAATTCTTCTGACGATCCTGTCGTTCGCTATTTTTTCACTCGCCGGCTGCGTGACGCGCCCGGACATCTCCGGGGTGTGGAAGGGAACAATTCAGGCGAGCGCTGCCGGAGGCAAAGACAAGTGGCAAGGACCTGCGGAACTGACTCTAAACCAAAATGGCGACGCGCTCACCGGGACTCTCGTCTTTACGCATCCGCAGGCTGGGCGCGTCCAGGTTCCGATCAGTTCGGGCGTCGTTTCCAAAGATGCAGTGACAATCTCCGGCCAAAGTCAGTTTCCGTTGGGCGGGTCCATAGAAGTGACGTTTCACGGCACGGTGAGCGGAACGTCATTGACAGGAACAACCGACATGACTTCAAGGGGGCTCTTTGGAACGGTAACAAACACCGGCCCGCTCGATCTGAAAAAGCAGTAAGTCTGAATCCCTCTTCGGGTTTGTGCGCAAGGAAGCCGAGTACGGCGGCGCTTGGGCGATGGCAACATTCATCGAGGCCACGGAAACCAGCGACGAAGGAAAGCGGAAAGAA
>WNGQ01002493.1_pt1 | contig 33865 bp, 30 predicted proteins | sample 5407661 | NCBI WGS metagenome assembly WNGQ01 (sample SAMN13153382, study PRJNA577476) | soil metagenome | isolation source: 60 cm soil or saprolite under Garry oak tree replicate 2 | place: USA:California | collected 2016-06-15 | reverse complement strand
CCCTCCTCGCCTACATTGTGGAAATTTACGGCTGACACAATGCCCTCATCTCCTGAGATGAAATGCACTCGTACAGTGTATTCTTCTGCCATGTGTCTACTCCTGGCCTTTCTGTACAATCGTCTTGATATCCCTCACTTCAGTAATGAGCGTGCTCAGTGCCTGCTCGATGACTTTCAAGCTTTCAGTATGGCTATCCAGTGCGATAGTATGGTGCTCCAGTATGTCCGTGTGTTGCTCCAGGACATTGAGCATACGTTTGATATCCTGTCCCTGACTGCCGATGGTGCCCAGCAGTATTGTGAACTGTTCATTGTTCGCTATCTGAGCACGTTCAAGTTGTGTGAGTCGTTCGTGAGTGGTCATGATGAATCCCTTCGTTATTCAATGCCGAACAGTTCTGCCAGTTTATTAGCATGCGGATTCTTTGCTCCAGTGAATACACGCGCATAGATGCCAGTCGTGGCCAGGCTGTTATGCCCTAAACGATCTTGAAGCTCTGGCAATGTTGCGCCTGCTTTTATCATGGCATGAGCAAAGCTATGCCGGGTAACGTGGGTATGGACCTCCAGGTGTTTGATGCATAATCGTTCAATCGCGCGTATGCCGAGCGGACGGCCGTACTGCTTTGTGTTTACAGTAAGACTCACCCACAACGGCGTATCACCCGGCATGCTGCCCACAGAAGCGCCATAGTAGGCATGTAACCACTCAAGCAAGGCTTTGCTGTAGCCCACTGGTAATTCATCCCTCATCGTCTTATCGCCCTTGCAGTGTTCAAATATGAGGGTTATTTTCGAGCCCTGGATGTGAACATGTTGCCACTGGAGCGAAGCGATCTCTTGCAAACGTCGCCCTGTAAACAGCAGGATAGCCAGAAGCGCATAATCTCGTTTGCCCTGGAGCGTAGAGCGATCTATCAGCTTCAAGCGCTTTGTTGCCTCTTCTGTTTCCAGCCAGGATATATGATGGTATGGCTCGACCTTTGCGCGGTCGATCACCTTGATAGGATTCAGCACATGGCCTTGATGGTCCATCGGCATGAGCAGGAAGCGTTCAATAGCGTAGTCGAAAAAGCTACAGAGGATAGCCAGGCGTACATTTTGCGTATTATCGCTCGCCCTGGCTTTCTTCGAACTTGCGGATGCGAACGCTTGCGCAACCAGCATGATGGTTTGTACATCGGTGTCGAGGTCTTTGCCGATCTTGTGTAATTCCCGTCTGAATTGATCGAGTGTCTGCGCGTAGGCTTTATGAGTGCGTACACTCTTCTCATGCGCATGAAGCCAGCCACTCACGGCTAGCTCGACATGACTGCTTTCAACGATTGTGGTAAGTGCTTGTGCCTCATTCATCTCTCTTTGCCTCTAGCCAACCATCATTCTTTGGCACAAGCGCATAGCTTCCTGCTATCTCTTCCCCGTCTACTTTGCGAAACCAGTATATTATTCCGAATCCTGTTTCTCGTACTATCCGATCTTCTAACGCTGCAACCTCGCGGTTTACATCATCCCAGGTAACATGTTCAGGATTAGATGCTTCCATAATCTCTACTATCGCTCTAGGGGTCGTAGCCTGAACAGATGGGTCTGTCACACCGACTCTCATATAGTCTGTTCTTGTAGCCTTGTTGTGCAGATCATTCAGCCGGAAAAGCTCTTGTCGTATTTCTTCAAATGTCATATGTATTTACAATCCTTTACGGTTCAGTTTTGCATGCGTCGACTAACATCTATTAGACGACGCATGTCCATTATAAAGGGCGAGAATCATCAAAGTCAATGACCTCGCCCATGTGTGTGCTAATGGCTGTAAATGTGGTAATTAAATGATTAAATGGGCGAGCAAGCGGCCAATACGAAACAGCCAGCAGAGCCGAAAGAGAGAACTCACGGCAACGCTCAAAAAAATTCCTACACACTCTTGCTCGTTTTGCCGCCCACATAATCGTACAGATTCCGCCCACAGAGAGGCTCTTGACCACTTTTGAAACATCATGCGCCGGAGGCGCACCACTGCGCATGAAAAGGGATATACTCAGAGTAGCGAGATCCCAGAGAGAAGACGTCCACCAATATACTGTGCCACAACGTGTTTTTGAAACTGTACTCAGGTGTCTGGACGAACCACTGCATGTCGCCTCACCGGTGAAAGCCGAGCGTGAGAGCACGAAGAGGATACTGAAGAAGAACAGACACCCGCTGGGAGCTTGCCGCACATATGTCAATGAGGAAACGAACGCAAAAGAAAGAAGGAGCGGTTAGCATGCAGGTCATGTATCAACGGTGCGCGGGCATTGATGTGCATCTGCGCTTTCTGGTTGTCTGTCTCTCTATCATCGAAGCAGGAAAGCGGCGCAAAGAGATCCGCACGTTCCGCAATGAAACGGCCGATCTATTAGCCTTACGAGCATGGCTGCTGCAAGAAGGATGCACCCAAGTGGGTATGGAGAGCACCGGGGTGTACACGCCTCCCACAATGTTGCCAAAACCGTGTTAGACTGGGAATACACAAAAGAGATCCTGCGTATCCACCTTCGTGCTTTGTCTCACGAAGGCTCGCTCTCACAGGAACAAGGAGCATCCCATGTCACCATTGCAACGCAGCCCAAAGAAGCACTTGGAGGTCACCGTCATGTTTGAGCCACACCGTTTTGAGCAAGAGACAATGCAAATCGTATACGCTTGCTTACTCCCCATTCTCCGAAGGACTCTGGGCAACCGGAGGCAAGAAACGGGAGTGAGAGCACAAAAATTGCCAGAGGCAGAAAGGAGAAGGCAATGAAGAATCTCCAGGTCGCACTTTATGCTCGAGTCTCCTCGGAACAACAAGCAGAGGCCAAAACGATTGAAAGCCAAATTGCCGAGATCCGTACACGGATGAGCACCGATGGGTTTGAACTGGCTCAGATCTTTGAGTTTATCGATGAGGGATACAGTGGTTCAACGTTGGTTCGACCTTCCTTAGAGCGTTTACGCGATGTTGCGGCCGCTGGAGGACTCGATCGTCTCTATGTCCATTGCCCCGACCGTTTTGCGCGCAACTATGCCTACCAGGTGTTGTTGTTAGATGAATTAACCCATCAAGGAGTAGAGGTGATCTTCCTCAATCGGCCTCTGGGGCAGTCCCCCGAAGATCAGTTGTTGCTTCAAGTCCAGGGAGTGATTGCTGAATACGAGCGTGCCAAATTCCTCGAACGAAGTCGACGCGGCAAGCGTCATGCCGCACAAGAAGGACGTGTGGGGATTCTCTGTCATGCCCCCTATGGGTATCGCTACATCAACAAACTGGAAGGGGCAGGCTCAGCCCGTTTCGAGATCGTTTTTGAGGAAGCGCGCGTCGTGCAGCAGATCTTTGGCTGGGTCGGGCAAGAACGGTGCACCATCAGTGAGGTCTGTCGCCGCCTTCAACAAGCAGGAGTGCGCACGCAGACCGGAAAAGCCTACTGGAATCACAAGACCATTTGGGATATGCTCAAAAATCCTGCGTACAAAGGAGAGGCCGCCTTTGGCAAAACACGCAGTGGGCCTCTGGATCCACGACTGCGTGCTCCAAAGGGGAGGCCATCACAGTCCAAGCGCGGCTATTCCCCCAAGAATGTTCCACAAGAAGAGTGGATTACCATTGCGATTCCGGCACTCATTGATGCGGCGTTGTTTGAAGCCGCTCAGGAGCAATTACAAGAAAACAAGCGGCGGGCACGGATTCCAGAGAAAGGAACACGCTATCTCTTGCAAGGCTTGCTTTTGTGTAGCCAGTGCGAGTATGCTTATTGTGGTCGCACCAATGATGCTCGCAATGCCTATTACCGCTGTAGTGGCTCCGATGCATCTCGCTTTGGTGGAACCAGGTTGTGTCACAACAAAGAGGTACGAATGGATCGGCTTGATGAGACAGTGTGGCAAGAAGTCTGCCAGTTACTCAACGAGCCACAACGCTTGGAACAGGAATATCGACGGCGTCTAGAGCCGCCACAGGAGCAGGGTGAGCAAGGGGGACTAGAAACCCAGATGGGCAAACTTCGTCGGGGGATTGCCCGTTTGATCGACAGCTATGCCGAGGGGCTGATTGACAAAACAGAATTTGAACCCAGAGTCGCCCGCATGCGCGAACGAGTGCAACATTTGGAAGAGCAGCTGGCACACCTCAAACAGCAAACAGAGGTGGAAGAAGAGGTCCGTTTGATTTTAGGACATCTGGAAACGTTTTCTACGAAAGTACAAGCGGGGTTGCAAAACGCTGATTGGCAGACGCGTCGAGAAATTATCCGAGCTCTAGTCAAGCGTGTCGAGATTGATGAGCAGCAGATTCGGGTGGTGTTCCGTGTCAGTCCCCCATTGCTGCCGTCCTCTTTTGAAGGTGCCTCCCACAATTGGCAACATTGTGGGAGGCGTGTACTGGTTGCACGTCTATCGGCGCCTGGAAGGCTTCTTTGAATTGGTTGTGGCCAATGCCCAACATATTAAGACGGTCGCAGATCGCAAAACGGATGTGCAGGACGCGGAATGGATTGCCGACTTGTTGCAGCACGGGCTGCTGAGGGCTAGTTTTGTGCCTGGTCAGGAGCAACAAGAGCTGCGAGATCTGACGCGGCTGCGCGTGAGTTTGGTGCAGGAGCGCGCTCGACTGGTCAATCGGATCCACAAAGTGCTCGAAGAGGCAGGGATCAAATTATCCTCGGTCCTCAGTGATGTGATGGGGGTATCGGGACGAGCCATCCTGCAAGGGCTCTGTGCGGGGGAAAGCGACCCGGTGCGACTAGCTCGACTGATGCGTCCGGGAGTGCAGGCCACCGAGGAGCAAGTGGTAGCCGCCCTCACCGGAGACGTGCGAGAGCACCATCGCTTTCTGTTACGCGAGCTGCTCAGCCTGATTGAGGCGCAAAGTCGGTCGATCACGCATGTGGAGCAGGAAATTGTGCGCCGGGTCTCCTCGTTTGAGGAACAGATCCAGCGCTGTGAGCACATTACGGGGGTGAGTCGGCAGGTCGTACAGGTGTTGATGGCCGAGGTAGGAACCGACCTCTCGCGCTTCCCGGATGCCGAGCACCTCAGTTCGTGGGCTGGCGTCTGTCCCGGGCACAAGGAAAGTGCAGGCAAGCGCCTCAGCGGACGTAGTAAGCAAGGCAATCGCTATGTGAGGGCGGCTTTGGTCCAGGCCGCCCATGGAGTGCGTCGCACCAAAACGTATCTGGGAGAGCGCTACCGTCGCCTGAAAAAACGGCGGGGCAGTAAACGCGCCGCTCTGGCAATCGGACATGATATTCTGGTGATCTACTATCAAATGATGACCACCGGGCAGGAGTATCATGACAAAGGAGAGGAGTTTTTCCGGCAGACGGATCGTGACAAGGTGGAGCGTCAGCTCGTCCAGCGTCTGGAGCGTTTGGGCTATCAGGTGACCCGGCAGCCGCGGCCAGCGGCCTAAACCGAAAAGCGATCTGAAAATGCTCTGAAACTGAGCCATATCTGCTGGCTTCAGGGGGGATTTGTTGTCTTCTCGCCGCTTGTTTTCAGAGGATACTGGTGGCGAAGTCAAAGAGAGGGGGCTGGAACTCATCCATTAGCATGGAGGAAACGAATAGTTTGTTGCTAGCAGAGAAGGAGGTCCTCCATGTCACTCAAGCCGATGCCGATTCCACCAGTCCCAGAAGAAATGGCGCGCGTGGCACGCGCCGTGTTTCCCCGTGGCAATGTCCTGATGCAAATGCGTGACACGCTGGGAACGATCTACCCCGATGAGGCGTTTGTTGATCTGTTTCCCACGCATGGTCAGCCAGCTGAGGCCCCGTGGCGCCTCGCACTGATCACGGTGTTTCAATTCATGGAGCACTTGACGGATCGGCAGGCCGCTGATGCCGTACGAAGCCGTCTGGATTGGAAGTACGCGCTCAGCCTGGAACTGACTGATCCTGGTTTTGATCATACGGTGCTCTCCGAGTTCCGCTCTCGTCTGATCGAAGGGAATGCCGAACAACGTCTGTTGGATCTGCTCTTGGAGCGGTGTCGAGAAGGTGGATGGCTCAAAGTCCGAGGGCGACAACGCACCGACTCGACCCATGTGTTAGCCAAGATCCGTGCGCTCAACCGCACGCTGTGCGTCGGCCAGACCATGGTCTACGTGTTAAATGTCCTTTCGGAAGTGGCCCCTGAGTGGGTTCGCGCTTACGTGCCGACTGAGTGGGTAGAACGGTATGGAGAGCGGCTGGAGCATGAGCGTTTACCAAAAGAGGAAGAAGAGCGCAAGCAGTACGCCAATCAGGTAGGGGCGGATGGATGGGCCTTGCTTGAGGCGCTAGAGTGCCGGTCAAGAATTCACGCCGCATTTTGAAGCTCAGTTTGAAGCAACTGGGAACGGGCCAGGACGTGTAAGTTGTGGACGACAGCACAGCGTCGCAGATCGAAGAGATTTTTACGCACTCCGCGATACCGAGCGCGTCGGCCTTGCCATCGACCAACATGAGCAAGCGTATGCTCAACAGCCACTCGCTCGCGTAGTTTAGCCCGCCCTTGCGAAGTGTGTTGACGTTCTCGTAACTCGGCAAGCAAGGCCTCATCGGGGTGAATGCTCACGCTCCGTCCCTTGGAACTCGTCGTACATTGGGCTTTCAGGGGACACTCTGCACATGCCTCTTGAGGGAAGTGGACCACCCCTCCGGGAATAAAAGGCATTTCCTGCGAGGCCGGACACCGAATGGTCTGCCGTTCCCAATCCAGAGTAAACGCCTGCTTGGAAAAGCGTTTCCCCTCGCGAACCGGCCAGGCTTTGCAATAGATCTCCAATTCATCGCCCCGCTCATGCACAAGATGGCTACTCAAGTAGGCCCGATCGATATGGATTTCCTTTAAATAGACTCCCTGCTGCTCCAGGTCTGCACTGATCTCTCTGGTAACGCTGGCTTCGGGGACATTGGCAGGAGTAATTCCGACCACGCGGATAAGACCAGTGTCCAAATCGTGGAGCACGTGCCGCGTGTATCCATCCACACGCACACTGCGACTTTTGCGACCATGACGCATTTCGGCATCTTCGATGCTGATGCGTCGATCTTTTGCCACGCCTTTGATCAGATGTGCTTTCCCATTCTCATCGACCTGCACATTTTGCTCTTTCACCTGGCGAGCGATTTCCAGAGGCGGTTCGGCCAGTTCCACCTCATCCTGTTGCAACGTCTGCACCCACGTTTCTACCGTCTGCAATACCTGCAAGACCAGACTCAGCGCTTCTTCTCGCTGCCCTGGTCGATCCCAATCCCGATCGAGCGTCGCCTTCAGACTGGTCCCACAGACCACCTCTGCTCCGGCCTCTTGCCCCACTTCGACCAAATCTCTTCCCTGCTGCTCGGCCACCACGCACATCATCTTTTTAAGCGCGTGCCCAATGAGATTGTACGTATCTTCGACTCGGCCCGCTCCCCACAACGGACTGCTGTCCAGTGCCGCACGTAAGGCTCGCGATACAACCTCCTGATTTTGGCTGGCCAGCTCAATCGTCCGTTCGATGAGCCGTCGATCCATCTGCGCGTCGATGAGGCGCTTCCGAAAAGCGACGAATGTGCCTTTGCTAAATGGTGCCTGATCGGTGTCTAAACAGTCCAGCACCAACTGCCAGCGCCGATCCATGAGCGTCGCTTCGATTACTTCGTCATCGGACACCCCCGTGTACGCTTGCAGAATGATCGTCAGGGCGACTTGCGCAGGAGCGATGGGCGGGTGACCCCGCTTGCTTGGCCGGTAAAGGGTCACCAGTTCCTGTTGGAATGACCCATCGAACAATTCATGCCGGTGATGGCGCAGAAACACAAATAACTTGGCTCGTCGTATCCGTTGCACGATCTGTTCTTCCTGCTCGGAAAGGGCGACGGGAGGCTGCCACTGGAACGGTTGCATGAGGCTTCTCCTTGCTTGCATGTCAGACCAGCTCATTGTTGAGCGCGTTCACGAGAGCTTGGGCAAACTCTGCGGGGAAAGACAGGAAACCGAGGTGCCCGCCGGGGAAATCGATGATATCGCATCCCAACTGTTGTGCCAGGATCTTGTTTGGCCGATATGTCATCTGATCGTGGGAGTCTCCTCTTCCTGCGAGCACGATCTGCTCGGCGTGCGCTGTAAGTGCCGTGAGATCAAACTCAGCCCGTGGGTACTGCCGTAACTCATGCTCCATCCAGTAGCCAGCATTGGACAGGGTGTACTCATTCGCGTGCTCGCGCATCGCGCGCTCCAAGATCTGGTGATCGAGGCTACCGAGGACTCGGCTGGCAAACTGGTGCATGGCTGCGGGAACTCCCTGCTTGCGAGAGGTCTCGTAGACCTTGTCGAAAAAGGCCAGCCACTCGCCCGCATCGGGTAACAGCGAAACGATCGGCGGTTCATGGACGATCACGGTCTGAACTCGCTCTGGAAAACGGATGAGAACCTCCAGGGCCACGAGTGCCCCGGAACTGTTGCCAAAGACCATTGCCGGTTGGTCCGTCACACGCTCAATCAAGCGCCGGACATCATCAGCATCGGTCGCGAGCCGGTGTGCGTAGTCTTGAGGCCCGCCAAGCTTGCTTTGTGAAAAACCACGGCGGTCATAGATCACCACCTGGTAGTGTGCGGTCAGGTGGGAGATGAGCGGGCGGAAAGACTCGCCCGTGCCACTGGCCCCTGGGATCAAGATCAAGAGTGGCCCCGAGCCCTCGACTTCGTAATATACCTGCGCACCGGGAACGGTGAGGAGACTCATCTGCTTTCCTTCCTTCTGTGCAAGTGGCCTAACATATGCTTGAACTTGAACAGGACAGCAGCGGCGATGACCAATCCGATCAGGACATACAGAATCGGACTGTGCAGGGAGAAGGCCCCAACGACCGCGTTCGCGAGAAACACGGCCCCAAAGACATGAGCGCTGACCATGAAGATGATCAGGAACGCCACTGCTATGAGGAGAAGGGGCCCCATCCTCTTGTTCTTGAAAGGCATCATCTGCTGCCCTCCTCTGCGCTTTTGAAGGCACAGATAAAGCCGACTCCTGGGAAAGAAGAGGAGCGCACGGGCGGCACCTCCTCTGTTTCCAGGCGATCAAACCCTGCTTCTTTGAGCAGCGCCACAAGATCGTGCACCCTGCTTCCTCCGGCGTGAAAGCTCGTAGCTCGACCCGCCCGGTCGGCTTTGTGCGTGAAGTCGGCAATGACCAGGCGTCCTCCTGGTTTGAGCACACGGGCGATTTCCGCGAACCCCTGACGTTTGAGAGGAGCGGGTAAATGATGCATCATCAAGCTTGAGAAGACAGCATCAAACGTCTGATCAGCGAAGGCCAGATGCTCGATCACTCCCACCTGAAATTCGATGGAAAAATGGCGCCGGGCTGCTTTGGTGTGGGCTCGGGCTATCTGTTCTTCTCCTGGATCAATGCCAAAGACGCGGCCAGTCGTCCCAACGCGCTTCTGAGCTTCGATGGCCAGGGTTCCCGTCCCGCAGCCCACATCCAGCACCGTTTCTCCAGGGCGAAGACGAGCCAGATTGACGGTTCTCTGTCTCAACTTCCCCAACTTGCCAGCGAACAAGAAGGTGTCACAACACCATTCTCCCAGATCGTAGCGCAAACCCGAGTTCAGAATCAGCCCTTTTGTCTTGTGGGCCGACTCTTTGCCGGGTGTGGGATGGAGGTGACGTGCGAAAAATTCATGCATGGATCTTGCTCCTTTCAGAGAAACCCTCTCTGATGAAAACACTACTTGCGTGAACAGGGGCGGCCATCTTCCACTTCTCATCAAAGGGAGGCGCGACCCCTTACAGTTGACAATGTGACTCTCTTGAGACATACTCTCTCATATGGGTTACTGTCTCTGAGGAAAAGTGTAGCCCACCGGGCGGCGTGCGACAAGAATCAATCAGCAATATCTGTCTCGAATGAGACAAGGAGCAAAAAATGACTCCATCGGCAGACAACCTCCGCGTGAAACGCACCAGGATTCTGCTGCGAGAAGCCCTCATAGCCTTGATCGAAGAGCAGGGGTTCGATGCTCTCACCGTCGGCGAATTAACCGAGCGGGCGATGGTGAGCCGGGCAGCGTTCTATCGCAACTATCAGGACAAATACGATCTGGTCGAGCAGATCTTTGAGGAGGCTATGAGCACGTTGTTTGGGGCAATTGGAGAACTCGGGCAGGAACATCCCGCAGACGTGTGGGTGCGATTCTTTGAGCAGATCGCCCAGTACGACCGGCTCTATCGAGCGCTGCTGGGCAAAAAAGGCAGCCCCTGGTTTGGGCAAAAGATGCGCTCACGTCTGGCTGAATTGATCAAGGAGCGCGGCAGTGGAGAGTTTGGACATGGCCCGCTGATGTCCGCGCACGCTGCTCCCCAGACTCATCCAGTTCCCCAGATCCACCCGTTTTCTGATACGTTTGTGCCCGATCTGGTGGCTGCGATGTTTGTGGAGGCCATTACCTGGTGGCTGGAACAGGGGCAGCCATATACTCCCAGGGAGCTGGCAACGAAAACGGCCTTGCTGGCAGCGGCAGTGTTTCGGGAAGCCAGCACCTGGCCATAGCTGCTGGTTCGCACACATACCGGGCACCGCACTGCTATTTCTTGACCGGCTCTCTAGCAGTCGTAATCTCCCCTCACGGGTCGATTACCGCCCTGGTGGACGCGGCTACATTGTTCCAGGCGCACTTGATTCAGCCTAGTAGGGCACTAGGGGGCAGAACCCCAGGTAAGAGCCTCCTTTCGTGAGTCCTTACAGCTACACATGCAACTATTCGTGTCGCACAAAAATCGTCGATGCCGAAAAAATCGTCGATGCCGAGAAAAAGGATCACCCCAGGAGAGCTATCAGGCAGATCCATAATGCGCCGTAAGATCGTTTGGCGCGTCGTTTGTATCCCCAGCCGAGCGGCCAAACGGGTGCCGCCTTTGCCACAGGTGGCCAACCCGATGGAGGTGATCTGCTGGCAGTGTCGAATCGTCATCCTGGCCCATGGCTCCACAAAGGTGGGGAAACGCTCGGCGAAGACTTTGCGCTCACAGTAGGGGTTGCGACAGGAGAATTTGTGGACAGTCAGGATAAGCTGAACACGGCAGCCCGCGCAGGGGGCATCACGCAGGGTCCGGCGATAGTGACAATGGATCGACGATGACGGTTGAGAACACAGTGGACAACACGAGGTGGGAGAGGTAGCAGCGACCGCGATGACCAGGCCGTTTTCGGTGATCTGGATCTCATCAATCAACATCCCTTCAGGGAGGGAAAGCAGCGAAGTCTCTTCCATCACAACCTCACTTCGAGTGATGAAACACTCTTCTAGGGATTATCATGGAAGAAACTCTATCATTACGTGTCAATCCACATTGTCTACAAGGCAAGCGAGTACTAAGCCCCCAAAGCGGCCATGAGCCACAGAATTTTGTAATTTAGAGTAGAAGCCGCAATGCATGCACAAAGAGCACATATGCAATGAAATCAGCGCTTCAGCTCTTTTTGTGTTTCCTATTAACCCGCTCTAGAAGCTAGTTTAGAGCTTAAACCACTTTTCTGTTCCATTGATACACAGACCCCAAAAAGAGACTGAAAAATGGGATACGAAAAATATACGCTTATATTGTTGGGGTTGGACAAACGATAATATGCCGTGGCCGTTTTTCCCTGTTTGTTGAGTTACACCCAATCTTCGATCTGTGATCGTATGTTTCTTATCAGGCTATTAAGCCTCGTTATTTGACGATCTGCAAGAGTATCTGTTTTTCCTTGCTCTTGTGCGCTATCCCTTCTGTCTGCGACAAGCGTTCTATCAAGTGTGAGTCTTCCTATTCTCCCTTGTGGCTCATGGGTGAAAGACCTTCTTGCTTTTCGTAACCGTATCGGGTCAACTTCTTCGAGCGACATAGTTGCTGAGCTTCATTCTAGAATAAAAACAAAAGATTTTCAACTGATTGAAAAAATGGAGCTTGCCAGGTCAGTAAATATTGAGCGTAACTTGTCACAATCTGCAGACTGTATTTTCAATAAATTAGCAATTTTGATTAAGTCAACGAAAAAGGAGTCGAAATGTAACGATCTGCAACTTTCCGGTGGTAACCCCTGTAAACATTCAAGCTAGCAAGCGGTTGCCATGACAAGCGTTTTTTGAAAGGTTTCGTACCACACCGCTTATAGGCCTATTAGGCCCGCTGAGGAAATCTACAACGCGAAGCTCTCAATCGGCTTCACATGCCAGCTGAGAGAAGAGCTTTATCTTTTTTCACCTGCCCCAAACAGTTCCTGAGCGACTATTGGTTGCATCTTTTATCTCTTCATGCCTCTTTTTCATTCCCGACATGGGCTTAACGTTGTCTATTTCATCCACGGGCCTAATAGGCCCTTATGGATAATGTACTGTATCATAAAAACTGCTACGAGGTGTCAATTCCTTCATCCCACTGTGTATTAGCACCTGACCCCAAACCGGACCCAGGAATCCTTGTTCTTGCAATCGTGTCAAGGTCGTGGTACGTATGATCAGCCCGCACCCGTCGGTCAGCGTGGCTGTTGCTACTCGACCAAGACGCCTTTCTTGTCCCGGGTCGGGAGTGACTACTAACAGCAACGGTAAGGCCGTTTCTTGCTTGAACCATTCTCGGGAAGCAACATACTGTGCGTAGGTCCTGCACTTGGCAGCGAGATTTCGCGAACTCATTGTTCCACGATCCCACTCCAACCAGAACCGTACGCGTTGCTCTCCCGCCTGATATACTGCTAACGCATCCGGTCGCAGATTGTGCCAGCGATCATGATCGCGATAGCGCCGTTCACAGGCTGCCCCTGTTTCCCACCAGAGCAAGCGGTGTTCGCCCCCCTGTAATCGCTCCTCGATGGCTGCCTGGGATAACGATGCGAAGAATCCATAGATACCGGCAGTGTGCTCCAGATGACGTACGAGCACATCCACTCCTCGTTGAACGAGATACAGTCCTCCATCGCTCTCTTGCTGGGTTGTAATGCTCTGTATGCTGATATGCTGCGTTGCAGCGATGAGTCGTAGACCTCGTTTGCAGAGTCGCCAACGCTGGCCTCCATCAGTCACTATGGACACCATACAGCCACTCCTCTGCAGCACTCGCAGGTACCGCTCAATGGAACTCACTTCACGCTCGAGCAGCGAAGCCATCTCACGCAGATGCAGCAGAGGATAATTGAAAAGCAACTGCAGGAGATCAAGATGACGGTGTCCCAGGATCAGTCCAAGGAATGCAATGCCCTTTACTTCATCACGGGAATCACCCGACTGGTCTTTGTGGGGAGCTTTTGCTCGATCCATATAGTTTCCGATAATGATTTTGCTGCGTTTCCTGGTGAGTGAGGAGGGAGTATCAGTGTTATGCGTCGGTGTTGCATTTCTTTGTATGGTGTCAGTGGTCTGGTGATCTAACAGACCAGGAGGGATTGCCTCGATTGGGAGCGAATGCAGCAGGTGCTGGAGTTTGCACGACACATTCGTAGAGAGTGTTTTCCAGGCAAGTCGCCAGGGATTGACAGGTGCCGATTGATTGCTATCTGGTACACAGGCAACAACTGCGGAGAGTGGTGCCACATGCAGCGCCGTCGCCGCTTCCATGGCGCACCGCTGCCAGAGTTCCATGCGATGGGGTGTGGATCCCAGCACCAGCACCGGTGGAAAGTGTTGATACACCGGCCAGCGTTCTGCACTTTCACGGAAGCAGAGTAGACGACCTATCCGCTGTTTGAGCCAACGAGCATCAGCGATCTCAGCATCAAGCAGCACGAACAGGCCATACCACTGTTCCTGCGTACTCAACCCATCTTCCGTCTGCGAATGAACACGTAACAACAGGGCAGCGTCGGCAGTGCTACGCATCAGCTTCTGACGGTAGGGAAAGTGATGTGCATAGTCCCGCACCCAATGCCATCTGACTTCTGACCGGCGACCTTGATGTGCTAGTGCCTCTGGTGCATGTACCACCAAGCCATTGATACACTCCTGCAAAGTAATCAGCGACGCCAGGCGCGGTAACAGGCGCAGCAGACCTCGCTCGTCCATTCTCCATGTCCTAGCCAAGTCTGCTGGATCTGCCTGCTCGTGGATAGCCAGCACCTGCAGACCCAAATTGCTCAGATGGTACAACCAGCATTTCCCCGTACCAAGTGCAGCAGGCATGACACGCTCGATGAGACCTTTGTCGTGCAGCACGTTGAGATGCCGATAGGTTGTGGCACTACTGCTACCTGTTGCAAGGGCCAAATCCTCCGCACGCTGGAATGGGTAACGCAGCAGCCACTGGAGCAGCCGTATGTCTCCTTCTTCGAGTTGACCCAGCAGTTCTTGGATATCTGGCAGTGCGGTGCGTCTGCGGGTGCGCTTGTGTGTGTCGACAGTTGTTTCAATGGCCATAACGTTCCGCCAGGCCTTCTGCTTCCAGTTGTTCATACACCAGAGGCAGGCTGAGAGGCTGCTCTTGTCTTTCCAGGGCAGACCCATTCCCACTGCCACGATGCTTTCTGCGGCCTGATTTCGCCGTTGGGGTAGCAGTTGATGCTTGAGCATGAACCACCAATGCACCATTCTGACCACCTTCCTCTGTCTCTTGCGTCTTTGCAGCTCCCTTGATCCTGGAAGAGAGCGTAGAGGGTGCGGAACGTTCCAGAGATCGAGCAATCATGGCATCCACGACCTCACCTGGATGCGCAAACCGTTGCCGGCTATGTAGGCGAATACGTTGCGCCAGATCATGGTCACCTGTCGCCGGTGGATCAAGATGTAGCGAAAAGAGGGGCAAGCGTCGACCTGCCAGCGACACTTTGGCGTAGCAGGTAAAGTCGTCCAAGTTGGTGATATCATCCTCCTCGATGCCATCCAACTCATGCAACATGCGCGCATCTTCGCCACTCATCGCAAAGGCAAACAGGTGATCCACATTGGAGAGCACCGTAGAACGCAGCGTGCGATCCAGTCGATCCAGGTAGGAAAGTGATTGGGTCGCGAGCCCGAAGCTACCCCCATATTTTCGCAGTTCAGCCAGCATCGTGCCAAAGTCCGCCAGGAAATGCCTGCGTTCCGCTCGTGCTACCTCGGCCTGCTCGGCCAGGGTGACGTGAAACAAGCCCAGCAGGGTTGCACCCAGCAGCGCCGAGACATCGGCACCGACGACGCCACTGGCGGTACTCACGAGGAGAATCTTACCCAAACGAATGAGTTCCATGAAGTTGACGGTCGAACGTGGCTGGCCGAGAATGCGCCTGATCGTGTGTGAACTCGCATATTTGGACATCTTGTTGAGCACGGAAGAGGTCACCTCCACCTGGAAGCGCAGATCCATTGGCTCATAGTACTGTTGCCACCAGGCCAGCAGCACAGGATCGGTCACCTGCTCCATGACCGCATGCCGGAAACTGCTGTTGCGCAGGAGCGGCACGACATCGAGCAAGGTATACTGTCGATCTGGTCCGTGTTGCAGGTCAGCCTGTACGATGCTCTGGTTGGCATCGGCCAGTGTCTTGAGCGCAAACTCTAACACATTTTCCGTGCGCGGCCCCCACGAATTGATCCAGATGCGTTCGAAAATGGTGATCAGGTTGTCGACCGCTTTGTCACGATTGCGGCCAAGCGTGGCATCCAGTGGATTGATACCCGGTGGAGAGGCCATATCGGCGACATCGACCAACACCACATCATCCTGTCGCGCAAGTGGAATGAGTCCGGTCAGCGACTCGATCAACTCCCGGTGAGGCTCCATCACGAAGAGGCCATGTGGATTGGTCTCGTCAGCTAAAACGGCTCGTGCCAGATGCAGAAAGAGGGTGCTTTTCCCTTTGCCGGTACTGGCTACTGCGAGCAGATTGTGGCGCAGCATCTCGGCAGGGAGTGCGACCGGCAGCGTATGCCCTGCATGAGTCGAACAGCCGATTCGCCAGCCGTTCCCAATGGTGAGTTCTCGGGGCACAAGGTACGTGCGTGCGCGTCCCCGTTCCAGCAGCGGAAGCTCGGCCAGATCGCCCGCCTGTGGCAAATGCCAGAGCACCGCCACGTCGGCCACGCTGAGCACATGCCGTGAACGTCGAAGGTCATACGCCCAACCAGAAGCAATGCGAGCAGGCCCAGTTTGTTGTACCAGCAAGCGTTCTGCTTTCGCCAGGAAGAGGGCATGCGGGACAAAGTAGCCACCTGCGGCAAGATGGTACTGCCGATAGGCCGCAGTGAGCCGATCAAGGAGTCCTTTGTGGATGTTGGTTCGTTCCCGCTTTTGCAGAGCCGCTTGTCTCCATTGCTGATAGGCATCCCGTAGACGAGTGGGTGTGATCTCCTGTGGGTATACTATCAAGGAAGAGAACTGTCGGAACGTATCTGCAGCATCTGCCTTGCTTTGCTTGCTCTCCTCACCTGTTTCAATGACGAACAGGCGCAAGCGAGCACGATAGGCGCTTCTGCCCGTTTTCTCAGCGACTAAACGCATATCGTAGATAGATGTTCGTCCAACACGCCGCAACACCCAGCTCACACCCAACAAGAGCAGCAGGGCGAGAAGACCGATACCCACCAGGAAAGCGATCAACTCCGTCATCTGGAGTGAGGAGAGGTGTGGGTTCTTTCCATGCAGCAGGAGTGTCCCTGCCCGCAGGATCCAGGGAGGCAACTTGCGCGAAAAGCGGTACCAGAGCAGCAAGAGCGCTACTAGCATGCCCATGGCGATGATGGCTCCGACACTCGGTGCGGTTGACCCTGAAGCGGTCATCCCTCGGCGCTGCCGCAGGCGTTCAGGTTCCAACGGGTGCTCGACCGCTCTGCGGCGCTCTGCTCGTGACCAGGTAGATGGGAGTGGTAGCAGCGCCAGTTGCGTTACGATGCGCATGTTCGCAGGCACATGACTCATGGCCGCTAGCAGACCCAACAAGGGATCTGTGCCTTCTATAGGGAGTTCTCGTTCGCGAAAGGCCCGCAGCGGCAGGTAGGAGGCCGCTCCCGGTCGCAATTCGATCGCTGTGACGGTTTCACCAGGCTTCAGCACCAGCGGATCGTCAGTGAGTGGCAGTATGCTGGCTTGAGGGTAACGAGCCTGGATCTGCGAGGCCAGGTGCTCCAGTGCTGCAGGCGACGTTGCCCTCACGAAAAACTGTCGCCCGCTCTCAGTTCTGGCCATTTCTAAGGCAACAGGATGATGTCTATCAAGCGCCAGCCCTTGCATCACGGTTTCGAGTGCCGCCATATCTCTGCTACTGGCCGTACGTGGTGGCACCACTTGTAACACCAGGCATTGCCCATGTGAATCCGTGCTGTTGGTATTCTGCATATGCTCATGGTGAAGTCTGATCACAACGGTGTTGCTTCTCCTTTCTCTTCCTGCAACAGTTGCCTGTTCAATGTCCCATGCGCATCATGCCCATTGCGTAGAGGGAGTAGTTTCTGTGTGATTTGCTCGTCTGGTTGCTCTAACTGATCCACGTGCTCTCTCTGCCTCTCGAGAGCGCGGTTGGCGAGTTCGCGGGGATCGGTCGTCGCAAGTCGGTGCTCAAGCGGACTGGCCTCGACGTGAATGATCACTCGCTTGCCCCCCGCCAGAAGCAACGCCTCGTGCTTGCCAAAGGTGAGCAGGCGCTGCCGCTCGCCAGCGGTCAGTTGGAAGCGGCTGGTAATGGCATCAGCGCTGGTGCGATCCTGTTTCTTGAGCACTTTGGTTGCGGCATTGGCTGCCACCACGCTGCCCCACTCATCCGTGGCGAAGAGTTCCGGGTTTTGCGTGATGGTGACCAGCGCCAGATAGCGCTTGCGTGCGCGACGGGCCAGATTTGCCAGGAAACGACCGCCCTCCGGATGCTCGATGAGCGACCAGGCTTCATCGATATAGAGCTTACGAGGCCTTGCTGTGTGTAGCACCTGCGTCCAGACGAAATCGGTGATCAGAAAGACGCCGATAGGCCGCAGTTCGCCTGACATATCGCGGATATCAAACACAACGAGATGATTATGCAGTGTAACATCGGTGGGCGCATTGAAAGGACCTGAGAGGCTGCCATGCACGAAACGGTAGAGCCGATCGGCCAGTCCATACTCATCTTTGCCACAGACATCGCTTCTGAGCACGCCATAGAGATTCTCCAGGAGCGGGGCTTGCCGTCCGTGTGTACGGGGGTCTGCCGTGATGCCTTTCTCTCGATAGGTTTCATACAACGCCCGAACAAGCAACCCTTTCTCACGTGCTGTGAGCGTGGTGACGCCACCGGGTCCGCGGTCGGCCAGCATGATGTCGAAGAGGGCATGCAACCCCTGCACTTTGTCGGCTAGCCGATCTCCGCGACTGCGGTCCTGAACATACGATGCGAGGTTGATGCCAGAAGGCAGTAGATCAAACGGATTGAGATGCTGCTCGGAGCCGGGAGCCAGCCGTACAAAGTCTCCACCCAGGGCGGTGCAGAGGTCCTCGTATTCCTTTTCCGGGTCGATCACCACCACCTGCAGTCTGCGCTTGCGATGCTGCAAGAGTTCGCGCATGATGCGAATCTTGTAGAGATACGATTTGCCTGCACCGGTGATGGCGCCACAGAATTCGTGTGGGTTGTCCAGCGACTCGCTCCACTCATCGATTGCGATCGGTTCGCCGTTTGGCGTGATGCCAACCAGCACCCCTGATGGCATGAAGAGTGAGTTACTGATAAACGGGAAAGCCGTTGCCAGGCTGCTAGAGTCCAGGGTGAAGGTGCGCCGTAACTCATCGCGTGCTTCAGGTAAAAAGGAACGGAAGGCTGGCGCGTGCTCATAGGTAGTCGGGCGGGCCACCAGGAACAGATTGTGCAGCACCGCCATCATGCGCTCGGTACGTTCTTGCAAGCTGTGCAGGTCGGTGGCACGCACGATGACGTAGAAGCCAAGCTCAAAAATGCGTTCCTCACCGCTGGCAAGCTGGCTGATCAGTCCATCCACGTCCTGCTCGGCCACCTGCGTCTCCGGGTCGTCCAACCTGCCTCGTCGTAGATTGACCCTCCGCGAGGACTGGTAGGTGTTCTTGCGCCGCAGCAGTTGGCGCAGCATGGTCGCGTTGTCCTGCGGGTGCAGGTGGAAGACGATTTCGGTGATGTCATCGTGCAAGAGCAGAGGAGCGAGCCACCCGGGAGAGACTTCCCGCGGAAAGCAGGTTACCGCCAGGGCACGCGTATATTCACCCTCAAGACAGAGGGCGTCGTGTGTCACTTCTACACTGGCAGGAGCAAGCAAATCAGCCAGGTGTGGGAGATCTGGCAAAGGAAGAGGGCGTATCTTGCCCTGGTGTTGTGGTTGCTCTGCCACTTGAATTGGGTATACAGAGCCAGATGAAGAGACAGTGCTATCACCTCTGGTACGTCTGCGCGACTTCACCAGCGTAGGGTGGCCTACACTGGCAAAAGCCTGAGGCGATAGCGGATAGCGCAAGGCACGGTCAGGTGTGAGGCAGCTCGCGTAGAGGGCAGCCAGTTCGTATCCTGACAGGCGGCGGCACTGCAAACCGAGGGAGGCAAGCTGCTGCGCAATGACCTCTGCTCGCAGGTCTAGTTGCTGCTGCGCTTTTTCCAGGCTCTCCGATCTGTTGCGTGCGCCATTTTTGCCAAATGGAACGAGACCAGCCAGCACGTGTTGCTTCGTGTTGCTTCCCTGATCAGCAGGGAGAATGACATAGAAGCGGTGTTCGAGCAGGGTGCGCCGTGCAGCGAGTTCGCGTACATACTGCGCGTGGGCGAGCGCCAGTTCTCGCCAGGTAGCATCCTGCAGCGTTGTCGTTGAGCTTTCCAGCAAGTTCTGCACGTATGGCTTGAGGTCAAGCTGCTGGCTGCGCACCAGGATCTGAATGGGGAATGTCAGAGATTTGAGAAAGGCGCGATACCCTGTGATCATGGACTCTTGTTCCTCTTCAGACCTGAGCGTGTAATTAGTAGCGGTCACCTCTAGGATCGCCCGGTACTCGCGCTGCGTTGGACTGGTTGGGGAGGTGGGAGAGTCCAGACAAAGCACGTTGTGTGCTATGTCGCGTACCCGTACAAACTCGGACTGGACACCGCCCTTTCTGGACTTTGGCGGCATGGTGAATGTGTTTGACTGCTTTCCCACGCTCTGTTCCTTGCCTTCCAGTACTACATGTAGCTCCAGACTGCTTCTATGCGTAGTGGAGCACAGCTACGCTTGTCTTTCTGCTGTTGCGTACTCATGCGCAGGCTGCGCCAGAGATACACCCGGGGATGTTGCCAGTAACTCACGAGCACCAGTAACCAGACCTCCAGCGGCCGATCTGCAACGGAGATTAAGGCCAGGGCAGCTGCTACTCCTGCCGGTATCAGGGTAATGGCGATGCGCAGCACCTGCCCAACAAAAGCAAAAGCTGTCAATGCATCCAGATGCAACCACAGGTTATAGCCCAGACTGCACCCGATGAGCAGGAGCAGTAACTGCCGGGCTGTGAGACCGAAGACGACTTTATCGGGCAGGCTCATATGGGTCGGGACTTTATGCGTTACCTGGTGTGTTGCTTGCATAGGTAGCTCCTCACTTGTCTTCTTGCGCACAGAACGTCTAGTAACATTCGATTCTCTAGGACACCCTTCATTGACCTTTCGCCGCACTACTGACCAGCCCAGCGATGGTTCCTGCCAGCAAGGCCAGTGCCAGCCCAGTCAGCGCCGCGTACAACGACATTTTGGCGAATTCAATCCTACGTTGATTCTCACCAGAGGTCATGTACAGGATGGCTGCCCAGGCAAAGAAGAAGGTGCTGGCAGCCAGGGCAAAGGTGACCACATCTCCCTCCAGATTGTTGAAGAAATTGGTGATACTGGCGATAATGTATGGTATGAGTGCGAGAGCAAAGGTGATAAAAATGTTCACTTCAAAAGTCCCTTCTTGTGCTGTATCAGCATAGTTTTATGCATAAAGGTTTGTGTACAGCTCTGATGAATGGTCTTTTTCATGTTCTTTCTTTCCAATAGTTAGCATTAAGGATGAGTTACCGTCTTATTCGTGATAGCAGGCCTGATGTAGCCAAGCACGCTATACGGGATGGGATTGGACCAGGTGACGACCGAGAGATCAGGCAGCAAGGTCTGTGTCACCAGTGTTCCAGGGCCATTGGCTTCGGCAAACGTGACCGACCCGTTGTGACCTTGTACGGGTGGTATGACACCCACCACAATCGCCACATGTCCGACCAGCGGCGGCGGATCGTACCAGACCATGATGTCTCCCGGCATGGGCAGCCCGCGCTGCGATGGCGGCGCTGTTGCCGAGGGAACCTCATGCCAGCCAGAGCGATGCTGGTAGAGTGACCAGAAATCGATGGCATTGCCTGCTGCTGGTAAAGGTGAACCGGCAAGTGCGTAAGCTCCGGTCACCAGCAGCACACACTGCACACTCCCCTCCTGCCAATCAACCCAGCAGCCTGACCCACTGGGACAGGCGTTAGACCAGAACTGCAGCACCGGCGATGGCATGCCCGCATCGTACCAGGTGTCCGGGCTGCCGTAGAGATGGGCCGCGATGGAAAGCGCCGCCTGTGCTACACTGCTGCCGTTTCCGGATGCCGGGTAGCAGGAGGCTCCTCCTGAAGAAGACGCTGTTGTCGTCGTTGAGATGCTTGCCGTACTCGTGGCTGTCCCTGGTATGCAGACCCCTCCACTGTAGCTTGCCATCTGTCCTGAGAAAAGCGCAGTAAAAAGCAGCACAACGGTCGTGCTGATCAGCAACACTCCACCTCCTGCTACGATGAGTTTGGACATGGCAGATTGTGCGACCTCCTTCCTACAAGAGCGCCATGAGCCGCAGCCCCGTTCCCACGACAGACTCAACGCTTCCCTGGGCTGCATGCAGAGCAGCCGGACCCGCTTCGGCGATCGGACGCAAGGCCCAGATACGCAGCATGCCAGGAATACGCAACGCCAGGTAGAGCACCGCGCTGCTGGTGATGATCGAAAGCAGCGACCCACCCAGATTGAACAGGTTAGCTGCCGTTACGTAGGAAATGAGTGTGCCTCCGATCGCTAAAGCTGACACCTGGAAAAACTGGATGAAGATGGTGGCCGCAAACGTCGAGAGCCACAGGCGCAGGTAGCCCTGCGTTTGAGGCAGCGCGCCACAAAGAAAGGCCAGCGGGGCCAGGACGATCAGCAGTATGAGCAGTGCCAGCCGGAGCAGCATTTGCCAGGCCAGCAGCAGATCCATCACGCCCAGGATGATCGCCAGTACAAAGGCCAGCAGTCCTGCACCCAGCAGGTTGCCATGAAAGATGCCAACGATGGTGTTGCTCAGGATGGTCAAAGAGAACAGGCTGATCACGTCCAGGTTGAGTGCGTTTACCAGATCGATGAACAGGCGAATGAAAAAGAGACTGAAGTTGGCGGCCAGCACCGCCAGGGCCAGGCGCGGCAGAAACTCCATGAGTTTGTAGTAATCGGTGCCGATCTGGCGAGCAATCATGATATTGTAACCTGCGATGACGATAAAGACCGCTACCGCCGCATTGACGACACTGATCGACCACGTCGTAAACTGCATGACGGTGGTATTCTGGTAGGTGCCTGCCGCAGGGGTCTGCGTGATGACGTTGAGCGAACTCTGGTTAATGGCGTCGACCAAAGGCTGTAGGACATTGAAGATATTTTGCGCGATCCACTGGGCTGCCTGAGTCAGCCAGCAGTTGACATCAAAGGGAGCGCAGAAGGCTGGAATGATGGACGTACGAGGCAAAGCTTCTCCTGAGCCAGAGAACGTCGTTCCCTGAAGTGATGGAAGAGAAGGAGAAGATGCGCTCATCGACGTATGTTGTGGCGCAGTTGCATGTACAGGTAAACCTGTCGTTTTGATGCCTGATCCAGCCAACACGAAAAAGCCGATGAGCGTAAGCAAAGTCAGAAAAAGCAGACGAAAGGAACGCCTGTGCCGATAGAGATGACTCATTTGATTCGTAGTGCTATGAACCTCAGCAACGTTCTGCTGATGGAACACCTCCAAAGCCTGGAAACTCTTTCTCTTGTTCCCTACATGGAATGCCAACATGATTATGCCTTCACCCTTGCCTTTGCCAATACGGCTGTGCCAATCTGATACTCTACGCTCTTGATTCATCAGTTACGGGCGCTTCTGCCATTCTCACGACGTCTTGGGGGAGTGGGGGCCGTTCGGGGCAGAAGCGCTGTCAGTGTTGAGTGTAGCCTGCGCTGTGGGAAGAAAGTGAAACAAGTATACCGACTTTTTGGAGTGATTTGCTGAATACATGCGGTGATAGTGCTTCATAGCAGAGAGAGTATGCGTATCTGTTCAGACCAGTTGATCTCGCCTCATTCCTGCTTCTACGACATACGAACAGGGTAGAGCAAGGGATGAACACGTAAGAGTCCTGAGGAAAAAATCTCTTATAGAAGAGTGAAAGAACAACAATCAAGCAGGGTGTGAAGTTGACAAAGTTTGTGCCTATCCGTATACTTACATTTGTTATTTTAGAATACTTGTTCTAGTCATTCATGACACCTGGATGAGCGAGAAGAGTGCTTCCTCTCTGTAGGTAATGGGAGAACTCAGGTACTTCCACCACTTCAGGCCTCTCGTGTATTTCTTTCGACATGCTCATTCTCCTGCTGTCACCTATCCAGGACATGCATGGCTACTTGTTCCACCACGAAAGGAGCTTCGGCTACGGTCGCCTGCCCAAATCTTGTTGGGAGGGATCGCGCCGCAACCCCTGATGACACACCACGATATTGAACCTGCTGATAGTGGAATACCTGAAGAAGAAGAGATCCACCTGGCTCTTCCAGAGCTGTTACCCGCAAACCATACACTGGTTGTAAATCCAGTGAAGCGAATCCTGATCATGCTGTACGATGAATCTGGTGGCGAAGCACAGAGAGTCAAGATGCAGAACATTTCTCCGAGCGGTATACGTGTTCTGATCCCCCTGCTACTGGCCTATCCCAAAGACTGTCCCTATGACATCTTGCTGACGCATCTCTACCCCATGCCAGTTGAAGCAGTCCAAAAGCAACTCCAGGAAGCTAGAGAAATGACGATGCGTCCCTTGCGCAGAGCCATGAGCACTATCAATGCTGACCTTCATCCCTTTGGACTGAAGGTGACCTCAGTACGAAATACGGCATATACCCTAAAACGCTTCCCATAAGGAAGCATCATCTGGAGGACAATTATTTATAGGGTTAAACGTGGTCGAAAACAGGAACTCGGCGACCAATTTTATTCATTATGGTCGCCACGGGGGAATTCAGCACTAACAAATGGGAAGATCAGGAACCGGCCATGCTCGCACTGCACTTACTCCAAATCGCTCTTGTCTTCATTCAGACCTTGACGATTCAAGAAGTCTTAACGGAACCGGCATGGATGAACAAGATGACCAAAGAAGACTGGCGAGAATTGACGCCGTTCATCTACAGCAATGTCAACCCCTATGGATTTATTCGGCTGAACATGACGGAGCGGCTGGCGATTGCACGAGCTAAGGCCGTGTAAAGCGCAGTTTTATCCTTCCTACAGCAAGTGGAAACATCTGATGCAAAAGACAGTTCACGTCGAGCTGTCTCTTGCCTCCAGCAATATTGCTATCCTGCCCCTGGTGTCACCAATGTATGTATTAGGCCTATATATTACACAAAATGGAGTCATTTTTTGAAGGCCTTGAAGCCACTTTGTAGACCGTACAACCTGTTGGGCGAACACTAGATCGAGAAGAAGAACAGGTACTCACCCGCTATTGCTTTGTCCTGGCATTCTTTGAAGAAGTGGATCACAGCAAGAGTTATCGCTCAGTCCCTTGGCTTTCCCAGGGTTAAGAAAGAACGTGGACGATTTTCTCGCTATACCTCGGGAGGAATGGATCGATGATCTCTGTCGCCTCATGGTGCTCATCTTTGAACAGTACGCGCACCTGTTGGCCCTACCGCATATGTTGAAACCAACATTTCAGGGATGAAGTGATATCGGGCCCTCGGATGCCGATCTTATTGTTGATGACTGTTTGATAGCCATTAGGGCAGATGCAGAGTAATGTGTTCAGTCTATATCGCTTCGTCATCTGGCAGGGTGCGTTTTACTGGATTACGATGATCTGTTCCACATTAATTCCGTCAGCATCTATTTTACGCGTCGAGGAAAGCTATTGAGATGGCCTCTTGATGAATTTATGCGCTTGCTTTCCGGAGAAGCTACTATCAGCATCTCCACCCTTCGAACAGAATTTCATACTCGTTGCTAGCAGACATTTGTGCTCTGGTGCAAAGAGTTGCTCTGAACCAGCTTGTCCCGTATTGTATCTTTGACCGTCTGCACCCAAAAAGAAGCTTGGGAGATATTAATCCAGCAGATAATTATAAAATCGCAACATCCGTTGATACTAAAATAAACTATCTTGTTACAGGTAACAAGACATTAGTTAGGCTTTGTTGAAGTACTATAAGGAAAATATCCCCTCGATCCTAAGGCCCTAAGTAAAGGATAGCTGTAAAACATTCTGAATGCTTCTTCTAAAGAAAAACTACTTAAGAGAATGGTTAAGATTTATGATAAAATTTATATATTAAAGTTATGGATAGGCTTTTACTATGCGACGTTTACACATTACTATATTGATAGCGATAGTCATTCTAATGTGGTTTTATATATTTTCGGCATCTAAGCTCATGAATAAAGCACTTGCTTATGTATCCGCAACGTCTACTATCCAGTCAACCCACACAATAAATTCACAACGCTCGAGTAGCACCAATAACGCTATTGATCCAACACTCCTCATTGCTATCATTGCAGGTGGAAGTACAATCGCAGCTGCTCTTATTGCTGGTGCAGTGGCGATCTACCAAGTACGGCGTACTATAGAGTCTGAACAGAAGAGGCAAGAAGAACAGCGTCGACATGAAGAAGAGATATTACGTTTGCAACGCGAACTAGAGGCACAATCCAAGGCTAAAGAACGGGAAGAACAGCGTGAGGCTACGAAAGCAGAAAATCTACGTGTAGCAGCGCTTCTTGCGAAAACCAATGAGGAGCGTCTAGAACTTTACCGGAAAGCTTTGCATGCTGATCCTCGTATTTCGAATCTACAAATTCTTAGCATGAGTCGGCCTCTGAATGTGGTCGATATCTATGTGCGAGTAAGACTTCACGAAGATGCAAGACTCAGCTATGAGATTGATCCAATACTAATGACAGCTGAAAGTGAACACGATCCCAATGCATTACTGAGAGCAAGTGAAAAATATCTCGAGAGTCGAGTTATAAGTGGATTAGATCCGGATGAAGCTTGTCGTCGTTACACACATTGTGTAATAGTGGGCGATCCTGGTGCAGGTAAAACAACTTTGCTCAAGTATCTTACATTGAAAGCGGCTGATAAACAACTCACCGGGCTCCCCAATATCCCTATCCATATAAGTCTCCATAGTTTTGTGAACTCTGGTTTACGTGATCTTCTGGATTTCGCTTCCACTATATGGGATGAGCGTTATGGTTTTCCTCAAGCAGATGCTCGTATATATATGGATGACATCTTGAAAAAGGGTCAGGCAATTCTGCTACTTGACGCTCTTGATGAGACTGTAACAGGATTGAGCCCTGACGAGGCTGAATCATCCTATAAACGTGTTGCTGATGCCATTGTGCAGCTAAAGACTCGGTACAGCCAGTCACCTATTGTTGTCACAGCTCGCAAAGCAGGGTATCAAGGGCGAGCTCCCCTTGTAGGATTTACTGAGTTGGAGGTGCTAGACTTTCGTCAAGAAGACATTGAGCAATTTGTCAACAAGTGGTTCGCCTACTACCAGGACCCTCACAAACAGGTTAATGCAGTTGACCTAAACACCCGCTTAGAGCGTAATCCCCGCATTCGTGCTCTTGGTGCTAACCCACTATTACTCTCGCTTATTGTGCTGGTATATGAGGCCCAACTCGATCTGCCTGATCGCCGTGCCAAATTATATGAGCGCTGCATAGACATTTTGCTCACTGAATGGGATACCAGTCGTAGCATTCAACGACGTCGTGAGTTCAAACCAGAATATAAACAGCAGCTTCTGGAAGAGCTAGCTTGGCACTTTCACCTAAAGGGACAACGCTACTTTCCTGATAGTGAAGTGAAAGCAGTTATTGGAGAGTTCTTACCTGCGGTAGGACTACCGACAGACCAAAATGGAAGGGTGTTGGAGGAGATTGCTAACGAAAACGGTTTGCTCAAGGCACAGGCACAAGGATGGCATGGCTTCTTGCATCTCACCTTACAAGAGTATTTTGTTGCCAAGTTCGTGACTGATCATCATAAGATAGAGGAATTATTGACCCACCGGGGTGATCCCTGGTGGGAAGAAGTAATACAACTCTATGCAGGTCAGGCCCCTGATGCTAGTTCGCTCATACAAATGCTACTTGGGCAGGGGGATGAGGAAGCATTGAAGGAAGATTTATTCCATACAAACCTCATCCTAGCTGGACGTTGTCTGGCAGCCCGTCCGACGATCAGAAATACATATCTGCGGCAGGAGGTGACATCTCGTCTGTTCGATCTGCTAACAACAACACCTTATTCATTAACACTTGAGCAAGTTGCAAATACCCTGGCTGCAATTAGTGGAATAGAGGTAAACGCGGGTTTACTTAAATTGCTTTCCGATCAAAACCTCAGCATATTTATACGCAAGAGAAGTGCTCAGGCTATCAGCCAACTGGGTGACCACTCCGTGGTTCCCGAACTGCTACGATTGCTCTTTGATCAGCAGCTTAGCACCAGTGTCCGTCAGAGCATTGCTTTAGCCCTTGGTGAACTTGGCGATCGATCGGTAGTTCCTCAACTGTTACAGTTGCTCCTGCTTCCCAATCAGCACACTGACACAGGTATACTTTGGAGTTGCGCGCAAGCACTTGGCCAACTGGGTGATCGGTCGATAGTTCCCGAATTGGTACCTCTACTTTCTAACAGACATTTTAGCATAGATGTGCGTAAGAGTATTGCTTCAGCTCTGGGTCGACTTGGCGACAGCACAGCGATTCCCACATTGTTGCGGTTGCTCTCCGATCAGCACCTTGACCCAGATGTGCGCCAGAGTATTACTTCAGCCCTCGGCGAACTAGGTGATCGGTCGATAGTTCCTGAATTGGTACCCCTGCTCTCCGATCAGCACCTTGACTCAGACGTGCGCCAGAGTATTGCCTTAATTCTAGGGCAGTTGGGTGATCGCTCAGTAGTTCCTGAGCTGTTACGGCTGCTCTCCGATCAGCATCTTGACCCAGATGTACGACAGCGTATCGCCTTAGCTCTGGGCGAACTAGGTGATCGCTTAGTAGTTCCTGAGCTGTTACGGCTGCTCTCCGATCAGCATCTTGACCCAGATGTACGACAGCGTATCGCCTTAGCTCTGGGCCAGTTGGGGGACCGCTCAGTAGTACCCGAACTGTTACAGCTGCACTCCGATCAGTACCTTGACCTTGGCGTTCGACAAGGCATTGCTTTAGCCCTCGGCGAACTAGGTGATCGCTCAGTAGTTCCTGAACTATTACGGCTGCTCTCTGATCAGCACCTTGACCTTGACGTTCGGCAGCGTATCGCCTTAGCTCTAGGCCAGTTGGGAGACCGCTCAGTAATTCCCGAACTGTTACAGCTACTCTCCGATCAGTTTCTTAGCTCTTATGTGCGCTGGAGTATTGCCTATACTTTCAGCAAACTAGGTGACCGATCAGTGCTTCGTGATCTGCTCCAACTGCTTTCGGAGCAAAAACTTGATTTAGATGTATTTCAAGAGGTTACTAGAACTGTTGAACAACTTATTTATGATGAAACAGATGTTGAAGCACTAGTTAACCTTTGTCAAACTCTAACAGCACCAGCCTTAAGGCACATTATTTATCGGGCATTGTGGACAATAAGCCTTCAATTACGAGTTAGAGTGCTTACAGCGGATAGATCACCAGGAAAGCAGGTGGAGATTGTCAAATGGTGAGTCAGGGTTACAGACGAGTAATATGACTGAATATCTACAAATAGACTAAATTTCTATCTACTTATAGCGAACCAAAAGTGTGACTTTTCGCCATTAACGTATCAAAATTGAGGAAGCCCAAGTATTATGACTGGATGAAGGTGCTCCGTGAAGACGGTTCATAAGAGGTTTCGTTATCATGTTGGCAGTGATCACCCAAATATGGTTGATTCTTGTTCTACTTGTGTAACCCAAAATAACTCACTTCCTAATAGTACGTCCGTTATCAAAAGGGGATTTGGAGTGCGTCCTCAACGTCCTTTATGAACATATTGTGAGTGATTATGCGCTTTCTTGACTCGTAAACAAAAGTACGTTCAACGCTGTCGTTACAGTCTTCAATGGTGTGTTACGGACGATCATTTTTGCTAGTGCTTTCAAGTATCCAGCAGCAAAAAAGGGCTGTTTTTTGCCTTCTCATTGGCGCAATTTTTTCAGACCATGTAAGTACTCTGGTGTCAAGGCAGAAGCGGAGCGACCTTGATACCAGAGTGCTTACATGGTCCACTCCACACCGCCATAGAGAGGTCTAGTATTCGTGAGTCAATATTGCACCGGAGTTGGCAAGAATAAACGACCGTTAACAGCTCACCTTAAAGACATATCCGCAACGTTTTCTACGCTCAATAAAGCCGCGAACTTCAGATAACGGTCGTTTTTCCTCAGCAATAATTGTCATAATAAACCCACTTTTCTTTGCAGGAAAAAATTGAGGAAATGAATGTAATAGTTACCTTTTCTTCAACAGGATGGAAGTGTGTGGAGATATACGCATATGTACGTTTGCCCGTCATTGCAGCGCACAGTGTCCATCCAATGAAGGCGCTCATACCATAAAGTCTAGCAAAGAGGAGAGATAGGTGATTACAGTAGTTTAAGAAGTGAAATACAATGAATGTACCGATGGACGCACGGAAGCCACACTAGCAGTTATATAGGAAAAAGATGGGGTGATGGTAACAGGTGAGCAGCAGCATGTCAATTACTTTAATTCATCCAGCTTAGTGAGGATTTGCGCCAGCATTGCCGTGTGATCATTAAGTTGTGAAGCAAAAGTGTCGAGTTGTGAAGTAATTGTGTCGAATCGCTCGTTCATTTCCTGGCGTTCTGCCATCATGCCCAGACGATCAAAAATACGCTTGATATCCTGGCCTTGACTGCGGATCACACCAAGCAGGATAGTCGTGTTCTCTTCGGTGTCTCGGATATGTGCTGCTGCTTGTTCTGTGAACTGCTCAACCGCTGTAAGTCTTTCTTCCTGTGTTGCCATGTATCTACGTCCTTTCATTGATTTCATACCATACAACGCGGTCTCTGTCAATTGCTAGAAAATGGCTATGGTCTCTGCAAAATAGGGAAAACGAGCAAGCTTTAGCTCATGGGTTGTTGGTTGGTTTTTGTCGCATCTGCCATAAGATGGCTCGCTCATTTTTACCATTCTCTCACCTCTTCTTTTTTTCAAGTAGAATGCGGTGATGTTACTCTCCTCTGTTGCCATTCTTTTCTACACATCAAACATGTTATTGGCAAAATCCTTGGACAACAGCGCCTACTTACTCGGGCTAAAGCCTCGATTGCTTTCAACAGTTTTTTCACTGTCAAGGCTACATTCCTAAGTTGAGACATCATTGCACTTTCTAACCCGGATATTGTGACGAGAAAATGGGGTGAATGTGACGCAAAAAGTCGGTAAAGAAGTGCGTATTTTTGGCTTGATTATCTGGTACATTTGTTCTTGGAGTGGTGCGGTGAATCTGACCGATAGAACGTAAAGATTCTTTGATCTTCACTTGGCAGAGTACCTGTCATGCGTCCATCTTTCCAGTACCAGGCCAATCCGCCTGGCACTGTTATTTCTACTGGCTGCCAGCACACGTCAGGTAGTGCTCACCTGGAGCAGTGGCAGCCAGGTGGCGGGTTTACATCCGCAGTGCATTGCCTGCTGCCAGTCATCAAAGCACTCCTCTCTGAACGAGTAGGACACAGGTAGCAAGACCGGGGAACAAAGCTGCCTTCCCGGCATCGAACAGGAGTGATGATATGTCTTTTCTTGCACCATCGGACATCCAAGACCCAGAGGATGCTTCGCTCAGTGACCGTCTGGCTTTGTGGATTGCAGAGCAGCAACAGCAGCAATGTCCTGCTCGGCGCTCCCGACCACGCATCGGCATCCTTGCGCCAACAACATTTGCGCGTGATGGCGGCTGGCCAGTCTATGCGGGTGACGCTCCCACAGTGTATGCCATCCTGGAGGCCGGTGGCTTTCCCACTCTCATTCCCACGCTGCCCTTGATCGAAGGCTTCGACCCATTCCACCTGCTGAGCGATGAACGAGCCTTTACCATGCTCTTTGGCCTCATCTGGCCGCTCATGCGTGAGCTTGACGGCTTGATCTTGACGGGTGGGGGTGATCTCTACTCCTGCCTGTACGGTCAAACCCCTCACCCACAAGCCGGGATCTCTGATGTGTGGCGAGACGTGTGGGAGCGTTATGTCGCGCTGCTGGCCTGGTTGCTATGTATCCCCACACTGGGCATCTGCCGTGGGATGCAACTCATGAACGTGGTGCTTGGAGGGACGCTCTACCAGGACCTGCAGGCACAATGGCCGAAAGAGCGATCGGCGCTGCTGCGCCATAGCGCACGAGGACGTGTCTCTTCCTCCACCTGGAGCATGCATCCCATCCGAGTGCATTGTCCGGAGAGCCGGTTAGCGCTGGCGGTACGCGGCAACGGCGAACTGGATCGACATGTCATTGACCCGGTGCTGTCGATGCACCACCAGGCAGTCGAGGCGCTGGCACCGGATCTCCTGATGTCTGCCTCCGCTCCTGATGGCGTGATCGAGGCCTTCGAGGAGACGGCTTCTTCACGCTGGTGGGTCGGAGTGCAGTTCCATCCTGAGTGGATGACGCACCTCACCTGGTCGCTCGGTCTCTTCACCACCCTGATCGAGGCCAGTCGTTCGTATGCAACCGTGTCACGCGAGGAGCTAGAATCCTCCCTTGACGAGATCCACGGGTGGCTGCGCCAGCAGGACAGCATACTGCTCCACCTCTCTGCATCATCGGCCCTGGTGTCCGGAAAGCATTCTGGTCGGCAGACATCAACGCTCCCTATCTCCATTACAAGGTATCGGTAGGAATAGGTAGTGGCAGTGGTTTTTGTAGTCGTGAAAGAAACATACAGCACTGTGACGATTGAAGAGAACCATCGTGAGGACAGGTCATGTCCCATGCTTGAAGAATAAGACACAAGGAGAAATCAATCATGAGTCAACGCTATCGTGTTGAGAAGGCAATCGATCAAGCCATTGGGAGGCGCATCCTCTCTACGTGCTGGCTCTTAGCAGGGCTGGGGTGCTCTATTCTCCAGATGCTGCTACTTGCCCAGGCCTGGTCGTTGAACCAGCAGGCGTTCGTGCCTGCATGTATGGCAAGCGCCTGGGTGCTCGGCGCTGTGTTGGGCATGCGTCTACGGGCTGACGCTCGTCTCTGGGGGAGTTGGCTGTTGCTCTGTACGTTGCTCTGGCTGGGAGGGAGTCGTCTGGTCTCCTGGCAGACAACCACACGGGTGCTCCCCGTGGAGGCCGCGCATCTCTGTACTCTGGCAGTGTTGGCATTGCTGCTGGGAACGATCAGCACAGCCTGGCTTTCCCAGCGACGACTCTGGTCACCAGCAGGTGAGCAGGTGACGCTGGCGCGAGCGCTCGTGGGGACCACTGCAGGCCTCTTTGTGGTGTGGGTATTGCCCTCCTGGGCAGGGCTGCTTGGGCTGCTCAGTGTGATGCCACTCCTCGTATTCGACATGCGGTGTGCCAGTCGTGCTCCTCAATCTGAAGCAATGGGTGTGGTCGAGTCCTGGGTCAACAGGAACTGGCAGCCAGAGAGCCGCCAACTCCGCTTGCATACCGCTTCCCTACCCAGGAACTGGTGGTGGTCGTATCTAGTCGAGCGAGCGCAGGAGTCGAAGGGGTATGTGCTGCTCACGCTGCTAGCTAGTAGCGCTGCGGTGATCCTGGGAGGCGTCTGGGGCGCAGTGCCGACAGCCTTTGCAGGAGGGATGCTCGAGACGCATGAGTTAGACAAACTAGGCTGGCTCCTCGCTGGGCAGATTATCGCACTTGTGATTGGTGTCTGCTGGTTCAGGGCCTCGCGTAGTGTGGTAGGTTTCCCTGAACGGCTGCTGCCGCCATCCAGGCAGGCTCGTGCATTTTCTCTTGCGTTGTTCATGCTGGTGGTGATGGGAGGCAGTTTGGCGATGCTGGGCCTGCCGTTCCTGCAGGCATCCTGGTGGCTGGCGGCAAGTTTAGCGAGTTATACCCTGGCTGCTGCGGTCTGGGGCCTCTTGCTGCCACGACTCAGGCCAAGCGCTGGCACACTGGTATTGTCGCAACGCCACCTGTTGCTCGGTCAGGGAAGGGGCCTCCCAGATACGCTGCATGTGAGATATGGCCGTGTGCAAGAAGAGCGTGTCACCCTGCTTTTGATGACAGCCGAAGGCGTGCTGATTGCATGCTTCACGCCGGTGGTCGGCCTGCTGATTGACTTCTACGGAAGTTTCGACCGTGTGCTGGTCATCGTTGGGCTGTGTTTCCTCCTGGGGCTGACGCTGCTGGCACTCGTTTCGGTCTTGCGGTCGTTGAAGCATCCTCAGCGTTTGCAGGTTGCTCGAAGCGGATTCAAAAAGAGAGCCGCACGAGCCTTTCGACCTGGCTACAGCCCGGTCAGGCTGGCATGGTGAGTACAAGGAGAACGTAACATGACGCCGATACAGACACTAACGAAACGTGAACAACACATGCTCATTCCTGTCCCACAGGTGGAGCCACGCGTCGCTATACCTCTCCAGAACCTGCGTATCCCCGGCCCAACACCTGTGCCACCTGCAGTGTTAGCTGA